>SXGT01723571.1_pt1 | contig 10755 bp, 8 predicted proteins | sample 3176221 | NCBI WGS metagenome assembly SXGT01 (sample SAMN11356862, study PRJNA531348) | freshwater metagenome | isolation source: freshwater sample F1-120 | place: China: Fuxian Lake, Yuxi | collected 2017-12-25
ACTCAGTTTGCGATCGATAATCGCCGCTAGCGTTGCGCCCCATAACAGGCTCGTGACGATGAATCCACTGGCTATAACCCGCGACGTATAGATTTGCATTTCAAGCGACAGCGAAAGGCGATCGAGCGGAATATTCATCTCGGCCAGGACCGCATTGGCCAGCAAGGTGGCGAGGTACGCCAGTGCCGGCAGGCATGCGAAGGCCACCGCGGGAAAATGCCTTCGCGGCGTGGCGTCGAAACTCTGCGCCGTGATCTCCAGCCCAATGAAGATCAAGATCGGAAAAATGGCCGGCTTCGGAATCCACTCGTACATCAAGCTGAAATAGCCGATCAGGCCGGCCGAACCAATGAACAGCGCGGTCGCCAGCGTGTACGCGGATCGGCCACCCATCGCCTTATAGGCGGGATGCCCGATATAGGGCGTCGTCTGAATCACACCGCCGCAAAAACCGGCGATCAGCGTGGCGAGGCCTTCGACGGCAATCACGGTGCCGGTGTGAAATTCGTCGCCGGCCGCGGCGGCGCTTTCTGTACAGTCAATTCCCCCGATCACCGTGGCGAGTGCGAACGGGATCACGATCGGGAGATATTGCAGGGACTCACGCCAGGCGGCTAGCCACTCGAAGTTGAATGCGGTCATCCATTCGGTGGGGAGCCAAACACGTGTTTTTAGCGCCAGCGACGACGATTCGACAAACCCGGCGGCATGCAGTGCGTAGTACAAACAGCTTCCCACAACGAGCGCCACCAGCGCTCCTGGGATTCGGCCTGGAAACTCCACCTTTGCGATGAGCGTCGTCAAAATGATGGCAAGCGACATCAGGCCGACGACAGGCTGAAAGAAGATATCCGTGAGCGGCAGAAACGCGATAATCACCAGTGCGATTGCCGTCAACGACCCCAGTAAACCGGCCCGCGGGACCATTTTACGGATCCAACCCGAGGCGATTGCACAAGCGAGTTTGAAGATTCCGCTGGCGACACGTGCACAAATTCCGATGTGCCAGGTGTGCAAGGCGGCATCGTCAACCGTCAGTCCCCGGCTGCGTGCCAGCATGTACGCCGGTCCGAGCACAAAGTAGACCATGCCAAACACGCTTGGTGTGTCGAGCCCTAAAGGCATGGCTGTTATGTCATTGCGCCCGGTGCGGCGGTTCTGCCAAAGGGCCATGACGGTAAACACGAGATCTCCGAACAGCACTCCCAAGGCTGTGCCGGGGATCATGTAACGCAAGGTAAAACTTGCAGGAAAACCGAAGCTAGCGCTGAGCAGCGAAACGGCCAGCACCAGATTGGCGACGTTATCTAACATCAGGCCGAAAAAGGCGTTTACGTCCCCCTTCGTCGCCCATGCATGGCCTCCCGATGCTCCCTCCTGACCCTTTGGCATACGCATTGCACCGGTTACGAGATGTGTTACGCCGAACGTGTCGCCTCGGTGGGGCAGGCTTCCAGCCTGCCGAGAAAGCCTAACCGTCGAATCTTCGCAGATCAACGGCAGACTCGAAGGCCGTCCCACGGATAAGCGACCCAAGTTTCACCCATTCTTCTCTGGTTTGCTAGAATCGCTCTTCGGCATGAAAGGAAGCAACCACCGGGCAGGTATCGGCGTCTAACGGAGTACTGGGGCCTGCCAAGTTTGAGACCGGGGGCGAACCTTTTGGGAAAGTGCTGCGTAAGGAATATGAGTAAGTGCGTGGGGAGTGAGTCGAACGTGGTCGATCCGGTGCTCCTGGGCGAGCTTTCGGACGAGTCTCTGCTGGAGCGTTATCGCTCGAGCGGCGACCGCTCGGCATTCGCGGAATTGGTCAAGCGATACGAGCGCGAGTTGTACAGTTATCTGCGTCGGTACCTGGGGGACGCGGGGCTGGCTGAAGATGTGTTTCAGATGACCTTCTTGCAAGTGCATCTGAAATGCGATCATTTCGATGGCGAGCGTAAGTTTCGTCCGTGGCTGTACAGCATCGCAACCAACCAGGCGATCGACGAGCAGCGCCGCAACAAACGGCACCTCGTAATTAGTCTCGACCGGCCGCGCTCGAACTCGAATAATGATGATGACCTGAACGCGTTGGTCGACCTGCTCGTTAGCCGCGAGCGCGACCCGGCGATGATTTTTACAGCCGCTCGGCAAGGACAATGGGTCCGCGGGGCCGTGGATGCCCTGCCCGACTCGTTCCGTGCGGCACTGACCCTGGTGTATTATCAAGGACTGAAGTACCAAGAAGCGGCCGACGTGCTGGGAGTGCCGGTGGGAACGGTCAAGAGCCGGATCCACTCGGCAATCCTCAAGCTCGCTGAAGAGTGGCAGGCTGCTTACTCGGCAACCACTAACTAGTGCGTCAGGCAACTAGTGCGTCAGGCAACTAGCGCGTCAGGCTGATGCGCCTGGCTGTCAGGGCGGGAAAGCTGACCAACCACATCATGCGAGATCAACTCATCGGCTATCTGCTCGACGCGCTTGAACCGTCCGAGCGCACGGCGCTCGAACGCAAGCTGGCGACCGACGCCATGCTGCGCCATGAACTGGCGATCTTACAACGCAGCCTGACGGGTCTCGATGCCGATCGGGGTCATTACGATCCGCCAGCGGAACTCGCGGCGCGGACGTTGGAATTTGTCGGCGAGGAATCGTCGCGAATCGCCACATTGCCGCGGATGACGCCCGACCGCACGCCGCCTGGTGCCCGCTCCCGCTGGTCGATTGCGGATTTGGTGGTCACGGCGGGTCTGCTGATCGCGGCTTCGCTGGTGTTTATTCCCGCCGTCAGCCAGAGTCGCTATTCGGCCCGCATCATTGGCTGCCAGAACAACTTGCGGCAGCTTGGTATGGCATTAACGAGCTATTCGGAGGCCAATGGACAGTGCTTTCCGACCGTGCCGACGAGGGGGCCGAGGGCGGCTGCGGGCATTTATGCCAACACGCTGTTCCATAACGGTTTTCTTGACGATCCGCATTTGGTGATCTGTCCAGCATCCGCTTTAGCCGATAACGCGCGCACGTTTCGCGTGCCCACGATCGATGAATTGGAAACGGCCGAAGCGCCGAAGCTGATCGAGATGCAGCGTTCGATGGGGGGCAGCTACGGTTACACGCTTGGCTACGTGTCCAAGGGACGTTACCACCCGACCAAGAACCTCGGACGTTCGACGTTCGCCTTGATGGCGGATGCGCCCACCAGCGCCCCCACCAGCAAGATTGTGACTGACAACCACGGAGGCACGGGCCAAAACGTGCTGTTTGAAGATGGGCATGTCGCGCATCTGACCAGTCACACGCCGGAAGGCTGCGGCGACGACATCTTTCTGAACGACCAGGGTGAAATCTCCGCCGGCACGCACCGCGACGACGCCGTGATCGCCCCCAGCCCGGCCAAGCCAATCATCTGGCCGGTGGCGCTGCAGGGTGAATAGAGCGTGCGCGGTCAGCGCTCACGACCCCTTATCGTTGGTTCCTGGCGACCTGGGCGCGGCGTCTGAGTTGGAGCGAAGTGGCGTCGATCTTCAACACCTCCTGGGACAGCGTCTGCCGCAGCGTCGAACATGCCGTGGAATGGGACCTGGCGCACCGCGACTTGGGCGGGGGTCATGGCCGTCGGCATCGACGAGATCGCCTGGCACAGGGGGCACAAGTACTTGACCTTGGTGTATGACATTGGCGGCGATATCAAACGTCTACTGGCCGTGGCGGAAGAACGCACCGAAGCCAGCCTGCGCGACTGCCTTGCCGACGTGCCAGTTGCACTCCAACAGGCCTCCAATCGGCTCGCCACCTCCAGAAACGGCCTGGGGTTTCGTGTGCTGAAAGGCGGGCGCGCCCGCCTTTCAGCACTCGAAACCCTTGCCTTGAGCATTTGCCCGGGTACACTTGGTACTCAGGAGGGAAATCAAATTTCCTATCAGCCAAATTTCCTATCAGCGCTGCAAAACCTGGTGCGCGAGTCCGGCCGGCAAGATCCAGGTTCCGGATGGTAATTCCGCGGAAGGGTGAGAAGGTGTGAATCGTTAGAGAGTCCCGCCCGGATTGACGACCCACCATCGCTGTCATTGCACGGTGCATCCCACCGGCTGACAACTGTCGCGTTAGCTTGATACTACCTTCGAGAGTCTTGCCATGATCGGCCGCTACCTGACGACGAGGACGACTGCGCACCGTCAACGGCTGGCCGGCATGTTCTGCGCACTTTGGCTCGGATCGTGCGTGGTTGCCGATGCACGGGCCGCCGATTTTACCTTCGAGTCCGACATCCGCCCGATCTTCAAGGCCCATTGCTTTCATTGCCACGGCGAGGAAGGCGAGGAACTGAAGGCCAATCTTGATTTGCGCTTGCGGCGTCTGGCAGCCAAGGGAGGCGATTCCGGGCCGGCGATAGTGGAGGGGGACGCGCCCGGCAGTTTACTCTGGCAGCGGATCATCAAAGGCGAGATGCCGCCGGGCGAAAAGAAGCTCTCCGAAGCTGAGCGGTCCAAGGTCGAACTGTGGCTGGCGACCGGCGCCAAGACCGCGCGGGCGGAGCCGGAAACCGCCCCGGGCGGCGCGGACCTGACGCCCGAGGACCGTGGCTTTTGGTCGTTCCAGCCTGTCGTGCGGCCGGTCATTCCACCAGTCCAGGCTGCGGATCGCGTGCGCACGCCAGTCGATGCGTTTGTCCTGTCGAGGTTGGAACAGTCGAGCCTGTCATTCTCGCCCGACGCGGAGCGAGTTGCCTTGATTCGCCGCGCGACGTTCGATCTTTGGGGGTTGCCCCCCGCGCCGGAAGAAGTCGATCAGTTCGTTGCAGACGCCGCGCCCGACGCCTACGAGCGGTTGCTCGACCGCCTGCTGGAATCGCCGCGCTACGGTGAGCGCTGGGGGCGGCACTGGCTGGACGTGGCGGGCTACTCCGACTCCGACGGCTACACGCCCGACGACCCGGTGCGGAAGTTTTCCTACAAGTACCGCGACTACGTCATCCGCTCGCTGAACGCCGACAAGCCGCTCGACCGGTTCATTCAAGAGCAATTGGCCGGCGACGAAATGGTTGCGCCGCCTTACCCGGACTTGTCGCCCGATGGCTTGGACAAGCTGGTGGCGACCGGTTTCTTGCGGATGGGGCCGGATGGCACCAGCGGCGGACCCGACCAGGAGTTGGCCCGCAACCAGGTGATGGCCGAGACGATCAAGATCGTCAGTACGTCGCTATTGGGGCTTTCCGTCGGCTGCGCCCAATGCCACAGCCACAAGTACGACCCGATCCCGCAGACCGACTACTACCGCCTGCGGGCCATCTTTGAGCCGGCCTACGACGTGAGCAACTGGCGTCCGCCGGCGGCGCGCCTGGTTTCGCTTTACACCGAGGCGAACCGCCAGCAAGCCGCGGCCGTGGAGGCCGAAGCGGTCAAGATCGACAATGAGCGAAACGACAAGCAGGCGGCGCACATTGCCCGCGTCTTTGAGCAAGAGATCGCCAAGCTTTCAGAGGAATTGCGCCTTCCCGTTCGCGAAGCCCGCGACGCGCCGACGGAGAAGCGCACGCCCGAGCAACAGAAGCTGCTCCGCGAACATCCCAGTGTGCTGGTGGACGCCGGTTCGCTGTATCTCTACGACGCCGCGGCCGCCAAGGAACTCAAAGATCTGAGCGACAAAGCCACGGCGGTGCGCGGCACGAAGCCAGTGGAAGAGTTCGTGCAAGCGCTGACCGAGCTGCCCGGAGCGCAGCCGCAGACGTTTTTCTTTGTGCGCGGCAACCACACGCAGCCCAAGCAACCGCTGCCGCCGGGCGAGCTGAGCGTGCTGGCGCAGCCCGGCGTAAGCGACATTCTGTCCGACGACGCGGCGATTCCCACCTCCGGCCGTCGTCTGGCGTATGCCATGCGGCTGACCGATGGCAAGCACCCGCTGCTGACGCGCGTGCTGGCGAACCGCATCTGGCTGCATCATTTCGGCCGCGGGCTGGTCGCCACGCCGACCGATTTTGGCCTGCAAGGCGAGCGGCCGACGCACCCGGAACTGCTCGACTGGCTGGCGAGCGAGTTGGTGGCCGGCGGTTGGAAGCTGAAAGCGTTCCACAAGCTGCTGATGACCTCGACGGTCTATCGGCAGTCTTCGCATCGCACGCCCGCGCTGGAGGCGGCCGACCCGGACAATCGCTGGCTGGGGCGTATGACGGTTCGCCGTCTGGAGGCCGAGGCGGTCCGCGACGCCATGATCGCCGTTAGCGGCAAGCTGAACGAAAAGCGGTACGGCCCGCCGGTGCCGGTCATCGAAGACGAGGACGGGCAATTCGTGCTGGGGATTGAAAACCTCAACGGCGAGAACCGGCCCGGCCCGATCATTCCGCTGAACGGCGAGGAGTTCCGCCGCAGCGTCTACGTGCAAATGCGGCGGACGCGGCCCCTGGCGGTGCTCGACACGTTCGACGAGCCGACGATGGACCCTAATTGTGCGCTGCGGAGCGCTTCGACCGTCGCGCCCCAGGCGCTGCTGCTGATGAACAACGAATTTGTGCAGGCGCAGGCGGGCCATATGGCCGGGCGAGTCATTGCCGAGGCCGGCAGCGACCCGACAGTGCAAATTGTCCGTGCCTGGCGGCTGGCGTTTGCCGGTTCGCCCAGTGAAGAACAACGCTTGGCGGCCGTGGCGTTCGTGCAGCAGCAGACGGAGATCTTCCGCGCTGCGGCTGCCGCTCAGCCGCCCGCCGTCAATCCGCAGCCGGCAACCGACCCCACCGTGCAAGCCTTGACGGCGTTTTGCCAGGCGCTGTTGAGCGCGAACGAGTGTCTTTATGTAGATTGAAGTGCCCAACGATTGATCAGTTTTCAAACGCTGATCCCGAGTTTTTTCGAGTAAGTCAACATGCAATCGGAACCAATATCGCCCGCGCATTTGCAATCAGTAGGCTCCGTCTGCCGGACGGAGCCTGGGGTGGAAGTTGCGCCCACACGCGCGCCAGGCTCCATCCGGCAGACGGAATTTACTGGCTCGCGCCGCCACTTCTTGGCCAGCGGCGCGATGGGCCTGGGCTCCGTCGCCTTGACCTGGATGCTGCACCAGGACCGCCTGCGGGCCGATCCCGCCAAGCCCGACTTGCATCCGCAGACGTTCGACCTGCTTCCCAAGCGCCCCCCGGCCGAGCCGAAGGCCAAGGCGATGATCTCCATGTTCATGCAAGGGGGCCCCAGCCAGGTCGATCTGTTCGACCCCAAGCCCGGCATGGCCAAGTACGACGGCCAGCCCTTTCCCGGCCAGATCAAATACGACAATGCCGCCCAGGCCAGCAGCAAAGTCCTCGCCAGCCCCTGGAAGTTCCAGCCTCGCGGGCAGTGCGGCACGGAAATCTCCGACTTGCTGCCGCACACCGCCGGCATCGCCGACGACATTTGCCTGATCCGCTCCATGCACACCGGCGTCAACAACCACGGAGAGTCGATCTACGCCCTCAACGGCGGCCGCACCACAGCCGGGCGGCCGGCGCTGGGGAGTTGGTTAACGTATGCCTTGGGGAATGAAAGCCAGAACCTGCCATCGTTCGTGGTGCTGACCGACCCTGAGGGATTGCCCGTCCTGGGCGTTTACAACTGGTCGAACGGCTGGCTGCCGTCGCTCTACCAGGGGACGGTCGTCCGCCCGCGCGAGCCGCGGATACTCAATCTCGATCCGCCAAAGCACCTTCGCGGCGCGCCGCAAGAAAAGTACCTGGCTTACCTGGAGCAACTCAACCGGCAGCACCTGGCGCAGCGGCCCGGTGAGCTGGACCTGCAAGCCCGCATCGCCAGTTATGACCTAGCTGCGCGGATGCAAGCCGCCGCCAAGGAAGCCCTCGACCTCAGCGGCGAGTCGGCCGCAACGCTTTCCATGTACGGCATCGACCAGCCCGCCAGCAAGGAATACGGCGAGCGCTGCCTCATCGCCCGCAGGTTAGTTGAGCGCGGCGTGCGGTTCGTGCAAATCTACACCCGCTACCAGTTGTGGGACCACCACGGTTCCATCCGCACGTCCTTGCCGGCGGCCTGCTTGAAGACCGACCAGCCCGCCGCCGCCCTGGTCAAAGACCTGAAGCAACGCGGGCTGCTGGAAAGCACGCTCGTCCACTGGGGTGGCGAAATGGGCCGGCTGCCGGTGATCCAGAACGACGCCGGGCCCGACGCCATCGGCCGCGACCACAACACCTACGGCTTCAGCATGTGGCTGGCGGGCGGCGGCATCAAGGGCGGCATGACGCTGGGGACGACCGACGAATGGGGCCACCACGCGGTGGAAAACGTCGTCACCCACTCCGACTACCACGCCACGCTGCTGCACCTCTTTGGCCTGCCCGGCGAAAAGCTGCTCTACCAGCGCAACGGCCGCGCCGAATCCCTCATCGACGGCCAACAATGCCGAATCGTGAAAGAGATTCTGGCGTGAAGCAGGCCCCGTCTGCCGGACGGGGCCTGGAGTGAAGGAAGCGTCAAAACAGCCGCCAGGTTCCGCCCGGCAGGCGGAACCTACTGGCGCAGCGGCAGGAACCGCAGCAGCGATAATGCGATGATCGCTCCGGCGATGGCCAGCGCCCAGTAGCGCGAGGCGAAGGGGGCGTAGAGCACGTGGTGCAGCGCCAGCAGCGCTGCGACAAAGGACAGCCGGAAGAGCGGCTTCCAAAGCTGCCACCGCAGCGCGCTTATGTTCGGCATTGCAAGGAAGCAATGTCGATGCAGTTTTGCTTTGACCCACGCCATGAAGACGCTTGCCCTCATGTGAGCCATTGTCCGCATTTGGGCGGTGCGGCACTGGCGACGCTGGTATCCGCTGCCGACGAATAACTTGGCGGAGCGCGCCCTGCGTCCCCTGGTGGTGCTGCGAAAAATTACGTTTGGCCACCGGACGGCAGCTGGCGCCCATCACATGCTCGGAGAAGAACAACCGCCGCCACGCCCAGACTGGCGCACCCCGCGTAGGAACTCGTCTCAAGTCCGTATCGCCACTCCATGAACCCGTGGCATCGCGAAACCGTGGCGTACGTCAATCTCCCTCCACCCCAACAGCGCCCCGGCCTTCGTCCAACCGGGGTGGGGGAACTAAACTGTTACACCGGCGCTGCGAGGCTTGCGCTGGTGGCCCGTGCGAGTTTGCAGACCATGCCCGTGGAGATGGTCAAGCCAAACAAGTCGCTGGCCAGCGATTGGATCGGCCGCTGGGCCGAGCTGGAAATGCGACGGGCAAACCGTGAGGGACGTTGATCAATCGCAACTGCGCGGTCCCCCAGAGCGGCCCGGGCAAGATTCTTAATCCATACCAGCACAGAACTTACGATAATTGCTGCATGCCGCGAGTGGATTCTGGCACGAGCCTTGCTTTTTCTCGGCTTGAACTCCTTCCCAGCCACGCCCATCTCAGGGCGGGAGAGCCCTGGTCCCCTCGGGCTCTCCCGCCCGCTTAAGACACGTCACGGCGGGCAAGCCCGGCCGCTAAACAGGACGTCTTTTCGCGGTGCCCCCTGCCGTCCGATCCCTGCCTTCAGCCCCCCTTTCCGCCGCATGCACGCTTGCGATCTCGTTCAACTTGCCGCGTTGGTGGCCGCCCACGGTCGAGCCTTTGCCGAAGGCGCGGGGCGGGTTTCGTCCACGGCGCTTGAAGACTATTGGACGGCGTCGAAGTGTCGGCTTGAGCGCTGGTCCCGTTCGCTCAAGAGTTTTTCGACGGCGATGTACCTCTCGCGAAATGACGCCCTCGCACAATGGCCGCTTGTGCGGCCGGTGATTGAGGAAATTTTGCTCTCTGAAATGCTGACGCGGGTGTGGAGCGGCGTGCTTGCAGCCCACGATCGCCGGCGCGGCGAGAGTGAGGGCGATCCGATCGCTCGCTCGGTGATGATGGGGCATCTTGAAGCGCGGCACCGAGCGCTCACGTTGCTGCTCCACAATCCCGGCGTCGGCATGATCGCGGCGGCGGAACTTAATCGGTTGCGCTCCCGCGTCGAGCGCTGGATCGACTTGCTTGTGGGCGGGTTGCTGGAGAGGGATGAATTCAATCAATTTGCCATCGATCCGGAGCGGGCACGTGAGTTCGCCGCCGATTTTCGCGAGCGCCGCCGGCAGCCCCTGGCGCAGCATTCGTGGCAGCTGACTTTGGCTTCGCTGAAGTCGGCCTTCCGCGCCGAGCGCGATAATCACTCGGGCAACGCCCGTGTCAACACACGCATTGCTTCGGCGATCGTGGCATGTTTTCCGCCGGAGTTGTTCGATGCCACGGGCGTGCTCCAATCGCTGTGGGTGGTACGGCTGACGAATGCCGCGACGGACGCGCAAGGCATGATCGACGAATTGGTGCGGCTCGATCACGAGACGCCGGCAGGCTCGTCGCGACCACGACGCTTTCAATAGTCCGTCAGGCCACCGCAGGAGAGCTGGCAATAGCGCGGGTAATCTCGTCGCTGATACGTTCGGCATCGGCCCCGTGCGTGGCCATGTGCTCCTCAACGACGTGGCAGCGGATGGTGTGACTGCCAAAGTCGAGCACCTTGGGCGGCACGGTGCGGCAGATCTCTTTGGCCAGCGGGCAGCGTGGAGGGAAGCGGCAACCCTGCGGCGGATTGAGCGGGCTGGGCACGTCGCCGGGCAGCACGATCCTGGGCTTTTTCTTCACCGGCTCAAGTGTCGGCACGCTGGAAAGCAGAGCATGCGTGTAGGGATGCAGGGGGTGGCGATACAGCTCGCCGCCTGGTCCCAGCTCGACGATCTCACCCAAGTACATCACGGCCACGCGGTCGGAGATGTATTCAACCACCGAGAGATC
>SXGT01371092.1_pt1 | contig 10754 bp, 7 predicted proteins | sample 3176221 | NCBI WGS metagenome assembly SXGT01 (sample SAMN11356862, study PRJNA531348) | freshwater metagenome | isolation source: freshwater sample F1-120 | place: China: Fuxian Lake, Yuxi | collected 2017-12-25
AGGCACCTACCCGCTCCCGGAAGCTCAGCTCGACCGCTTCTTCTTCAAGCTGGTCGTCAACTATTCAAGCCGCGAGGAAATGTCCACGATCATCGACCGCACCACGACGGGCAACTGGCCGACGCCGCAAAAGGTGATGGACGGCGAACGAATCTGCAAATGGCAAGCGGTAGTCCGCAAGATCTTTGTCGCCCCGCAGGTGCAGGACTATGCCGTGCGTCTGATCCTGGCGACGCACCCGCAAGGCCCGTTTGCTGCTCCCGTGACCAATCGCTTTCTGCGTTTCGGCTCCAGCCCGCGCGGCGCCCAGGCGATTGTGCTGGCATCGAAAATTCGCGCCATGCTCGATGGCCGCTTCAACGTTAGCTTCGAGGATGTTCGCAAGGCGTACCTGCCGGCGCTACGGCATCGCATCCTCTTGAACTTCGAAGCCCAGGCGGAAAACGTGTCGCCCGATACGGTGCTTGAAGAAATCATGGGCGCTGTGAAGGAAAAACCGGAGTAACGGGTTTACGTTTAGCGCTCGCGCGGCGGTTGCAATTACTCGGTGTTGCCCGCTGCCGCCCGGCAATCGCTAAACGAGGACCGGAATACCACGATGACCGAAACCCAAGCCCCCCTGCTCGACCCGCAGTTCCTCGGCAAGCTCGAACAGCTTGAGCTGGTGTCGCGCAAGATTTTCCGCGGCCTGATGAAGGGCGAACGCCGATCGAAGAAGAAGGGGCAATCGGTCGAATTCGCCGACTACAAGAACTACGTCAAGGGAGACGACCTCCGCTTCCTCGACTGGAACCTGTACGCCCGGCTCGATCGGCTCTTCATTCGCCTGTTCCAGGAGGAGGAAGACCTGCACTTCTATGTGCTGATCGACAACAGCCTGTCGATGGACTTCGGCAGCCCATCAAAACTGTACTACGCCCGCCAGGTCGCCGCGGCGCTTTCGTTCATCGGCCTTTGCAACATGGACCGCGTCGTCATCGAAGTCTTCAACGACCGCATCACGCAATCGCTTCCCGCCGTGCGCGGCCGAAAGTCGCTCTTTCGAGTGCTCGATTTTCTGCAAAAGCTGGAGTCCGCGGGGCCGAGCAACCTGCGCGAATCGCTCAAGACTTTCACGATGAAATCGTCCGGCAAAGGCATCGTCATCCTGCTCAGCGACATGATGGACAAGGAAGGCTACGAGGACGCTCTGCGCTATCTCGTCGCGCGGCAATACGATATCTACGTGATTCAGGTCTTGTCGCAGGAGGAGTTGGACCCCGAAATCCTGGGCGACCTCAAGCTCGTGGACATCGAGGACGACGACGAAGCGGAGATCACCGTCTCGGGCCCGCTCATCAAACGCTACAAGCAGAACCTGGCGGCATTTCAGGGGGGCTTGCAAGAATTCTGCAATCGCCGCGGCATCACCTACCTGATGACGAGCAACAAGACGCCGTTCGAAAAACTGGTGATGTCGTACCTACGGCAACGAGGGCTGGTGCGGTAATCCGCTTGCCGCATAGCGCTCGCCGCACGCACACGATTACAAAAGTGAACATTCGGCGAGCGCTAAACGTAAACCTGACTTGGAATATGGCCGATGAAATGGTTCAAACGAAACTGGTTCCTCCTCGCTTTGATCGCGCTCGCGCTCGGCGCGATTCCTGGCGTCATTCTCGTGATCCTGCGTCTCTGCGATGCCGACAAGACCATCAACCAGTGGATGCTCGACACCTGGAACATCACCTACGACCTGCGAATCCCGCCATGGATCGCCCTCATTTTGCTGCTATTGCCGCTCGCGCTGATTATCCTCTATTTCCTCAAGCTGAAGCGCAAGCCGATCCAGGTGCCGAGCACGTTTTTGTGGAAGAAGAGCATCGAGGACCTGCACGTCAATAGCCTCTTTCAGTGGCTGCGCAACAACGTTCTGCTTCTGATGCAAATCCTGGTTTTGCTCTTCCTGATCTACTCGGTACTCGGCCTACGTTTTCATGGCAGCACGGGAACGAGCCGGCATTACATCCTCCTGATCGACAACTCCGCGAGCATGGCGGCGAAGGACGTCACGCCCAACCGGCTCGATTGGGCGAAAGCCGAGGCGATCAAGGAAATCGACGCAGCGAGCGACACCGATTACGGCATGGTCATCGTCTTCAACTCGAAGGCAAGCACACTGCAAACCTACACCAACGACAAGGAAAAGCTGCGCGAGGCAGTCCGCGGCATTCCCCAGACCCAGCGGCCGACCCGCATCGAGGAAGCGCTCGCCCTTGCCGAGAGCCTTGCGAATCCTGTGCGGTCGACCGAAGACACCGGCTCGCAGCCCGACGATGTGCCGGAGGATCAAAAACGCACCATGGTGCAAGCTCGCGGCATCTCGACCATCGTGCACGTCTACTCGGATGGCCGATTCGCCAAGATCTCTGAAGCGGCCCTGACGCGGCTCAGTCTGCGGATGGCAGGCGACGACCCCGAACACGGCGGTCTCAACATGCGCTATCACATGGCGGGAAAAAACAGCGAGCCGGGCAACACGAACAATCTCGCCATCGTCGGCCTGAATGTGCTGCGCCAGCAGTTGCCTGGCAAGAAGGGAGCGGGACCGGGGCCCTCTAAACTGCTCGCCTTCGTGCGTGTCGCCAACTATCGTTCAACCCCGGCGCCCGTACGAATCAGGCTCGACGTTCACGAGTTACTGCTCGACAAGGGCGACAAGCCGAGCAGCCGGGTCACGCATCCCTTGCAAGCAGAACGGACGATCCCCGAGCGAAAATACGCCGCCGAGACCCCCGAGGATGCGGAGAAAGATGAACCGGGCGAAGTGAGCATTCAATTCCAACTACCGCCGCTCGATCCAGGCCGGCCAATCGAATTACACGCCTACCTGGACAAGCCGAACGATGATTTTCCGCTCGACGATCAAGCCTGGCTGGTGGTTGGCACGACGCGCAAGGCCAAGGTGCTGATTGTCGGCAAGCCAAATCGCATTCTCGACGCCTGCTTCGAACAGGAAGCGACCAAGCGGTTCGCCTTCACCGAACGGATTGGGCCGGACGAATTGAATGGCGAAACCTATCGCAAGAAGGCTCGCAACGCCGAGTACGACCTGGTCATCTTCGACCGGTGCGCTCCCGAGGAGGAGGCCGACATGCCGCTCGCGAATACGTTCTTCATCGATCGCCCGCCGCCCCCATGGAAGCGCGGTACGGTCATGCTCAAGCAACCGCTGGTCTTACCAAGTAAGCAGCAGCATCCGCTGCTGCGGAATCTGACGACCATCTGGGACGTCCGCACCCATGAAGCATTTGTCTTCGAAATAAAGAAAAACCTCGATCCGAAGGTGGCACAGGAACTGGAGTTGCCGGACGGCGATCCGAAGAAACGCGTCCTGCCGACGCTGACACGGCTCATCGAGACAAGCAACCAGATGCCCCTCCTGTTTACGTTGCCGCGCGGCCCGCATACCGATCTGGTAATGACGTTTCCCTTGATCACCGATGACGGAGACGTGATTTCTAACTGGCCGCTGGAAACGAGCTTTCCACTCTTCTTCCGCAACATACTCTATATCCTTGGCAACGTCGATGACGCGAAGAGCGCCATCAGCACGGGTCCGGGTGAGCCAATCATGCTTCGTCCCGAGGCTGGCTTCAGTTACGTTGAAGTGACGGCCCCGAGCAAACAAGTGACGCGACTCGACCGGCGCGATCGCTCGGAAGTGCTCTTTGTGGAGACGGACCACCTGGGACCGTACCGCTATCGAGTTGCGTCGCCGAGTGATAAGGACGACGATAACAAGCTGCTGCGCGGCTTTGCCGTCAACCTGCTCGACGCCAATGAAAGCAATATCGAACCGCGGGCCAGCATCCGCATCGGCAATGAACGGATCATCGCCGGAGAAGAGAAATATCAGACACGCGAGATTTGGAAGTGGATTCTGCTTCTCGCTCTGGTACTGTTGATGACTGAATGGTACATCTATCACCGCCGCATCGCCGTTTGAGTGCCAGCCATGGAAACCCAGCAAACGCTTCCCGAGACGCCTGCCAAGAAAAACCCCATCGCGCAGGCCATCCAGCGCGCGCTGGAATCGAAGAAGCATCAAAAGCAGCCGTACTCGGAATACCGCAGCTTCATCCAGCATCACTACGACGGTCTGGCCGGCAAGCTGACTGCGGTCTCCGGAATCTTGACCGGGCACGCCTTCCTGGCAGGCCGGGTGCTCAGACCGACGGCTTTTGACGTCCGGGGCTGCAAGCGCATTCTCGATGCCGGTTGCGGCAACGGACGGCATTGCAAATTCCTGGTGCGCGAGGCCGATCCGGACGCATTCATCGCCGCGTTCGATCTGTCGCAGCGAATGCTCAATCGATCACGTCGCCGCGTCAAGGGAGACCGCGTCCGCTACGCCGCCGCCGACTTGACGCGACTTCCCTACGCCGACGGCTACTTCGACGCCATCGTTTGTGGGTGGGTCCTGGAACATCTGCCCGACCCGCTGCCAGGCCTCAAGGAATTGACTCGCGTCCTGCAACCCGGCGGTAAGCTTCTCCTGATGACGACCGAAGACACCATCGCCGGCGCGATGTCAAGCAGCATGTGGCACTGCCGAACCTATAACCGCCAGGAAATCCGCCAGGCCTGCGAAGCCTGCGGCCTGGTCTGGCATCGCCAGCTCTACTTCACGAACCTGCATCGCATCTTCAAACTCGGCGGGATCATCGTCGAATTGCACAAGCCATGAAAAAAACTCCCCTCCCGCCTTGCGGAAGGAGGGGAGCACCCTTTACCGACTGAGGTTGAACGCACCGCGCCACTTGCCCGACGTGTATTGCGCGTTGAAGTTCTGTCCGTCAGCTACGCCGTTGTAGCCGAATCTGCCGAATCCCGCGACGCGCGACTCGCCGGCGAAAACGGTCTTGTCGCCGTCGCGTCCGACGACGTTCAGGGTCGTCGCAAACCGAAACGGTATGACCTTGGCGAAGGTCCCCGTGAATACGACGCGGTAGTCGCCATTTCTGGTTTCGCGAAACCGCCCGCGCAGGCGGCCTTCGTGTCCGCGCACATCGTCGGTCCAGCTTCCACGCCATCGGCCGTCGAGTTCGCCGGCTACAGTCTCGCCAGCAGAACATGCCAGAATCGCGCCAATGCCGAGTATCCCGAGCAAATACCGTTTGTAGTTCATGTTAAAGCCCCCGGATGCAAATTCTCCAAATCCTCTCTCTTGTTTTATCGGAAATGCGAACGCATTTTTCTAGGCTTTTCCCATTTACCGACCCGGAAAAGTCGCCTGAGTGCTGACTGAATCGCCAATGCGGCTGGTGCCGGTATTAACGCGACCCTACGCCAGACCGCCCTTGAAGTGTGCAGCGCGAGCGCGAAGTCGCAAACAGCGCTGCAAAATCGCGAGATCGTTTTTCGAACGCTCCATGGCAGGCAGTGGGGGGCCGCCAATTCATCCCGGTCGCCTCATACAATGGATGCAAGGAGGTGCGTGCCTGTGCGATTTCAGAAAGACGGAATTAGCTTCCAATATCCCGATAACTGGCGCCTGACGCGCGAGGACGCCGAGTCGGGGTGGACCGTCACGATCGAGAGCCCCGAGACGGCATTTTTCCTCCTGACACTCGATGCCGACATGCCGGAAATCGGCCTGGTCCTGCAAACGGCACTTGACGCATTGCGAGCTGACTATCCCGACCTCGAAGCGGACGACGCCCTCGAATCCCTGGCGGGCCAGCCGGCCCTGGGGCACAATATCCGCTTTTTTAGCCTGGATCTGACGAATACCTGCTGCACCCGAGCCTTCTATACTGAAACAGGCACGGTGCTGATCCTGTGGCAAGCGAACGACCTGGAACTGGAACAAATCGAACCCGTGCTTCATGCCATCCGCGCATCGTTGCGCGTCGAGGAAGACTAACATGTCGGCGCCGCAAGTCCCGGAGAGCCTCTACCTTGTCGATGCGTTCTCGCTGATCTTCCAGGTCTTTCACGCGCTCCCCGAGATGACAAGCCCCTCTGGTCTGCCTACGAACGCCGTATTCGGCTTTGCCAAGGACATGCTCTTCTTGCGCAAGGAACGCCAGCCGACGTACCTCGTTTGCTGCTTCGATTCGCCCGGCAAGACCTTTCGCGACGAGATTTTTACAGAATACAAGGCCAATCGCGGCCCGATGCCGGACGACCTGCAATTGCAAATCCCGATGATCCAGGAGATGCTCGACGCGATGCGCATTCCCGTGGTCGCACTCGAAGGGTTTGAAGCGGACGACATCATTGCCACCCTCGCCCTCGCTGGCGAACAGCGCGGCATCGATGTGTTCATCTGCTCCAGCGACAAGGATTGTCGCCAGCTCTTGAGCGACAAGATCAAGATCTTTAACCTGCGCAAACAAATCATTCTGGATGCGGAGGCTCTCAAGGCTGACTGGGGCATTCGGCCGGAGCAAGTGATCGATTATCAAACGCTGGTCGGCGACAGCGTCGACAACGTCCGCGGCGTGGAAGGCGTCGGCCCGAAGACGGCGAGCAAGTATCTGCAAGACTATGGAACGATTGAGAATCTGCTTGCCCACATCGACGACCTCAAGGGGAAGAAAAAAGAAAACTTGACCGCCTTCATTCCGAACCTCGAAACAACTCGCAAGCTGGTCACGCTCGACACGCACACGCCTATCGCCCAAAACTGGGACGACTGGCGTCTCCGCGACCCAGTCGGACCGAAACTTGTGGAGTTCTTTCGTGCGTGCGGCTTCCGTGGCTTCGCCGAGCAGGCTCGTGCCACGATCAAGCAGGCGCCGGCCGAAGGGCCCCGGCAAATCGTCCAGGGGAGCCTGTTCGGCAATACCAGCGAAGAATGCCAGGTCAGTAACGCCGCCACCGACTGGCCGCACGCCTATCACCTGGTGAACACCGAGCTGCACTTCCAGGACTTCCTCAAGCAACTGAAGGCCACGCGACGTTTTGCGATCGACCTGGAGACGACGTCGCTGGAACCCCACCAAGCCGAGATTGTCGGCCTGGCGTTTTGCTGGGCCGCAGGCGAGGCGTGGTATCTCGCGGTGCGCGGGCCGAGCAGCGAGCCGGTGCTCGATGCCAACGCGGCGCTCAGGCAGTTGAAGCCGATTTTCGAAGACGCCACCATCGCCAAAGTCAACCAGAATATCAAGTACGATTGGCAGGTGCTGCTCGCCCACGGCATCCGGCTGGCCGGCGTCGCCGGCGATTCGATGCTGGCGGATTATCTCCTGCACGCCGGAACTCGCACGCACAACCTCGACGCGCTCGCCATGGATCACCTCGGGCATCGCAACATATCCATCACCGAGCTCATCGGCAAAGGCAAGAACCAGATCCGCATGGATCAAGTGTCGACCGCACGCGTCGCCGAATATGCCGGCGAAGATGCCGATGTCGCCTGGCGGCTGTGCGAGAAGCTGGAGGCCCAACTTGTGGGAGTCGGTTTTAAGCGCGTGCCCGTCCCCACAGCGGACGTAAAGGCGAGCTCTGAGCCCCACCGCAAAGTGAATGCGGAGCTTTACCTCTATGATGATGTCGAGATTCCGCTCGTCGAAGTGCTCGCGGAGATGGAATTCACCGGCATCCGCCTCGACGTGCCGCTGCTGACAGGCATGGGCAAGGAGATGGAATCCAGCTTGGCGACGCTGGAAAAAGAGATCTACTCCCTGGCCAGCTGCGAATTCAACATCGCTTCGGTACAGCAACTGCGCGAGATCTTGTTCACCAAAATGGGATTCAAGGCGATCAAGAAAACGAACGTCGGCGGCGAATCCAGCACCGATCAAGAAACACTGGAAGCACTCGCCAAGCAATCCCATCCCCAGGTCGAATTTCCGCGCAAGCTTCTGGAGCACCGCAAGATCGCCAAGCTCAAAAGCACCTACGTCGACGCGCTCCCCGCGATCCTCAATGCAAAGACGGGACGCGTCCATACTTCGTTCAACCAGACGGGAGCCGCAACGGGAAGGCTTAGCTCGAGCGACCCCAACTTACAAAACATTCCCATTCGCTCCGAAATGGGCGGACAAATCCGGCGCGCCTTTCTCCCCGAGAAAGGCTGGCGGCTGCTGGCGGCCGACTACTCCCAGGTCGAATTACGCTTGCTGGCCCATTTTTCCGAAGACAAGGCGCTCCAGCAGGCGTTTGCCGAGGATCGAGACATCCACACTCTTGTCGCCGCTCAGATTTTCAACGTCGAGTCGCCTCAGGTCACCGAAGAGATGCGCCGCGCCGCCAAGACGGTTAATTTCGGCGTCATCTACGGCATCAGCGCGCCAGGCTTGGCCAATCGGCTCAATCTGACGGTGCAAGAAGGGGCGGCTTTCATCGACGCCTATTTTCAAGGGTACCCGCGTGTGCAAGAATACCAGGAGAATCTCCTGAAAACGTGTCGCGAGACCGGCTACGTCACTACGATTCTCGGCCGACGTCGCGAAATCAAAGGAGTCCGGCCGACGACCAGCTACAAGAACCGCAACCAGCCGGAGCGTGAGGCGATCAACATGCAGATACAGGGCTCGGCAGCCGATCTGATCAAGGTCGCGATGCTCAACATCCACCATCGGCTACGGCGCGAGCAGTGTCAGTCGCGAATGCTGCTCCAGATCCACGACGAACTGGTGCTGGAAACGCCGCCGCAGGAAGAAACTGCCATCGTGGCGTTGGTTCGCGAAGAGATGACGCAGGCCCTCGCGAGTCGCCTGCACGTGCCGTTGCGCGTGGACGTGAGCATCGGGTCGAACTGGCACGACACGGAGAGCGTTTAGGCTCGCTCCCGAGGCGAGTGAGGTCAACCCGAAAACGCAAAGGGTTCAGCCGACGCTCCCGCTCGGGACGCGCGGCGAAACGGCAAACATGATCCCAACGATCGGCATCGTCGGCGGCATCGGCAGCGGCAAGAGCGTCGTCGCCGATGCCATGGTCCCTCTAGGCGGTTACTTGATCGCTGCCGATCTCCTGGGGCACGAGGCCCTGCGCGAACCCGACATTCGCGCCAAGCTAGTTGAACGGTGGGGGCCCGGCATCCTGAATGCACAAGGCGAGATCGACCGTCGCGCCGTGGCCGCGATCGTCTTTGCCGACGCCGTTCAATTGCGAATCCTCGAAGCGTTCGTTTTCCCTTTTATCGAAAACCGAATTCTTGCCGAAATGTTGCACGCTCGCGCACGGCCTGACGTAAGATTCATTATTCTCGACGCGGCAATCTTGCTCGAAGCGGGCTGGGATCGGCATTGTGACAAGGTCCTGTTCGTTGACGCTCCGCGCCCCCTCCGCCTTGCTCGGCTGGAAGAAAAACGGAGATGGAATGAACAGGAAGTCGAACGGCGCGAAGCGATGCAGATGCCGATCGACGAAAAGAGAAAACGTGCCGACGCCGTCATCGTCAATGACGCCGATGTGCAGAAAGTTATCGACCAGGTCCAAGATGCACTGGTGCGCTGGAAAATGATCTGATAGTATTACCTCATCATTCCCTTGCCTGCCGCTGGTAGATTCGCAAGCCACACTCAACATGTCGTGTCCGCTTGCGGTAGAGGAACAGTACCTCCAATCTCGTGCCAGCCTTAGAGGAGGAACCGCCATGCCGGACATCCGTGGCCGAAAAGAAGGCAATCCCATCCGCCCCCGCTCCCAACCCGCCAGGCCTGACGCCCCGAGCCAGTTCGGTCAAGACATTCTCGAAGAGGAAAGAGCCGCTGCCAGGAACGCTGCTCAGGAACCTCCTGACAATTCGGCAGAACACATCGGCTTCGACGCGGAGACCAATAATCGCTACGAACAGATCAAGCGCGGCGATACTCACATCTCCGAATTGCAGCAGATGACCATGGCTCAGCTGCTCAAGATCGCGAAAGAGGAAAACCTTGCCGAATGCAGCGGCCTCAAGAAGCAGGATTTGATTTTCAGGATCCTCAAGGAACGCGTCAAGCAAAACGGCTTGATGTTCGGCGAAGGCACGCTCGAGACGCTGCCCGACGGCTTCGGCTTCCTGCGCAGTCCCGATTACAACTATCTCCCCTGCCCTGACGACATCTATATCTCCCCCAGCCAAATCCGCCGCTTCGGCCTGCGCACGGGGAGTGTCGTCTCCGGCCAAATTCGCCCCCCCAAGGAAAACGAGCGCTACTTCGCACTGCTACGTGTCGAGGCGATCAATTACAACGACCCCGATATGCTCACGCAGAAGGTCGTTTTCGATGACTTGACGCCGCTGCACCCGAACCGCCGGCTGACACTTGAAACCGATCCGACCGAGATCAACATGCGCATCGTCGATCTCGTCACGCCCATCGGCAAAGGCCAGCGCGGGCTTATCGTTGCGCCGCCACGGACCGGCAAGACCGTGCTCCTGCAAAAGATGGCCAACAGCATTCTGCGCAATCATCCTGAATGTTATGTCATCGTTCTCCTGATCGACGAACGCCCCGAAGAAGTGACGGATATGGAGCGCACCGTCCTCAGCAGCAATTCCGAGGTCGTTTCCTCCACCTTCGACGAACCGTCGAGCCGGCACGTCCAGGTCAGCGAGATGGTCATCGAAAAAGCCCGGCGCATGGTCGAGTTCGGCATCGATGTTGTCATCCTGCTCGATTCAATCACCCGTCTTGCCCGCGCCTACAACAACGAATGCGAACATTCAGGCAAGATTCTGTCCGGCGGTGTGGACGCCAACGCCTTGCACAAACCGAAGCGTTTTTTCGGCGCCGCCCGCGACATCGAGGAAGGCGGCAGCTTGACCATCTTGG
>SXGT01810660.1_pt1 | contig 10754 bp, 13 predicted proteins | sample 3176221 | NCBI WGS metagenome assembly SXGT01 (sample SAMN11356862, study PRJNA531348) | freshwater metagenome | isolation source: freshwater sample F1-120 | place: China: Fuxian Lake, Yuxi | collected 2017-12-25
CAAAATTCTGGGGTGGAAGGATTCGAACCTCCGAATGGCGGGACCAAAACCCGCAGCCTTACCGCTTGGCGACACCCCAACGCGGAAGCGGCTAGATAGAGGGGGTCGCGTGCGGATGCAACAGCGACGCTGAATGGGGATTTGGGGTTGGGGACTGGGGATTAGGGGCGGCGAAATCTCAGTCCCGAGCCCCTAAAACCCAGCCCCCAAGCCCGATTGCCACCGGCGCGGCGGCGCTCTATAAGCCCGCCTCCTCGGAGTATAGCTCAGCCTGGTAGAGCACCACGGTCGGGACGTGGGGGTCGTAAGTTCGAATCTTGCTACTCCGACCATCTTTCGGCGACCCGGGCCGGAGCCTTCAAAGTCGACGCCCACGGAGCTTCGATGGCGCCCACGCCAGAACAGGAAGCCGCGTTCAACGGCCAGGTTTTCACCCAAGTCATCAACATGGACCGCAGCGTCGATCGGCTGCGGACGGTGGATGGTTTTTTGAGTGCGGCGGGGGTTGAGTACGTCCGCTTCTCTGGTGTTGACGGCAAGAAGCTTGATCTCACGGGCGATCCCGAGATTGCGCGGATGGTCGATCTTCACGCTTGGGTGCGCCGGCACCATCGCAATCCGACGCCTGCCGATATCGGCTGCTATCTGAGCCACTATTATGCGATCCAGAAATTTCTTGAGCAGGATAAGCCGCTTGGGCTGATCTTCGAGGACGATGCCGCGTTTACGCCGGCCTTCATTTCGATGGTGTTGCCGGCCGTCGAAGATTCGGGCGCTTGGGACATTCTGAAACTGCACGCACGCCATCCGGGGCCGCTTGTCGTGCGCAAGGTCTATGGCGAGGTGAGCCTTTGCTCCTACATCAGCAAGCACGCGGGCGGCACCGCCTACATGATGACCAAAGCCGCTGCGGCGAAAATGCTGAAGCACCTGACGCCCGCGGTGAAAATGATCGATTGGGCTCATGATGAGGGCCACATCATGAATTTGCGCGTGCGTACGTTGAAGCCCGAGCCGGTGACGCTTCAGGACGTTGCGAGTACGCGTGAATCGATGACGAAAAAGCGCGGCTGGATTGAACGGCAAACAGACCGGCCGATCTTGCCGCGTTGGCAATTGCCGTTCCGTCGTCTCGCCGACGACGTGCATCGGCTGGTGTTCAATTTGTTCAGTGACGGCGGCTTGAAAGCGATGCTGTTCGGGCCGGACGCGCGCTGATTTACGCAGTCGGATTGAGCAGGAACCAAAGTCCCGCCACCGCGACGGCAAGGACGATGACCCAACGTGCGGTCTCGGCCAGAAAATAGACCAGCCCGCGGAAAGGGCTGAGCAGGCTGAGCGACAACGTGACCAGAAAGCCCGCCGCAACCGCGAACCAGATTTCGACTTCTCCGAGTCTGGCGTCCACCGCCGCAATCCAGCCGAGATAGGCCCCAAAGCTGGCGAGCGCGAAGCGGACAATGGCCTTGAGGAAGGTGCTGCCGGTCCGGTGGTAGTTGAGCGGCGGCGCATCGTTGGCGGGCGGCGGCAAAGCCGCTGGCGGTGGTGGGGCGTTGAGATCACGGCGCAGCCGCTTCCAGGCCTCAGCTTCGAGCTCGGCCCGCATCTGCTGTTCCAGCATCCAATCCTGGCTGGCGAAATCAGGCTTACGGGCGTCGGGCATAGGCCTCTCCAAGGCGCAGTATTGCCCGCCTTTGTGGCGAACGAAAATGGCGTGTTGCAGCAATATGTTGCGGGTGTCGGGCTGAGCAAGGCCTGAGCGGCTGCGGCGGTGTTTATCATTTTTCGATAAAAACTGGCTTGCGTTTGCAGCGGCTTCATATCAATTATCGATAAACCCGGTGGTCGGTCCGGTTTGGGAGTAATCTCGTGAAGCAATTTCTCATCACGGTTGCGGGGGTGGTCGTCGGCAGCCTGCTGTTCTGCTTCCTCGGTATTTTCTTGCTGCTCGGCCTCATCGGGGCGGCTTCCGCACCGGCGCCGCAGCCGCGTCAAATGGTGCTGGCGCTCGATTTGCGCGAGCCGATGACTGATCAAACCCCGTCCAATCCGTTCGCGGCTCTCGGCGGCGGCAACGCCCTGCTGGATGTCCTCGTCCGCATCGATGCGGCCCGCACGGATGAAGCGGTGAAGGGCATTTACATCCGCGCCAACACGGCGGGCATGGCGGCGGCGCAAGCGGAAGAATTGCGCGCGGCTTTGGCGGCGTTTCGCGCTTCCGGCAAGTTCGTGGTGGCGCACCTGCAAAACGATAACGTCCGCATGGGCATGCCGGGCTATATGGCGATCGCCGATAGCGATGAAGTCTGGTTGCAGGACGCCAGCGAGTTCATGCCGATGGGCCTGTCGGCCGAGACCACGTTCTACGCCGGCACGCTGCAGCGTTATCACATGCAGGCGCAGTTCGAGACGCGCGAGGATTACAAAACCGCAGCCCACACCCTGACGCAGCGCACGTTCACGCCGCAACACCGTGAATCGATGCTGTCGCTCATGAATGGGCTCTACGACTCGATGATCAACAATATTGCGGCCGATCGTGAGATCACGCCGGCGGCCATGCGGGCTGCTGTCGAAGCGACGCCATTCACGGCGACGCGGGCGCGCGAACTGGGCCTCGTCGATCAGATCGGCCGTCCAGAGGAAGCCGAGCGGGCAGCTTTGGCTCGCGCCGAAGGGGCAGAGATCGTTGAGTTCTCTTCTTATCGCCGCGCAGCATCGACCAGCGGCCGCGTCATCGCGGTGGTGCAAGGTGAAGGCGCGATCGTTTCCGGCGTGCCGGAAGATGGCTTCTTCGCTGACAGCTCGTTGATGAACAGCGACCGCATCGCCGAAGCGCTGCTGGAAGCATCCGAAGACGATGACGTTGCCGCCATTGTCTTCCGCGTGAACAGCCCTGGCGGTTCGGTTGTGGCGTCTGACCAGATCTTGGCGGCGCTGCGGACGGCGCAGGAGCGCGGCAAGCGCGTGGTGATCTCGATGGGCGATGTCGCGGCCTCGGGGGGCTACTATGTCGCCGCTTATGCCGATGAAATCGTCGCCAACTCGGCCACGATCACCGGCTCGAGAGGTGTCGTCGGCGGCAAGCTGATCATCGGCCCGGCGATGGAGCACTATCTGTCGACCAACACCGAGACGCTGACAGTTGGCTCGCCGATGGTGGAAATGTTCACCAGCGAGCGGCCGTTCAACCAGGCCGAGCGGGCCGCGTTCAGCGGCTTCATCGATCGGGCCTATGTCGGCTTCATCGGCCTCGTCGCCGAAGGGCGCGAGATGACGCCGGAGCAAGTGCGGGCGATCGCGGGCGGGCGTGTGTGGACGGGCCAGCAAGCGCTTGAGCGTGGCCTCATCGATCACATTGGCGGCTTCCAAGTTGCCGTGCAGCGGGCGCGGGCGTTGGCTGAGATCGGCGAAAATGACCGGGTGCAGCTGCGCTTCTATCCAGCTGCTGAAAGCCCGTTCAAGGCGCTCGAAGGTTTGTTCGGCGCTTCCTCTGCCAGTATCGAAGCGTTGGTGCGGATCAATGCGGCGCTTTCCGATCCGCGTATGCAACGTGTGCTCGCGGCGCTGCGTGAAGAGGACGCGAGTGTGCGCGCCGAGAGCGATGCTCCGACGATCCGCTAGATTGAATTGACTCCATAGCCTCTAAGGCCCTCGCGATAGCGGGGGCCTTTTCTTATGTGGTGTCGAGGCCGAGTGTCGGCGCCGAAGCATGCGCCGCGTGTATTGCGGCGATGTCTTCGGGGTAGACGAACCGCGCCATATAGCGGCAAGGCGCGGTCAGTTCGGCGGCGCGCTTAGGCGTCGCGCGCAGGCGCCGTGCGAGGCGCTTTGCATACGGTGTGGGATCGTTGAATACGCGGATCAGAGCTTCGATGCGCTCAGCCAGCGGGCGCGTAAGATAGAGGCGCGGGTGAGGCGTTGGGCGTCTCTTGCTCAGGCGAGCCGCGCGCGAACGGCTTTTCAGGCAACTGAAGCTGACGCGCCATGAATCGGGATCGTTTGGGTCGAAGCGGTAGCGCTCGCGCTGTGCGCTGCGCTTGCTGGCGCGCCGCGCTGGCGCGGCTTGCGGCGTGCAGGCGCGGGCTTCCAGCAAGAGCAAATGACGGATGAGGTTCTCGCCGGCCGTGATCCAGATGTGAAAAAGCCGATGCTGATCGCGCGGCAGCGTGCAGCGGGCGGCGATGCGCTCTGGTCCGCCGAAGAGGTCATGCAGTTGATGCAGGAACGCTTCGACGATGCGCCAAAGAGCAATGGGCGCGGTGCGGGCGGCGGCGGGTTGGCGATCTGTCATATGTGCGCGCAGTATAGGCGCGCTTTGCAGTCGGTCGGATTTGCGCGGGCGTATCCCCCTAATTTTTATGGGGTCGCCGCGTGGCTTCACGTGTCACGCTGTCATGCACTGCGTCAGCAACACGGCCGCGCCGATCATCCAAGCCGCCGCGATCAGCATCCAAATTGGCCTGTGGGCCGGGTCGTTATTGTCCCGCATGACTCCCAAACGAGCCGTGCCTGCGGTTTCTTCCGTGTGACGTGAATTATTTTTACCGCCGCCAATCCTCATTCCGCGCGGCGGTTTCGCCGCTCTCGTCCAAAGGTTCGCCATCAATGAGGGCTTCGACCGCCGCGAGGATTTCCGGGGCGGCCCCGGCCATCCGCACTTCGCCGCCGCCCGCACCGGCCGCGGTCATGGTGACATTCCATCCATCGGCATCGCGGCACGCCAGGCCAGCTGTTGCACCTTCAGTCAGATCAAAGGTTCGGCAATAGCGGCCGTCCTGCGCGCGAAAGCTCAGCCCAATCCGCACCGCGCCGGCTTGGTCGGAGGCTAGTTGCGTATTGAGCGCAGTTGCTAGGGCGCCGCGTGCGACGAGGCCATTCTCGCCCGCATCAATCATCGGCGCGTCATTGCCCATGACGCCGACGCCGACAAACAAGCCAAACACTAGGCTTGCCGCCATCGCGCCCCATTCGCGCGCCGACCAGCGCGCCGCGCGCCGCTCGGCCAGATTCACCACCTCGGCGCCGCGCGGCTGCGCGGCCGCGACTAAGCGCGCTGGCGCGGGTTCGTCGAGTACGCCGTCAAACGCCGCTGAAAGTTGCGTCCGCAGGCGCTGATGCGCCGCGAGCTTTTCGCGCAAGCTCGCATCCTGCGCGAGCGCCGCTTCCACTTCGGCGCGCTCGGCGCCAGTCAGTTCGCCATCGGCGAACGCCATCAATCTTTCATCGTCGACGCTCATTGCGCGCCTCCTAACATCACTTGCAACGCCTCACGGCCACGCGCCAAGCGGCTGGTCAGCGTGCCGATCGGCACACCCAGCGTTTCAGCGGCTTCGCGATAGGCGAGGCCTTCGACACAGACGAGCGCCACAGCTTCGCGTTGCTCGTCCGGCAATTTGCGCATTGCGCTCCAGACGTCGTCGGCTTCGAGCTTGGCGTGCATTTCCGCTTCGCCATCATTGCCGACTTGTTCGCCGAGCTCCGCCGGCGCGAACACCTTACCGCGCCGCGTGCGCGAACGCGCTTCATCGATCCAGGCGTTCCGCACGATGCTGAACAACCATGAGTCGAGGCGAGTCCCGGCCTGATATTGATCGATCCGCGTCAAAGCACGCTCCACTGCAATCTGGACGATGTCGTCCGCGTCCGCCGTTTGGCCCGTCAGGGCGCGTGCGAAGCGCCGCAGGCGCGGCAACATCGCAACGATATCTGAGCGGGTTTGATCGGCGGCGCTCGTCATCTTCACTGGTCAAACGACTGGGAGGGGCGGTTTCTTCCGCGAAAAATCACTCCATACTGGAAGGGATGAAATTGGCAGGGTCAAACGTTCTCGCGGCATGACGCGCGCTTTCGCCCTTTTGTTCCTGATCTGCGCCTTTGCCGCCGCGCCAGTGGCGCGCGCGCAATTGGGCGTGCCGACGTTGCCCGATGTTCCCGCCGTCGGCGATGTGCTGGGGCAAACCCGGGACGTGGTGGAGCGGCCTTTAGCGGACGTCCGCCGGCTCCAAGTCCGAGACCTGTTGCGCACGCACCGGCGCGAATTGGAGGCTGATCCCAACGGCCAGCCTATCGTGCGCAGCCAGATCATCGCACTCGGCATGAGTGCGGTGGCGATCGAACGGGCGCGTGCGCAAGGCTTCGAGATCGTGCGCACTGACGCGGTTGATGAAGCCACGGATATGATCACGCTTCGCGCGCCGCGCGGTCTCTCCACCCGCCGGGCGCTCCGGCGCCTGCAAGAGTTGGACGCCAACGGACTTTACGACTTCGATCACCTCCACCTGGAGAGCGGCGCCGCATTCTTAATTCCGGCTTTTGCACAGAGCGGGGCGGCCCGGGCCGGCCCTCGCATCGGCCTTATCGATAGCGGCGTTGGCGGACAGGTCGCCGCCCAGCGGGCGTTCGCCACGGAGGCGCCGGTCGCAGGCGCGCACGGCACCGCGATAGCGGGGCTGCTAAGTAGCGCAGCGCCGGGCGCGCAAATCTATGCAGCTGACATTTACGGAGGCGCACCGACAGGCGGCGCCTCTTCGGCGTTGGCGCGTGCGCTGGGTTGGCTTGCCGAGGAAGGCGTCGCCGTCATTAATGTCAGCCTCGTCGGCCCGCGTAATCGCGTTGTCGAGGCGGTGATCTCGCGCATGGTTGGGCGCGGGTTCATTATCGTCGCTGCTGTCGGCAATGACGGCCCCGCGGCGCCGCCGCTTTTTCCCGCCGCTTATACCGGCGTAGTGGGCGTGACTGGGGTTGATGCGCGCGAGCGCGTCTTGATCGAGGCAGGGCGGGGCGCGCACGTTGATTTCGCGGCGTTAGGGATGCATGGCCGAGCGCGCGGAACTTCGTACGCCGCACCCATCGTTGCGGCGCGTCTTGCGCATGCGCTTACCGCCCCAAATGCTGCCAACGCGCAAGCTGCGCTAACAGCGTTACGCGCACAGGCGCGCGATCTGGGCGCACGCGGCCGCGACGACATTTATGGTTACGGGCTGATCGCGGCGCCCTGAAAATTTTTTGCGTTTTTTTGGAAGAAGCGCGGGTTCCCGTTCGTTGTCTCTTCGAAGCCGGCGCTTAGCCCGGCCAGTTTGAAGGAGACACCCAAATGAACACCAAGCACCTCATCGTGACGTCCGCCATCGCAGCGCTTCTCTATGCTGGCCCGGCATCGGCGCAAATTCTGGGCGGCGGCGGCTCGCTCGGCGGTACGCTCAACAACACCACCGGTACGATCACAGGTTCGGCGAGCGGCGCCGGCGAATTGAACGCTGACACCGGCATCGTCGACCGCACGACCATGCGAGCGGAGCGTGAAGCGCGCCGCGCCGAACGTGAAGCGCGCCGCGCCGCACGTGCTGCTGAAGATCAAGCCAGCCAACCGCGCAACGTCGAAACCGGCGGCAATGGTTCGCTTGGCGGCGCATTGAATGCCGGCCCACTTACGGCTGAAGGCAACGGCTCGGCTGAAGGCTCTGGCAATGTCGCGGTAGATCCGGCCCCGACCGTCAATCGCGCAACGACCACGACGCGCAATGCCGCCAACCGGGCGCGTGGCGCTGCTCAAAACACAGTAGAACGGGCCCGCAACGCTTCGCCGAATGCGTCCGCCAGTGGCGACGCAAGCGCCGAGGGCTCGGCGTCGGCCGACCGCGACGGCGTCAGCTCGAGCGGCAGCACTTCAGCCGATGGCTCCGTCACCCGTAATCCGGACTGACGATATCGGCCGAATGAGCGGCGGCGCCGAACTCCCCACCCACCCTGCGCCGCCGCTCGCATCGGATGATCCACGCGAGAACAAGGGCTAGCTAGCCTTTGTTCTCGACTTCGTATTTCGGCAGGTCGGCGCGGAGGGTTTCGTAGAGTCGTTCGACGAAGCGTTCGGGATCGTCATCGACGAAATCGTCGAAATAGGCTTCGAGGTTCGACTCGAAGACGTATTCGCCATCTTCGGCGAAGATGAAGCCGAGTTCTTCGTCGGTCTGGACGTGTATGACGGCGATCTGGGTTTCTTCCTCGTCGTCGTCATCGGCCAAGGTGAAGGCGAGACGGCGCGAGGAGATTTTCGCTTCCAGGATCGGCGCGAGCGCTTGCAGCGCGGCGAGATCGTCGAAGCCGGTTTCCTCGCTCAGTGCAGCTTCCAAGCGCTTGCGGGCGCCATCGACCTCGGCGTCGAAATCTGAGGCGGGCGCTGCGGGCTGTTTTTTCGCGCTCATGCCGCTTCCATCAAGCTTTGGAAAACAGCCGCGCCGCCGGTGCGGCCGAGCACGGGATCGGAGGCGCGCTCCGGGTGAGGCATCATGCCCATGACGTTGCCGCGTCCGTTGACGATGCCGGCGATGTCGCGGGCCGAGCCGTTCGGGTTGGCGAGATAGAGGCAGACGACTTGGCCTTCGCCTTCGATGCGATTGAGCACGTCCTAGTCGGCGACGAAGCGGCCATCGCCGTGCGCGATCGGGATTTCGGTCTCACGCGTGTCGCGATAGGCGCTGGTGAAGCTGGTGTTGGCGTTGGCGATGGCGAGCGGCACGTCCTTGCACGCGAACTTGAGGCCAGCGTTGCGGGCGAGAGCGCCAGGCAAGAGGCGGGTTTCAGTCAGCACCTGGAAGCCGTTGCAAATGCCGAGGACGAGGCCGCCGCGTTCGGCGTGGGCGATGACGTCACGGACGATCGGGCTCTTGGCCGCCATGGCGCCGGAACGCAGGTCATCGCCATAGGAAAAGCCGCCGGGGAGGACGACAAGGTCGGTGCCTTCCGGCAGCGCAATATCCTTGTGCCAGACCATCGCGGCGGGCTTGCCGGTGAGGCGCTCCAGGGCGCGTGCGGCGTCGCGGTCGCAATTGGACCCGGGGAACACGATCACGGCTGATTTCATGGCTTCTCAATAAGGTGCGTCGGCGGAGATTCAAAGGGCGCGGCGCGCCTCGCGGCGTGTCGCCACAGTGGAATTTGGCGGCTATAGGCGTGGGCCATGGGAAAGTGGGTGATTGTCGCGGTGCTGCTCTCGGTTCTGGCGACCGTTTGGCTGGCTTGGCTGCTACACAGGATCAACCAGCCGCCGGAGGCGCGGCGCAGGCGCACGGATAATGGGGGCGACGGCGGCGGTGGCGTGTCGCTGGCTGCTGGCGGCGGGGGCCGCACTAAGGATGCCTCGGACGCGGGTTCCGATGGCGGCGGCGGCGATGGCGGCGGCGACTGATACATTAGTGTCATAAAAGTTTGGCACACGCCCGGGCGAAGCAATGAGGGAAGAGATCATGATGAGACAGGCTTGGCGGGCGGTTGCGCTCGCGGGGGTTGCCGCGCTGGCCTTGGCGGCGTGCGGAAACAACGCGCAGCAGCAGAGCGCCGGTTCGTCAGCGGAGTCGATTCAGATCGACGGATCATCAACCGTGTACCCGCTCTCGGAAGCGGTGGCGGAAGCCTTCAGCACCAGCCAGCGCGGCGGCGCGCGGGTGACGGTCGGCGAAAGCGGCACGGGCGGCGGCTTCCGCAAATTCTGCCGCGGCGAAACGCAGGTGCAGGGCGCGTCGCGTCCGATCCTGGCGACGGAGATGGAAGCGTGCGCGGCGGCAGGTGTTGAGTACATCGAATTGCCCATCGCGTTTGACGGTCTGACGGTGGTGGTCAATCCCGCAAACACGGTGCGCGCGGCGACGATCGAACAACTTCGCCGGATGTGGGAGCCGGCGGCAGAACGACAGATCACCAATTGGCGCCAAGTAAATCCGAGCTGGCCGGACCAGCCGTTGCTGCTGTTCGGCGCCGGCACCGCGTCGGGCACGTTCGACTTTTTCACCGAGGCGGTGGTGGGCACCGCTAAATCGTCGCGGACCGATTACACGCCGACTGAAGATGACAACGTCACGGTTCAAGGCGTTCTCGGCAATCCAAGCGCGATCGGCTATTTCGGCTATGCCTATTATGAGCAAAACCGCGAGCGGCTGGCGGCGTTGTCGATTGATGGCGTGATGCCGAGCCCGGAGACGATTGCGGACGGTTCGTATCCGTTGGCCCGGCCGATCTTCATCTACATCAACGCTGATTCACTGCAGCGTCCGCAGGTTCAGCGGTTCGCACAATATTATGTGCAGAACGCCGGCAGGTTGGCGCGCGAAGTCGGCTACGTCAGCATGAGCGAAGAGGCTTATGCGGCACTGGCGACGCGCCTGCGGGAACGCCAGACAGGCACGGCCTTCGCCGGGCACCAAGAAGTTGGCGTCGATATCAACGAAGTGCTGGCGCGGCCGCTGGGCACGACGCCGCGTCCGTAAAGTCGGCGTAGAAAAATTGGAGGGCCGGCTCCGCGATCTGGCGGCGCCGGCCTTTCCGTTGGGGCGTTTAGTCCCCATATCATGCGTCATGATGATCGGCCTGATCGCCTTTGGCGTCGGCGTGATCTGCCTGGTGCTGATCGCCGGCGTATCGATGATCGCAGAACACCGCGATCGGCGCGGACGGTTTTAGTCCTTCTCACCCCAGCGCCAACGCCAGCCGCCTTCGGTCGTGCGCCAAGCGATGCCGACGAACACGATTGTCAGCGCCAGCACGATGGCGATGAAGGGCAGCGCGCGTGACGCGACTTGGCCCTCTTCGGCGCCCATCCAAACACTAAGCGCGGCGACGATGGCGATGTAGCCGATGGTGAGCGCCCAGCCTTGCCATGAGGAGGGCGAGGCGCCGAAGCCGTAGCGCTTTTGTTTGAACCAGGCCGCCATGGGCTTAGCCCGCGATCTCGACGCGGTAGCTTTCGATCACGGTGTTGG
>SXGT01393041.1_pt1 | contig 10750 bp, 7 predicted proteins | sample 3176221 | NCBI WGS metagenome assembly SXGT01 (sample SAMN11356862, study PRJNA531348) | freshwater metagenome | isolation source: freshwater sample F1-120 | place: China: Fuxian Lake, Yuxi | collected 2017-12-25
AGTTCGCACCAATTCGGTAGAGGCGCACTGCCGTGCGCCCGCCGCGTGGGTGGCGATCCGGTTTCCAGTACCTGAACGTGCTGGTGACGATCGCGGCGGGCGCACGGCAGTGCGCCCCTACCGAAGACGGTCGGTCAGAAGACGGTCGGTCAGAAGACGGTCGGTCAGAAGACGGTCGGTCAGAAGACGGTCGGTCAGAAGACGGTCGGTCCGCAACTGGCCGGTGAATGTTCCGAGTCGACCCGGAGTTCCGATTTGCGAAACCTCAGGGTGCGGCCAGGCCCTCGGCCAGCACGTAGTAGTCGCGCAGCCCGCTGCTATCGGGGAATGAGATCTCGAACGGGGCGCTGTCGCCAGGTTCCATCCGAAGCACCATGGTGTCAAGGCCTGGACTGCGGCCGTATACGGCGATCAGCACGCCGTTGGCGTCGAAGCCGGCCAGGATCACGGTTGGCGAGTTGAGCGCCACGTTGCCGAGATTGCGCACCTCGCCCCTGATCGCCAGGTTCTGGGACAGGTTCGACGGTCGGCGGATACTGACGCGGCGGGTTTCAAGGGTCCGATAGGAGGCGGTGGAGCCGACCGTCATGACGCCGTCAATCTCGACGCGAGCGCTGATCCAGCCCGAAACTTCCGCGGCGACGTTCGCGACAAAGGGCGTCTTCTGTCCCGGAGCGAGCGTGTGCAGATGAGAGAACGCGACCTGTGACGCCACGACGTTGCCAGCTTGATCGAGCAACACGCAGACGATACGGACGTGGTCAATGGTGTCAGGCCCGCCATTCGTCGCTTCGCCAATGATGCGCGCCCCGCCTTCCTCCAGCGGGCTGATCACTTGCTGCGTCACCTGGACTGCTAACGCGTCGGCTGAGGAGCCGGACGCATCTTCGGCGACAACGGTAGCCTGCGCGTCATCCGGCGAAGCGCCCTCCGCGCCAGCGTCCGCGGGGCTGCTGACGCCGGCTTGCGCTGGGCGGGTTGGCAGGGCGACGCGGGTGATGGCGGGTAACGCCACGACCACCGCGGACGGCTCGGCGGTGGGACCCCGCGTTGGAGGAACGCTCGTCGCGCTCTGGATGATTCCAGCTTCGGTTGGCGCCGGGACGACGACACTGGGTAACGAATCCACGCTTGGGGGCGACGGCGCGCCAACCGTCCCGCCCACGGCAGCTTCGGCGAGGTTGGGATCCTGGCGTCCAAACAGCGCGACGGTCTGTTCTTCGAAACGGAATCCACCGATCGTCGATCGCTCGCGGCGGCGAGCTAGATCCTCCTCGTCGCGGCGCGCTTCCTCCACGATCTCCGGCTTCACCGCCGCCTGTCGCACCCGATCCGTCGCATCCGGCCGATAGTCCGCCTCCGTTGTCGCCTGGAATGACGCCGAAAATACGGTGTTGGGCACCGGCCAGAGCACGGTCGCCACCGCTGTAAGGACTCCAACAGAAAAACCCAGGATCAGTACCAGCGACAGCTGCCGGCGAATCGCGAGGGGGCGCGGCACCTAGGCTCTGGTCCGACTTGTCACGTCGGGCGCGGCCTGGGCGGGCTGGTTGTCGGTCGTCGCGCCGTGCCGATACCGCGCCACCAGCAGTTCCCCTGCCGCTTTCAATCCCAGCACCGGGAACACTCGCGTCTCTCCGATCCGCCCTCTCAACACGGTCCGATGCGGCTCTCCAAGCTGTACGTATCGCGTCACCTGGCGCGCCGTCGTCTCACCGATCAACAGGTCCCAATCCAGGCTCTTGCACAGTTCCGCGATCCGCTGCGTGGCGTTTACCGTGTCCCAGATGATCGTGTACTCCATCCGCAGGCTGGACCCGATGTTACCCACCACCACTGCCCCGCTGTTGGCTCCAACCCCGTTGCGGATCGTCGGCTGCCCCTGGCGCTCCCGCTTCTGGTTGAACTGTTCCAGCGCTTCGCTCATCTCGATCATCGCCAGTACCGCTCGCACTGCGTGGTCCGCGTACGCCACCGGCGCTCCGAACCGCGCCAGGATCGCGTCTCCCATGTATTTGTCGACCGATCCTCCGTACCGCTGGATCGCCGCTACCTGGTTCTCGAAGTACTCGTTCAGCAGCCCCACCAACTCGCGGGGCTCCATCGTTTCTGACAGGCTGGTGAATCCGCGGATGTCTGACAGCACGATGGTGATGTCGCGGGTCTCACCTCCTAGCTCCATCTCCCCTCTCTGGATCTGCTCGTACAGCTCGGGGCTCATGTATCGTCCGAACGCGTCGCGCGCCCGATCCCGCTCCCGCAACCCTTGCACGCTCTGGTTGAATGTGCGGGTCAACAGGCCGGTTTCGTCGCTGGTGGTGACCGGCACGCTGGCGTTGAAGTCGCCGGCGGCGAGCGCTCGACAGGCGTCAGCGAGCCGCTTGATGGGGCGGGTGAGCAGCCGCGCCAGCAGCCAGCCCAGCACCAGCACCAGCACCACGACCGCCCCGAACAACAGGATCAGTTGGCGGCGAGTTTCCGCGGCGCGGTTTTCGATCAGGCTGACGGACTGGCTGACTCCCAGCAGGCTGACAGGTTTGCCGCGTACTTCCAGCGTCCCGAGCATCTCCTGGTAGCGGCTGGCACCCAACGCGATGCCGCGTTGCTCGATCTGCCCTTGCAGCCCCCCGATGCGCTGGGCTTCGGTCGGCGGGAGCGCGATCTGGCCGCTGGCTCCGGGCAGCGTGGAAGCGATGACCTCACCTTGCGGGCCGTACAGGGTGATGCCGCTGAGCGATTCCGCGCTGAGTCGCTGCAGGACGCGCTCCAACGGGATGCCGACCGCGATGGCGCCGACCACTTGCTGGCCTTGCTTGACGGGTCCGACGGTGTACAGCACCGTTCCCCAGGGAGTGGGGACCAGGGCGCTGTATTTGTCGCCGAGGTCGTCCTGTTGGCCCGCCAGGACCGCGGCCACGGGCTCCCACTGGCGCGCCTGGGGATCCACGTTGGGACTGGTGAGGTCTGCTCGTCCGTCGCCGCGCAGCGCGAGGGTGAGGCCGCCGTTGGCGCCGAGCACTTCGACGTATTCGAGTCGAGCGTTGGCGCGCAGCGGCTCGAGGAGCTGTTCGAGGCGGTCAGCGTCCCCACTCTGGAGCGCTTCGGCCACGCCCTGGGTGTAGGCCATCTGCCGAAACGCGGCGAGCTGTTCGGCTTCCAGGCTGACCATCGTTTCGTTGACCGCGCGCCCGGAATCCGCCAACTGGCTGCGGTACTTCTCTTCCAGCGATCCGGTGACCAGGTTGACCACCACGTACATCGCCAGCGCCGCCACCGCCACCACCAGCAACAGGTACGGCGCGATGATCTTGGCGCTCATCCGGCGCCGCAGCGGCCCCAACACCCACCACAACAGTCCTTCGGGCGCCGACGGCTCCGTCCCGCTCTCCCCTGCGGTACCGCTGCCCTCTGCTGGCTGCTTGGTGCGCTCCCCTTCGCTCCGCGACGCGCTTGCCATCGGCGTTCCCTCTCCAGGCGGCGACTTCTTCCAGCTCCGGCCGGATCGGCTCGAACCGCGCCCGTGGGCGCTCAACGGGGTCGCGAGTACATGACTTCGCGAAACAGATCCACCGCGCCTATCGCCCTGCTCGGCGGCGGCACGACACTGACAATTCTAACAACCGTGCTCCGCACAGAGTACGCCGCCAACCGCGCGGTCGGATTCGCCCCGAGGCGGGACTAATGCACTGTCATTCCGTCAATTTGGCGCGGGATATCTTGCTGGCAAGCACCTGAAATACGGCGGGCAGGCTCTCGGTTTTCTGCAGCGGAAAGTAATGGTCGCAGGTGCCGGCCGCGGATGACGACACGGTGATCAACAGATCGTCGATCGAGGAGCGCTGTGCCGCCGCAGGCAGCGGGCCGGGGCAGGGGTGGGGAGAAGGGGTGTCGGCCTGCAGGCTGATCGTTCCCGGATCGAAGTATCCGACCACATAGATCTCGACGTCGTCATTCGTACCGGGCGAGCCGTCTGGTCCAAGCTCAAGGACGGCCGATTCCGCCACGAACTCCGTGTCCCAGGTGGATTCGATGCCGCTGGCCAACGTCAAAGGGTGCGGGTTGGCCAGGTTGTTGTCGCCATCGGTCATGTAGACCAGCACTTTTTGGGCCCAGCCTTCGCCAGCACAATCGTTCCGCCCGCCGTTGGCACAGTCCCAGGCGTAGAAACCGCTTCGGCTGACCGCGGTGAGGCCGGCGTCCAGCTTCGTCCCGGTGCCACCAGGAACCGGAGGCGAGCCGCCATCCACACCGTCGAACGAGAGTCCCTCTGGGGTGGCGGCTGTCCCGTGGCCAGCGGCCACCGGCGCGGTGTAGGGCACTTGATTGATGGGGCAGGCGCCGAGGGCGGTAGCGACCGGGCAAAATCCGGCCGGGGTGTTATCGGCGATCTTGATCAGCATCGCTCGATCCGGAGTCAAACTGGTCAACAGCGTCTGCTGATCGGTACACGGCTCGCGATACTCGTTGGTTGCCGAGGACGAGTCGATGTCGATTCGGCCATCCCCATCGCCTGGCGGGCCGCCGTCCGTGCCTCGCCACCAGACGCAGCCGAGGCCCTGAAATCGCGCGATCCCGATCCGCGGACCACGCGGGTTCGCGGTGGAGGGGTTCATCTGAAACACGAAATCGCGAACCGCGGCTTGCAGCGCGGCGATTCCCGCCGGCCCCATGCTCCCGGTCGTGTCCAGGGTGAGCATGACGTCCACCAGGCCGCGACTGGCGGTGGCGCCGGAGGTGGCGTTGATGTTGACGTTGTTCACCCCAACCAGGAGCCAGAAGAACGTTGGCTTCACCTTGTTGACGGTGACCACGATGTTGTCACGGATCGAGCCCGGCGTCCCGCCGGCAACGAACGGCGTCGAGGTCGGAAACTCGTAGCTGATCGTCACCCCAGGGGTGGTGGTCTCGTAGCCGTTGATCCGCAAGTACTCGCGCGAGGTCGCTTCGGCGATCGCGATGGCGGTGTCCACCGGTAACATCGCGGCGTTGGTCAACGCGTTGGAGCCAGCCAGGCCCGCGGAGTCGGCGGCGTTCTGAAGCTGCAGGTCCTCGGCGACGATCGAGCCGTAATCGTAGGCGCTCCCGCCCAGCACCATCAGCACGACCAGGAAGATCGCGGTGAGAATCAGGATCTGCCCGGGTTCGCGTCGAGGCGTCCCGAGCAGCCTGGCACGCGGAGTTAGTCGCGGACCGCGTGTCATTCGGGGCAGTTGCACCGGGTGTCGTCCTTCGCCGAGACGCTGGCGAGTCGTGCGCGTCCTATACGCGGGCTCGAACGGGGGGCGAGACGGCGCTCGTTTCGCTGCCCTCCGCACTCTCGCGGCGCGGACACATTCTAGCCACGCCTAGGCGCTATCTCAAGAAATGGGCCACGCCAGGGATGATGATGGTCGCGGCAGGCGCCGCGGGCGCCGCGCGCCGTCTGCTGTGGGGCGTTCAGTCCGCACGCCATAATCCCCGCATGACGGTCGTGCGAATCGAGATGACCGATGCTTACAAGCGATTTGGGAGCCACGTCGCCCTGAACGGTCTTTCGCTGCGCGTGGAGGCGGGCGAAGTGTTCGGGTTTCTCGGACCCAACGGGGCCGGCAAGACCACCGCGGTCAAGGTGCTGCTGGGCCTGGCCAGCCTGAGCAGCGGTAGCGCTCGCCTGCTGGATCGTCCCTGTGGCGACCCCCAGGTACGCGCCCGGGTCGGCTTCCTGCCCGAACAGTTTCGGTTCCACGAGTGGATGACCGCGGCCGAATTCCTCGACTTCCACGGCCGCCTTTACGACATCCCGAGGGCGCTACGCCGAGAGCGCATCCCGATCGCACTCGCGCGGGTGGGCCTGGGGGCGCGCTTGAACGCGCGGCTGAGTACGTTCTCCAAGGGCATGCTCCAGCGTGCCGGGATCGCTCAAGCGCTGCTCAACGACCCCGAAGTGGTGTTTCTGGATGAGCCAACCTCGGCGCTGGACCCGATCGGCCGGCGCGATGTGCGTGATCTGGTGCGCGAACTGCGGAACGAGGGGGTGACGGTGTTTCTCAACTCGCACCTGCTCTCTGAGGTGGAGATGATCTGCGATCTAGTGGCGATCGTGGATCGCGGTCAGGTGGTGCGCCAGGGTCCGCTGGGCGAGCTAATGGGGAGCACGTTGCAGGTGGAAGTACGAGCGCAGCCGATGACCGCTGCGCTGCGTCAGGCGTTGGCGGGGTTCGGCGCGGTGGTATCCGCCGAAGCGGAGCGCGTCGTGCTATCGGTTGCCAGTTCAGCACTGGTGCCCCAGATTGCCCGCTGCGTGCTGGATCACGGGGCGCAGCTTCACGGGCTCACTTCGGTGGCGCCCACGCTGGAAGAGGTGTTCGTGCGTTCAGTGCAGTCGCGTGACACCTGAATATGGGGAGAGTGAGCGAATCACGGCGCCTTCGACTCCCGCGGATGTTGGAGATCGCACGCTTCACGCTGTTTGAAGCGGCCCGTCGGCGCTTGCTGCTGGTGGGGCTGGGGCTGATCGCCGGATTCCTGGCGCTGTACGGCCTTGGGTTCTGGCAGATGCACCTGCAGATCCTGGAGCGCACCCGCGATCCGTCAGAATCGGGCCGCTTTCTCACCGCGTACCTGTCGCTGATGACGCTGCTGGGCATGTACGTCGTGACGTTGATCGGCACCCTGCTGGGTCTGTTCACCACCATGGGCAGCATCTCCGGCGAGATCGAAAGCGGGGCGATGCAAGCGGTGCTCACCAAGCCGCTTCGCCGCCGCGACGTGCTGTTGGGCAAGCTGCTGTCGCACGGGGTTCTGGTGAGCGCCTACGTGACGATCAGCGCGGTTGGCCTGCTGCTGGTGGTGCAGTGGATCTCCGGCTACGTTCCGCCCAGTCCGTTGCGGGCGGTGGGGCTGATGGTCTGGTCGGCGCTGCTGATGATGGTGCTCAGTCTGGCCGGCAGTACGGTGCTGCCAACCATCTCCAACGGGGTGGTGTGCTTCTTACTGTTCGGACTCGGATGGCTGGGAGGATTCGTGGAGGCGCTGGGCACCTCCTTGGAGAACCGCGCGATGATCCAGATCGGGGTCGTGACCAGCCTGTTCATCCCCAACGATGCTCTGTGGCGGGCCGCATCCTACTACCTCCAACCCAGCACGCTGCTCATCCTCCAGTCGAGCGGAGGTGGCGCGTCGATCCCGTTCGCCTCTCCCGCGCCCCCGGCCACCGCGATGCTCGTCTGGGCGAGCCTGTACTTGATCGCGCTGATCGTCGCGGCGGTCGCGATCTTCGACCGCCGAGACATCTAAACCGTGGCGAACCGCTGGTGCGCGAATTGAAAAGCCGCCGCCGCGCACCGCCCTTTGCTACGCTGTCCGGGAGGTTTGCTCCATGACGAACCTGCTTCGCTTTCGCTTAGTTCGGCCGGCCTCGGCGCCCGCCATCACCGCCATCGTGGTCTTGTTGGCGCTGGCCTGTGCTCCGGTCGCGTCCCCGGTTCCCGCGGCGAGCGCCGCGGACCAGGCAACCAGCGCCCCAACCGTTCCCGCGCCGCTGTTGGTGGCGACCAGCGCCGCGCCGCGCGTCGCGACTCGCGCCGAACGGCCGATCGTCGCCACCGTTGGGGACGCGGCGGCGCAACAGAACTGTACCTTCACGCTCGGATTCAAGGCGCTTCACGACCAGATCCAGGACATCGTGGGCGACTGTGTCTCGGCGGAGACGCACAACCCCGACAACGGCGACGGGCTGCAACAAACCACGAACGGGCTGCTGGTGTGGCGCAAGGCGGACAATTGGACCGCGTTTACCAACGGCGCCACGACCTGGATCAACGGGCCGCAGGGCCTCCAATCGCGCCCGGCCGACGATCGGTTCGCGTGGGAGTCAGCGGACCCGCCGCCAACCGCCCAGAACCCAACCCCCGTTCCAGGCGGACCGGAGCCGGGGGTGCCCGGCGCGGTCACGCTCAACATCCCCGCCTCGCTGAGTGACCAGAAGAACTTCACCGTGGCGCGCCAGTTCAATCTGCCGCCCGGATTCGAGGTGTCGCTGTTCTCGGCCGGCCTGGGCGCGGCGCGCTTCATGGCGTTCAGCCCCCAGGGCGATCTGTACGTCAGCCTTCCGCGACTGGGCAAGGTGTGGGCGATGCCCGACCACGACCATGACGGGGTCGCGGACGAGGTGATCACCTTCGCCGAGGGGCTCAAGAACCCGCACGGGCTGGCCTGGCACGACGGCTACCTCTACATCGCCGCTGAAGATCAGGTGGTGCGCGGTCGGGACGACGATGGCGACATGCGCGCCGACGGGTTGGAAACGGTGGTGCCCGGCATACCCAGCGGCCAGGGGCACTGGACCAGTACCGTGGTGTTCGGCCAGGACGGCAAGATGTACCTGTCGATCGGCTCGTCCTGCAACAACTGCGAAGAGAGCGATCCACGCCGCGCCTCGATCATGCGCTACAACCCGGACGGCTCTGGCGGCGAGCAGTTCGCCCGCGGGCTGCGCAACGCGGTGGGGCTGGGCTGGCACCCTCAGACCGGCGAGCTGTGGGTGACCGTCAACGGGCGGGATGAACTGGGCGACGACGTTCCCCCGGAGATGATCACCTCGGTCGACCCGGGCTCGGATTTCGGCTGGCCGCGCTGTCACGTGGGACGCATCGAAGATCCGGAGCTGGGCTTCGGCGGATCGTGCCAGGGTATCGTCAGCCCGGATGTGGAGATCCAGGCGCACACCGCCCCGCTGGGGATGGAGTTCTACACCGCGGAGGCGTTCCCGGCCGAGTACCGCGGCCTGTTCGTGGCGCTGCACGGGTCCTGGAATCGCAGCGAGGAAGTGGGATACAAGGTGATCCTGGTCCACCTGGACGCGGCCGGCGGCGGGCGCATCTACGACTTCCTGACCGGCTCGCTGGAACAAGGGATGTGGAGCCGCCCGGTGGACATCGTCCAGGCGCCCGATGGCAGTCTGTTCATCAGCGATGACGGCGCGGGCGCAATCTACCGAGTACGGTACGTGGGGACTCCCTGATCGAATTTCGAGTTGAAGTCGGCTGCGATGCCGGGCGGTCAGACGCCCGGCATCGCACCGGACCTCGGGGTTCGAGCATCACGTCCGTATCACAGCCGCGAGTTTCAGGTAGCCGCGAGCCGATCCCACTTCGTACGCTGAGGGCCGCCGCTGCCTCGCACGGCTGACCGGTCACGCCACCACACGGAGGAAGCATGTCCTTGTCGTTTCAGTTGCACCTGAAGAGAATCGCTCGAGGCGCGGTGCTCGCGATGAGCCTGGCCGCGTTGGCGATTCTGCCCGCGTTTGGGCCTCCCCTGCTCGCGTCGGCGGCGGTGACGCCGGGCGCCGCGCTCGCCTGGGGCGGCAACTACGCCGGCCAACTCGGCACTGGCAGTAGCGATTACGTGAGCACCACTCCGGTCGCGGTCAGCGGCCTCACCGACGCCACCGCGGTCGCGGCCGGCGGACGCCACAGTCTGGCGCTGCGTGGGGACGGGCTGGTGGTCGCCTGGGGGTTGAACAACGCCGGCCAGCTTGGCAACGGCACGCTCACAGACACCGCGGTGACCACCCAGGCTGCCGGCCTGAGCGGAGTGTCCGCAATCGGCGCTGGCGCTTATCACAGCCTGGCGGTCGCCGCGGACGGCAGCGTCTGGGCCTGGGGCTGGAACGACGAAGGCCAGCTTGGCAACGGAACCGAGGCGAGCAGCAGCACCCCGGTGCAGGCGCTGGGGCTGACCGCCGCCACCCAGGTCTCGGGCGGGTTCGCCCACAGCCTGGCGCGCACCGCCGATGGCAGCGTCTGGGCCTGGGGCGAGAACTTCCGCGGCCAGCTCGGCAACGGAACCACCACCTTCAGTACCGTGCCGCTGAAGGTACCCGTGGTGACCGGCATCGTCGCGGTGGCGGCCGGCAACGGCTTCAGCGTGGCGCTCGCGGCTGACGGGACGATGTGGTCCTGGGGCGCGAACGATGCCGGACAGCTGGGCGACGCGACCAACGTGCAGAGCCTGGCCCCGGTGCAGGTGCTTGCCCAGGCGGCGAACCCGGACCCGGTCGCCCCGACCCCGGCGATTCCGTTTGGCGGGGTGGTGGCGATCGCCGCCGGTGAAAAGCACGTGATGGCGCTGAAGGGTGACGGCACGATCTGGGCCTGGGGCGCCAACAACGCCGGACAGCTTGGTAACGCCAGCGGCAACGGCGCGAACGTCCCGCAACAGGTACTGGGCGCCGGCCCGGCAACCACGATCGCCGCGGGGTCGTTTCAGAGTCTGGCGTTAGGCGCGGACGGTTCGGTGTGGGTGTGGGGCGCGAACGACTCCGGCCAGCTCGGAAACGGAACCCGACAGCCGGTCGACCCGTTCTCCACCGCCATCCCGACCCTGGTGCCTGGCCTGGGCGGCATTTCGGCGCTCTCCTCCGGGTTCTCTCACAACCTGGCGATCCAATCGCCCCCGGTCCCGGCGGCCGCCACCCTCCCACTCGCACGCTAGCGTTGGGGGCTTGACCGATCCGGACAGAGGCTCCCTTCGAGGGCGCGGGGAGCCTCTGTCCAGGATCACCTGCCAGCCGCCCCCTTAGCCCCGGAACGTACAATGGGAGGCATGGTCCCGCCATCGTCGCGGCGGACTCTCGACGGTTGACCTCCCGGGTTGGAGGGGCAAGCAGATGTATTTCAAGCAGTTCCTGCATGACGAATCCGGATGCTCGTCCTACTTCATCGCCTCGCGTCAGTCCCGCGAGGCGGTGGTGGTCGATCCACAGCAC
>SXGT01523016.1_pt1 | contig 10750 bp, 8 predicted proteins | sample 3176221 | NCBI WGS metagenome assembly SXGT01 (sample SAMN11356862, study PRJNA531348) | freshwater metagenome | isolation source: freshwater sample F1-120 | place: China: Fuxian Lake, Yuxi | collected 2017-12-25
AGCGAGGCCCGCCCGCCCCGCTCGGCCGGCGCGACCCGCACGTCCAGCGGGCGGTTGGTCCGAACAAACCTTCCCAGTGTGGGTTCGACCCCCACCGGGAGCACGGCGTCACTCGCGGTGCAATGGTGCCTGTCTTATCGGCATTGCAATCATTTCGGCGGCTTTATCGCACCGAGAGTGCGTCCTACTCGCCCGCGACCCACATTGGGAAGGTTTGTTCGGACCAACCGCCCGCTGGACGTGCGGGTCGCGCCGGCCGAGCGGGGCGGGCGGGCCTCGCTGGTCGGGCGGGCCTTGCTGGCCGGGCAGACCGAGCAGGTCGCTCTGGGCGTGCGGTTCCACTAGGGACTTGTCCGACTCCCCACACGACGACCCTCCCACTTCGATCGAGTCCGCTAGTTCCCGTCACGGGGCCGCACCAGTTCCCGTTGGTCGCGGACCAGGCGTGACCGTTGCGAACGAACGCGACCCAGTTCATGTCGGTATCGAAGATGTTCCGCCCATCTCGTAGCCAGCCGACGAGGTTCGAGCTGCTGTCGAAGAGTGGGTCCATGTTGGGACAGTACCTCTAAGCCGCGATCTCGACAAAGAATTCTCAGAGGTTCGACCGCATTGCCGCACGTCAGCGGCCCGACAATATCGCTGCGCTGACGACGGGGGCGTTCAGGTGGAAAAGGAGCCCTTTCGGACCCCCGTCTGATCCTGCGACAGTCCAGCTCGCGCCAACCGCCTCCCGGGACCTGGCCAGACCCTCCGAGTGCCTGATAAGCGCCAAACGGAGGCGCTTCTCGCCACGCGGTAGAGTGTTAATCTCGATCTGGAGGAAAACTTGTGACGGTGGATCTCAGCCAAGTTGTGTACGCGGTTGGTCGAAGCGAGCCGGAGGGAGTCCGGCTGTTGGGCACCTGCTTTGCTGTAGCGCCCACCAAGGTAGCGACCGCTTTTCATGTTGCTGGCGCAGACGACAGCAATCTGGTCTTGGTGACTCCAAAGCTCACGCATCTTGCGGAGTATCAGGACACTTCGGACGCATCTTTGAACTGTGTGGCTTTGAAGATGTCTGCGGCAGATCCGATACGAGATTTAGCTGTCTTTGAACTCAACCAAGCGATGGTCCAGTTCGGTTATTTGTTTTCGGGATCGGACGCTGCGCCGCCAGCAACGCCCGTCGTAACACTTGGTTTCCCGCACGCTAATGTCGGCAGATTGGTCCTCACGCAACAAGAAGCGAAGGTTGGTGCGCGAATTCTCATTGAGAACGCGGGCCAGAAGAGTAAGCATATAGTTCTAAACACCCAAGCGCGCGAGGGCCAATCGGGCGGTCCCGTGCTCAATGAAGCAATGGATAGCGTCGTCGCGGTCTTGGTGGGCAGTTACGCGCCAGGAGGCGGAGGCGGAATTAGCCTGGGTGGGGTAGACCCCTGGACACTCCATCAAACGACTCACGCAGTATCCGCTGAGTATTTGCGGGACATGCTGTGAGCAACTCTGTTGACGGCCTTTTTGCCGGCGCGCCGGGCGAGTGGATCGACGCACTACCTAAGTATCAACGAGATCATATATCCAGACTGCTTGCGACCAACTCCCCGCCTGAAGTGGCGCGATTGTGGCTGAGCAACTCAGGTCCGTCGGACACAGCACCTTTCGGGGGCGTGAAGGTTGCTGCAAATCGGTTCTACGAGAATTTTCTTTCGGAGCTTCAGCAGCTGCTTTGTGGGACGGAGAAGTACAAAGCGGAGCGTCAGCAGCTGCAGCACGCCGTTGGGGCTGGAAAACTCTCAATTATGGGCGTAGTATCCGCCGCCATTGCGCCCCAGATTGGGGTCGCTGCCGTGGTTGCGATTCCCGTCATTGCCGTGACTCTTTCGATGCTGGGCAACGCTGGGCAAAAGACTCTCTGCCAGAGCCTCGCGGAACACATCGATCAGCTTCGGACTGCCGCAAATGGCGAGACGTCTCAAGACTCGAGCGGCGGACAATCCTGACCTTTCTAGCGCTCGTCACTGTCCAGTCGGTCCGGGTTGCCCCGGGGTGCGACCCGGAAAAGTCGCCGGCGGCCCGACCGGCGCAAGTTGAGTCGGCCCGGGCTCAGCCGCAGGAGGGTGCATCGTCGGAGTCGGCGCATGGTCTCAATGTCCGTGAGCGAATTGATAGGTCGGGGCGCCCTCCCGCAGCGACGCCCCGACCCTCTGGTGTCAGACGGCGACGCCCTCCGGCCCGTCGGTGGCGAGCTCGTCGTGCTTGACGTTGAGCAGGATCCAGATGATGGCCGAGGCGGTCCAGATCATGAAAGCGCCGACGAGGAAGGCGTGGGTCGCGCCCTCGGTGAAGGCGGCCTGGCCGATGAGGGCGTTCAGGCGGTCGGCAGCGTCAGGCGAGGGTGCGGCACCCGACCCGGACGCGGCCTGGATGGCGCCGCCGATCTCCTCGCCGCGGTTGGTCGAGAAGTGCAGGGCGACGGTCGAGAGAGCGGCCAGGCCGATGGCGCCACCCACCTGCTGCATGGTGTTGAGCACGCCCGAGCCGATCCCGGACTCCTCCGAGGGGATGCCGTGCACGGCCACCAGGGTCATCGTCACGAACACCAGGCCCATGCCGAACGCCATCAGGATGATGAACGGCGCGATGGCGGTCCAGTAGTTCACGTCGTCGCTCAGCGATCCGCTGCCACCGGCGATGCGCAGCAGGTGGGCGGGGCTGTCGTCGACGCTGATCCGCGAGAAGCCGAACAGGGCGATGCCGGCGAGGATCGTGCCGACTCCGGCGATGAACCGCGGGTCCATGCGCGCGATCAGCTTCGACGACAGGGTCGCGCCCATGACGATGCCGACCGTGAACGGCAGGAACGCGAAGCCGGTGTGCAGCGGGCTGTAGCCGAGCACGTTCTGGACGAACAGCGACAGGAAGAAGAACATCGCGAACATGGCCGCCGGGGTGATCATCATCGAGGCGAACGCGACCGAGCGGGCGCGGCTGGCGAAGATGTTCAGGGGCAGCAGCGGGCTCTTGACCGAGCGCTCGATCACGATGAAGCCGACGAGCAGCACCGCCGAGACGACCAGCGGCACGATGGTCGAGGTGTCGCCCCAGCCGTAGCGCTCGTCGCCGGCTCGCGACAGGCCGAAGACCAGCGCGGCCAGGCCGAGGGTGCCGCTCAGGGCGCCGGGGATGTCCAGCGGCAGGCGCTGCGGCTTGCTCTCAGGCAGGAAGCGCGGGGCGAGGAACGCGGCCACCAGGCCGATCGGCACGTTGATGAGGAACGTCAGCCGCCAGCCCTCGAGGTTGCCGAGCTCCAGGCCGGTCAGCCAGCCGCCGAGGATCAGGCCGATCGCGGCGCCCACGCCCGACAGCGCGGCGTAGACGCTGAACGCGCGGTTGCGCAGGGGGCCCGGGGGGAAGGTCGTCGTGATGAGCGCCAGGGCGGCGGGAGCGGCCAGCGCCGCGCCGATGCCCTGCAGGCCGCGCGACGCGAGCAGCATCGGCTCGTTCTGGGCGAGGCCACCCAGCGCCGAGGCGACGGCGAACACGACGAGGCCGGTCATGAAGATCCGGCGACGGCCGTAGAGGTCGGCCAGGCGACCGCCCAGGAGCAGCAGGCCGCCGAACGCGAGGGCGTAGCCCGTCACGATCCACTGCAGGTTCGCCTCGCCGATCTTCAGGTCGGTCGCGATGTACGGCAGCGCGATGTTGGCGATCGTCGCGTCGAGCACGACCATCAGCTGCGCGATGCAGATGATGACGAGCGCCCAGCCCAGCCGACGGTTGGTCTCGGGCGTGAGGTCCTCCGGCTCGGTGAGGTGGCCCTCGGCGTCGGGGGTGGTGTCGGTCATGAGGGGTCCTTGGGGGTCTGGTCGGGGGAGTGGCGCAGGACGGCGGGGAGGATCACCTGGTCGATGACGGCGGCGACCCTCTCGGGGGTGGGCACTTCGCCCAGGACGAACTCGCGGTGCAGCACGATGCCGGCCAGGGCCGGCCCGACGATGTCGAGATCGACATCGTCGCGGACCTCGCCGCGCTCGCGGGCACGCGCGAACAGCTCCTGGGTCGCCTCGACCTTCGGGCCGAGGATCCGGGTGCGGAAGCCGTCGGCGAACTCGGTGTCGCGCCCGAGGGCGGTGAGCACGGCACTGAAGATCGCGATCTGGCGTTCGTCGGTCAGGCCGCCGCGACCGCAGTGCGAGGCGAGGAGGTCGCCTCGCAGGCTGCCGGTGTCGGGCGCGGCCGCGAGCGGGCCCTTCTGGGCGAGGACGGCCTCGAGGACGAGGCTGGCCTTGGTGTCCCAGCGGCGGTAGAGCGTGGCCTTCGACGCCCTCGCGGCCGAGGCGACGGCGTCCATCGTCAAGCGGTCGTAGCCGACGTCGGCCAGGACGTCGAGCGCGGCCTCGAGGATCTCGTGCTCACGCTCGCCCTCCACGCGAGGACGGGCGGCTGCGGCTTCGGCCGGGGTCATGGTGCTCCTGGTGCACGGTGAAACATGGATGAAACGGAACGGTACCGTTCCATTCGATGGTACGGGCACGTTTCATCGCAGCGCAAGCCCTGAGGTGCCGCACACCGTCGCTACCGCGGACGGCGTCAGCGCTGGTCGCGCGTCGGCTTCGTCCGTCGGGTCGCGGGTGCACTGCGCGGATCGTCGGGCCAGGCGTGCTTCGGGTATCGGCCACGCAGGTCGGCCCGGACGCCCGGGTACCCGTTGTCCCAGAAGGAGTCGAGGTCGGCGGTGACCGCAGCCGGGCGACGGGCGGGGGAGAGCAGGTGCAGCAGCACGGGAACCCGGCCGTCCGCCAGGGTCGGCGTCGCGGTCCAGCCGAAGACCTCCTGCAACCGAACGGCCAGGACGGGCTGCTCCTGGGTGTAGTCGATTCGCACGCTCGACCCGCTGGGGACCTCCACCCGCTCGGGCGCCAGCTCGTCGAGTCGGCTCGCGTCGGGCCAGGGGAGGAGGGCGCGCAGCGCCGAGGTGACGTCGATGCGGCGGAGGTCCTGGGCGGAGCGGACGCGCGCCAGCTGCGGCCCGAGCCACGACTCGAGTGTCTCGGTCAGGGCGTCGTCGCCGACGTCGGGCCACGGGTCGCCGATGGCCCGGTGGAGGAAGCCGAGACGGGCGCGGAGGGCGGTGGCCGAGTCCGACAAGGTGAGCAGGTCGATGCCCTCGACCTCCAACGCCTCCCGGATGGCCCTGGTCACCGCGTCGGCCGGCGGGTCCGTGATCGGGACCGACGAGAGCTCGATCGCGCCGAGCAGCGTGCGGCGGCGCGCCCGCACCCGACCGTCGACCCAGGTGACCTCGTCGACCTCGGTCCACGACGAGCCCGCGGCCTCCAGCGCGAGGTCCTCGGTGAGGGGCGCGGCCGAGCGGATGCGGGCCTCGCGCTGCCCGGACCGTCGGTCGGCGTCGGCGACGGCGAGCCACTCCAGACCGGCCAGCGGGCTGGGGTCGCGGGGGTCGAAGGCGGCGCCGGTGCCGCCCGTCATCAGGTACGCCGAGCCGCCCGGCCGCTTGCGGGCGATGCGGTCCGGGTGGGCCAGAGCGACGACGAGGCCGACGGCGACGTCGTCGGTGAGCGATCGTGCGCCGGCCGCGTCGTCCGCGTGCTCCCTCGCGATGGCCTCGAGCCGCTTCACCTGCTCGCGCCACGGCCCTGACCGATGGCCGGACCGCAACGAGCGGAGCGCGGCGACCAGGTCGCCACCGGGTGCGCGGACGTCCTCGCCCAGCATCGCCACCACCTCGGCCGCCCGCCGGGCCCCGACGAGCGCCGACCCATCGATGAGGGCTCGGGCCAGGCGCGGGTCGACGGGCACGCCCGCCATCACACGGCCGCGGGCGGTCGCCCGTCCGTCGTCGGTGGTCGCGCCGAGCTCGAGCAGCGTCTGCCGCGCCGTGGCGAGGGCGTGCTCGGGCGGCTGGTCGAGCAGGTCTAGGTCGCGCACGTCGTCGTTGCCCCAGCAGGCCACCTCCAGCGCGAAGGCGGTGAGGTCGGCGGTGGCGATCTCGGGCTCGGGGTGGTCGGCCAGGCGAGCGTGCTCCTCCTTCGACCAGCAGCGCAGCACGGCACCCGGGCCGAGACGTCCGGCGCGCCCCGCCCGCTGCTCCGCCGCCGCCTTGCTCACCGCGACCGTCACGAGCGACGACAGCCCGCGGGAGTGGTCGGTGCGCGGCTCTCGTGAGAAGCCGGCGTCGACGACGACGCGCACGCCCGGCACGGTCAGCGACGACTCCGCGACCGCCGTCGAGACGACGACCCTGCGACGTGGGCCCTCGCTGAGCGCACGGTCCTGCTCCGCCCCCGGCAGGCGTCCGTGCAGGGGGTGCACGTCGGCGTCGACGTCGTGCAGGCGTCGCATGGTCGCGTCGACCTCCGCGACGCCCGGCACGAACACGAGCACGTCGCCCTCGTGCTCGGCGAGCGCGCGGCGGACGGTCGCGGCGACGTGGTCGTGGAACGCCGGCGTGATGCCGCGGTCGTCGGTCCGACGAACGCCGGGAGGCGCTGGGCACCAGACGGACTGCACGGGGTGCAGGGCGCCCGGGACGTCGACCACCGGAGCCGGGGCTTCCTCGACAGAGGCGAGCAGCGCCGCGGTCCGCTCCGCCTCGACGGTGGCCGACATCGCGACGAGGACGAGGTCGTCGCGCAGGTTCGCGCGCACGTCGACGAGCAGTGCGAGGGTCAGGTCGGCGTCGAGGTGCCGCTCGTGCACCTCGTCGAGCACGACCGCGCCGACGCCGGCCAGCTCGGCGTCGTGCTGGATGCGCCGCAGCAGGAGCCCGGTGGTGACGACCTCGACCCGCGTGCGCCGACTCGTCTTCCGTTCCCCGCGGACGGCGTACCCGACGGTCTCGCCGACCGACTCCCCGAGCAGGTGCGCCAACCGTCGCGCGGCGGCGCGGGCGGCGATCCGGCTCGGCTGGGTGACGACCACGCGACCCTCCACGGCCACCGCGACCGCAGGCGGAACGAGCGTCGTCTTGCCGGTCCCGGGCGGAGCCTGGACCACCGCGACGCCCCGACCTCGCACCGCCTTCTCCAGCGCGGCCAGCCCCGCGACGACCGGCAGGTCGGGCGGTGAGGCGAGGAGGTTGTGGAGTGGGCCGGGCACAGTCGCAGTGTGCCTTGGGTTCGCGTCACCGTGCGAACCTCACAACTTTGCGCTGCGATCACACCCGAAGATTTGCAAGGACTTCGAGGTCGACCGCCAAACTCTGAGCGAGCCTCCGAATTTTTGCGGGGGGGAAAGCCTTTGAATACGCATGCGCGACAACGGTCTGACGTGCTGCGTTCTTGAACGTGTCGTTGGGGTTGATGTTCAACTGGCGTTGGGCTTCATGCAGTTGGCTATTCACAAAGTCGCGACTTGTTCGGCCCAGGTACAGTTCGGCGCTCAGGCGCAGCGACTCGGACGGCGTGATCGATTTCCCGTTCCGGCGCGGCCTCATCAGTTCCGGGTATTGCTCGATCGCCACTGCCAAGGCAGCCACGTCCACCCAGAAGGTGTCCGCCTCGCGAGGGCCCTGGACGGTCCAGGACGACTGCCCCTCTCCAGGTTCCCGTCGGATGAAAAGTTCACCCTCTTCGCGAAGCTTGAGGTCGATCCTGCAGATATACCCTGGAGCCATGAGAGTCAGACGACTTGACTCGCTCAGGTGGTGAGGCGACGCTCCGCGGGTGAGGTCAAAGACACGCTTCGTGGCGGTCTCGACCTGAAGGTAGCCCGTTTTCTGCAGGCACAGGACGCCGACATCACGCGTGGATGTGCAGCGTAGCCCGACCGCGACACGGCTCAGAAAGCGGCTCCTAAGCGTGAGATCGCAGGATGGGGAGGCTCCGAGTCGCCAAATCCGACCGGGCTCGAGCTGATATTCCACGAGGCGACCCGTCGCAAGTTCGACCTTGAGAGGTACACCGCTCAAAGAAGCGTCCTCGCTTTCGTCGTTCACGGTCACCTGACACCGACAGTCGACAGTACTCTTTGAGGGTGGGTGGCGTGGAGGGTTTCGGACAGTGAAGGTGTGGAGCAACCTTGGTCATGCCTTCGAACTTCTCTGCGAGCGCTCGAGCCGCAACGATGACACCAGCGTCTGGGTGGCAAGGCACGTGCCGGAACATTGCGAGCCAGGTATCGACCATCCACTTCTCCCTGTAGGAGAGCAGGAGCCGGGTCGCGATGTGTCAATCTTCGCCATCAAGTTCTCTTCATCATTCGATGAGTACGACGTCCTCACCCACTTCGCTGCAACTCCCTCTTCGCGGCATAATCTTGTAGCGGGCCAGGACTTGAGATCGAAACCAATCAATCTGCGAAGACAATCTCGGGCTGGGTATGTTGAGGCCCTCGATTTTGGCGATCATGCTGGCCGATCGTTCTTCGTGATGCCCAACCATCCGATGACGCTGAGAGATCTCATCGACTTGGGGGCGATCCATCGTCAGCACGCGGAGATTTGCGAGATTGTCGGCTATCTATTAGCGGGCATTGATTTCGTTCATTCTCGCGGTTTCATGCACCTCGATTTGAAGCCTTCTAATGTCGTTTACTTGGGCGCGCCCGGAGGAAAGTCAAATTACAGTTCTGGCAGTCCGCCCGTTCGCATCATCGATTTTGAGGGCGCTTACAATCATGCCCTTCACAATCGGTCCACGAGGATGGTCCCGCTCACTCCTGCGTACAGTGCACCCGAGCTCCATGCCGGTGGTCGCATCGGCGCTGCCACTGACCTGTACTCAGTCGGATGCATAGCCTATGAGTTGATAGCTGGGCATCCACCGTTCAGCGGCAGTAGCAAGGCATTGCGTAGGAAGCATCTATACGAGGAGCCAAGTCGGGACGTACTCGTTAGGGGTGGCGCTCCGCAAGTGTTGCTTAGGGTCGTGGGCATCTTGATGAACAAGAACCCCACCATCCGGCGCGGCGAAAACATCTCACTGTTCATCAATGCGCTCAGAGCGACTTCACGGGGGTACGGGGCGCCGAACCTTGGACGATTTCCCACGGTGTGGAACGCGAAGAAACTGCGACAGGCGCCTGGAAAAAACACCGGCTATGTGCGGGTCAAACCTGTCCGTGAACACAAGCAGACCTTCGACGTCCGGGATTACTAGGGCGCTCATGTCCTCTGGCTGATGGGTGAGGCGAACGATCTCTCGTAGTTGTCGGAGCAGTGGACGCGTGACTTCGAGGTGTCGACGTCGAGAACGTTTACTCCTCGATCTTCGGCTACCGGCAGAACCGGTTCTGGTCAGTCTGGGTGATCCCGCAAGGGCGGTCGAAGATCGTGTCATAGCCGAGCAGCGAAGGCGGGGCTGGCCCGCTGGGACCTCTATTCGGATCGACAAGGAGAAGCGTCATGGCACACGGATGGCTCTGCACCTGCAAGAAGTGCAGCCCCTCGATCTTCGACAGCGTCTTCGGCACGCCGAAGGTGAAGGACAGCAAGAAGCGCGGACCGAACCAGAACTACTACGGGGGGCGTGGAAAGCCCGACGGGCTCGGTCATGGCCACTACAACCCCAACACTGGCTTCAATCGCCGACCTGTCAAGAACCCCCTCGGGAACGCGGCCATCAACGGCTCGTCGCGCAAGCCGATGGGTGACCGGACTCCGAAGTGGAAGTGACGGCACCCCGCGGGCGGTGACTTCCTGGCCAGAAGTCAGTGGCCCGGCGTCGCAGGACTGCGACGCCGGGCCACTCCTTGTGGTCTCGTGACGGCTCTGACTCGACACTGCCGTCGGCGCGCCCTTGTTACTTCGACACGGTCGCCCATGTCCCTGACCTGGACCCTGCGCCACGACGGCAAGGCCATCCGGGTCGGCGAGATCGTCCGGCCGGGGGAGCTGCTGACGTGGCCGCGAATCATCGGCCTGGTGCGCAGCGTGTCTTCGCGATCTTCGGGCCGTGTTCCTGGCGTCGACGATTACCAGGTCCCCGGTCATGGCGACGACCTTTTTCTCCGGCCTCGGCGCGATGCTGTTCCTCGCTCACAAGCGGCGCAGACTGCCGAGCCACCTCGGCTCACCGTTCGCGAAACGCTCCCCGCGGGCTCGCTTGAGACCCATGAGTCGACGCCGACGGGTCCCGCCGATGGACCCGAGCGTCGGGCCGATAGAGGAGCTGCTCGACGCGGCAGCGTCGCGGTCGTCGGGCGAGGTCGAGCGGCGGACGGGTCGTGTCGTGGTCTCGCACGCGGTCTGGCTCTGCCCCTGCGACACGGACGACGACGCACCGACGTGGTTGGTCTACGCCCGCGGCGACGACGGCATCGGCTGGCAGCGGGTCGAGGACGGGGTGGACATGCGCGACGTCGTGGAGGCGCAGCACCTCACCGGCTGCCACCTCGACCCGGACGCGGTGCTCCTGTGGCTGCGTGGCGAGTGGCCAAGACCTTGGGGTCGAGGCGTCGGCGACGACCCAGAGGAAGCGGACGTCTGCGACGAGCCGCAGCACAAGATACTCAGCAGCCCAGGACGGCCGAGGTCGCTGAACCTGCACCACTGATCCGTGCGCGCAGCGAGCGAATCAGTCTGGATGAGCGCTGCTGCAAGCAATGATCAATCCTTCGAGGGAGCATCCGCCCTCGATCGTGGCGCGCGACGGCGGCGCACCCCCACCCTGGACCTCCGGGCGATCCCCGGACGCCGTCGCGGTACGCCACGTGGTCGTGGACGCGGGCCCAGAAGGCTCGCGGCGACCCGCTGGGCGACCGCCCGTCCTGCGACCGAGCGAGGCCCCGATGACCGAGCTGCTCC
>SXGT01711155.1_pt1 | contig 10750 bp, 11 predicted proteins | sample 3176221 | NCBI WGS metagenome assembly SXGT01 (sample SAMN11356862, study PRJNA531348) | freshwater metagenome | isolation source: freshwater sample F1-120 | place: China: Fuxian Lake, Yuxi | collected 2017-12-25
CGTGGTCTTGCCGCAACCCGACGGCCCCATGACCGAGACCCATTCGCCCTCCTGCACGACCAGGTCGACGCCCCGCAGAGCTTCGGTTTCCTGACCGGCCGATCGATAGACCTTGCGAACGTCGCGCGCGACCAGAATTTCGGACATGTCGGCTCCCACTCGATGGCTGGCTCGTGGCGAACCTAGTGAGACGAGACGCCGGAGTTTCGACGAACGGCGGGTGACGCGCGTCACGGGGGCTTCGGTGATCTGCATCGGTCGATTGTGCGTCACCCCGGTCGTCGCGACCATCGGTGCAAACCCTGGTCCGACCCTGAGCACCCCCGAATCAGACAACCCAACCCGTCACGCACGCGCCCCGCAATCCCCCCGCGCGTCCACGTGACAAGAACAATCGGTGGACGATCAGGTAGGGGTCCAGCGGGAATCGATCGAGCGACCGACGACGCGGCCTTCGGTTCGGAGCTTCAACAGGTGCGCGTGGATCTGGCGACGGGCCATCTCGACGAGTCCGTCAGGAAGGCCGCCGGGTCGACCGTCGGGAGTGTCGGTGTAGATCGCGGCCACCAACTCGGCCGGCGTGAGCGGTCCGCCGCGCAGCAGGCGCAAGATCTGACGTTCGCGCAAGGCGCGGTGATCGATGTAGTCGGTCAGCTTCGCTCGCGGGTCGCCGATCACGTCACCGTGGGCCGGCAGAATCCGGCGCACGGTTCGGAGTCGACGCAGACGTCGCAGCGACGCGAGGTACGCGCCCATGTCACCACCGCGCGACGGACTCACGACCGTCGTCGTCCCGTCGAGCACGTGATCGCCGCTCAACAACGAGGCCGAGGCACGGTGAACCAGGCAAACGTGATTCGGCGCGTGGCCCGGGGTGTGGATCGCCAGAACGGCACCGTCAGCTTCGCCGACCACATCGCCGTCGCGCACGACCTGGTCGCGTCGCACGTCGAACGCGTCGGCGCGCGGGGGTCGGCTCGCTGCGGCGAGGCGCGCACCAGTCAGCGCTTGCAGTCGCCGTGTCCCGGGCCAATGGTCGGGGTGCGTGTGGGTCAGCACGATCCACGCAACCTTGCGGCGCCCGGCAGCGCGAACGATCGCTCGAACATGACCCGCGTGGTCAGGGCCCGGGTCGACGACCGTCACGCACTCGTCGCCGATCAGATACGTGTTCGTTCCGGGTCCGGTCATCAGCCCGGGATTCGGCGCGGTCAATCGGCGCACTCCACCGCCCAGATCGACGACCCGACCCAGAACGAAGCGGTCTTCGGGCGAGCGTCGGCTCATGCCGCGCCCTCCCCCTCGAAGAACGCTCGTTCGGCCGCGATGTCGAGATCGAGCGCCGGAACCAGCGACCGCCACCCGAGGTGCCCCTCGCGCTCGTCGCCCGGCAATCGAATGCGTTGCCCCGACGAATCGTCGATCACCGTCAAGGGTGTCGTCGTCTGCGCGGTCGCGACTGCGGCGAGCAGGTCTTCGGTTCGCGAGTAGCGAGCGATGGCGATCAGGCTGCGCAAGGTCGGGAAGATGAGTTCGATCTCACGGGCGCGACAGCGTTCGAGCGCGTCGACGGGTCGGACCCACTCCGAGTGCACCAACTCGTTGTCGTCGTGTGCTCCCTCTTGATCGTCGGGTGCGGCGGCGAGGAAGAACCAGGTGTCGTAGCGACGCGGCGCGCCCTCCGGCGTCAACCAATGCGCGAACACGTGCACGTGACCGAGGTCGAGCACCACGTCGTGCTCGTCGAGCGCGGAGTTCCAACTCAGCGTTCCGGCGTTCAACTCTTCGCGGCGCGGCGCCAACGATTCGGCACCGCTGCCCAGCACCAACCCAGCCTCCTCGAACGACTCGCGCGCCGCGGCGACCCAGTAGCGCAGGCCGTCGCCCGGCACATCGATGAGCGCACTCGCACGCGAGTCGTCGATGCCGAGGATGCGCTCGTACACGCGCGGGTCGCCGTCGGCGACGTCGACGGCACCGCCAGGAAACACATACGCGCCAGGCGTGAACACGACCGTCGGACTCTTGCGCATCATGAAGACGTGCAATTCGGGATCATCTCGCACGAGCATGACCGTCGCGGCCTCTCGCACGGGAACCATCTCCGCACGGTAGTGCCGAAGCGTCACAACCGAGACGCTGACATCATCTTGCGCCGCGCGGGCCGGCCCGAGTCCGAAACCCGCGGTTGCCGTAACCTTGGCGGGTGAGCGATCCGCGTCGAGAGCTGCCGAGCGTCGAGCAGGTGATCGCGGCCATTCGCTCGATCGACCTCCCGCAAGCACTGCTCGTCGACATCGCTCGCCGGGTCGTCGACGAGGCACGCGACTCGATCGTCACCGGCGCCACCCCAGCCCGAGCCGAGATCGTCGCGACCGCCGAGGCCACGGCGCGCCGAGTCCATCGTCAGCTGCTCGGTCGAACGATCAACGCGACCGGCGTCCTGCTCCACACGAACCTCGGGCGAGCCCCGCTCGGCGCGCCCGCCCTCGATGCAGTGCGTGACGCCGCGGCAGCGTCCAATCTCGAGTTCGATCTCGACACCGGTTCGCGCGGGAGCCGCCACGCGCACGCCGGCCATCTGTTCGCCGCAGCCGTCGGGGCCGAGGCCGGGATGGTCGTCAACAACAACGCGGCAGCCGTGATGCTCGTGCTCGCGGCTCTCGCACGCGACCGCGAGGTCGTCGTGAGCCGCGGCGAACTCGTCGAGATCGGCGGCGGTTTTCGGGTCCCCGACGTGTTACGCGAGAGCGGAGCGCGACTGATCGAAGTCGGTACGACGAACCGCACCCGCGCGGTCGATTTCGCTGGTGCACGATCACCCGCAACCGCGATGTTCCTTCGCGTTCACTCGTCGAACTATCGGATCGTCGGCTTCACCGAACAGCCCGAGATTCGTGATCTCGACGCACTCGGTGTCGATGTGGTGGTCGATGCCGGTAGCGGCTTGCTCGATCGCACCACGCCCTGGCTCGACGCGCCACCGAGCTGGCTCCACGACGAACCCGGTGTGCGCCAGTGCCTCGCCGACGGCGCGGCACTCGTCACCTTCTCGGGCGACAAGCTGCTCGGCGGACCGCAAGCCGGCGTCATCGTCGGTCGCCGCGACCTCGTCGAGCAATGCAAGCGCCATCCGCTCGCCCGCGCGCTGCGCGCCGACAAGCTGACGGTTGCTGCGCTGCAGTCGGTTGCCTTCAGCTACTTACGGGGGACGGTCGTCGCAGACATCCCGTTCTGGTCGATGGCAACCGCAACGCTCGCGCGACTGCGCGAACGAGCAGACGCCATCGTCACGACCGTCTCCGGAACCAAGATCATCGACACCGACGCCGCGGCGGGCGGCGGGTCGCTCCCCGGCTTCACGATCCCCTCGATCGGTGTCGCGCTTCCGCACCACCGCGTCGACGACGCGGTCGCGGACTTGCGGGCCCGACGCATCGTCGCGCTGGCGCGCGACGGAGCGGTCGTCGTCGACCTGCGCAGCGTCGATCCCTCCGACGATGTCGACCTGGCGGCCGCGCTGCGCTCCATCACTCCATGAGGGTCGTTGCGACCGCGGGCCACGTCGACCACGGCAAGTCGTCGCTCGTCCTCGCCTTGACGGGTACCGACCCTGATCGCTTTCCCGAGGAGAAGGCACGCGGACTCACCATCGACCTCGGTTTCGCGTTCACGACGCTCGGCGACGATGTCATCGGGTTCGTCGACGTCCCCGGACACGTGAAGTTCGTGAAGAACATGCTCGCCGGGGTCGGCGCCGTCGAGGTCGCGATGTTGATCGTCGCTGCGACCGAAGGCTGGATGCCGCAGAGCGAAGAACACGTTCGCATCCTCGAATTGCTCGACGTGCGTCACGGACTCGTCGTGATCACCAAGGCCGACCTCGTCGACGACGAGACACTCGAGCTGGCCGAACTCGAGCTCGCCGACCGGCTCGACGGATCCGCGCTCGAGTCGTGGCCGGTCGTCGCCTGCGATTCGTTGAGCCGCCGCGGTCTCGACGCCGTACGCGCGACGCTTCGTTCGGTGCTCGACGACGCGCCACACGCGCGCGACATGGGTCGACCACGCCTGTGGATCGATCGCGTGTTCGCGGCCAAGGGCTCGGGGACCGTCGTGACGGGAACCCTGACGCTCGGCTCCTTGGCGATCGACGACGAGGTGCTGATCGAGCCGAGCGGACTCCACGCGCGCATCCGCGGCCTCGAGAGCCACCACGAGAAGTTGTCGCGGGTCGGTCCCGGTAGTCGGGTGGCAGTGAATCTCTCGGGCGTCGACCACAGCGACGTTGCCCGCGGTGACGCGATCGTGCTGGAACGGCAGTGGGCGACACCGACGCTGCTCGACGTCAGGATCGTCGAGATCCCTGGACAGCAGTTGCCGAGGCGTGGGCGATTGGCAGTGCACGTCGGCTCGGGGGAGGTCGGGGCGACTTGGCGAGTGCTGGACGACGACCGCAAGCTGGGTCGGTTGCGGCTCGACGTCGGCGTTCCGCTGGCGCCAGGCGATCGTCTCGTCTTACGCAGCACCGGACGGAGGGCGACGGTGGGCGGTGCGCTCGTGATCGACGTCGATCCGTGTCGGCGAACCGCCTTGGCGATCGAGCGTGCCGACGCTGGTCGCGATCGCGGATTGCTGATCGGGCGCGATTCGATCGCGATCGCGGATCTGGTGACGCTCGCGGGGACCGACGACGTGGGCGCTCGCCGGATTGCCGACGAACTCGTCGCGGACGGCGCGGCGCTCCGCATCGGCGACACCTTGACCAGCAACGAGCGGGCCGCGGCGATGATCGCGCAGGTCGACCAGCGCGTCGGCGAGCATCATCGGACATCCCCGCATGACCGGGGACTCGATCTGGCCGCGCTGGCAAGCGCGTTGCGCACCGATGCCGGACGACTCCGAGCGCTCATCGAGACGGGTTCGCAATTGGTGGTCGAGCACGATGTCGTCCGCCGGCGCGACCACATCGGACGCGCATCGGACGATCCGAGTGGACAGCGATTGCTCGCCGCGCTCGACGCCGAACCCTTTGCACCGCCCAGCCCCGACAGCGTCGGCGTCGAGCCCGCGATCGTGCGCGCGTTGGTTCGTGAGGGAGCGATCGTCGATCTCGACGGAGTCTTGTTCTCGGCCGTGGCTCTGGCATCGGCTCGCCGCCTGCTGGCCGCGTTGGTGATCGATCGGGGGAGCTACACCGTGGCCGACGCACGCGACGTGCTCGGATCGACCCGCAAATTCGTGCTCGCGATCGTCAACCAACTCGATCGTGAAGGGGTCACCCGTCGCCGCGGCGACGAACGCATCGCCGGACCGCGCGCCGAAGCCGCGGCCGGCGCATAGTTCACTCCGCGGTCGGGCCGTTTCCCTGCGGGTGAAATGCACGCTCCCACTGATCGAGGTTCTCGTTCAGCGTTCGCAGAAAGTCGAACAGCACGGTCGGCGGCACCTTGACCCGCGCGACGACCTGACACGGAACTCGCGTCACCATCTGTCCGTCGGGAGCTTGTGCAGGTCCGGGCGGCTGGGTCACCGCGAAGTCGAGCGTGAACTCGTGCGCGGTGTGCCAGACCCCGAGAAAGTTCGCGTACGACCCCGCAGAGAGCTCGTCGGAGATCGAGAACTCGAAGTGAAGCGGTGGTTGCTGCGGTTCGGTCGTCACCCGGTCGAGGTTACGGGACCCCGTGCGCGGCGTGATGCCGACGTTCGAGTTCGTTGAGACCGCCCCAGATTCCGAACGACTCGTTGGTCGAGATCGCGAAATCGAGACAATCCGACCGCACCGGGCACTGTTGACACAGCGCCTTCGCCTGGCGCTCCCGGCGCTCCTTCTCGTCGCGACGTTCCGACCACGAGGGTGGAAAGAAATAGCGACGCTGTTCACCGCGACACAGCGCGTCGTGTTTCCACGTCTCTCGGACCGCTCCCGTGGTCACCTTCGACCCCCCTCGCCCCACCAACCTTCAGCGAGCGGGAAGGTACGACCGGGCCGGGTGAGCCGTCAAGCGTCGCCGGCAAGCGAACCTCGGGACCTCACGTACGGCGGCGGGACCGCTCCCGGTAGTCCTGGGCGCCGCCCGTTTCGGGTTCGACTTCGAGCACGAGACCTTCGACCGCGACGACTCGGATGGCGTCACCAGCCTTGACCGGGGTCGCCCGGTTGATGCGCGCCTTCCAGAGCGCATCGCGCACTCGCACGACGCCGTCGGGGGCGACGTCGACCTCGGCAACGCCCATCTCGCCGATCATTCCCTCGCGGCCGATCGTCGGCGTCGAGAAGCGCGTGCGGAGCATGGCCGGCAATCCGCCGATCCAGAACGCCAGCGTGCCGAGGATCACGAGGGCGATGACCCACCAGGCGAGTCGGAGCGGAGCGTCGTAGAGAAACCACGATCCCGCGATGAGCAGGGCGGTGCCGGCGAACGTCCAGAACCCGACCCCTCCGGCTTGGAGATCGACGGTGAGCCCGAACAGCCCAACTGCGATCAACACCAGCGCGATCTCGTTGACCGGCACGTGCGAGAACCCGTAACACGACCCGACGAGCGCGATGACGCCGACCAGAGTTGCCGCACCGATCGACGCGGCGTACAACTCGAACACGATCAGGCCGATGCCGGCGATCAACAAGAAGTAGGCGACCCACGGCGCGATCAGCGTGTGCTGCAACTGACCCGTGATGCCGAGCTTGTGGAACCGTACGTCTTGATTGACCGACGGTTGCTTGCTCGCCGGGTCGACGATCTTGGTCGACAAGGTGACGGATTCGCCGGCGCCGGTCTCGACCGTCTTGCCGTCGAGATTGGTCAAGAGATTGCGGAGGTCGGATTCGGTCGAGTCGGCGATGCCCTGTGCGATCGCTTCGTCGGCACCAACTCGCTGAGGACCGCACGCAAACGGTAGGCGAGGTCCCGCGTGGCCGATCTCGTAGGGATCGCAATCGCCGATCTTGGCGTTGCTCGCCATCGAGAGATACGAACCCGACGTCGCGAGGTCGGTTGCGGTCCGGCTCGTCGACGCGCCCGAAGGCCCGACCCACATGATGATCGGAACGGTCGCCGACGTGACGCGACCTCGTAGTTCGGCGGCACTGACGGCGAACGCCCCGGGGCTGTCGAGTTGCACGACCACCATCGACGCGCCCCGCTCCTCCGCCGAGTCGATCGTGTCGATCAGCAGCGCGGCGTTGGGCGGGTCGATCCATCCGTTGATCTGCACGACATCGATGCCGCCGAGTTCGTCGGTCTCGGCGTGCGCTCCGGTCGACGCGGTCAACATCGCGGCACCCGCGATCATCGCCACCGACAGCGAGCGGCGCAGCACGTTGCGGGACCAAGCAGACAAGGGGGCTCCAACTAGCGTTCGTGGCAATGGACTTCGCCGACTTCTGCGCCGGCGCGCGGGTGATGATCGTTGCGGGCAAGGGCGGGGTTGGCAAGACGACGGTCGCGGCGACCATGGCCGTGTCGGCGGCCCGCTGCGGGCTGAGTGTGCTCATCGTAGAAGTCGAAGGGAAGTCGGGTCTGACCGCGGCCTTCGGCCTCGAACCGCTCACCTACGACGAGATCGACCTCGCCCCGAACATCCGGGCCCGAACGCTCACACCGGACGCGGCCCTGATCGAATATCTCGAGGACCACGGCATGAAGCGGATCGCTCGGCGCCTCGCCGCCAGCGGCGTGCTCGACGTTGTCGCCACGGCCGTGCCCGGGATGCGCGACATCTTGGTGCTCGGCAAGATCAAGCAGCTCGAACAGGCCCGGGCGGCCGACCTCATCGTCGTCGACGCGCCGGCCGCCGGACACGCGGTGTCGTTCTTGATGTCGCCCGCGGGGTTGCTCGACGCGGTCAGTGTCGGGCCGATCCGCAAACAGGCCGACGACGTGGTCGCGATGCTGCGCGACCCGTCGCGCGCCCAAGTCATGTTGGTCACGCTGCCCGAGGAGACGCCGGTCAACGAACTCGTCGACACTGCATACGCGCTCGAAGACCGCGTCGGGATCCAGCTCGCGCCCGTGGTGGTCAACGGCTGTAGTGACGCTCCGCCGAACGTGACCGACCTCGACGACGCGTGCCCCGACATCGCTGCGCTGCGAGCGGCGGTCGCGTTCGCGACCGAACGACACTCGCTCCAACAAGCCCAACGGGCACGCCTGCGCGATCGCCTCGCGCTGCCGCAGATCACCCTGCCGTACTTGCCGACCGCTTCGATCACGCGCGCCGAGATCGAAGGGCTCGCCGACCGTTTCGTCGCGGAGGTCGAACGATGGTGAACGGCCTCGCCTCACTCGCCGATGATCGTCATGTCGTGATCTGTTGCGGCACCGGTGGCGTGGGAAAGACGACGACCGCAGCGGCGATCGCGCTCGAAGCCGCGCGCCGGGGCCGACGTGCCTGCGTCGTGACCATCGACCCGGCGCGACGGCTGGCGAACGCGCTGGGTCTCGAAGCGTTGTCGAACACCGCGACTGCGATCGTCCACGAACAATGGGACCCGACGAGGACGTCGCCCGGCGAACTGTTCGCCTTGATGCTCGACCCGAAGCACACCTTCGACGGTCTCGTCACCCGCTACGCCGAGACGACCGAACAGGCCGAACGCATTCTCCAGAACCGCTTCTATCGCAACATCTCGGGCGCGCTCGGCGGCACGCAGGAGTACATGGCGATGGAGAAGCTCCACGAGTTGTACTCGGAGGGCAACTTCGACATCGTTGTCGTCGATACACCTCCGACTCGTCACGCGCTCGATTTCGTCGACGCGCCCACGCGGTTGTTGCGATTGTTCGACAATCGCCTGTTTCGCATCATGATGATGCCGACACGGGCGTCGATGAAGGTTGCTGGAGTCGCGTTGCAGACCCTGCTCCGAACAATGTCGCGCGTCGTAGGGCGCGAAGTCGTCGACGACGTCATTGCGTTCTTCCGTGCGTTCGAGGGCATGGAAGCCGGATTCCGCGAGCGAGCCGCGCACGTCCAGGCGCTCATCGCCGATCCCGAGACGGCGTTCGCTTTGGTGACCACGCCGCGACGCGATGCGGTCGACGAGGCGGACTACTTCGCCCGGCGGCTGGTCGAACTCGACCTCGACGTCGAGGCACTGATCGTGAACCGAGTTCAGCCGACGTTCATCGACGATGATCTCTGGGCCGTCGCCGAACGGGCCGACACCGCATCGGGCGCAACCGCCGAGGCGTACCGACTGCTCCTCGACCTCGAGACCGTCGCGGCGCGCGAACGGGCCGAAGTCAGCCGGGTACTCGAACGAGTCCCCGACACACCGACCGCGCTCGTGCCGCTGCTGGCGAGCGATGTGCACGACCTCGCCGGGCTCGCCATCGTCGCCGAGCACGTGTTCGGAAGTCCGGCGGCCGGCGCAACTAGCCTCGCCGACCGATGACCACGATTCTCGTAGCTGCCGACGCCGAGTGGGTCCGCAATCAGGTCCGCACCGCGTTCGTCGCCGCTGATGTCACCGTGATCGAGATCGACAACGCTCGCCACACCGGTGGTCCGGTCAGCGCGACGAACCGACGGCTGATCGAGGCGGTCGCCGAGCACGAGCCCGATCTCGTGATCCTCGACATGCAGATCGCCAACATGGGTGGCGTCGCCTGCGCGATCGAGCTGCGGCTCGAAGCCGAGGCGGGTCGGATCCCCGAGCAACGCATCATCTTGCTGCTCGATCGCGACGCCGATCGCCTGCTCGCGCGGCGGGCGGCAGCCGACGAGGAGCTCGTGAAACCGATCGACGCCGGCGTGCTTCGACGCGCCGCCAAACGCGTGCTCGCGGCTGCGCCCGCGTGAACGACCACGAGCTCGCGGCGCATGTCGCGGAACGAGCCGGTGAACTGCTGCTCGAGGTGCGAGCGGCGGCAGTCGCCGAGGGCGTCGACGAGGCGGAGTTGAAGACACGCGGCGACACGCGCAGCAACGACCTGATCTTGTCGTTGCTCGCCGAACATCGACCCGACGACGCGGTGCTCTCGGAGGAGTCGAAGGACGATCTCGTTCGCCTCGATGCCGAGCGAGTCTGGATCGTCGACCCGGTCGACGGCACGCGGGAGTATTCCGAGTCGAGGGCCGATTGGGCGGTGCACGTCGCGCTCGTCGCCGCGGGCGCGCCGATCGCCGCGGCAGTCGCGCTACCGGGCGCGGCCTTGGTCTTGAACATGGACCCGGTTTCGCCGATCGCGCCGCCGCACGCTGGGCCGATCCGGTTGGTCGTGTCGCGCACTCGCCCGCCCGCCTTGGCGACCTACCTCGCCGAGTCGCAGGGCATGGAGCTCGTCCCGATGGGTTCGGCCGGCGCCAAAGCGATGTCAGTGTTGCTCGGCGACAGCGACGTGTACGCGCACGGCGGCGGTCAATACGAATGGGACTCGTGCGCGCCGGTCGGAGTCGCCCTCGCTGCGGGCCTGCACTGCTCGCGGCTCGACGGCAGCCCGCTCGTCTACAACAACGAGAACCCCTATCTGCCCGACCTGCTCATCTGCCGCCCCGAGTTGGCCGACCAGATGCTCGCCACCATCGCAGCCGCCCCCACCTCGTAACGCCCCTTTCGCGTACCGGCGTCACTAGTGCGCGACATGTTGACCGTTAGTGACGCCGGTACGCGTTTTCGGTGGAATCGAGTGGGACGCGATCGGCGTCGACCGCTACGCTGACCCACTCACATCGACGGGGTGTGGCGCAGTTTGGTTAGCGCGCAGCGTTCGGGACGCTGAGGCCGGAGGTTCAAATCCTCTCA
>SXGT01198694.1_pt1 | contig 10749 bp, 6 predicted proteins | sample 3176221 | NCBI WGS metagenome assembly SXGT01 (sample SAMN11356862, study PRJNA531348) | freshwater metagenome | isolation source: freshwater sample F1-120 | place: China: Fuxian Lake, Yuxi | collected 2017-12-25
CGCGTCAATCCACTGACCGGTGAAATTCTCGACGCCGACGTCGTCCTCACCGACGGCTGGATCCGCCACTTCTGGTCCAACTGGAATCAGATCCTCCCCGAAATGGCAATGGAAGGCTTCAGCGCGGAAACGCTCTCGTGGCTCGAAACCCGCCCACAGTGGGATCCGCGCTTCCGTCTCGCCGCGCCCGAAGAACGCAACATGATGCTCGCTCAGCGCCAGCAAAAAGGAATCCAGGCCTACGGTGGCCACCCCATCGCAATCGCTGCACAAAACGCTGGCAAAACCTTGCTCGGCGATCACGAATACGACGGCCTCGTCGGTCGCACCAGCCAGAAAAATGGTCTTTGCATGGCCGCCCGCGGCAAGGGTTTCGACCTTTCCACCATGCGCATGTACCTCGACATGGCTGACTCCATCGACGAACTTTCCAAGGCCGCCGTCGCAGATAATGAGCAAGCCGACTTGGCTCGCGCCATGGAATTCCTCCCACCAGAAGCTCGCCAAGCTTTCGAAGCCCAGATCAAGAAAATGGGAGGCATGAAAGCCATTCGCGAACGTCAGGCTGAAGAAGAAGCCAAAGCTCTCGCTCTCAGTAACGACGATCCACCGGCTGGCGATCCTCCCTCCGGTGGCGGCGACGCACCCAAGTCCGACAAAAAGGACGAAGCCAAGAAAGAAGATAAGAAAGACACCAAAAAGCCCTACGACTCGCTCGACGGTGTCCCCGAATGGTTCATCGGCCCACTCATGGCCGACCTCACCATGCACGAAGTCGGCCACACCCTGGGCCTGCGCCATAACTTCAAGGCTTCCAGCATCTACACGCTCAAGCAGATCAACTCTGAAGAAGTCAAGGGCAAAAAATCCCTCGCCGGTTCAGTGATGGACTACACACCCATCAACATCAACATGAACGATGGTCCTATTCAGGGCGACTATGGCCCCAACCAGCTTGGCTCCTACGACTACTGGGCCATCGAGTATGGCTACACCACCGGCGAAATCAAAGATGTCCTCAAGCGAGTCGCCGAACCCGAACTCGTCTACGCAACCGATGAAGACACCGGCGGTCCCGATCCGCTCGCCCGCCGCTACGACTTCTCCAAATATCCGCTCGACTTCGCCCAGAGCGAAATCAAACTCGCGGAATACCACCGTGGTCGCCTGCTCGATAAGTTCGTGAAAGATGGCCAGTCCTGGGCACGCGTCCGCCGCGGCTACAACATCACCCTCGGTCTTCAGACCCGCGCCATCAACATGATGTCCGGCTGGATCGGCGGCGCATTCGTCAACCGCGACCGCAAGGGCGACCCCAACGCGCGCAACCCGGTCGAAGTCGTCCCCGTTCAACAACAGCGCGATGCCCTCAACTTCATCATCGGCGCAGCATTCAAAGATGAAGCCTTCGGCCTCACTCCTGAACTGCTCGAAAAAATGACCACCGACAAATGGCTCGATCAGGGCGGCATGTCCGAAGGCATGCAGGAAGCAACCTTCCCCATCCACGATCGCATCATGGGCATTCAGTCCTCAACCCTCACGATGCTCCTCAATCCCACAACTCTCCGCCGCGTACTCGATAACGAGTTCCGCCTCAAGGCCGATGTCGACACACTCACCCTTCCTGAACTGCTCGACACCATTTCCAAATCAGTCTTCACCGAAGTCGAAGATGGCCCAGGCTCCGGCACGGTCCGTAAGCCCTCCATCTCGTCACTCCGCCGTAATCTCCAGCGCGAATACATCGAGCGCCTCATCGACCTCACCATGCCAGGCGCCGGCAGCGGGGAAGCCTACAAGGCAATCTCCAACCTCTCCATGATGAAACTCCGCGAAATCAATAAGAAGATCTCCGGCATCATCGGCGACAAGGGCGACAAGGTCGGCTCGCTCGACGCCTACACCTTCGCCCACCTCTCCGAAGCCAAGATCCGCATCGAAAAAGCCCTCGATGCTCAGTACATCTATAACCAGTCCAGCGGCGGCGGCGGTTTTGGCGGTCTCATGTTCCATAACACGCCCGAAACTCAACCCAAACCCTGATCGTCTCTGAATAATGCCATAAGGCCGGTCCAACGTGGACTGGCCTTTTCATTTTTTGCCCTCGTTTAGACCCGAAACTAGTGGATTGACATAAAAGTGAAAAGTCGCTATGCTGATCCTGCGTTGCTACTCAGCACGCACTCTCGTGGGCTTCTGTCCGTATGGCATCACAATGCAGTGTGTAGGAAACGCGAAAGGGAACCCATGAACTTTGCTACATTGGAACGATTGGAAGACCGCAACCTCATGGCCGCGCCCGTTGTCTCTGATTACAGCGCGAGCAGGACTTTGGCGGCATTGGGCGAACCAATCACACTGACTGTCACCGCATCATCTGCTGCGGGAATGGCTGCGGCATCGTTCTTCGTCGACATCAATGGCAACAGCGGCTGGGACCCCGGAGTCGATATCGGCCTCGGCGACGTTCTTGTAACAGGCTACCCCACCCAGGCAACACTCCGCAAAACGGTCGCATCCACCAATCAGTGGCCCGTGCCTGCCCGAGTCTTTGCAAACGTTGTCGGCCGTGATCGTGAATGGATGCAACGCCCCATCGGCCTCACGATCGGACGCACCGCTCCCCCGCCGTCGATCAACTTCGTCAGCGCGACGCAGAATACCATCGCGCCCGGCGAGCAATTCCAACTCTCTCTTGCTGCCACCAGCCCAATCCCGCTCCGGGCCGCCACATTCTTCGTCGATATCGACCGCAACGGTCGTTATGGACCCGGCGCAGATATTCCGCTTGGCGACGTCTGGCAGCCTGTCTCCGGCACCAGCACCTATCGCCTCAATACGACCGCAGGATGGGACTGGGGCTACGGCCTCGGCATAAACAACATTCTCCAAATGAACGATACCGGAGTCTCCATTTACGGCAACGTCGTTGATGTGAATGGCACTTGGGGAACAAGGCCCGTGGGCACGCTCATGCAGCTTGTCCCGCGTGCCAACGTCACCTCGTTTAACGCGACCGGCACAGCGACAACGGTCCAGCTCACTGCGACCGCAAGCGTCTCCAGCACCGGTGCCTGGTATGGTCCTCGAATTGACCAGGCAAACGGTCTGAGAGACATGACCTATTTCTATGATGCTAATCGCAACGGCCGCTTTGATCCCAGCGATTCAATTCTCGGCGTCCTACCAATTGCCGCCGCCAGTTCGCTCACGCTCAACGCTTCAACTCCTGCGTCTTGGCCTTTCCCGCGGCATTTCGGCGCATTCGCGACCGATTCGCGAATTCAGGGAAACGGAGTCTCCGACACACGCTCCGCAATTATTCTCGGCGACAACTCGAACCTGCAAAATGTCCTGCCCACCGTGGCGTCAGTTGGCGGCTCGCGAATTGATCGCATCCCCGACCCGTTTGTCACTGCTGGCAACTTAGTGAGCCTCAGTGCGGTGGTTCGCCCCGCCCTTGGCTCTTCAATCGGCCTCGCCTCCGCCATCGCGTTCTACGACAACGACCATAACGGACGTTTCGACCCCTCGCGCGATCAGTTGATCGAAGAAACTCCCGTAAGCGCCCTCGGAGATACAGCGCAGTTCAACTCGTTCAACATCACAGGCGCACCAGGAATCACCGGCCAGGTGCACGTGGCAGTCGCCGCTAAAGATGCTCTGGGTCGAATCGGCAACGCACGCTCCTGGATCGTGCTCGTCGGCACACCGCCCGAAATTCAAAATATTTCCACCACGATCATCACCCAGGGCAGCTCGCGATTCCTTCGTATTACCATCGATGCCAACAGCGGCAATCTCGGAATCCGTGAAATCAACGCCACGATTGATCCCCGCTCTACCAGTGCATTCGCCCCGTCCAGTGGCACACTTCAGAACGGCCGCTGGGTCCTCTCAATCAATCTCTCAGGTCTCGCTCCAGGTGTCCACGACCTTTTCCTGCGCGTAAGCAATATCTTTCGCAGAGAAGTGTTGACTCACATCAACGTAAGCATCTGACTTGACTCCCTCCAACACGCAAACACTCATCCAAGCCGCGAAATCGCATCGTTCACGTTGCCAACAAAATCCAATTCCACGCCCTTAGGCGCTTTCACCTGCGACTTGTGCGCCGTCGGTAGAATGATTCGCTTAAACCCCAATCGCGCCGCCTCAATAATTCTCTGCTCAATCTGCGGCACAGGTCTCACCTCGCCGCCCAGACCCACTTCTCCCACCACCGCAGTCGCGGCCTGCAGCGGCTTCTTGTACTGCGAACCAGCGATTGACATCAAAATCGCCAAGTCCGCGGCGGGTTCCGCAACTCGAATACCGCCGACGGCAGAAGCAAAGATATCGCGATCCGCAAGCCTCACGCCGCCATGTTGCTCGAGTACGGCGATCAACATCGACAGGCGATTGCCATCAAGCCCAGAACTCTTGCGCTTGGTCGCGCCAGGAAAACCAGTTGCGGTCAGAGCCTGCAACTCAACCAGAATGCAGCGCGTGCCGGTCAACACCGGGCAAACCACTGAACCCGGTCTTGGTTTCTCAGTGAGTTGCACGCTGAGTGTGCTGCCGCCTTCAGGAAGTTCGCGCAGCCCCAGCGATGTCATTTCGAAAAGCCCGATCTCCGCAGTGGTTCCGAATCGATTCTTCGTGGCACGAACCACGCGATGCGCATGGTACCGGTCACCCTCAAAATACAAAACCGCATCCACCAGGTGCTCAAGCAGCCGCGGCCCAGCCAGCGCGCCATCCTTTGTCACGTGGCCAACAAGAATCACCGACATGCCACTGAGCTTGGCAAGATACACCAGATCGCTGCAACAGCGCCGCAGCTGCGTGATGCTGCCCGGGCTTGCGGGCAGATCAGATTTGTAAATAAGCTGGATCGAGTCGATCACCAGAACCGCAGGGACGATTCGCCGAGCTTGCTCAACGATGCGGGCGAGATTGGTTTCCGCAAGGACAAAGAGCCGGTCCGTCGCCGTCGCCTCATCGGGGCTGCTAGGCGTCAATTTCAAACGCGAAGCACGGAGCTTGACTTGCTCAGCGGATTCCTCGCTCGAGACATACAACACCTTGCCGCCACGGTTCGCCCATGCGGCCGCAGCTTGCAGGAGCAACGTCGATTTTCCGATCCCAGGTTCGCCGCCCGCAAGGACAGCCGAGCCTGCGACCAGGCCGCCACCAAGCACGCGATCGAGCTCGCCAATCCCAGACATAAGCCGCGGCGTGTGCTGACTCGAACCAATCTCGGCGAGCGGCCGAGCCGGATTGGCCGGGCCGACGATGTCTGACGCGGCCAACCCCTCAGGCCCCGCGGATAGATCGGCCCACGCCTCTGCGATTCCCGATGCGATGCCGCGTTGCGGGTCACTCCCCGCTGATTTGTCTTCGACGCCCTGCTCTAGCGAATCCCACGCGCCGCAATCCGGGCACTTGCCCATCCAGCGTCCCTGAACTGCCCCACATTGGCGGCACTGAAATATCGTTCTTGTCTTTGCCATGGCTGTGTCAATCGTACACTTGCCCATCAACCCCTCGCGTCTGAAAACTCTGCTTCAGAACCCCGACTCGCTGAAATTGCTCACGCGCATCGCGATTGTCGCAATCGCCGGAATGTGCATCTGGTTTGCGTTCTCGACGTGGGGCGACATAAATAAGGGCAAAACGCGCGACTTTCACGAGTTTTTCAGTGCCGCCGAAGCAATGGTCAAGGGCGAGGATATTTACAAAGCGGGGTCGCTGGGGTATATCTACCCGCCGCTGCTGGCGTTTCTCTTGACGCCGCTGGTAGCCCTTGGAGAGATCGGCGCGGCCAAGGTCTGGCTCGGACTCAACCTTATTCTGCTTCTGGTCACTCTCTACATCGCGGCGAGGGATACCAAATCGCGACTGGGATCGCAGAGCCACGCGTACATATGGATCGGCGCTGCGATTGGTCTGGGACTCATCGCCGACAAAGTCCGCGCCGAATTGGCAATGGGGCAATCAAACATCTTCATCGTCTGCTGCTGGACAATTGCACTGGCAACGCTGCAACGCAAGCCCACGATTGCAGGGACGGTGCTTGGGCTGGCGGCGAACATCAAGTATGTGACGCTGATCGCAGTGCCATATTTGCTCATTCGCCGCCGCTACAAGGCCGCGATCCTGACTTGTATCATGTCGGTAGCGTGGGCAATTGTGCCGGCCATCAGTCTTGGGTTTGCGAAGAACTTTGATTATCTTGAGAATGCGGTGGGGGGCTTGACGCGAATGTCTTCGCACGAAGGCGAAGTTCCCGAGTCAAAAGCTGGTGCAGGGCAGACGAGCGATGGCCGCGCACGCATCGCAGGACTTTCAGATGACCGCTCGATTTCGATCCCTAGCTTTGCAGCGCGTGTGACCAACGGGACCATTCGCACACCATCGACACTCGCGTTGACGCTCGCGGTTCTGGGCACCTTCTGCGGCACAGCGTGGTGGATGTACCGCCGCAAAAATGTCGGATTGCTGCTGCAAAACGAGTCCGATTCGTCACCGCTCTTGCTCGCGACCGAATGGTCGGGGTTGCTGGTGATTGTCCTTGCATTCGGGCCGCAGACCAATCCGCGACATCTGGTCATGCTCTTGCCGATGTTCATTCTCATCGGGGGGATTTTGACACTGAAGGCGGCAAAGGGAGAGAAGTTGCTCCCGCTGGCGCTGGGGACAGGTCTGCTCTTTGCAGCGCTGATCCTGCCGCCGGGTGGGCAGACTTTTAAAGATGCGGTGAATGGGTGGCGGTATGTAAGCGGGATTTCAGGGTGCCTGCTGGTCTGCTACCTTGTGTTTCTCTATTCAGTCCTGTTTCAGCGCCGGGTGCCAACGTGAATGTTGATCCTGAACTCATCGTCGGGCACTGTCAAGATGCGATCGCACGCCGCATGTTTGGTCATGCCGATACGGTGCTGAGACAACTCCTCCGAGACAAGGGGCCGCGCGCTGATGCGTACACAATGCTGGCGCAGTTGTGCTTTGCGGTTGGGGAGCATGAAGTAGCCAAGCGGCTTCTGCGGCAGGCGCTCGCGACCAACGCGGGGTTTACGCCGGCGCGGCAGGGCCTCAAACAAATGGGCGCGCCGCGGAAGTCGTTTGATGAACTGGCATCGCCAGACAAACGGTTTCTGTTAATCCGCGCCTGGGGCCAGGGGTTCTGGTCAGATGTCTCCCACGTCCTGGGAGCCTGCCTGCTTGCAGAGCACACCAACCGCACGCCAGTGGTGGTGTGGGGACGGGAGAGCCGGTATCGCCCGGACAACGTGGCAAATGCATGGCCACTTTTCTTTGAGCCCGTTTCAAACGGGGCGATTGAACACTTACAGACATTGAAGACTTTCTGGCCGCCAAAATGGAACGCAGGGAATATCGCCGGCGGTTCGCAGAATCTCTGGGAAGGCCCGCACTCGCGTGTCTCGATTTTCGACTTGATGAATCGGCCAGAAGAAGTAGTGGTTGCAGACTTTCACGCTGCGCCTTCCACCATAAAGTGCTACCTGCGCGATGATCATCCGCTTCGGGCCGGGACTGTGAAAGACACGCAGCGGGCTTTGCTCAAGAAATATGTCAAACCGACAAATGAAATCCGCGACAAGGTCCAAGCGTGGATTGCCGAACACGGCGAGCCAGCGGCGGCGATTCATCTGCGTTCAACGGACAAGTTTGTTGAAGACCGATTTCTGGCTGACCTGCACTCCAAAGCCGATGTGTGGGTGAGCGATTGTGTCAAAAAGAGTCCTGGCAGAAAAATCTTTGTTCTGACCGATTCGAAAGCTGTCGCAGATGCGTGGAAGGCAAAGTTCGGGAACGCAGTGCTCTTGTGCGATGTCATTCGCAGCGGCGAGCAGAATGTTGCCGCGCACTTTCAGAATCACAATGGCCAGCAACTGGGTCAGGAAATCCTGATTGAGTCGCTGATCGCGCTTCGCGCTGAGTTCTTCATGGGAAGCATCAATTCAAATGTGACCAACATGATTTTCATGATGAAAGAGTGGCCGCCGGGAACAACAGTGTTTACAGGCGAAGATCAGGATGACATTGTGAACACGTTGCTTTTTGACCCAGCTACCTAGCCACGAGCGCAGTTTGAGCAGACAAAGGCGTAGGGCGCTCATAGGTAAGCGAGGCAAGGCGCTCGCCTCGTGTCTTCCCCCTTTGCTGCTTTGCTTCTCTGCGTGATTCTCCCCGTACCGGACCTTTCGCGCCCCTGTTCTGTCCGATACGAGCCCGATAACCGCGCTCAAACACGAAATATTACTTTAGAAATATGTAATAAAAACAGGACCCGAAACTGGGGAAAACCCTGGCGCACCGGACGTTTCGAGGGCGCACCGCGCGCCCCTAACACAGAGATTTTTCGAGGGTTTGAAAATAATTTTCGCCCTTATGTACCAAGCACTTACGTCTTTTACACCCCTCATACCGGACAAAAAGCTCCTCCCGTTTTGTCGCGGCCCTCCCTCTGTAGGGGACGCGAGTGCTTTCTCACACCGCCCTCCCCCGACCTACCCAGGAGCCTCCCCATGTCCAAGTCATACAAACGCCGTCTCGTCCGCGCTGCCATCTTCAACAACCCGCAGCGTGCCATCGGCATTCTTGCCGATGTGCCTTTCCTGTCTTCCTCCCCCTCTGAAACCTCAAATCTCAAATCGCCTTCAACTCCTGTCTCCTCTCCCTCAGCACTCAGCACTCAGAACTCAGTACTTCTGACTCCTGTCAAGTCCCTCCTCCAAGCCGCCGCCCAAACCGCGGCCTCCCCGCAACGTGCCACCGACATTCCTGTCGGTGTGCCTTTACTGTCTGCTCCCATGCCTTCCCCTCTCAACTCTCAACTTTCAACTCTCAACTCGCCTTCCCCGCAGCGTGCCACCGACATTCCTGTCGGTGTGCCTTTGCCCTGTTCTTCTCCTCTCAACTCTGAACTCTCAACTTTCAATTCCCCCTCTGCTCCTTCCTCGTCTGAACTCTCAAGTCACAAATCGCCTTCGGCTTCCAGGCCTCCCACTCCGCCACTTTGCCACTCTGCCATTCTGCCACTTCTTCCTGATCCGTCTTCCGCTTCGTCACCAAATCACTCCGTCACTTCACCACTTTCTCCCTCGCCCCCTCCTCTCAACTCTCAACTTTCAACTCCCAACTTACCTTCCGATTCCACACCCTCTGCCCCTTTGCCCCTTGACCCCTCTGCCACTCCCCTCCAAGACGAACTCCCCAACATCCAAACCCGCCTCCGCACCGCCATGCGCGAATGGTGTCCCTCCGATCCGCGCTTCAAACCCCTCCTCGAAACCTACAACTCCATCCTGCAAAGCATCACATTCGAGCGGCTCACCTCCACCCTCCCCATGCTCGACAACAAAAACTGGGTAGAAACAAACAAGCAAATCGTCCGCCTCCACGCTGTCATGGAACGCACCCATTCTCGCCACTCCAGAGAACAAAGAGAGCGCGATACTCAGGTCCGTCGCGAAGCGCGCGAAAAACAAAACAAAGAACGCCAAGTCCAAAAACAAGCCGAAGCCCTCGCTCGCAATCAACGCACCCAACAACGCGATGAACAAAGCAATGAACAACGCCGCCAACGCGAACAAGCCAAAGCCGACCGCGCTCAAGAAAAGCACGAACTCGCCATGCGAAAACTCGACATCAAAGAACGCGACATCTCCACACGCCAAGGCAGACAATCACTCGAACAAAAACGAGAATCCCACAACTTCATCAAACCGCCACAATCTTCAGCAGCGCCAAATCCGCTGCCGCCACCAACCGACTGCGGTACGATGGTCCCATGATGTGGTTGTGTGCAGGGATGCTGTGGTTGGGGCTGGTCGCGCTCGCGCACTGGGTCCATGACAATCCGCGCGGCGATACGGAGACCGGTCTGTTCTATCGTGGCGAGCAGCTTTACGCCCTGGTTTTTCATCAATTGAAGGCGACCGGACAACAGCACATTCCGACGGGAAAAACCCCCGGGCCTCTGATAGTAATTGCGAATCACACTGCTGGAATTGATCCGATCTTGGTACAGGCTGCTATGAAATGTGAGCCGCGGTGGATGATGGGCGCGGATATGGCTGCGCCGGATTTTGACTGGTTCTGGAAGTGGAGCGGGATGATTCCGGTGGATCGGTCTGGGAGTGATCGCACGAGTTTGCGGACGGCGGTGCGGCATGTTGAGAGTGGGGGAGTCTTGGGGATTTTTCCAGAGGGGCGGATTGAAAGGCCGGCGCGGAAGTTGTTGCCGTTTATGCCGGGTGTTGGATTGATCGTGAAGAAGACCGGGGCGAGAGTGTTGCCGGTGATTTTGCGGGATACTCCGGATTGCGATGGAGCGATGGAATCGTTTTTGAAATTCAGTCGATCGCGGATTGAGTTCAAGCCGGTGATTGATTATCGCGAATCGGGGCTTTCGGCTGAGGGGATTGCGAAGGATCTGGAGAGTCGCTACGCGGCGTGGACGGGGTGGGGGCTGAATTCCGAAGTGACGAAGTGACGAAGTGGCAAAGTGGCAAGGTGGCAAAGTGGCAAAGGGATTGTTCGCCGAGGAGTGCTTTCATGCCTGGTGTTTTGTTGGTGGCGATATCATCGGGCATGATGTGGTTGTACAAACCTTCAAATTATTTGAAGGTTTGTGCGATTTAACGCTGAGCGCTGAACTTGGCTATTGGAGATTCTGAATCGCGGTGATTGCACGAAGTGCGTGGATGTGTTCGGTGACATCATGCACTCGGAAGAGTC
>SXGT01199853.1_pt1 | contig 10749 bp, 10 predicted proteins | sample 3176221 | NCBI WGS metagenome assembly SXGT01 (sample SAMN11356862, study PRJNA531348) | freshwater metagenome | isolation source: freshwater sample F1-120 | place: China: Fuxian Lake, Yuxi | collected 2017-12-25
GAACTGCCAGAACTCGGGCATGAGGCGCGGGTGCGGATAGCTCGAGAGCCCTCCGCCTTCTCCGGCGTGCGACTTCTCCTGCCGGAAGCCGTCGAGCTGGTGCTCGGTGAGCCGGCCCTCGAGGTCGGCGCGGGCGTACATGCCGGGGGAGGCGTGGCCCTGGTAGAACACCTGATCGCCGCCGGTTGGGTGATCGAGACCGCGGAAGAAGTGGTTGTTGCCGACCTCGTAGAGCGCGGCGCTCGAGGCGTAGGTCGAGATGTGGCCGCCGACGGCGATGCCGGGGCGCTGCGCGCGGTGCACGGTGATCGCGGCGTTCCAGCGGATCCACGCGCGGTAGCGGCGCTCGATCTCCTCGTCGCCCGGAAACTCGGGCTCGTTCTCGGGGGCGATCGTGTTCAAGTAGTCGGTGGTGGGCACCATCGGCACACCGAGGTGCAGTTCTTTCGACCGCTTCAGCAGGCTGAGCATGATCTCGCGACCGCGCTGCGGGCCCCGTTCGTGAACGACCGCATCGAGCGATTCGTTCCATTCGGCGGTTTCTTCCGGATCGGCATCCGTGTGTTCGACCGAATACGGATCCTGGTCGTTGACCGTCACCCTTGACCTCTTCCTGGTGGTAGACAGAGTGTGTCGGCACGATCGGCCCGCCGGGTTGCGGCGGAGGGAATCGCACGAGCGTTGTCGAGTCTAGTCACCCTCGCCGGGCACCTCCGGCGCGGGACCGAGCCTGCCGATCGGGGCATCATGAGCGCCGCCACCCTTCCCGCCGTGGGCACGATCGCCCCTGACTTCACGCTGCGCGACCAGTACGGTCAATTGGTCTCGTTGACGAGCTTCCGGGGCCGTTCGGCGGTCGCCCTCGTGTTCTTCCCGCTGGCGTTCACGGGCACCTGCACGGGCGAGCTGTGCGAGTTGCGCGACAACCTCGCGATGTTCGAGGCGGCCGGCGTGGTGCTGCTCGGCATCTCGGTCGATTCCACCGCCACCCTGCGCGAGTTCGCCGAGCGGGAGCGCTACGAGTTCTCGCTGCTGGCCGACTTCTGGCCCCACGGCGAGGTGGCGCAGCGGTACGGCGCCTTCGTGCCCGAGAAAGGCTTCGCGACGCGCGCGACCGTGCTGGTCGACGCGCAGGGCGTCGTGCGGGCATCCTTCGCCTCGAGCCCGGGAGAAGCGCGTCCGCTGTCGGCCTACCGCGAGGCGCTCGACGCGCTGTGAGCGACGCCGGTAGTCTGACCTCTCCGGGCTCTTAGCTCAGTTGGTAGAGCGCCTCGTTTACACCGAGGATGCCGGGGGTTCGAGTCCCTCAGGGCCCACCGTCGATCGCCAGCAGCGGTGTCAGAACTGCGACCTAGCCTGACAAGCGTGCCGGTCAGTCGTGAGCAGTGGTGGCAGCGTCGTCAGCGCGTCACCGGGCTTGAGGTGCCCTACCCGATTGGTCGCTACCGCGAAGCCTGGGCGCCCTTCACGGCCCTCGTCGAGCAATTCAGGCCCGACCGCAACGGCGAGCTCATGCTCTCGCAGATACCTCCGGCGGCCGAGGTCTACCTCGTGTGGGTCTGCACCGTCGGGCACGAGTTCGTGGCGACGCCGGCCGAGCAGCGCGGGCGCCCCGGCCGTTCGCGCTCGAGCCGTTCGTGGTGCCCGGTCTGCTCGACGCCTTCGCTGCTGCCGAGCGCACCCAAGTGGCCTCGGGCCGCGGCGAGCATCCCGCCCCCCGCCCCTGCGCATCTCCACAATTCAGGAGATGCGCCGGCTGCAGACCGCCGACGGATGCCCGCACGGCGTGTCGCGCCCCCTCACCGGGTCGCACCTCCTGAATTGTGGAGATCGGCGGCGGAGGTGCGGCCGGGCGAAGCCTTCTGCAGCGAACGCGCCCCACGGGCGACCTCGGCGGCCGAGGGTCGACTGCGCGCGCTCATCGCCGCGCGGCTCGACGTCGACCTGGGCTGCACGGCCGTGCGCGTGCGCTCACCGTTCTTCGGGCACCTCGAGGTGTGGCCCGACGTGATCATTCCCGAGCTCGCGATCGCCGTCGAGCTCGACACCGTCGGGCGCAACGCCGACGAGCACGTGGGGCGCCGCGAGCGCGCTGACCGGCGCAAAGACCAGTTGCTGCGCGAGGCAGGCTGGCAGGTGATCCGTCTGCGCTGCCGGCCGTTGCGAGCCCTCGGGCCCGACGATCTGGTCGTTTCGGGCGTGTCGGCGACAGCGGTCGAGGCACTCATCGAGCGCATGGGCGAGACGCGCGGCGCTCTGCTCGTGCAGGCCTACCGGCGCGATACCCGCGCGGGCTAGAGGAACAGAGCCCAGAGCAGGGCGACGAAGACGGCGATGAAGATCGCCGGCCCCACGAAGCGCACGACGTCGACACCGCGGGCGCTCGCGATCACGCGGGCTCCGATCGCCGAGACCGTCGGCAGGGCCCGCAGCTGGGCGATGACGGCGAGGCCCTCCTGCGCTGCGGCGAACTGCGCGGCCGCGCCGAGCACGCCCGATGCCAGCAAGATGCCCGCCGCCGCGAGGCGCACGGGCAGGGGAGTCTCGGCGAGACCCTCGAGGAGCATCCACACGGTCACCGCCAGCAGGAAGGTGGGGGCCAGTTGCGACACAATGATGTGCCAGCGTGCCGTCGTCCAGTGGGCGAGCAGATCGTTCTCGGTCATGCTGACCACTGTACGTCGCACCGTTGAAACAGCCGAGGAGCCGCCCGTGTCGTCCGCTATCTGGGCACTCGTCGCCGCCTGCGTGCTGTGGGGCACGACCGGTACGGCGGCGTCATTCTTCTCTGACGACGTGAGCCCGCTCGCGATCGGCGCGAGCACGATGGTGGTCGGCGGGGCGCTGCTGTTCGCGACGAACCACCGTCGCTCGCTCGCGGTCATCCGCGACAGCGCTGTGCGCCCGTGGCTGCTCGCGGCCGCGGCGGGCATGGTGGCGTACCCCCTGGCGTTCTACGCGGCCATGGACCTCGCGGGCGTCGCGATCGGCAACGTCGTCTCGCTCGGCTCCGGCCCGATCTTCGCGGCGCTGCTGGAATGGCGCTTGCACCGGCAGCGATTGACAGGACGGTGGATGCTGAGCGCGAGCATCGCCATCGCCGGCGTCGCCCTGCTCGTGGTCGGGGGCCACGGCTCGGGGTCACCGGTCGACCCCGCGACGATCCCGGCCGGGGTGGCGCTCGGGCTCGTCGCCGGAGCGGGCTATGCGCTGTTCACGCTCGCGTCGGGCACGATCGTCCGCCGCGGGCACACCGGGCGCGCAACGATGGGGGCTGCGTTCGGCCTGGCCGCCCTTCCTCTCGCCATCGTGCTGCTCGTCGTCGGAGCCCCGCTGCTCGGCAGCCTGCAGAACGTCGGCCTCGCCGCCTACCTCGCGGTCGGCCCGATGTTCCTCGCCTATGTGTTCTTCGGCTGGGGCATCAGGGCCCTGCGCTCGAGCACGGTGACCGTGATCACCCTGCTCGAGCCGCTCGTGGCGACGCTGCTCGCGATCGCCGTGGTCGGCGAGCGGCTCGAGCCGCTCGGCTGGGTCGGGCTCGCGCTGATCTTGCTCGGCGTAGCTGTGCTCTCCTCGGCTCGGCAACCGCGCCCCGCGCCATAGCGCCCCTATCATCGGGGCATGGTCGACGACGAGCAGCCCGCGAACGGGGCCGAATCCGCGCCTGCTGATGGCCCGCGCCGGTCGACGTTCACGCCCCCGCCCGCCGATGTGAGCTACGACCCGGCGACGACGGACGACGACGCCCTCGCGGCTGCGCTCGCCCAGCAGTTCACGCGACCCTCGCCGGTGGTCGAGCCGACGCCTGCGCCGATGTCGCCGCCTGTGCAGAGCCCGGAGCCGGAAGCCGTCGTCACGCCGGGCCCTGATCCTGAGCCGGTCGTCGTGCCGAGCCCCGAGCCGGCGCCTGTGGCGGAACCGAGCCCCTGGGCGCCGCCCGTGAGTCGCGCGACCCCGAGCCCTGAGCCGGTGCCGAGTGCCGAGCTGGCCCCGGGCCTTCCGGCGCCGCCGCAGCGCCAATCGCTCTCCGACGAAGAGCTGCTGGCCGCGGCCGACCTCGATGCCCCCGACCATGACACGAGCTCGCTGCTCGACCTCGTCGAGCGCGAACTGGCCCTGCGGCAGCAGGAGGCGGTCACGCTCGCCCAGTGGGAGCAGCAGGTGCGTCAAGCCGCCGGCCCCGAGGCCGAGCAGCTCGTCTCGGAGGTGCGGTCGCAGTTCACGGGCGTCATCCCCGTGGTCGCATCGAGCGCGGCTGCCGCGCCGCCCGAAGTCGTGGCGCCGCAGCCCGAACCCGTACCGGAACCTGAGCCCGCGCCGACGCCCGAGCCTGTCGTGCCCCCGACCGGGCCCGAACTCGACCTGGCTCTTGCCGACGCGCCGCCGCCTTTCGGTGCGGCCGTCACCGCGGTTCCGCCGCCTCCGGGGTCGGTTCCCGCGCCGCCCGAGCTCGTCGAGCCGACGGCCCCCGAGGGCTCTCCGACGATGGTCAGTGCGCCGACCGCCTTCGAGGCCTTGCTCGCCGCCGCTGATGCCGCGACGGGGGAGACCGCCGCGACGGAGGCCGCTGCCGACGCCGAGCCCGATCTGCCGTGGCGCATGGAGGAGCAGCCCGAGCTCGATGCCGCCGACCTCGAGGCGATGCCGATCGACCCCGCATCGACCGATGCCCCGGTAATCTCGGCGCCCGCCGCGGCCCCGCGTATCGAGCGCATCGGCCTCGAGCCGACGCCCGCCGAGCACCGCACCGGCCGGTCGATCCGCCTCTTCTGGCTCTGGTTCGCGGTCAACGCCTCGGTCGTCAGCGTCGCGCTCGGCGCGGTGCTCCTGGGTCTCGGCATGAGCCTGCGGCAGTCGATTCTCGCCGCCCTCATCGGCGTCGCGGTGTCGTTCCTGCCCCTCGGGCTCGGCACGCTCGCGAGCAAGTGGAGCGGCCAGCCGACGATGGTCGTCTCGCGCGCGACCTTCGGCACCGCCGGCAACGTGATTCCCGCTCTGCTCGCCGTGGTCACGCGATTGGTCTGGGCCGCGGCCCTGCTGTGGATGCTCGGCACCGGTGTCGCCGAAGTGCTCGTCGGCGGCTCCGTCGTCGAGGGCGTCAGCCGACTCGACCTCTCGCTGGCGATCGCCGCGGCCGCTCTCGTCATCGCCGCCGTCATCGCCGGTCTCGGCTTCCGCGCGATCGCGGTGCTCGGGGCGGTCGTCACCGTGCTCGGCGTCATCCTCGTCGGCGGGCTCATCGCGCTCACCCTCCCGTACGTCGACCTCAATACGGCACTCTCGGTGCCCGATGGTCCGTGGATGCTCATGGCGAGCGGCGCAGTACTCGTGTTCAGCGTGGTCGGCCTCGCCTGGGCGAACAGCAGCGGCGACCTGGCGCGCTATCAGGCCAAAGGCACGGCCGGTTCGGCCGCCGTGCTCTTCACGGCGTTCGGGGCGACGATCCCCGCCTTTGCGCTCATCAGCTGGGGAGCTCTGCTGGCCGCGTCGAACCCCTTCGTCGCCGAGGGGCTCGTCGACAACCCCGTCGACATCGTCGCGCGCATGCTTCCGCTCTGGTACCCCGTGCCGCTCGTGCTCGCCGTCGCGCTCGGACTTCTCGCGGCGGCCGTGCTCGCGTTCTACTCGGGCGGTTTCGCGCTGCTCGCGGTGGGCATTCGCACCCCCCGCACGGTCGCCGTCGTGATCGCGGTCGTCCTCGCCGCCGGCGCGACGGTCGCCCTGGCGCTCGTCGTGCCCGACGTGACAGCGCTGTTCCGCGATGTCGTGACGACGCTCGCAGTGCCGGTCGCCGCGTGGGCCGGCATCTTCGGGGCTGAGACCATGATCCGCACGCGCCGGGTGCACTCGCCGTCACTGCTCTCGAGCGGCGGGGTCTACCCACGGGTGCGCTGGGTCAACACCGTCATGCTGCTCGTCGTGACGGGCATCGGCTGGGGGCTGACCACTGCCGCGGTCACCGGCCTGCAGTGGCAGGGGTACCTCTGGCAGCTGCTCGGCGTGCCTCTCGACGACCCTCTAGCCGCTGCCGATCTCGGTGTCGCGATCGCTCTGCTGCTCGGCCTGCTCACGCCGATCGTCGCCGGTATTCCCGCACTGCGCGCCCTCCAGTCGGCCGAGCGCCAGGCGGCGCTGGCCGAGGGCAGCGAGACCGCGACGTCGAGCATCGCCGTCGAGGCGCAGCCCGTCGTCGTGCCGTCGGGTGAGGCTTCCCCTGTCGAGATGCCGGTCGAGCCGCCCGCCGAGGCGCAACCCGCTCCGCCGGCGACACCGTGACGACGGTTGCTGACGTCTCGGCCGCTGCCGAGACCCTCTGGCCGCTCGACGGGGCTGAGGCGTGGGACGCTCCGGGCCTGCTGAGCGGCGATCCCGCGGCCGAGGTGACCCGCATTCTGCTCGCGGTCGACGCCGTCGCCGAGACGGTCGATGAGGCCGTTGCGCTCGATGCCCAGGTGCTGCTTGTTCACCACCCGCTGCTCATGCGCGGCGTCACGACGGTGGCCGAGTCGACCGCGAAGGGCGCGCTGCTCGCCCGGCTGATCCGCGGCGGCTGCGCCCTGTACAGCGCGCACACGAATGCCGACATCGTCGCGACGGGAACGAGCGCGAGGCTCGCCAGCCTGCTGGGGTTGACGGATGCCCTGCCGATCGTCGAGACCGCGCCCGGCATCGGCCTCGGACGAGTGGGGGCGCTGCCCGAGCCGACCACGCTCGGAGCCCTCGCGCGGCGCCTCGCGGGCATCCTGCCGCCCACAGCGACGGGCGTGCGCGTGGCGGGGGAGTTCGACCGGGCCATCACGCGTGTAGCCGTCTGCGGCGGCGCGGGCGACTCGCTGCTCGGCGAGAGCGCGGTGCGCAGTGCCGACGTCTACGTGACCGCCGATCTGCGGCACCACCCCGCGAGCGAGGCCGTCGAGACAGCGCGCGTCACCGGTGGGCCTGCCCTGATCGATGTCTCGCACTGGGCGAGCGAGTGGCTGTGGCTCGAGACGGCGGCCGACGAGCTGCGTTCGGCACTGCCCGGCGTCGAGGTCGTGGTCAGCGAGCTGCGCACCGACCCCTGGGACTTCGTGGTCGTACAGTAGGCCCTGACCGAACGACGAGAACAACCCTGAGGTGACCCCCGCATGGCCTTGACCGCCAGCCCCGAGTCGCAGCGACTGCTGCTCGATGTTCAAGCGCTCGACACGACGCTGCAGCAGCTCTCGCACCGCGAGCGCGCCCTTCCCGAGCGCACCGTGGTCGACGACCTGACCGCCGAGGCCGAGGTGATGCGCGAGTTCGTCGTGCAGCGTCGGGGCGAGCTCGAAGACGCCCGCATCGAGCTCGGCCGGGTCGAGAGCGATGTCGCGCTCGTCGAGGCCCGCATCAGCCGCGACGACGGCCGTCTGCAGCAGAGCTCGTCGGTCAAAGACATCCAGGGGCTCGAGCACGAGCTCGCGTCGCTGAGGGCCCGCCTCGGCGACCTCGAAGAGATCGAGCTCTCGGTCATGGAGAAGGTCGAGACGCTCGAGAGCGAGCTCGAGTCGGCCACGGCCGCGCTCGACGCGCAGCAGGCGAAGGTGGCCGAGGCGATCGCCGCTCGAGACGCCGCACTCGCGGTCATCGCCGACGAGCGGTCTGCGGCGCAGCAGCAGCGCGACGCCGTGGTCGCCCAGGTGCCCGCCGATCTCATCGCTCTCTACGAGAAGCAGCGCGAGCGCTACGGCACGGGCGCCTCGCACTTGCGGGCGCGGGTGTCGAGCGCGAGCGGCGTCGAGCTGACCGGCAGCGATCTCGCCACCGTGCGGTCGGCGGCACCCGATGCCGTGCTGCTGTGCCCTGATTCGAACGCCATCCTCGTGCGCACCGACGAGAGCGGCCTGTGACGCGCGAACTGCTCGTCGAGGCCGATGGCGGCTCGCGCGGCAACCCGGGGCCCGCGGCCGGGGGAGCCGTCGTGATCGATCCCGCGACCGGTGAGGTCATCGCCGAAGTCGGCGTCTGGGTCGGCACCGCGACGAACAACGTGGCCGAGTACAGCGGCATGCTCGCCGGTGTGCGGCGTGCGCTCGAGCTCGACCCTGACGCGTCGCTGACGATCCGCATGGATTCCAAGCTCGTCGTCGAGCAGATGATGGGCCGCTGGAAGATCAAGCACCCCGCCATGGCCGAGCTCGCCGCTGAGGCGCGGCAGGTGCTCACCGGCACTCCGGTGCGCTTCGAGTGGGTGCCCCGCCTGCAGAACTCGCGCGCCGACGCGTGCGCGAATCAGGCGATGGATGCTCGCGCTTCGTTCTCGCGCTGACGCACCCTCCTGACCGGCGGCCCGTCAGTCGAGGTCGAGGAAGTCGATCGCTCCGGAGATGATGTCTTGCGCCACAGCGGTGATCGATCGCTCGCTCGAGATCGCGTAGGCCCGCAGGCGCGCGAAGGCTTCACTCGTCGAGATGTCGAGCTGAGCGCTGAGCATCCCCGTCGCCTGATGCACCTCGCGTCGAATGCCAGGAACGGTCGTGCTGGATTCGGCGGCGCCGTCTCGAGACGCTTCGTGCACGGCGGCGCGCACGGCGGGAACCGTCGCCCACCGGGCGAGGCCGAGAGCGACGCCCACGGCATCGGACTGCAGGGCGCCGACGTCATTGCGATACAAGCCGACGACTCCGACCGTGGCGAGACCCATCGTGAGGGGGAAGGCGAAGAGTGCCCGAACACCCAGGCGCGCGAGTTGTGAGCCGACGACGGGGTTCATCGAGCTTGCCCGCACGTCGCCCACGAGCTGCGGGGCCGATTGCGCCGTCGCGTCGGTGAGCGGGCCGGTGCCGAGCTCGAGTTCGAGCTCGTCCCACCGGGAGGCGACGGGGTCGGTCGAGGCGATCGTCGCGCGGTGGCCGCTGCGATCGACGATCGAGATGACCGCGCCGGTGATGGGCAGTTGGACCATGAACGGTTCGCACAGACCCCACTCACTGGGGTGCCCAGCCTGCGCAGTGTCGGGCGGGTGCTGCTCTGCCACGATGGCTCCCGCCCGGTTAGACCGGCGGAACGCCACCACGATGGGCGAGAGCGTCGGAGAGGCCAGTGTAGGGGCACCGCCCGCAGATCGGTCGAGAAGGGCGTAGACTCGGCCCCATTCGGCGCGCAGACAGGCGTGTCGTGTACCCCGTGCTCAGATCGCCGCCTGGCCCAGGCGGGGCCGTGCATCCTTCATCAAAGGAATCCACATGAGCGAGATCTCGCGGGAACGCCGAGTCGCCGATGCCTTCGTGACGGTCGCCGACACGCTCATCGCTGACTTCGACATCATCGATCTGCTGCACACGCTCGTCACCGAATGCGTCGATCTGCTCGATGTCGACGCCGGCGGCCTCCTGCTCGCCGACGAAGCGGGCGAGCTGCAGCTCGTGGCGTCCACGAGCGAGCAGGCGCAGTTCGTCGAAGTCATCCAGTTGAGCGCCGGCGCCGGGCCGTGCGTCGACAGCTTCCGGCAGGGCATCGCCATCACCGTGCCCGATATGGAGGCCGATGGCGGAGAGTGGCCGAGCTTTCAGGCCGCCGCGCTCGAACAGGGCTTTCGCGCCGTCTTCGCCACGCCCATGCGCCTGCGCGGGCAGGTGCTCGGCGCCATGAACCTCTTCAGCACCGAGGTCGGCGCACCGACCGAGCAGGATGCCCTCATCGCGCAGGCGCTTGCCGACATCGCCACGATCGGCATTCTGCAAGAGCGCAGCATCCGCGAGACCCACATTCTGAACGAGCAGCTGCAGCGTGCTCTCGAGAGTCGCGTGCTCATCGAGCAGGCGAAGGGTGTGCTCGCTGCGGTCGCCTCGCTCGACATGGACGAGGCGTTCAGCGCCTTGCGCAACTACGCGCGGTCGCACCACATGACGCTGCGCGACGTCGCCCAGCAGGTCGCGGCCCGCACGCTCGACGACATCTTCGTGCAGATCAACGCGCAGCGTGCTCAGCGCGAACCTGCTGCGCCGTAGGCTCCCCCGGGCAAGGCCCTCGCATTGACAGTCTGATCGTGACCTGCCGATACCGGTAATCCACTGCGCGCGGCGGTAGCCTGACAACACGCCCGAGACCCCGGCGGCATCTCCATCCGCCCAGGGAAGGTCGTCTGATCGTGTCGTTGCCGTTGAATTCCCATTCTGGGGCGCCGGTTGAATCGGTGCCGGTCGAGGCGTTTCAGACCGAGCAGCACGGTGACACGGTCACCGACCTCAACGACGTCATGCGGCTCTGGATGTCGAGCATCCGCCGCAACTACCGGCGCCCGATTCGGGGCCGATCAACGCTGCTGCTGCCGGGCACTCTGCCCGTGCGGGGGCGACACCGCGCGCCCTAGCCCGAGACGCGCGTATCCTGAGAGCGCAAGTGGGCCGGCCAGACGGCCGCGTCGGAGGCACGCCCCGCGAGGGGAACGACTCCGCCGAGGAACGTCCGGGCTCCGCAGAGCAGGGCGGTGGGTAACACCCACCCGCAGAAATGCGCGAGAAAGTGCAACAGAGAGCAGACCGCCTCCGGCTTCGGCCGGCGGTAAGGGTGAATGGGTGGTGTAAGAGACCACCAGGGGCCCGAGTGATCGGGCTCGCTGGGTAAACCTCGCCCGGAGCAAGGTCAGACAGACACCGTTGACGCTGCTCGCCGAGGTGTCGGGTAGACCGCTAGAGGGCGACGGCAACGTCGTCCCGAGAGAGATGGCCGTCGAAGGGAAGCGATTCCTGGAACAGAACCCGGCGTATCGGCCGACCCACTTGCCTCACC
>SXGT01025273.1_pt1 | contig 10745 bp, 11 predicted proteins | sample 3176221 | NCBI WGS metagenome assembly SXGT01 (sample SAMN11356862, study PRJNA531348) | freshwater metagenome | isolation source: freshwater sample F1-120 | place: China: Fuxian Lake, Yuxi | collected 2017-12-25
AGGTAGCTTTCCCGCTACATCCGGAATTCCGAACCCTACCAATGGTTTGGTACGTGCCACCGCTATCGCCGATTCAGGCTGCAGCAGAAAGTGATCAAATCGGCATGGATGGCGATATTCCGGATGTGCATTCGCTTAGGATACCTGTGCGTTATCTGGCCAATCTGCTCACCGCGGGCAAGGAACAACCTATCGAACAGGCCTTGCAACGCATGCTGGCGATGCGTAGTTATATGCGCGGTAAAACTGTCGATGGCATCGTCAATACTGCCGTGCTGGAGCAAGTGGATTTGAGCCAATCTCAAGTCGAAGATATGTACCGGTATATGGCTATCGCTAATTACGAAGACCGTTTCGTGATTCCCACCAGCCACCGCGAGTACGCCAGTTCGACTTTCGATGCTTATACCGAACAAGGTGGTTGCGGTTTTAGCGATGGCAATGGTTGTTCATCGGGTAACAGCAAAGTCAATCTGTTTGGCGGCGGCCCATTGAAACCGCGCGGTACGGTGCAGATCAAAATTCCGGTAACCGTCGAAAAAAACTAAGGACATAACGATGCTGATATTTAAAGTGTTATCGCTGCTGCTCAGTTACCCGCAAGCCGAGATGTTGGAAGCCTTGGATGAAATGGGCGAAGTCGTCGACCAGGAACCGCGCTTATCGCAACCCTGCAAACGGTCTTTACAGGCCTTACTGGTCAGCTACCTCGGCATCGATTTGCTGGATGTACAGGAGGACTATGTCGCGCTGTTCGATCGCGGTCGGTTTTTATCGCTGCATATTTTTGAACATGTACATGGCGAATCCCGAGATCGCGGGCAAGCCATGGTCAATCTATTACAGATGTATCAAAGCCACGGTTTTGAGATGGATAGTCGCGAGTTACCGGATTATCTGCCGCTGTTTCTTGAGTTTCTATCGCAACTGCCCAGCGAACAAGAAGCTTTACAATTGTTGCAGGACGCCATGCCGGTGTTGAGCTTGTTGGGTGCGCGACTGAACGAGCGTGGCAGCCAGTTTGCTGCCATCTTTGATGCTCGAGCCGATCTGGCCGGTGAACCGGAGGAGATCGCGACGATTAGGCAACAGGCCGCCAGCGAAGGCGATGACGAAACCTTGCTGCATATCGATGCGATTTGGGAAGAAGAAACGGTGAGTTTCATGGCTAATACAAGTTGCAACAAAACCCAGTCAGACACCAGCCCAATCAATATTACCTCGCGCGAGCAATTTACCCAGCTGCGTAACCATTCCCTACACGGAGGATGAACTTGTGGATTTTCTAAATATTCTGTTATTCGGTTATTACCCGTATGTAGCGATCACCGTATTTTTCATCGGCAGTCTGGCCCGCTTCGAGCGCGATCAATACGGCTGGCGCACCGGTTCCAGTCAATTGTTACGTAGCGATGAATTGCGCAAGGGCAGCAACCTATTCCACATCGGCATATTGCTGTTATTCGTCGGCCATTTCGTTGGACTGCTGACACCACCCGCTGTCTATCACAGCTTGGGACTTTCTACGTCCGCCAAACAAATCCTGGCCGTGGTCGCTGGCGGTGTGTTTGGCAGCGTGTGCATGTGGGGCATAGTGATTTTGATTCGCCGTCGCCTGCCCGACCCGCGCATTCGCGCCACCAGTAGCCGAATGGATATTTTCATTTTGTTGTTGATTGCGCTGCAGTTGGCGCTGGGTTTACTGACTCTGCCCATATCGATTTATCACTACGACGGTTCCAGCATGTTGCTCCTATCGGAATGGGCGCAACGCATTGTCACGTTCCGGAGCGGCGCGGCCGATCAACTGGTCGAGATTAATTTCCTGTTCAAGCTGCATTTGTTCTTCGGCATCACCCTGTTTTTGGTGTTTCCGTTCAGCCGACTGGTGCATGTATGGAGCGTACCGCTGGGCTATGTGGCGCGGCCTTATCAGGTGGTGCGTAGGCGTTGATAACTACTTGATGCTGTAAACCAAAACAATAAAATCGGGGGATTTATGTTCAAAAAACAGTTGTTATTACTAGCGTTACTCGTGCCTTACGGTGTGGTCACCGCCAATGAAGAATCACATCATATGATAACCAGCAGCACGAATGTAGCGGCACATCAGATCGACACTACCGAAATTAGTCGTCTGGCCAGTGATCTGAACGCACCGTTGATCCGTAAGGACGACAAAGTCACCGTCGATTTATACAGCGATGAATTGGTAGCGGAGATGATGCCGGGCGTGACCTATCAATACTGGACCTACAACGATCAAGTGCCCGCCCCGTTTATTCGAGTCAAGGAAGGCGAGCAGGTTGAAATCCGCCTGTTGGTTGATCATAGTTTGTCCCGTGCCATTGATAAGGGGGCCATGGCAGAATTGATTATTTCAGGTTCTTGATTTGTAGCTGGAGCGAACGACCCAAGAATAAAGCAATATGACGTTTGAATTTGAATGAAAAATGAGGTGAAAGCAATGTCCGAATATCGAAAATACCATTGCATGGAATGCGAGCATATTTACGATGAAGCGAAAGGTGACCCTGATAGTGGCATCGCGCCCGGTACTCGCTGGGAAGATATTCCTGACGATTGGGACTGTCCCATTTGCGGAGCACCGAAAAGTTTTTTTAAACAATTAGTTTAATTTCACTATTCAACCGCGCGGAGTTAAAGCGTTGACTTTACTTCATCTTCCGACATAGGACACCCAGCTAAAATGGTATTCAAAATAAATTCGACAAATCCCACGCACCGTGAATAACCCGCACAATCTGGATACCATTTGGCACGATGCGATACAAAATAAGGTATTTACCCACGGCGAAATAACGTAATTCAGGAGCAATGTCTGGACGTAAACGGCCCAGCAAGGGATTCTCGGCCAGATGTTGAAAACCTACTTCAATATCGTCCAGCACGCGACCGGCTGCTGGCAGATTATCTTAAGCAATGTAAAGCCATAACTCGATCAAGCCTTCCTCGGCTTACCCTGTACGCTGGATGATAGCCATTAATGCTGCTCGGATTCCTGTGACAACAATCGCCGCCGCGCTTCCGCTTTAATGTCATCCATTGTGGTATAATTACCGGGATCGCTATCCAGGCCGGTTTGCCAAAGCCCACGTAATTCGGCAAGTTCGTTTTCTTGCAGCGCACGTTTTAATTTCCACTCGCGCAAGGCTTCGCGGATCACTTCGCTACTACTGGCGTATTCACCGCTTTCCACGCATTGACGGACAGTCGCCGCCATCTCTGGTGTGCGCGCAATACTCAATTTTTCAACATGGGCCATATCAGCACCTCCTTACTCTATAGCTAGTAATAAGTCATACTAATGTCACTAAATACGCATTAGCCAAGCGTTAAACCATGCTATATGATTACAAACGAACCACCTTAACCGGAGCAACAACCATGGCCACCGAGCCTTTACCGTTAGAGCGGAAACAGACATCGTGCATCAACTCGATAGCATGGCGGGCGCTTTGGACCGTTCCCGCATTACTTGGTTAACCAAGCCTTGCGCGAATACCTAAAAACGCATGCTCGGCAAATTGAAAAAATCAGCCAAGGCATAGCCTCTGCCGACCGTGGCGAAGTCATCGCGCATGAGGACGTGATCAAAGAAATGGAAACCATCGCTCAACCTGCATCCGGTGATGATTTCTTCGACTGTGCCGGTATCTGGGAAGCGCGCGACATCGACCAAGCGGCCATTCGTGCCAAAGCCTGGCCGGATCGGCGCGGATGATCCTCTGTGACACTAGTATCCTGATTGAATTTTACAAAGGTAATCCGTCTATCATCCTAACCCTCAGAACCATAGAGCCTGCCAATATCGACGTCAGCGTCACCGCCAAAGCTGAACTCTTCTATGGTGCCAGAGATAAACGAGAATTGGCCAAAATCGAACATCATTTAGGCTTGTGCCATTGCTATGATCTGAATCCGGCCATTTCAACATTGTTTATCGACTTGATGCGGCGCTATTCGCTCAGCCATAAAGCATCGGTCCCCGATATGTTGATTGCAGCGACCGCGCTTAGCATGATGTGACGCTGTGCACCCTGAATACCAAGGATTTCAAATTCATTCCGGACTTGATTTGTACCTCTAACGGACTCTACGAAAGGAACCTACCGTGCCAATTCTGCACTGGCTCAATAAAAACCACGCCGTTGAAACCGCTAATCAATGTACTTACCGCTATGCCGAGATTGTCGTATGGCGATCCGGATAACCGGAATTTGCTGATTCAAGGCGACAACCTGGAAGCCTTGAAAACGCTGATTCCGTTCTATGCCGGGCAAGTGAAATGCATCTACTAAGAGTGGCTATCGGATTGATCGGTTAGAGCAGTTGAGTAAGCCTTACCAAATATCAGGGTATTCCTAATATTAGTGATGTCTGCTGATTGTTCCAACAATTGCTGATACCAGATGCCGTCGCCGGTGTCTCCATACAGGACTGCTCCCTGTATCCTGTTGTCTTTAATCACCAGTTTTTTGTAGATGCCTAGTGCCGGATCGTTAAACTGGATATGACTGGTCTGCGCGTCGCCGATGAAATCGCCGACCGAAAACAGATTGATGCCTGTAACCTTAAGCTTGGTGGCTGTAGGTAAAGTGACATATTCGGCTACCCCGTGCGCACTCAAATGATTGGCGCAGACTTTGGCTTGTTCAAACAACGGTGCCACCAACCCGAAAGTCGCGCCGCGATGCTGGATACATTCACCCACGGCATAAACGCTGGGGTCGTAGCTTTGCAGGGTATCGTTGACCACTATCCCTCGCTCGCAATACAACCCGGCCTGCTTGGCCAGCGTGATGTTGGGCCGCACACCAATCGCCATCACAAACAGGTCGCAGGCCAGCTCGCTGCCATCTTTAAAGCGCACGGCGCGAATATGTCCGCTTTTATCGCCGATTAACGCATCGGTTTGTGCAGCCATTTTAAATTTCAAGCCGCGCTGTTCCAATTCGGCTTGCAACATTTTTCCGGCCTGAGTGTCCATTTGCCGATTCAGTAACACGGCGTTATTGTGTATCACCGTCACGTGCATACCGCGTTGCAGCAAACCGTTGGCGGCTTCCAGACCCAGCAAGCCGCCGCCCAATACCACGGCATGTTGGTGGCTGTTGCTGTAGGCCAGCATGGTGTTGACATCGAGAATGTCGCGAAAACCAATCACACCCGTCAAATCTTTACCGGGAATATCCGGCACGGTGGGTTGTGAGCCGGTGGCAATCAATAAGCGATCATACTCCGCCACCGTACCGTCTTGGGCGATGACATTGCGTAAGCCACGTTCAATCCTGACCACGGCTTTATCAGGCCCAGCATGCAGGGTGATGCCGTTGTCGCGATACCATTGCCTGTCATTGATGATGATGTCTTCTATGGTCTTTTCGCCGCACAACACCGCTGACAGCATGATGCGATTGTAATTGCCGTAAGGCTCGGCGCCGAACACAGTGATCCGGTATCGATCGGGTGCCGACAGTAATAATTCTTCGATAGTTCGCATGCCAGCCATGCCGTTTCCGATAACAACCAGGTGTGGTTTCATAATGGTTTGGATGAATAAAAAGTTAATCGATCCTTGCTTTAAGGAACAGAACCAAACTGGATTTGTAATCCCGCCCGCAACGTTTTCAAAATAGCAAAGCGGGTTGAAACGTGGGGTTCAGAGCTACCCCCAAACCAATTCATGCTTCGTCAGATCACCGGTTTGCCTGAAATTTTAATGCGTTGCCCCGCCTTTCTAACCTGAGTACCACACCAAGCAAATCAAACTCGTCGGCAACAGCCTCACTTACCGAATATCCACTTCACATGTTTGACTACGTCATCCAGCGAATGGGCCTTGATGGTATCGATCAGCTCGTTCAGCCTGAACGGGTGGTGCCGTTCGTAGACCACGCCGTGCTGCGGCGCGTCGGCCAGACCGGTTTCGCGGGCGTGCTCGACAAAGCCCTGGTTTTTCCAGAAAAACGCACCGGGCATCGTCGTCGGGATCACCAGCACAAAAAACAGCGAGCGGCCGAAAACTGCCGACACCAGCATGGCCGTAGCCAGCACAACGAAACACACGATACCGAAACCACCGGCCAAACCGGTTACTGAAAGAATGCCGGCCAGCAAAATCGCGCATGCCAGCAATCCGTTACGCAACAGATAGGATTTACCGTATTCGCTAGTTTGCCGGTAATGCGAAGCCGCACCTTCATTGCCCAGAGCTTGCATGTCGCGGGCGTGCAGGATATGACCGATGGCTTCAATCGACAAACCGGCGGCCATGATACCGGCCAGGGTTTGCAGCATAGGCTGCATGCCCTCGGCATCCAGCGGCAACACCCACAGACTGACGGCGGCGATGATCAGCGCGCTCAAACTCAGCATCGAACCGAAAAAGGCTGTGCCGGTTTGGACATGGTCCCAGAACGGCCGTGCCGGAATCCGGTACAGCTTGTACATGTAAAACAGACCGACCGGCCCGCCGACCAACCCCAGGAAACCAAACAGGCCGGCGATAAAGTTGGTGAAACCGATATCGAATAACACGAATGCGCTATAGCCCAACAGACCGGTGTAGAACGCCGACACCCCGGCGATTTCCCGACTGACCGGCGACAGGCGCAGATTGTTGAAGCCGCGGTAGAAGCGGTGCGGCTTGCCCAAATGCATGTTCAGTTTGTACAGGCCCAAGCTGCACAAAGCCACGACAGTCGCCAGCAACGGCGCCAACACCGGCGTCTGTTTGACCAAGGCCAGTTCGGGCAGACCCAGACTCGGGCCGAGCAGCAGCAGTAAAAACGCACCCACCGTGCCTTGGGTGCAAAGGGTAAAAATCACATGCGCGCTTTCGTGGCTGGTCAGCAATTTGCGCAGATTCCACTGCTTGGCTACGCCGTGCTTTTTATCCAGCACCGGCTTGAACAGCCCGGCCTGATCATCGCGGAGATACTTCACCGGCATGCTGTCGGTACGGGTCATTTCCCGGTGTGTGGAACGCGTTTGTTGAAACCGGATATTCGGCTGGGTAATGCCGGTGGCCGGAAACCCCGGAATATCGGCTTTGGCCTGCACCCGGCCAGCCGGAATGTTTTCGATCACACCGAAATCCAGCGCATTGCCCAGGCAGGCGCTGACGCAAGCCGGTTTCAAACCCACTTCCAGCCGGTCGACACACATATTGCATTTGCTGACCTGCCCCTTGACCGGGTCGAGCTGCGGTGCGTTGTAAGGACAGACCCAGGTGCAATAGCCGCAACCGAAGCAGATGTCCGGATCCTGCAATACCGCGCCGTATTCGGCGAATTTGGTATAAGCACGGGTCGGGCAGCCTTTCAGGCATACCGGGTCGTCGCAGTGATTGCAGGCCATTGAAATGTTGATGCGCTGGTAATCCGGGTAGGTGCCGCCTTCAACGAAACCGACCGAACGAAAGGCGATATGTGCCGGGTTGTCGTTCTTTTCGGAGCAGGCCGATTCGCAGGCATGACAGCCGATACAATTATCGGCATTGAAGAAAAAGCCGTGTTGCTTATAGCGATTCGGATTATCGCCGACGCCTGCGTCGCAATTGATATTCAGACTCCGGTCGCGTAGCGGGCTGTCCGTCGGTGCCAGCTCTATGTCCTTGCCGTAACGGTTTTTTGCCTGGGTTTCCGGGTCGGACAAAAATGCATATTCGGGTTCGTCTTCTCTTATTTCAAACATTGCAATTTCTCTTGGTTGTCTGGCGGGGCAGTTTGGGTTTGCCCGCAGACAAACCAAAACTGTGCAATTCAAAACGCCCTGGATTCCTTATTGATCCGCGCCGCTTCAACCTGATCGGTCAATTCGATGCGGACCGCGCCTTGTTTGAACGCCGGTTGCCGCGAATACGGATCCAGCAAACCCAGGGTCAGACGGTTGACGCAGTCGAAATAGTGAAACGGAATGAACACCATGTTCTTGGGCACTCGTTGCGTCAGCATCGCCATGACGATGGCATCGCCGCGCCGCGATACCATGCGGACATAGGACTGGTGCTGTATACCCAGTTCGGCTGCGGCATCAGGGTTGATTTCCATGAACGGCGTCGGGCTGAACTTGTTGTTGTTGCCGATTTTGCCGGTACGGGTGCGGGTATGAAATTGTTCGACTAAACGGCCGGTGTTCAGCCAAAACGGGAATTGCTCGTCCGGCACCTCGTTGTTATCGACAAACGGCAACGGCGTCAGTCTGGCCTTACCGTCGGCATAACGAAACGTGGCCGGCTCGGTATACAGCCTGACGCCGCCCGCGGCGGGCCGTTCACCGTTTTTAGCCTGCTGTTCGGTATACGGCCATTGAATGCCGCGGCAGGCTTCGATCAAATCGAAACTCATGCCGGAAATATCCATCAATCGGCCTTTGGACAGGGTTTTCATTTCCTCGAATACCTGCTCCGGCTGTTCCGGAAAACGCATGTGTCGACCTTGTTCGAAACAGTTGGCCAGCGCATTGAAAATCCACAGATCGGATTTGCAATCGCCATAGGGCTGTTTGACCGGTCGCGTGATGTTGACCCGGCGTTCGGTATTGGTGAAGGTGCCTTCCTTTTCCGCCCAGATCGCCGCCGGCAGAAACAGATGGGCGTATTCCATGCATTCCACATCGGCAAAGGCATCCTGCACCACCAGAAACTCCAGTTTTTCCAGCGTCTTGCGGATACGTGCGGTATTGGGCATCGACGTCATCGGGTTGGTAGCCACCAACCACAGCCCCTTGATCTGCCCGGTTTCGATGGCCGGAAAAATATCGGTTTCGGTCAGGCCACGTTGGGTCGGGAAAAACGCGGGATCGACCCCCCAGAATCGGCCGATGTCCTCACGGTCTTCGGCTTTTTCCAGCAGCCGGTAGCCCGGCAAGCCCGAACACGACGACCATTCACGGGTGCCCATCGCATTGCACTGACCAGTGATGGACAGGCTGGTGCCGCCCGCTTTGCCGATATTGCCGGTTACCAGATTCAGATTATTGATGCCGACCACGCCGTCCGAGCCGTGCGTGCTTTGATTGATGCCCATGGTCCAGATGCTCATCGCCCGTTCCGCCTTCGCGTACAGTCTGGCCACCGTGCGGATGGTGTCTTCGTCGATGCCGCAGATTTTGGCCGCGCTGGCCGGATCGTAAGCTTGCACCTCGGCACGCAAGGCTTCGATGCCGGTGGTGTTGGCTTCGATGTAGGCTTTATCCTCCAGGCCTTCGGCCAGAATCACCTGTATTAGCGCGTTCTGCAGCACCAGATCGGTACCCGGCGTGATCGGCAAATGAATATCGGCATTTTGCGCCAGCATGGTGACGCGCGGATCGACCACGATCAGCGGAAAGCCGCGTTTTTCCTGCGCCTCTTTCATACGCCAATAGATGATGGGATGCTGCTCGGGTAAATTGGAACCCCAGGCCATCAGGCAGTCGGTGTGTTCGAAATCCTCGTAGCAGCCCGGCGGGCCGTCGGAACCGAACGAACGTTTGTAGCCGGATACGGCCGAGGCCATGCACAGGGTGGTATTGCCGTCGTAGTTATTGGTGCCGATCACGCCGCGCGCCAGTTTGCCCAGCGTATAAAATTCCTCGGTCAATATCTGTCCGGTGGAAACGATGGCGAACGCATCACGGCCGTATTGTTCCTGAATGCGGCGGATTTCCGCCGCCATTTTCTGTAGTGCCGGCTCCCACTCGGTTGCCTGAAAAGCCTGTTGCGCCGCGCCGCGCAGCAAGGGTTTGTCGCCACGGCCTTGCGCTTCGAAAATCTCGTGTTCGAAAATACCTTTGACGCACAATTTGCCCCGGTTGACGTCCGCACCGCCGACACCGCGGTTGGCCACCGGCTTGCCGTCCTGATTGGTGCCGATTTCGATGGCGCAGCCGGTGGAACAATAGCCGCAAGTGGAATAAGTCCACTTCACGACTTGTTTGTCGGCGATGGCGATGGGATTTTTCTGATTGCGACCGAATAACATATGTACCTCAACCAGCAGATTCAGCAGGCAAATGAATGCTGCCTTCCGCGACCAGTACGGCACGACCGCCGATTCTGACGGTTAAGGCTTCCTCCCGTTTATTGTCCATTTCCAGGTTGATGACGCTACGACGGCTGTTGGCTTGGCCTCGATCGACGTTAAAGGCATGCGTGCCTTTTTGCGTGTGTTCGAATGAACACAGATAGGCGCACAGCGTCGGCATGGCGCTCCCGACGGGCGGGTCATCGTGTATCCCAATCCGGGGACCCAACAGGCGGACATTGAAATCGGCATCGGGGAAGGGCGATTTGGGGGCAAACAGCAGGATTTCCTGCGCCGCGGTTTGCGGCGCTATCGACTGGCTCCAGGCGGCGTCATTGAAACGCGCTTTTCTGACACTGTCGTAATTCCAGACCGGCACCACCAGATACGGAAAACCGCAAGATACCAATCTTGGCGAGTATTTCTTATGATCCAGCTCCGATTGGGCAATGCCCAGAAACTGCGCCAGTTCCACATCGCTGGGTGCAAAGTGGTCGATCAGCGGTTTGACGCTGCGCGAGAATTGCACAAAGCTGGGTTGGCCCTGTTCACTGGAAATGTTGACTTCGATAGACCCGGCATTCTGTTCGAATACCACCGGTGTAATCGGTGCGGTCAGTTCGATGTCGCCGCAGTGCGCCAGTACATAACCGGCTGCGATAACCGGGTGGCCGCCAAAATCCACTTCCGCCAGCGGGGAGAAAATCCGCATCC
>SXGT01333344.1_pt1 | contig 10744 bp, 10 predicted proteins | sample 3176221 | NCBI WGS metagenome assembly SXGT01 (sample SAMN11356862, study PRJNA531348) | freshwater metagenome | isolation source: freshwater sample F1-120 | place: China: Fuxian Lake, Yuxi | collected 2017-12-25
GCTCGTTCCGCTGCGACGCCAACGTCTCTGTTAGGCCCAAAGGCCAAAAAGAATTTGGCACCCGCGCCGAAATCAAAAACATCAACTCCTTCAAGTTCGTCGAAAAAGCCATCAACCACGAAATCGAACGGCAAATCGATGTGATCGAAGGCGGCGGCAAAGTGGTGCAGGAAACCCGTCTGTACGACGCCAATAAGGATGAAACCCGCTCGATGCGTAGCAAGGAAGAAGCCAACGACTACCGTTACTTCCCCGATCCGGATTTATTGCCGGTATTGATCGAAGAAGCCTTGAAAACCGAAATCCGCGCCACGCTGCCGGAATTACCGGATACCAAGAAACAACGTTTCATCGAGCAATACGGACAGGATGCTGAAAGCGCAGCCACCTTGACCTCATCGCGCGAACTGGCCGATTTCTACGAAACCGTGGTCAAGGCCTTCGGCGGAGAAGCCAAACTGGTTACCAACTGGATGACCGGCGACGTGCTGGGCGCCTTGAATAAAGCCGGACTGGAGATTGCCGATTGCCCGGTCAGCGCTGAACGCTTGGCCGGATTGCTAAAACGTATCGCCGACAACACCATCTCCGGCAAAACCGCCAAACAGGTGTTTGATAAGCTTTGGAACAGCACCACCAGTGCCGATGAAATCATCGAAAAAGAAGGTCTGGTACAAATTACCGATATGAGTGCGATCGAAGCCATCGTCGACAAAGTGATTGCTGCCAATCCGGTGCCTGTCGAGCAATATCGGGCCGGTAAAGACAAGGCGCTGATGGCCTTGGTTGGACAAATCATGAAAGAAACCCAAGGCAAGGCCAATCCTGGGGAAGTGAATAAGATGTTGGTGGAGAAGTTAAAAAGCTAACATCACTTTTTGACAGTATTTTGTCCCGAAATATTCAATCTTGAACTGGCTTTTCAGTGTTTAAAAGCCGGTTCAACGATATAAAACCACCCACCATGCCCCCAAACGGGTTTGCTTAAGCCCTAACGCAGTTTGCAGGGTTTTGAGAGTATTATCCGGATGATCCAGGGAAAATACACCGCTAATACGCTGGTTTTGCAGATCGGCATCCGAGAGAAAAATACGCCCGTTCCGGTAACGATTCAGTTCAGTAATCAACTCACTCAACGGACGGTCATTCAACACCAGTTGGTGATGCTGCCAGGCTGTCGCTTGTTCAAGCGCCACCACTTCAGGTTCTTGTAACGCCAAACCCTTTTGATATTTCAGTCTTTGTCCTTCATGCACTTTAATGTGCTTTTCCAATCCAGACGCTGAATTTTCTGCAGCGCGAATCCGGGCCGACACCGCGTGTTCTTGAACGATCACAGTGCTTTCATCAGCCTTTAAGCTGGACACATCAAAAACAGTACCTAAAGCTCGCAAAGTCAAATCCCCCGAATTGACTTCGAAGGGACGCTGCTGATCTTTGGCAACGGTAAATCTCACCTGCCCGTGATGTAGTTTGATTTGCCGATTATCGTCATTAAAACTCACTGAAACCGCACTATTGGTATTCATTAGCAAGCGACTGCCATCACTCAAGGGGACGTCCAAAAACTCACCCGTACCGGTGTGATAATCACTCAAAACGGCAGTCAGCATGTGCGATTGAGGCGGCATGACTAAAATCACGGCAAATAGCCAACTGGCCGCTATCGCGAGTGGTATTGCCATCCAGCGTAAACGCGTCCTTTTGGGGTTAATAGGTTGGGCAGGTTTCAACTGAATAGCCGAAATGTTAGTGTCACCATTCATTTCGGTTGAAGCTGCGAGATGACGCAGGGTTCCACCTGCAGCAACAATCATGTCACTTAATAAATCTTCGGCAGCGGCAAACGCTTCCGGATGACGAGGATCGAGACTAATCCAATCTGCAAAAGCATGGATTTCGCTTTCAGAGAGCTGATCGGCACGTAATTGCACTAACCAATCGAAGGCCTGCTTCTGCAACTCGGGCATCGTAGGTTCATCTTCGCAAACAGGCATGTCAAAAAACTCCAAATCCACTGATATCAACTAGTAAGCCGTACGAACCGCCAAAACAAACAGCAGCCATTGAGAAATTCGATTCATTCATCCAAGCGCTGCGCACAAAAAGCCATGGCCCGCGCCAAATATTTACCTACCATGGACACCGAAATACCCAACCTTTCAGCAATTTCCGAATATTTCAAGCCTTCAACACCATGCAGCAGAAAAACGGTACGACACTCGGCAGGCAATGCATCCAATGCAGTCCTTAAAATTTGCATGCGTTGATTCGCGGCAAGAATTTGCTCCGGATTGGCTTGACCCGTTGATATATTTTCAATGGCGTTTTCGCCTTCATCATCCACCAGATAGCGATTACGAACCGCCACTTTTCTTTGATAATCTATGGCTAGCTGAACGGCAATGTGAAAGGCCAATGCTCTTGCATTATCCGGTGGATTATCCTGATGGCGCTGGTTTAAGCGCAAATAGGTTTCATGCGTCAGATCAGCCGCCGTTTCCGCACATTTCAGCCTCGCAATCAGAAAACGCCGTAAATCCTTAGCTAAGGACTCACTCCAGATCTCGGCAGTTTCTGCGTTTTCAAATCCATTTAACATAGGCGATCAAAATAATCCTGACGATTTAAAACCTGCGAATGATTTTGGGCAAATGTCTTGCGGTTCCAAAATCTTAAAATACAGCAATTAAAAAATTTAACGCCTTCAGTTTTCCAAAGATAACCAAAAGACTGGTATTTCGATCATCGGCTATAGCCAAACCAAACTGAATCAATCCGGAATCCTAGTTTTAGATCATGTAATCTAATTCTATCGTTTAGTAATCCAGTATGTCATGGCATAATTTCTGAAGAAATATTTTCTAATTTAAGCGCTGACTCAATCAATTTTTTAATTTCTCGATTATGACTAAAGCAGAACAAGAACAACTCCAGCAATTTCTGTCTCAACTAACCACTATAAAGCTGACTGAAAAGGATCCGGCAGCCGAATCTTTGATACTTGAGGCTCTGGCGAAACAAGCGGATGCGGCATATTTATTAGTACAAAGATGTTTATTACAAGATCAGGCATTACAGACGGCACAGTCTCAAATCACCGATTTACAAAATCAGCTCAAACAAAAACAAGCGCAGCCACAATCAAATCAGTTTTTGAATAACGACCCGTGGGCGCTGGCTGCCAATCAAAGCCATACGGCTAATGTTCCCGGGGCTTCGACTTATAAAATCCCGAATAACACCGCTAATTTAAATTCACAGGATTACAGCAGACCCATGCCACAAACCCCGAATCAGGGCTTGGGCTCCAGCTTTCTAGGCAATATGGCCACAACAGCCGCCGGTGTGGTAGCGGGCTCTTTTCTGTTTCAGGGCATTGGGAATTTACTGGGCCACCATCATGCCACGCCTGATCTCGACCATCATGCGACAGCAGATCATAATGATCATGAACAACTGACCAACCAGCATGAGAATAATGAAAACAGCCCTTTTCATTTGGCTAGCGCAGATGATAACGACAGTTTTTTTGCGGATAGTGACTCGGATTCGGATTCGGACTGGATATAACCCAGAAAAATCAAAATGTTGGGTTACATCATATACAGCCGAACGTGCACTGACTGGCTGGCAGTCAGAAAAGCTCTACGTCCGAATCGGCCGATGACTCACCCACTGATTTGACTGCATTGAGATTTTTAGTGGTCGCCAGCAACGATTTCAAGCGGTCAACCCGTTGTTTAAACCGGCTTAAACCATCGCTTTGCTCCCGATCTTGATGGAGTTGTAGAAACAAGTGCAAGTACTGACCGACGTTTTGGGTGTCCAGAGCAATCCGATTCATCATTTGCGTGACGATGTCTTCAAATTGCATGGCCACCACGCCTTCCTGAGCCAGACGCTGAATTTGATCGGTGACTTCGGTAATGTGTTGAGAATGATCATTAGCTTTAGCGGTCAACTGAATGAGTTCCTGGCCCAAATTAGCCAGATTTTCTCGCGAATGTTCTGCCAGACTCAAGTCCGTTTGTGTCGCTTGGGTGACATGCAGGCCGACTTCCTGTAACGAGGTCATGATGTCATCCAGCGTCGACCTGATTTCATCGCTAAATTGCCGTGTTTGCGAGGCTAGCTTACGGACTTCATCCGCAACCACCCCGAATCCACGGCCTGCCGTACCGGCTCTGGCGGCTTCGATCGCAGCATTAAGAGCCAACGTATCGGTTTGCCGAGTCAGCTTGGTGACACCATCCAGAGAATTTTCAATTCTTAAAAATTTACTCTGCATCTGTTCAAAACTGACCGCTATGCTGGTGCTGGAATTTCTCAGCTCATCCATTTTGCCGACAAACTCATTGATCAATAAATGGGTCTGATGAAAGAATTTTTGCAGGCCTGCGCGCTCTCGATCCATGGACGTGTTTGCTCCTGTCATCTGCAGCATTTCGTCTATCAATGCCTTGAGCACAAGACGCTGATCCGTGGATTGCTTTTCCAGACCGGTTAAACTGCCGGAAAGTTTGTTGACTGAAATCCGGATCGTATGGCGTGCAGCTTCCATGTCTCTTTCCAATATGGAAAACTGGCTTTCCGCATAGTGCATAGCCTGATCCGAGAGATATTGATACTCGCTCATAACTGCCTCAAGCTCAGCCATACGCACCTGTTGACTAGCTTTCCAGCTTGATCTGCCTTTAAAGGCATAAAACAACGCACCGGTTAATAAGACCGTCGATAACAGGTAAAAAATATCCGATACCTGACCCAAAAGCCTGCCGAATATCCAACAACCAGAGTTTAAACCCAGCGTAAGCCAAATTAACAGCGTATCAATGCGTCTCATGATGGGTTAGCAGGATTCTTGAATCGTAAAGCGCGCAAAATCAATGACTACCTGATTTCTATCTTGTTGCCTGACACAAACGAGTGCTTTGCAGACTCGGTCGTAAAAACCGCTTGCACTTTCTTCCGAAGAATATTGACCAACCGCCATACTGAAATTCACTTTAATATGACTAAAGGACAAACTTTCTATGGCTGAAGACAATTTAGCGGCAATCTCTCCAGCGGCAGTCACAGAAGTGTATGGCAATAGCACAGCCCATTTATTATCATCAGTACGGGCAACATCATCGTTGCTGGCAACCAGTTCAATCAACTTTAAACTGATGGATTTCAGAATTTCACTGGCTTGCAATCGCCCATACTGAGTAGTGATGTATTCATAATTATCAATATTGATTAATATCATCGAAAAAGTTGGGGCACGATAACGATGCACACGCTCTATTTCAGTCTTTAATCTATTATCCAGTTTTACGCGATTGCCCAAGCCGGTCTGTGGATCTGTCGTGGACAATTGCTCAAATCCAGCCGCTTTGGCCTCTAAAATGCCCACCAATTCTTTGAGTTCTCCGGCATGATATTTGACCAGTTCAATCCATGTCCCATAAGCAAATCCCACCAATTCGCTTTGAGTCACCACGCCTACCAGTTGATTGGCGGTATTGACTACAATCGCTCGCTTGATGCGATATTGCTTGAGCTGAGCCAGTGCTTCATGAATGGTTGAACTGATACAGGTGGTGACGACCGGGCTTACCATATATTCGGACAACATCTTGTCCGTGGTCTGCCCCGTGGAGATAATTTTAAAAATATCTTTGGTGGTAATGATGCCAATCGGCACACCCGATTCAACAATGATGATCGAGTCTTCCAGCTTCCGGAGATGACTCAAGACATCCTCAAGTATCCAGTCAGCCGTAAATGTGATGGGTTCGGTACGTGTAACCAGCTCACCTATGGTTTTTTTCTGCACCAGTATGGTCGGATCAACCGCAGAGAGTATATCGGTATAAGTCAGAATGCCTATCAAAAAATCGTTCGAATCCAAGACCCCTAAATAGCGCTCACCACTTTTTTCTATCGTCTCCATGGCGGCAAGAATATGTTCGGACTCGGCGATGCAGGAAATTTTGTGGATTTTGACTTCGGCCAACGTCGCCAGATAGTTCTTGCCGCTTTGCAAATGCTCAAGCAAGTCCTCAACCGAAAACACATAATATTCATTATTTTTTTCCAGCAAGACACTGCTGACGTTATGCTGATCCATCAAATCGGAAACTGACCGCACCGTCATATTCAATGTGGCGCGCAACACGGCTTTTTGTGCTATCGAACCGACTGTAGGAAAAATGGTAAATTCCGCCACCTTATGATTCCAGGGCCTTAAGGTTCAATCCGCCAGACGCTGACAAACCCTGAGAATGTAAGATTTCGGAACGTTTGATTGAGCTAAAGCGATCATGTAAGCGGAGTAAATCCGTCACTGATTTGGCGTGCGTTTTACGCATTAAATTGGCCCGATGTACTTTGACTGTTTTTATCGAAATATCCATTTTTTCCGATATTTCTTTATTGGAATGACCTTGCACCACTAATTCACAAGTTTCTATTTCGCGTTTGGTCAGACTATGGAACTGCTTTTTTATCGCCACGCCAAACTCATGCAACGAAAACGCCCGTTCAAGAATGTCATGCATTTGCGCAAGACGGAAAGGTTTTTCAACAAAATCAAACAACCCAGTCCTGATTGAGCGCAAGGTGGTGGCGACATCGCTTGAGCGGCTAATGCAAACTCTGGGAAACCCCGCTAAAAACTGATTGATGGAACTATCCGGCGTAATCTCAACCACTTTGGGATCAAATACCAAACAAAAAGCTGTTTTAGAATTTTTCAACCGAAATTGATTCTTATGAAGCCACTGCATGAGCGCCATTAAACTGTCGACGTGATCAATATCTGCACATAGCGATGCGCACAAGCGTGATATGCCTTTAAATGACGATAATTCATCGTCTGCCACTAAAATCAATCGTTCCAATTCATTGCTCTTAGCAATCATGACTTAATGCTGAATGTTTTTGAAACAGGAGTTAATTTGTCAAGTGTACCTTGGTCACAATGTTTGTCTATTGGGCCAAAGTCCTACTTTTTAGTCTTTACCACTCACTATACGAAAGCATTTGCTTACAAGCGTAGTCGATATTTTTCTATCAAGGTTCGTTATTGCCCATTAATACAATAGATGTTGATGTGATAAAAATGTTGAAATACCCCTGACGATGGCGCAGTACCCCGGGATTACAATACAATAACCCCTCAATTACCAGCTGTCATCTTGTCAGTTTTTCATACATAATTTAAATCGATTTTGCGAATTCTTCTGACGGAGTCTTGATAGATGATTAGAAACACAACATACCTACCAGTGGTCATTGGCTTTAGCCTCGCCTTATCTGCGACAGTTCAAGCAGCACCTTCAGTAGGTGGTACATCCTGGGACTTAAAAGGAAATTTTGGCGGAACCGTCAAAGCAAAATGCAAGGTTGGAGCACGATCTGTAAGCCAATCCTTACCTATTGCGAAGCGAAAAAACTTGACCTCTAAAATTCAGTTCAACGTATCAGAAAATCCCGAGGATGCAAATGAAGGTACATTTACCTGGAATGATGCGTATTTCGGCAGACCTACAGTAACCGGGACTTGGACACAAAACAAAGGCAAGCTGTCTTTGGAATTTGACAATTGGTATGACTCACCTGTTGCAGCTTTTGGGTTTGGCTTAGCCCAGGTTCCATCAAATTATGATTTTTCTAAAGACGGTGTCAGTGGCTCTATGCAGGCTTTTAAGGTAACGAAACTAAAAGTTTCTGGCTCGATTAACAATAAAGGCACCAAGATCAATATTTCTGAGTCATTGGGGTTTAAATTTGACGCTTCGGCTTCCGCCTATGGCTCATCGAATACCTGCTCATTCAATTTTACAAACTTGGGAAGAGCTTACACAGGTAAACCGATACTCGAATAGATACGACTCTAGTTCGTAAGTTGAGTCTTAAACTCACCTTACGAATTAATTAAAAATGGATTCAAAGGAAAAACCGGTATCTTCCAAAATTTCTTTGAGCCTTTTTAAGCCATCCATCTGGATTTGCCTGACTCTTTCACGGGTGACCCCCAATTCGACCGCCACCTGCTCTAGTGTGGCGGTTTCAAATCCACACAAGCCATAGCGACGACAAATCACTTCGCGCTGCTTGTCGGCTAACTGATAAACCCAGTGTGCCACGTTGTTTTGAATCAGATTTTCTTGCAAAATCTCGGCGGGTGAGCGGCTTTCTTCTTCTGAAATGGTCTCCAGCAGAGGCTTATCGAAATCCTTGCCATAAGACACATCAACCGAAGTCACGCGCTCATTGAGTTTGAGCATTTTATTGACTGTTTTGACAGGCTTATCTAAATGTCTGGCAATATCGTCCGCTGTCGGCTCATGATCCATCTGCTGAGCCAGACTGCGCTGGGCTTTCAGGTAAACATTCATTTCTTTGACGACATGGATAGGCAATCGAATAGTGCGGGTTTGGTTCATGATGGCCCGCTCTATGGTTTGGCGTATCCACCAAGTAGCGTAAGTGGAAAAGCGGAAACCTCTATCGGGATCAAACTTTTCGACGGCTCGAATCAGGCCTAGATTGCCCTCTTCAATCAAATCCAGTAACGGCAAACCTCGATTCAAATAGCGCCTGGAAATTTTTACGACTAACCGCAAATTGCTTTCTATCATGATTTTGCGTGCTTCTATATCGCCTTGCAACGCACGCTTGCCGTAAATTTTTTCTTCATCAGCCGTCAATAATTGAGACTTACTGAGCTCGTTTAGATAGGCTCTGGTCGCATCGAAACCGCTATCAAGCTGGGATTCTATTTCAGTATCGGCAACTGCTTTAGAATTTTCAGAGGCATCAGCACTAATCGGATCAGCGTCAATCTCCACCTCATCGTCATCTTCGAAAGTAATAATATCCGGAATATCCATATCCAGTTCGTTGGTCAACTCTATCACTTCTTCCATCATGACTTCTCTCCAGTTCTAAATGAGTTAATCAAAACTCGTTTATTGGGACTTTCCTGTTGGTAACAAAATTAGCCAGTTATCAAATAGCGATAACGTGTGACCAATACGTTGTTGATATATAGAGATGAACCCGATAAATACGTTTCAATTAAGCAACAATAACTTAACAAAAACCAATATCTAATTCATACACCCCATCATTGACTGTCAGTATAACTTTAAAACATTTACGCTATCAATTGATTTTACAGCACAATTTTTTTAATTACATCACACATTTTGTAATTAAAAAAAGTTGCACGCAAGCAACACCAATGACCAACCACATGTTTTTACAGGTAAAAACTGGCTTGAGCTTGAATATCAACAGAAAGCCGAATCAATTGATATCGATTCCCTAATATATCGGGCAACATATTCAGAAAGCAGTGCCCGACCATTAGAAATCAATTATTTAATAACATTTTTTTAGCCAGATTAATTTGCGCAGCCAGATAATCCGATCCGCCTTTATCCGGATGTAATTTGGAAATTAATTTCCGATGTGCTTCAACAACCTCTTCCCGGGTAGCACCTGACTTCAAACCAAGCACCTCAAGGGCTTCTCCTTTGGTCATGCCGGTCGGACGATTTGCACGGCCAGTCGGTTGCTGATTTGTCTGCCGCCCACCGGTAAACAATTGCCATAGCCGGTGTAATTGCGGCGCGTAATGCAGCATACTTGGGATCAATCTGGCTAAAAATGCAATGGCCACCCCCAACATGGCGAACAACCAATTGAGCTTGCCAGTCGCTAATAACGCAATCAGTAAACCTATTAGCAGGATCCAGATTATAATTTTGATGCGGCTTCCGAGCTGGAGGGATGGGGACTTTTGTAACCTACGAATAGTAAAATACACCAGTAACACCGGTAACAAAAGCAATAAAATACGGATCAATTGATCTCCTGTTTCGTTCTAATTAAGGCAGACCATGATACCTTACAGTCATGACATTTCTTCAGCACAAACACCCTCATGACCAAGTCCTCGCCTTTCATTTTAGGCTTTGCCGCTTTCAGTGGCACGGGTAAAACCAGCTTACTTAAACAGTTAATCCCTTTATTAAAAAATCGTGGCTTACGCATTGGGGTCATCAAACACAGTCATCATGATTTTGAAATCGATTACCCCGGCAAAGACAGCCATAGCTTGCGTTCTGCCGGTGCGTCACCGGTATTGATCGTATCGCCTTATCGGTGCGCGATCATTACAGAATTTGAGGAACCCCAGGACATTCACTTACCCGATCAACTAAGACTATTAACCACGGAAAATCTGGATCTAATCCTGGTTGAAGGCTTTCGCCATGAGGCTTTTAGCAAGATCGAATTACACCGCTCCAGCCTCGGCAAACCGTTGCTATACCCCAATGACCCCAATATCATCGCCATTGCCAGCGATCAGCCCTTAACAAAATGTGGATTACCCTGCCTGGACTTGAACAATCCCGCTGCCATCGCCGAATTTATTTTTAATCTTTATCTAAATCACCATCGTGACTGACATTTGTTACCCCAAATCCGAACCATTATTATCTGTCGAGGAAGCGCTACAAACTATCCAGGACGCTATTCATCCCCTAAATAGAACCATATCGGTCAAATTGTCCGATGCTTTAGGCCGAATCCTGACGCAAAATATTATTTCACCCATAGACAGCCCGCCCGAGCGAAATGCGGCGATGGACGGCTATGCATTCTCCAGCCTGGATATCATCGAGAACCAACCGTTTTCGCTCACCGCCGTCGGCACATCCTGGGCAGGAAAACCCTATAC
>SXGT01791681.1_pt1 | contig 10742 bp, 10 predicted proteins | sample 3176221 | NCBI WGS metagenome assembly SXGT01 (sample SAMN11356862, study PRJNA531348) | freshwater metagenome | isolation source: freshwater sample F1-120 | place: China: Fuxian Lake, Yuxi | collected 2017-12-25
GAGTTCACCCAGCTGGATATCGAAACTTCGTTCATGGATGAAAACGAAATCATGCATGTGATGGAGGAAATGATCCGTCAGTTGTTCATTAAAGTAATCGGCGTAAACCTGGGCGACAAATTTCCGCGCATGACCCATCAGGAAGCGGTGTCGCGTTACGGCGTCGATAGACCCGATTTGCGCATTCCGTTGGAATTGGTCGATATTGCCGACGACATGAAAGACGTTGATTTCAAGGTGTTCTCGGCCCCGGCGAATGATCCGAAAGGCCGCGTTGTGGCGATGCGCGTACCGAATGCGGGCGATTTAAGCCGCAAAGACATCGATGCGTTGACCAAGTATGTCAGCATATACGGCGCCAGAGGCTTGGCTTATATTAAAGTCAACGACTTGTCCGCAGGCGTCGACGGCTTGCAGTCGCCTATCGTTAAATTCGCCCCGGCTGAAGTTTGGGACAGCGTATTAGCTAAAACCGGCGCGCAAAACGGCGATTTAATTTTCTTCGGCGCGGATAAAGCCGGCATCGTTAATGAAGCGATGGGCGCATTGCGAGTCAAACTGGGCCATGACCTTAACCTGCTGCAAGGCGATTGGAAACCGGTGTGGGTGGTTGATTTTCCAATGTTCGATTGGGACGAAAAAAGCGGCCGTTACAACGCGATCCATCACCCCTTCACCGCGCCCAGCTGCTCGGTTGAAGAGTTGGTCGCCAATCCGGGCGCGGCATTATCGCGCGCTTACGACTTAGTTCTAAACGGTACTGAAGTCGGCGGCGGTTCAATCCGTATCAACCGCACTTCGATGCAACAAACCGTATTTGAAATTTTAGGCATAGGCGAAGACGAAGCCCGGGAAAAATTCGGCTTCCTATTGGATGCATTGAAATACGGCGCGCCTCCGCATGGCGGTTTGGCCTTCGGCCTTGATCGCTTGGTCATGCTGATGACCGGGTCAACCTCTATTCGCGATGTAATCGCTTTCCCTAAAACCCAATCGGCGGCTTGTCCTTTGGTCAGCGCACCGGCTGTGGTTACCGACGAACAGTTGAAAGAGTTGGGCATTCGCTTGATTAAGCCCGCTGGAAAAGAGAAAGTTAAAGATTAAAAGCATTTATTCACCACGAAGACACGAAGGGTTATTCTTTTATCGTTCCCACGCTCCGGCGTGGAACGCAGGATAGGACGCTCCAGCGTCTCGGAACTTGTGCGGGGCTAGGTGTTTTTTGTCGGCAAGACCGTGTTTCACAACGCTGGAGCGTTGCGAACTGCATCCCCGCGCCGGAGCGTCACTGCCATTAAGTTAAGGATGGACAGTCCCTTCTCCCTCCGGGAGAAGGTTAGGATGAGGGGATCAAATAAGGCTTTTTTCCTTATTTTTATTCTCCTCTCCCCAACCCTCTCCAGCAGGAGAGGGAGCTTTTTCCTTAACTTAATGGCAGTGACGCCGGAGCGTGGGAACGATCATCAAGTTTTTATTCCTTCGTGTTCTTCGTGCCTTCGTGGTGAGATGCTTTTATATAGACCGCCCTCCGGCATGTTGTCCGGCTTGGCAGGAACACATATTTACAGAGAAAGCAGATATGGCTAAATGCCCCGTATGTAATTCAAGAAAAGGGAAAAGACAGTGCGTCATCGCGAACGGATTAGTCTGTAGCCAGTGCTGCGGAACTACGCGTAAAGAAGACTTATGTTTGGATTGCTCGTACTATCAAAAGCCGAAACGGAAATACAACGAAGTACCTTCTTTTACTACCCAGCAAATACACGAAAGTGCTGAATTGACGGGTTACAGCAATGCCGTTGAAGGCGCTTTTTGCGCTTATGATATGGAAAATAACAAAACTTTAAATGATGTCGATGTCATCAAAATCCTTGAGCTGCTGATTGATAAATATCATTTTAAAGACGCTGAAATAAACTGCGATAACCCATTTTTATTAGCCGGATTCGATTTTGTCGATGCGGTGATAAGCAAAGATGTAATCGGTGTTGATGAGCTGGTATTAGTGAAAGTTTTGAGTATTCTTCATGCTGTGGTGAAAAGATTAAGCAAAACCGGCAAAGAATACATGAATATTATTCATACCTATGCAGGTCAAAACATTGATGCGGATATGCCTGTTTTAAGCTAACTATCGTTTTCAAGCTCTCTTTTTCCCAGAGAGCAAATTGCCGTATTCTGCCCGTGTTGAGCAGCAAACTAACCTCAAAATTCTCCGCTGAGGAGTATTATTTATGACCCATAGCCCATTTCCTATTCAAGATTACGCCTTACTCAGCGATGAGGAATGCGACGCCAAAATTATCGCCGCCAAAGCCAAACTTGGCCGCCGTTGCGTGGTGCTCGGCCACCATTATCAGCGCGATGAAGTATTCAAGCACGCCGATTTTTCCGGCGATTCGTTAAAGCTGTCCCGAGATGCGGCCGAATCCGATGCCGAATACATTGTATTTTGCGGTGTGCATTTTATGGCCGAAGTCGCCGATATTTTGTCCCGGCCCGAGCAAATCGCGATCCTGCCGGACATGGCCGCAGGCTGTTCGATGGCCGATATGGCCAACTTGATTAAAGTGCAAAAATGTTGGGATGAATTGGCGCAAGTGATTGACGTGGAAGCTGAAGTCACGCCGATTACTTACATCAACTCGGCCGCCGATCTTAAATCGTTTTGCGGCCAGCATGACGGCATCGTCTGTACCTCGTCCAATGCGCAAAAGATATTGGAATGGAGTTTTGCCAAAAAGCCGAAAGTGCTGTTTTTCCCTGACCAGCATCTGGGACGCAATACCGGTTACCGGATGGGTATTCCGTTGGCAGACATGGTCACCTGGGATTTCACCCGGCCGATGGGCGGTTTGACCGAGCAGCAAATCCGTAACGCCAAAATCATTCTTTGGAACGGCTATTGTTCGGTGCATCAAGTGTTCAAGCCCGAGCATATTGATGACTTTGTTAAACGCTTCCCGGAAACCAAAGTCATTTCGCATCCGGAAGCCTCGTTTGAAGTTTGCCAAAAATCGGAATACATCGGTTCGACCGAATATATTTTAAAAACCGTGCGCGAGGCCGAGCCCAATACCCGCTGGTTGGTGGCGACGGAATTGAATTTGGTTAATCGTCTGCACGAAGAATGCAAGGCGCAAGGCAAAAACGTACACTTCATGTCGCCTACGCTGTGCATGTGTTCGACCATGTTTAGAACCGACCCGCAGCATTTGGCTTGGGTCTTGGAAAATCTGGCGGCAGGCCGTGTGGTAAACCGAATTTCAGTGCCTGCGGAAGACGCAAAATACGCCAAGAAGGCGCTGGATAACATGCTGGGCGTTGCTTAAAAAAACGCTTAGGGATGCCGCAAACCTAAAAATCACATAACTATTCAGCGAAAAAAGAAATGGAACACGGATGACACGGATTAAACGGATACTCACTGATTAAGAGCATGGATATAGTTTAAAAAAATCCGTGTAAATCAGTTCCATCCGCGTCATCCGTCGACTGCAAGGATGCAGGAGGTAGGGCAATGCAGGAGGTAGGGCAATGCAGGAGCAATTGCCGAGTTCCATTAATCATTTCCAACATACGCTGAATAATTACAAAGCACATCATAATGGTATTTTTAAAAACGCATTATCCCTAAGTAGCTAGGCAAAAGTTTTTTAACAAAATTAAAAAACCACTTGTTATCTTATTCACCACGAAGACACGAAGCTTATGAAACTTCGTGCTCTTCGTGGTGAGCTCTTTAAGATTTTTTAACCGACTTAACTTCGGTATCGGATAGTAACCGCCGTCATGCAAATCCCTCTCCAACGCCTGCTTAGCCGGGCAACTTGGCTCAAAATCCATCTTTATCTGGCTTTAATCGCCGGATTCTTTTTTGCACTGATGGGACTGACCGGCAGTATCAGCGTTTACCGCGAAGAACTGGACGAATTATTAAATCCGCAGCTGGTTATCGAGCAACCGGCAGGCAAGCGCCAGTCGTTGGATAAAATCATGTCCGCCGTGCACAGTGCGCATCCCAAGCGCCTCGGTCCATGGACTTTGGAAATGCCCCGGTCTCCGCACAGCATGATAACCGTCTGGTACGACAAGCCGACGGAAACCTTTTTCGAACTTTATGCGCCGTTGATGGTGTCGGTAAACCCCTACACCGCCGAAGTCGTTGCCAGCCGGTTTTGGGGACAAACGGCGACAACTTGGTTGCTTGATTTACACACCCAGCTTCATCTGGGGCGCTTCGGCTGGAATGCGGTGGGTATTTTGGGCTTATTGCTGACGGTGTCAGTCGGCACCGGCGTCTATTTGTGGTGGCCGGGTTGGCGCGGCATCCGGGATGAAGTCATCAAGTTTGCGGCAGCTACACCGACGATTCGCCGCCCTATCGGTATGATGCAGCTTGCGTTCGACCTGCACCGCTTGATCGGACTGCTTAGCACATTAGCCCTATTGTTGCTGGCGTTCACCGGCTTTCAGTTGAGCTATCCGGCGCTACTGGAGACGCTGGCGGGTGCATCCGGCATGGAACACGGCGAAACCGGGCGGAACATTGTCAGCACAGCGACTCCGAACAATCACCCGGTCGGTTTGGAGTCGGCCGAATTCGTCGCGCGCGGCCCGTTTCCCCGCGCCGAACTCAGGCGGGTTACCACGCCTGCCGGCGACAGCGGCATTTATCGCATTAACTTGCGTTTAAGCAGCGAAGTCAACCGGCGGCATCCTTACACCACGGTTTGGGTGGACCGCTGGAGCGGCCAGATCAAAGAAGTGCGCGATCCGTCCGGCTTTAGCGCCGGCGAGGCTTTCACTTCCTGGATGTGGCCGCTGCATACCGGCGAAGCTTTGGGCGGCACCGGCCGTTTGCTCTGGTTTGTTTCCGGCATCGGCCTGTTTGCGCTCTATGTCAGCGGCCTGTTGCGCTGGCTGCATCGGCACGGCAAGGTCGAAGATAGGGAGGTGAATTTGGCGGCGTTACGCCCGCTGTTTTACCGCTGCCGAGATAAGCTCTACCGAACCGGCTTAATGCTGTTTCGGCTGGGTATTTTACTGCTTAAAAGGGCAAAGATTTATGCGCCGCATCTGGTCCAAGGCTGGGCAAGGCTATCGCAATGGCTGCATTCTGTGCTGGTGAATCGGCAAAAGCGGTAGTTATAGCGTCCGAAGCGAATAAAGCGACATCGTTTCCACGCTCCGGGGCTCATTTTTATAGACAACGTCGTCCCATTTCCGAGGGGGCGGCGACACCAAGGGCGGATTATCGCCTTAGGCTATCTGCAGCGCCTTCAGCAGCGGCAGGCTTTTTTCAATGAAAATCTTGGCCCGTTCCGTTAATTCGGCAAGGTTTTGTTCAGCGGTTTCCAGGGTTTGGCCTTCCTTAACCAGTCTTTGTCCTTGACAATCAATAACCTGCCATACCTGTGCGGCAAGATCGGCAGGTTGTTTTTTGCCTTGACTTAGCGTCAGTAAGAACAGTTGCTGAAAGCGGCCTACAATCACACCGCCACCGGTGACAGGGCTTACCAGATAGCCGATTTCGCCGTTACCGCGCGCCTTATTGATCAGATGGGCGTTCAGTTTATCTGTGTGTTTTTTCGCTTTGGTAATCAACGCGTCATCCTGCACGGCGACCAGATGTCCGGTTCCCACCAGGATCATGACGGCTTGAGTCAATTGTGCGAAGTTGATGCCTTTATCTTTGACGGCCTGCTCGATCCAGCCTAATGTCCTTGGCTTGTAATCGGCCAGCAGGTCAATAATAGGGCTGTATATGGTCTCGCTCATGTCGGCCTCGCCGAGTGCTCCGGTGGCTTTAAGGGAAATGTCTTGGCGATTGGTTATCAACATTACGCGCTGCACACGTAGAATTTCGGCTTGGCTGAGTGCGGAAAGCTTTCGCGCCCCTTTGACCCAGTAGTCGCGACGAAACTGCTGGTTGACCATGAAGTCACGCACCGACTCGCGGAACATGGAATCCGGGATTTCTTTCAGGAAAGCCTGCTGTTCGGCGGTGAGGTTCAGCGCATCGATATGATCCGGATAATAGGCGGAACAGGCATAGCTTACTTTGGCCGGCGCCAGCCATTCCGCCATCGTTGCAAAGTGCATCGGGTGCCAATCGCGGTTGAAGTATTCGTGGGCGAGGTAATGACGGTTCTGTCCCGTGATATTCTTGAGGCGCTCGGTAACTTGGGAATTGGCGCGGATATAGGCGGGATTGGTCGCCAGCAGCTTTTCGGTAAAATCAAGGGCGCCGCCGACGCGACTGACAATACCGTGGCCTTCGGCGCCTATCACTTCCGCGTGCTGGGTCATCAGGTGGCGCATCGGCGCGAAAGCGGCCCAGCCGGGTAGGGTGTTGTAGCTGATATAGAGCACCCCGCCCACTTTCAGTTTACGGCGGATGAAATCCACTATCACGGCCCGGTTTTCATCGCTAATCCAGCTCCAGATGCCGTGCAGGCCGATGTAGTCGAAATCGGCCAGCTCAGGACGGTTGGCGAAGTCGGCGAAGGCCTCGTCGTACAGTCTGGCGCCGGAACCGGAAATAGCGGCCAGCTCTTGCCCGAAACCCGCTTGAGAAGGATTGAAATCGGTGCCGTGCCATTGGGTCACCGAAGCGGCGGCATGGAAATTGGCGCTTATCCCCTGACCAAAACCCAGCTCGCAGGCGCTGCCCATTTCAGGCGAGGTTAGGCCGGCATTGAGAAAGGCAAGTTTTACCCGTAGCGGATTAAGTTCTTGATAATAGCCATAGGTGTAGTCGATATCGGCTATATACCCTGAAGTCCAGTCAGTCATTGATTTGCTCGCTTGTTGTGTATGAAAGAAATAAGGCTTGCATTATAAATGCAGTCGTAGCCAGATTCCCAATCATCAGCGGGGCGGGCGAGTGTTTTTCGTTGCCAAGCCTGTTGGCATTGTGTGATGGAACGGCTGTATAAACAGAAGGGGTAGGTCTTGAAAAACAATCAAGTTTTAGTTTTGGATAAATGTAATACAGGGTGTGATCCCGCTGTTTCGTGTCTCACGTAGGTGATACGTCAGAGCGCGGGGTAAGCGGTCGTGGTGTGTATTTCCATGTCCAAGGTGCGGTGAGTATAGCGAACCGCACCTTGGGCATGAGGGGCGTATCCCGTGCGGTTCGTTCCTCGCCGCCTTACTGCCCTGAATTAGTTTGACGGGCAACTTTTATCTTTTTTTGCGGCATAAGCTGCTGCTTTAGCTTGCGCTGCTGCCACTGCGGTTGTTCCTGTTGCTAAAGCATAGCAAGTTGCCGAAGATAAACCTCCATCTATAAAACCAATAAGTAACAATAGAGAACATCCTCCACCTGTCGCTATACCAGTTCCACCTCCAACTGCTAATGCAGCAGCAGCTCCATCTGCTTGTGCATCCTCTTCATTTTTCTTGCAGTATTCAATTTTATTTTGCCTATCCATTTCATCTTGATTTTTTTGTAATTGATAAAGAATTTGCTCCGCTTCTGTTTTATTTCCACAAGTATCAAAACATTTATTTATATAGTTTGAATATGCTGAAATTGTATTTTTATTTTTGGCATTTGCAAAATTTTGATTATCTATTTCTATTTTATGTTTTTTAACACAATCTTTCGCTGGTTCTGAATCGGGATATTCTGTTAAGAATTTAAGACATTGCTCAATCGTTTGAGTTAACTCAATTAGTTTCCATTTGGGAATTCTTTCTTGTTCGTGCAGTTGAGAAATGATTTGTTCTGCTTTTTCTTTGTTTTTGCAAATATCTAGGCATTTATTTATATATTTTGTATATGCAGGAATTGTATTTTCGCTTTGGGCATTTGCAAAATTTTGATTATCAATTTCTATTTTACGTTGATCTACACAAGTATTTGCTTCTTTTAAAAACTTAGATTTAGGATGCTGATAAATATATGATTGACACCCATCAATGGTTTTACTTATCTGTGTCCATTCAAATTCTTCTTTTTTTTCGATATCCTCTAAAATAGTAACCTGTGTTTGTGCTTCTGCTTTATGGCTATGATTTTCTCCATTCATGTATTGAATATAAGCAGGAATTGTATTTATATATTTTGCAGTATCAAAGTCACGACTATCGTTCTGAGACATGCGTTGTTCAATACACTCATTTGCTTGTTCTAAAAACTTTCCTTGGGGATATGTTCTTATGTAGGACTGACATTCTTCAAGTGGTTTTTGATTGGCTGTTATATTTTGCCAATATAGAGCTTCTGCATCTTTTTTTATATATACCTCAAACACCATATTCAGAAAAGGATATCTTGAGTCGCCACCTTTTATATGCCAAATTACTTCACAAATCGATACAATAAAAATTATAAGAGATCCTATTGCAATTAATGTAAACATTGGTTTATGTTGATCTACAGAATTTCTTACATCAGTATACAATATCCCTCCACTAATCGTTGAAAAGAACAGTTTCCATACAAGTATTAAAGTTACAGCGCTCATACCAATGCCTTGTAAAAATGATTAAAATTGTTATTTCATTTGGTTGTGTAAATTAGCTCGTCCTAAATTCAATCCGTATAACATCAAATATAAAGCCCGGATAAAAAAGCACAACGGGCGGGGATAATAAACTCAAACTCTAGCGGCAGCAAACCTTTCATGTATGCCTAAATCGTTAAATCAGCCGCGTAGCGGTATTGAAGTATTACAACTTCCCTACAGAGTCGCAATGCTTGCTCATTAAGCGGCTTATTTTATTTGTCGGTCATTCAAGCAGCCGTGTAAAAACAAGCCTACCACCCGCTCCACCCAAACCTCGATTTCCGCTTCGTCGGGCGTAGGCTCCAAACCCAATTGCAGTTTTTGAAAGCGTTCGCTCCGCAAAGCGCTCAAAAATTGATCGGCCAAAAAATGAGGTTCCATCGCGCTGTCAAAATAGCCCGCCTGCTGCTGCCGGGCGAAAAATTGTGCAAGATGATCGAGTTCTGTAGGTTGGGTTAGGCGTTAGCCGTAACCCAACACATTCGTCCTGTACGGTACGTGATACGTCAGAGCGCACGGCAAGCGGCTGTGGTTGCGTAGGGTGTGGTGAGCATAGCGAACCGTGTCCAGGCATAGGGGGCGTATCCCGTGCGATTCGTTCCTCACCGCCCCCGGCCCTGTCCACACCATTGATCTTCACACGGAACACCGTCTTTATCACCGTCCATTTTAGTATTTGGGCAATGGGTAATAAAAAACTTGGCTTCTTCGCAAGAAGTCATTTGAGTACAACGAGTTCTACCATCACATTTAAAAATTGATTTGCTCGCTTCTGTATTCTTAACTGGATTTCCATATGCCGGCCCAGCATATAAAGAATTTGCAGAAACCATTCCTAAAACGGCTACAACAAAAAATAACGAAAGTTTTTTCATCTAGGATTTCCTTTGTAAATTAAGTGCGTTCAATTGCGAAAATCAAGTAGGGCGCATCGCGCGCCATTTACGAATACCAAAAGATTGGGATGTTTTTAAAATTCCAACGGACAACCCATTTCGAGAATCAAAGTATCTAGTACAGTTAGACTCCGAAATGGGGCGCGGTGCGCCCCTACTTGGCTTTATTGGGTAAGTTTAATGTTTAGAGGGGAAGAAAGTAATTACCGATAGTCATTACTTTAGCAAAGCCGCCAAGAACAATACCAAGAATGAATAAAATGATAAATGCAGGAATTGACGCAATAGCGGCTTTTACCATAAAAATAACCATTGACCAAAAAGGCATTTGTATATCAACGATAGTAATTTGATTTTTATCTTCATTTCTCATGTTGTTCCTTTTTAAGTGGCTTTTAGAATAAGTCGTAGTTAGTTTTAATTACAACCATCTAACCCTTTAGAAAATCCCTTGATTGACAAGCATTTAATCATCTGCCTATCCTTTATAGCGGGATTAATTTGTTGACTTAAAAAACTGTCACATTCTTTAATAGCTATTTGATAGCGTTCATAACAATTGCTTTTTTCAGTTGTAGTATTCGATGGTATTGTCACATATGATGTTGTTCCACATCCCACAAATAACAAACAACTTAAAAGCAAAAATATCCCACAAATTATACTATATATATTGTTCATGTTTTATTCTCATATAATTATTATCTATCGAATTGTACCCTTTTCTTTCAAAACAACTAAGTCTTAATTTTAATAACTGTATATGCTCACTATAACCACTATTTAGTGCTTCATCAGTACATTCGGTGTAATCTGTTTGCATTTTTGAATCAAGACGTTGAAGCGCAATCTCGTCACCTTCTTGTAAGTTATTTACCATCATAAATTCAGACGGGGAAAAATTGATAACCTCTCCTTTAGGATTTTGAAAAGTAGCATATCCATCATAGTTAGATGCTAAATTGAAATGCCCCGTAACATTTGGATTTGTTGTATAGAAACTTACGTTATTAGCATTACTAGAATTTTTATTAATAGCATTGCTAGCATTGGTTATGATTTTTAAAAACCTTAATCCTTTTATAATTGGATGATTAGAAAAAAGTGCCAAAATATCAATAGCAGCGTTAGAAATAGTCTCGGATGAGCTTAAACTATTATATGATGCCCTATCATTACCACTGTCACAACTAATTAAAAATAAAATTAGTAATGAAATAAAAATTATTTTTACACTCCATTTTTTTTGTAAAGTCATATAATTAACCATTCATTTAATTGTAAGCATGAAATAAAAATAGAAAACTCTAACTAATATTAGCCATCC
>SXGT01857046.1_pt1 | contig 10742 bp, 8 predicted proteins | sample 3176221 | NCBI WGS metagenome assembly SXGT01 (sample SAMN11356862, study PRJNA531348) | freshwater metagenome | isolation source: freshwater sample F1-120 | place: China: Fuxian Lake, Yuxi | collected 2017-12-25
GATCGCCAACTGCGACGAGTTCATTTATTACGACGATCTGGTTCGGGAAACCGAATCCAAGAAGCAGCGCATCGCCAAGCAGGCCAAGCCGAAAGCCGCCTCGGCCAAATCCACCAAGCCGAACGCGGCGAAAGCGGGGGAAACCAAAACCACCGAGGAGCAAAAGCGGCAACAAGCGCTGGACTGGATGATGGAAACGGTCGAGGACTTGTTCGAGGAACGCGGCGAGGAGGAAAAAGTCTGGGGATCGATGATTAAACAGGCATTGAAGCGGCGCAAACCCGGCTTCAATGAGACATACCACGGCTTCCGCACTTTCGCGAAACTGTTGGAAGAAGCCCAGGCACGCAAGCTGCTCGAGTTGGAGTTCGACGAGAAATCCGGCGGATACATCGTGAAAAGCCTGGCCCGCGAGGATTGACGGGAACTCCGGGTTCCGGCCATCCCCGCCGGAATGAAGGAATCGGACTAAGGAACGACAGGACTTGCGCGTACCGCGTCGTAAGTCCTGTCGAAGAATCTAGGCGGCCGTTTGGCGCGAACCGGCCGCGGGCCTGGAAACCCCGGATTCGCCGGCGCGAGCCTGCGAAGGCCGCCCGCTCCACTCGATGGCGCCAACCTGGCGCCTCATGTAGGTATTCCGCAGTTCCACGAAGGAATGCTCGTGCGGATTCCGGCCGATAACTTGCTCGGGATGGCCGAAATCGGCATTGATGCTCGCGCTTTCGGCGTCGCCGCATTCATCCGAAAGGTAACAGGCCGCATGTTCCATGTCGCCCGTGAACAGGGTCGAGGAAAACGGTTTCCGCGCCGCGTTCTGTAGGGCGATGGCTTCCTCGAAAGTCTCGAACGTGATGAGGTAGAGGATAGGCAGCGGCGACTCCCTCTGCACGCTTTCCCAATGGTTCTCCACCCTGGCCAGGGCCGGTTCCACGAAGTTGCCGCCCTGCTCTAGCACTCGCCCCCCCCACAAGATATCGCCGCCCTCTTGTTGCACATGTTCCAGCGCGTCCTGAAAAGCGGCCACGGCCAAGCCATCGATTAGCGGACCCATATCCGTTTCGGGCGACAAGGGATCGCCGATCCGCAGCTTTTTATATCCCTTGATCAGGGCGGAAGCCAGTTGCTCGCCGATATCCCGATGGGCGATCACCCGCCGCAACGCGGTGCCGCGCTGTCCGGCCATCGGCACGGCGCCGGCCAGAATCGCCCGTACCGCCGCGTCGAGGTCGGCGCTCGCATCGACGATGGCGGCGTTGCTGCCGGGAAACTCCAGGAGGCTGTGTCCGAGCCGGTCGGCGATCTTGACGGCCACTTGCCGCCCCACGAAGGTCGATCCGCTGAAGGCAAGCATCGGCAACCTGGAATCGCGGACGAAGCGGCTGAGGATCGTCACGTTTTCCGGCTGGAACAGGGAGAACGCGCGGGGCTGGCCCGCTCCCGCGAACACCCGCTCGCACAACCGTTGTAGCGCCACCGCGCATAGGGGCGCCTTGGGGGAGGGCTTCCAGATCGCCGTGTTGCCACAGACGGCGGCGGGAAAAGCCCGCTTGGCCCAGGCGGCCATCGGCACGTCGAAATTGGTGATGACGCCGATGATCCCCATCGGATGCCATTGTTCGCGGTAGCCGCGTTCGACGCGCTCGCCTCCCATGGCGGATTCGTCGAGATAAAGGGCCAGCCCCGCGGCGAGTTCGGCGTATTCGATCAGTTCGGCCACTTCGGCATCGGCTTCCCGCCAGGTCTTGCCGGTTTCCAGCGCCAGCAGATTCGCCAGCGCCCCGCGCTGTTCGCTTATCGCCGCGCCGATGGCGCGTAGCGTTTCACCCCGCGCCGACACCGGCAGGGCACGCCATTCGAGTGACGCGTGAAAGGCTTCTTCCAGCAAGATTTCGTATTCCGCGTCCCGGCACAGCGCCACCTGGGCGATCAGAGCACCGCTGGCCGGTGCGTGGGAGGCGAGCAGCGGCTTTCCCGGCGTGTCCATCCACCCCCTGTAAGCGGAACAACTCCCCGGGTTAATGGCCTGAAACTCCAGTTCCTGTAACAAGGGCTGCATATAGGTCTCCTTGAGGGTGCCCCCATGAAAGTTGTTTCGTGTGCTAAAGCGCGAGGCGCCGATTAGTAACGTGGGTACGCTTCAGTTTAGATGCGGTCCAAACAATTCACAAACGTAGCAGAACTATATGCTAATTGAACCAGTTCAACCGGCGCAATCGCAAACATGGCCGAAGGCGTGGGGAAGCATGGGAAGAGTCGCGCCACCCGCGGAGCGGCTGGTGGATTGCCTAGCCTGGGATGAGTGTTCAATTTTCCAGACAAGCACGTTCCAGGGGTGGTTTGCAACGCGCCGGGAAGTGCTTTCCATGGTGGAATCGGCCGCGCCCATGCGCGGGAAGGAAGCCTGGACGAGTTGGAGCGGAAAAAGTCGCGGGGCGTTACCGCGCCATGTCGAATTTTTTTACGGTGGTTCCAACGCGGGATACGTAGGCAAATTCTCGTTAGAGCCCCGTGGACGAAGGTATGGTGGAGGGGTTTCGAGGCGGAAAAGTATCGTGTCTTCGAGGGAAGACGTGATTTTACTTTCCCCTTTTTGGTCTGCCAGTTGACCCGAGACCGCCTAAAGGCAAATGCCGAGACGGCCGGACTTCCGCAAAATGCCTCGTTGCCCCGCCGTCATGCTTCGATGGCACGGCACTAACAGAACTTTGCGTAAGTGCTAATTATTTTCACATAGCAGGATTACAAACCGTGGGCGCAGATCGTTGTAGCGATATTCCCACGCGTCGCAAGGCACGGCAGGGTATTCCTCACCACACCGATATAACAGAATTAGAAAGAGAGGAATATCCCGTGGCTGCGGGGATAGGTTGGGGCGGCATGATATCTAAGGAAATACTGGAAGATCTGGCTTTTATTAAGAAAAGCTCCTCCCATGGTTACAAGGAAGGAGCTTGTCAAGGCATGATGATTAAATTTATGAATACTGAACTTAAAACGCCTATCCGATTATGACCCCTTGCGATAGCGGGTCAATCCGATGCCGGACAAACCAATACCCATCAAGGCTAAGGATAAGGGTTCGGGTATCTGGTTGCTCGGTTCATTGTAGCTGTAACGCACTTGGAGGGTGGCATTCCAGCGGCTAATCACTAAAGCGCTAGAATCGTTATTGCTATTGAACGTATAGCCGATAACTCCTGTGGATAGCAAATTGACGCTTCCCGTTCCGGTGAAAAACGTCGCCAGCGACGGTGTGAGGCAGGCACCGCTGCAATCGACAAGTCCCGAATTATTGGTGCCCGTAAGCCCCAGCAAGGGGTTAGCCCAGCCGGGAACCTGATATACGCCAAAGCCCGCTACGGTTCGCTGAATATCGGTAATGCCCGGAACCGTAACCACCAGATTATTTAGGGGGTTGGTCGGGTCGGGAATCTTGACCGTGATATTGCCGACGAACCGGAATGTGTTCGGGCTTCCGGATAAATCGGTAAACCTGTAGGTCGCATAGCCAGTGGCACCCAATTGGAACTCGACATCATGCAGAGTGCCCAGGCTGGGGTTGAACTGGGTGAACCCCAGATTAATATTGCCCGCGGCCCCGGTGTTTCTATTCCCGGTATTAGCCGACTGCCAAGAAGTAAAGGACAGAGCGTTAGCCTCTCCCGCCACTAGGCTGGCAACCGCGGCAAGTGCCGCGCAATAAAGTTTGGTTTCGGTTTTCATGGCTTTCTTCCTCGGATGTCCGAAGGATTAGCAACTCGGTATTGCTATGGGTTGACAAATAGCAAGGGTAGGAGCGAAACAGCAGCCTCGAAACTATCCCCCGGCATCCTCGCAGAGTTGTCGCCGCCATGCCGAGTTCGGCCCTGCTCCTTGCCAGAGGCAGGGCCTTAACGATCGCGGCGGTTTCAAACCATTTGATTAAGCTACCTTGCGGCGACGGGCAAAACCAAGGCCCGCCAAGCCGGCACCGATCAAGGTTAGGGAAGCTGGTTCCGGAACCAGACTGGGCTCATTGTAGCTGTAACGGACTTGCAACGTGCCTTCCCAGCGGCTTAACACGGAACCGCCACCATCGTTGTTAGAAAGAAACTGGTAGGCGATGTCGCCGCCGGCATTCAGGTTGATCGTGCCAGCGCCGGTGAAGAAGGCGGCCAGAGCAGGAGTGAGGAGCGGGGAGCCGCCAACGCTGTATTCCACCAAGCCACTGTTGGCGCTGTTGGTCAGGCCGTTCAAGGGGTTGGGCCAGCCCGGGCCATCGTAGGTGCCGAAAGGATCGACAGTGAACGGGCCGTCGGTGAAGTGCGGGATCGCTACGACCAAGGAGCCTGGGCCAACCGGGTTATCGATACCCACGGTGACGTCCGCATCGTATGTGAACGTATTGGGGCTGCCGGAGAGGTCATTGAACTGATAGGTCGTCCAGCCGGTGCCGGCCAGTTGGAATTCGACATCGTGCAGAGTGCCCAAGCTGGAATCGAACTGATTGAAGGTCAGGGAGGAATCGCCGGCATTGCCCGTATTGTGGACGCCGGTGGTGGCCGACTGCCAGGAAGTGTAGGAAATAGCGAAGGAGTTCGCCGAGAACACGCTGGCGGCAACGGCCAGCGCAGCGGTCAGAATTTTAGTGTTGCTTTTCATTTGGTTATCTCCACATAGTCGAATTTAAAGTTGGGACTCTCAGCATGTTTGTGCTGGCGAGACGCACTCGACGTAATGCACAGCGCGGGCCAATGTAATTTTTTTGTTTAGCATCAAGCAGATACATACATACATCGGAGTTACGTCGCCTATTCCATCCTATCCGTTAAAAAATCCAGACAGTCCCAGACCCCATGATCGCTAAATAGAGCGGTATTCCTTGTTAAGAAGTCTTGATAAAGGCCGCCGCCTCGCCCCATCCGAAGATCGGCCAACGCCCCCCTCAAGCCCACAATAATCCTCTAAGTCATTGTTATAAATAATCTTTATAAATTACAAACCGGGCTCTACCCAGCAACCGAATCGTGGGATGCCCTGCTTATTTGCCCTGGGTACCAGAGCGTCATTAAATCTTACAGACGGGCCTCTCCTTTGGGAGATTCGAGGCAATCACGGAAACTAGCCGCCCATTCGCGCAGTTGAAACGCAGTAGAATCAATGACATATTTGAATCTTGGCGAGTGGAACGTAAGCTTTTTAGCCAATTTCGCCATCCCCAAGCACCTCTTACGTCCGCGATTCTTTACAAACGATCTCGCATGATCACCAGGCAAAACCATCGTTATCCCGCCCAATTCGGTGCTTGAATCTATTCCGCCAGCGGTAAACACCGATCGGGACCGAACAATCTGGCGTTCAATTTTTCGACGCCCGCCCCCCCTCCATTCTCACGAAACATCCCAAGATAGCGAGTAGACGACCATCGGCGGTTCGTGCATATGGCCGAACGCTACCACCCTCACTCGGGAAAATCTTTATCGCCAAAGCATGCAGTCTTGATTTCTTTACACACGAAACCATAAAAACTGATAAAAAACCTCTTGATTTATCCCGAATAAATCACTAAGCAATTGTTTTGCTACAAATTCATCGAAAAATCATGGCGATAGAGCGAATAGCGGCCTGCTCCAAACGTTCAATTTCCCTGACACCCTCTCGCCATCGCCCAGAACAGCCGCCAGGCACGCGACTCAACCCAATGATAATTAAGAATAAAATTATATTGGCCCAACGTTTGCTTTATATTCCTGGATTAACGGCGACAGCCCTAGCCCTGTCGGAAACCATAACTTACTTAAACCACCTTAAACCCCTGCTTGGCATCACGGAGCAAGCACATCATGTCCATTCGTAAACTAGCTTCCCTCTCTCTGTTCGGCGCGCTCGTGGGCGCGTCCACCGGAGCTAACGCTTACCTGATCGACGATTTCCTGACCCCCGCGGCGGACCAGGTAATCAACCTCCGGCATCTTCAGAACGGCACCGCGCATACCGCTAACGATGTAGCCAGTAGCGCCGTGGGGGGTTTCCGCGATCTGTATCTATACAGCCCCAACGTATCTTTCGACGCTTCTACCACGTTGTCCGCGGGCCATTCTGGTAGGCTGAGCCTGAGCAACGAACCCGACGTTTACGCCACGGGCCAGGTCTTCTGGAACGGTGCTTTCGTCAGCAACCCCGCCGCGCCCGACCACACCGGCCTAGGCGCGCGGGATCTCACGACAAATACCAGCAATCCCTTGCTCCATAACGCCACGGGCTTCTATCTCGACTTGAATTACCTCGACCCCGGTGTGGACCTGACCCTGACGGTATGGTCAAACGGTGGCAACATTTCCGCCAGCAACCACATTCACAACAACGATCTCGTGGATACCTCCACCAACACCGGAACCCCTTATCGGTTCTTCTCGTTCTCCGACTTTACCGGCGGGTCGGTGGATTTCACCCAGGTGAGCGCCATCGGTTTCACCATCAGCGGCCCAGCCGAATATTTCTTGTGGGCCAACTCTCTCGACACCCGGCCCAATCCCTTGTTGGTTCCCGAACCCGCCACCCTGGCCCTGGCAGGCGCCGGCCTGGTGGGCATGGGCGGTTTCCGCCGCCGCGCCAAGAAGTAACCAACTCTTAGCGACAGGCACAAAAAAACCGGAGGTTATCCCCTCCGGTTTTTTTGTGCCTCGACGTTTTTTCCGCGGCTCACTTCACATGCTTGATGAGCCGGCGGCGCTTGCGGACTTGCCGCTCGGTCAGTGCGTTGCGCTTGCCCTTGTAAGGATTCTCGCCGCTCTTGAATTCCAGACGGATGGGCGTGCCGTGCAACTCCAGCGCCTCCCGGAAAACATTGATGAGGTAGCGCTTGTAGCTGCCCGGCACTTCCTCGGTCTGGTTGCCGTGGATGACGATGGAGGGAGGATTGCTGCCGCCCTGGTGGGCATACTTGAGCTTGATGCGGCGGCCACGCACCAAGGGCGGCTGATGGGTGGCGATGGCGTCCTGCAACAAGCGGGTCAGCCGCGCGGTGGACATATCCACCATGGAGGCCGCGTAAACCCCCCGTACCGCGTCGAACAACAACCCGACGCCGGTCCCGTGCAGGGCCGAGATGAAATATTTCTCGGCGAACTCGACGAAGGGCAGCTTGAGGTCGATCTGACGCCGCACCTGGTCCTTTTGGTCCGGACTCAGGCCATCCCACTTGTTGAAGCCGAGGATAAGACCCCGGCCGATCTCGAGCACCATCCCCAACAGCGTCGCGTCCTGGTCGGTCACGCCCTCGCGGGCATCGATCAGGTAAACCACCACATGGGCTTTCTCGATAGCCTGCAAAGCCTTGATAACGCTGAATTTCTCGATGGTTTCGGAGACCCGGCCGCGGCGCCGGATGCCGGCGGTATCGATCAAGGTATAAGGCTTGCCGTGGCGCTCGAAGGGAATGTAGACGCTGTCGCGGGTAGTGCCGGGCTGGTCGAACACGACCACCCGATCCTCGCCCAACATGCGGTTCACCAAGGTGGACTTGCCCACGTTGGGACGCCCCACCACGGCGATGCGGATGCCGCCCGCCTCGGCTTCGGATTCCGGGGTTTCCTCTTCCGGAAGCTTGGCTTGCACGTTGTCGAGCAAGGCGTCGATCCCCAGGGCATGAGAAGCGGATAAGGCGTGCGGCTCGCCCAGCCCTAGGGCGTGGAACTCGCCCGCCGCCAAGCTCTGGTGGCCGGGCCGATCGATCTTGTTGACCGCCAGCAGCACCGGCTTGCCGATTTTGCGCAAGTTCGCCGCGATGGCCTCGTCGCCGACATTCAGGCCGTCGCGAGCGTCCACCAGGAACAGCACCAAATCAGCTTCCTCCAGGGCGAACCGCACTTGGCGCATGGCCTGTTCGTCAATGCCGGCGTCGCTTTCCACGATGCCGCCGGTATCGACCACGAAGAAATCGCGCCGGCCGCGCTTGACCCGGCCGTACTGGCGGTCGCGGGTCAGGCCGGGATAATCGGCCACCAGGGCCTCGCGGGTTTTGGTCAGATAATTGAACAGGGTCGATTTGCCCACGTTGGGGCGGCCCACCAGGGCAACTACGGGTAACATGGCTACTCCAGCGCGACGGCGGCCAAGACACCGCCCGAGGTATATACGTAAATGATGTCATCGTACACCACGGGCGCGGCGCGGATGGGCTCGTCGTCCAAATTCACGCGGCCGACCAGTCCGCCATCGTCCTGGGAGAGCGCGTGCAAATAGCCCTCGAAATCGCCGATCACCAAGCGATCCTTCGCCAGGGCCGGAACGGTGAGGCGGCGCATGTGCAATTCCGCCTGCTTCCAGAGATCGGCGCCGCCGGAGATATCCAATTCCCAGACATCGCTGTTGGCGTCGGCCAGGAACAACCCGCGCCGGCCTCCGGCCATGCCGTGGCTGGAGTAAACGTGTTCCTGCCGCCACAACACTTCACCGTCCTTCAGATTGACCGCGGCCACGCCCGCCTGGTAGCCGGTGACATAGGCCGTGTCGCCCTTGACGCAGGCGTCGGAATCCATCTCCACTAGGCGTTCTACCTCGGAACGCCCGTGGGGGATGGCGACGGTCGCTTCCCATACCGGCTTGCCGTCGGCCAGGCCCAGGGCGATCAGCTTGCCGCCGCCGAAACCGTCCAGCACTTTATCGCCGGCGATGGTGGGCGAACCCAGGCTGCGCACCGACAGGGGCGGGATGCTCCGCTCGTAGGCCCAGCGGGTTCCTCCGGTCTTTTCATCCAGTCCCGTGACCCTTCCGTCGCTGGTCCGGACCACGATCATGCCACCCTCGACACGGGGCAGCGCGAGAATTTCACTAGACAGGGTAGCTTTCCAAGCTAGCGAGCCATCCACGGCGCTCAGCGCCACCAACTCGCCGTCGCTGGTGCCCAGCAGGAGATTGCCGTGCGCCGCGACCGGCCCCGAGGAAAAGGGCAATTCGGTGTCCTGGGACCACAGCTTCTCGCCCTTCAGGCGGCTCCGTGCCTCGACCACGCCCTTGCGGTCGGCGGCGTAGACCGTGTCTTCCGTGACGGCGGGCACTAGGTTCACCACCTGGCCGTCGTAGCCATCGCCTATGGTGGCGTCCCACAGCACCGTAAGCTTGACGGCGGTGGGCTCCACGGGATTGAGTTCGGTGGGTGGATCCGCGTTGTCCGTGCCGGTAAAGAGCCCTTGCACCGATTCAGCCAAGTCCTTGACCGCGGCGAACTCGGCGCAGCCGGAGAGCAGCAGCGCGCAGAAAATGGGAAGGATACGCCGCATTAGCTTGCCGCGGCCGGCAGGTCGTTGAGCTTCAGTTCCAACAGCGGCGAATTCTCGCCAAGCTCCTTGGCTTTTTCGTAAGCCTTGCGGGCGTCGGCCGGCCGTTTCGCGGCGGCGTAAATATCGCCCTTGAGTTCCTCGTACAGTCCGGCGAACTTGCCGGTCTGGGCAGCGCCGATCGGTTCGATGAGCTTCAACGCCGGCTCGATTTCCCCCCCGGCGAGCATGGCCCGGCCCAGCCGTAACCTGGCCAGGGCTTTCAGGTTGTCGTCGCCGCTTTTCGCCAATTGTTCTTCCAAGGCTTTCTTGGCGCCGGCCAGATCGCCCATTTCCGCCTTGGATTTAGCCAGGAAAAACCGGGCGTACTCGGCGTAAGCGGTCGAAGGATACTGCGCGACGATACGCTCGCCGAGCTTCAGGGCCGATTCGGTTTGCTTGGTTTCCGAGGCCTTGAGCAATTGTTGGTATAGGTTGCCGGCCTGTTCGGCGGTGGCCAGCCGATTGCCCTGCCACATGTTCCAGCCGGCCACGACGGCCAGCCCCAGCAAAACGCCGCCGAACACCGATTGCTTGTTTTCCTTCCACCAACGCTGGAGCGCTTCCAGGCGCTCCTCTTCGGTCAAATAAACTTCCATTCCAGGCCCTCGCCGATTCAGATGAGTTTTTGCAAAAAAGAAACCAGTTCCGCCTGGGAAAGCGTCGTTTGCTCTCCGTCGGTGCGGAGATGCTTGACACCGATCGTTTGATCGCGCGCTTCGTCGTCGCCGAGGATCAAGGCCACTTGGGCGCCGCTCTTGTCGGCCCGCTTAAACTGGCTCTTGAATCCGCCGCCGCCGCGATGTTCTTGCAAGCGCAAATTCGGCAAGGCGTCCCGCAGGGATTCGGCCAGGGGAATGGCCTTGCGCTCGGCGTGCTCGCCCACGTTGATGAGGTAGGCATGGGGACAGGCCGCCGCCTCGAAACGCTCGGGATCGTCGAGCAGATCGATCAGGCGCTCCATGCCCAGGGCGAATCCCACCGCCGAGGAACCCTTGCCGCCCAACTGCTCGATCAAACCGTCATAGCGGCCGCCGGCGCATACCGTGCCCTGGGCGCCCAATTCGTGAGTCACCCATTCGAACACCGTCCGGCAATAATAATCCAGCCCGCGCACTAGCCTGGGGTTGACCGTGTAGGCGACACCCACATCGTCCAGCCGCGCCCTCAGCCCTTGGAAATGGGCGCTCGACTCCTCGCCGAACTCCTCGCCGAGCACCGGCGCGCCGTCGATCACCTCGCGCAGTTCGGGATTCTTGCTGTCTAGGATACGCAAGGGATTGGTTTCCAGCCGCCGCTGGCTGTCTTCGTCCAGCCGGGCGTAATGGGCGCGGAAGTACTCCACCAGCTTGGCCCGATAGGCGAGCCGCTCTTCCGAGGTGCCCAGCGAATTGATCTGCAATTCGAGCTTGTGGCCGATCCCCAGATCACGCCATAGCCGCC
>SXGT01444744.1_pt1 | contig 10741 bp, 8 predicted proteins | sample 3176221 | NCBI WGS metagenome assembly SXGT01 (sample SAMN11356862, study PRJNA531348) | freshwater metagenome | isolation source: freshwater sample F1-120 | place: China: Fuxian Lake, Yuxi | collected 2017-12-25
CGACGGACAACTCAATCCGTCGCTCACGCTTCCGGCTCGTTCCCTGTTGTCCGTCGCTCACGCTTCAGGCTCGTTGTCTCACTTCTCGATCACCCGCGGTTTCACGTCGCCGGAGCAAATAATCACGACGGTTTTCACCTTCGACTGGGTGTTCTCGCGCAGTTTCTTCATCGCCGCGCGCTCGGCGTCGGCGTCGGTCACGCCCGCGCCGTGGACCTCGTCGTAGCCGTAGCCCTTGTCTTCCGCGATCACGAGGACGGCCCAGCCGAACTTGACCCACGTGACGACCTTCGCGTCCGCTTCCTTGCACTCGGCAAGCGCGGCGCGCTCGGCGGCGCTGCGGTTGGGGTGGTTCCACGAGTACCCGTACTTGCCCGTCTTGGGCGAGTACACGAGCGCCCCGTAGCGGTCCGGATCGATCTTCAGTTCGTCGGCCGTAAGGAGCGCCGGTCCGAACGCCAGAAGCAGCGCCCACAACGTCCAGGCCACACGCGCGACCACACGGTTCTTCATCGCTCGGCTCCTCTTGTGACGCGAACACCGTCAGGCGCTGAACACCACGTTCACGATCAGCCCGATCAGGATCGAGATGCCGAAGTAGATGCCGGCGGCGATGCCGGCGCGCTTCGGACCCATGCCGCAGGTCGCCATGATCGCGAACATCGCACAGGCGGCCCCGACCAGGGTGCCGACGAACCACAATTCCGGCGGCAGCGCCACGTTCAGGATCAGTTGCGGAATACCGGCCGCGAGGACGCAGAGCACCATCTTGCCCCAACCGGGGAACTCGCCGCCTTCCATCGCGGCGATGATGATGCCCAGAATCGCGGCCCCGATGATAATGCCGAGCACGGGCGACCTCACAAAGTGTACAGCGGAACCGAACTTGGACGGGGCGTCGGGTGAATGAGGGTCGTATCCACTCCGCGTGAGGACGATCAACCGACGATCTCGAACTGTTCTTGTGCGACGGGCGGAACCCATTCACGGTCCTCGCGCCTGGCCCGCCGAGCGATACGCCAGTGTAACCGGAACAGAACGGACGATGAGGCCGAAGAGGGAGATGCCAACACCCCGTCGCCCGTCGCGCCGTTCGATCTGCAACTCCACCTGCCAACTTCGCTCGCGGTCGGCAGTAATTGCCTCTTCTGATCGGTGTATCAGGCTGTCACTTCTACCGCCAGATCGCACGACGTTGTTGGCGTAGCGGTCGTTGGTTTGGTGATTGGCGTATGTCCAGTAATTCATTGTGAGTTCGGGATGGTTACACGCCACAACACCATTAATAAGGAAATAGAGTGCCGTGACGAACCAGACGAGCGTTCCCAGGCACACGACGAGCGCGTAAAATTCAAGTAGCGACCAGCGCCGCATCACGTCACTCCGTGTCTTGTTGCACGGCCCGCACCGGCGTTCGACACCGGGCGGCTCTCGGAATCGGACAGTGAGAACACTGAACCGTACCCGGTGCGCGGCCGGTCCGCAAGTCCCGGCTCGCCGCAACCCGTAGCCGGTTACTAGCATAACCGGCGAACCGTCGCGCCGGGCGGTGCGTAGCACCCTTGTCCCCTTGTCGTGCCGGCTTCGGAGATCGCGTCAATGGCCGATGATGTCGTCGTCGAGACCCGCAGCCTCTCTAAAGTCTATCGCGACTTCTGGGGCCGCAAGAAGAAGACCGCCCTCAACGCCCTCGACTTGAAGATTCACAAGGGCGAAATCTTCGGCCTTCTGGGGCCGAACGGGTCGGGCAAGACCACCACCATCAAGCTGCTTCTGGGCCTGCTGTTCCCCACCAGCGGCGACGCCTTCGTGTTCGGCGAACCGGCGGCGAAGGTCGAGAAGAACGAGCGCATCGGCTACCTGCCCGAAGAGTCGTACCTGTACCGGTTCCTTAACGCCGAGGAAACGCTCGATTTCTACGGCCGCCTGTTCAAGATCGACCCCGAAGTGCGCAAGAAGCGGGCCGCCGAGCTGATTGACCGCGTCGGCCTCTCGTCGGACAAGAAGCGCATTCTCAAGGAATACTCGAAGGGGATGCGGCAGCGCATCGGGCTGGCGCAGGCGCTCATCAACGATCCCGATCTGGTGATCCTCGACGAACCGACCTCCGGCCTCGACCCACTCGGCACGCGCTGGATGAAAGACCTGATCCTCGACCTGAAGAAGCAGGGCAAGACGGTGCTCATGTGCTCGCACCGGCTCGAAGACGTGCAGGACGTGTGCGGGCGCATCGCCATCCTTTACAACGGCGACCTCCAGACCCTGGGCAAAGTGTCCACGCTGGTGGAAGACGCGCAGCGGCTCGAAGTGCGCGCCAGCAACGTAAAGGAATCGCCGGAACTGAAGGCCGATCTGGAAGCGGTGTTCAAGAAGCACGGCGGAACGATGGAAGCGGTGGGCCACCCGTCGAGCACGCTCGAAGAGCTGTTCCTGCGGGTGATCGAGGAGTCGAAGGCCCGCCCCGGCCGCCGCTACCTGCCGCCCGAAGAGGCGAAAGTGCCCGTGTACGGCAACGCCCCGGCCCCGGGGCCAGCGCCGAAGCAGTGAGGCGAGCTGGCTATTGGACGGTGACCCCTTCGGGGGGCCAGAAACGATGCGAGCAGCGCGGTGTCTTTGCGGCCCCAACGGGGCCACCGATAATAGCCAGGGGTTTCAACCCCTGGTCCGAAAGGGCGAGGGTTCCCCCGATGTCGTCGGCGCTGTTCGGCATTCTGCAACTGGACCGCGGCGAGCCGTGGGGCTACGCGGAACTTCCGGGCCTCATGCAAGCGTGGCTCCAGGACGGTGGCGGGTTCGCGGCCCTCGGCCTCGTCGTCTACCTGCTGTACGCGCTCTCCACCCCCACCGACAAATCCCAGTCCGAAAAGCTCCGCGTCCCTGTGTCCAACTGGATGATGCTGACAGGCGCGATCAGCTTCATCTTCTACGCGGTCGTTCTCGTGCTGGTGGTGACGGGGAAGGGCGGGGTGCCGGAACCGCCGCCGCCGCCGCCGGGCGAAAGCCCGCCCGTGATCCGCCCCACCTGGCACAACGAACTGCGGCCCACGATGCTGATGATCGCGGGGCTGTTCGCCCTGCTGTCCATCGGGGAACCGTTCGCCCGCGACGTGTGGAAGATCACCCGCCGGAATGTCTCGTTCGGCACCGGCGGGATCAAGCGCTACTGGCGCAGCCTGCGCGTGTACGCCGCGGACCTGCTCACCCCGAACCGCGTCACGGCCCTGATTGTGTTCGTCGTGGTGTATGTCCTCCTCGGGGTCGCGCTGTTCGCGCTCGGCGTCCCGCGCCTTACCGACATCTGGACCGGTGTGTTGCTCGTGGCGCTGGGCGTGTTCGTGGCCGCGCTGTTGCTCCTGATGCTGTTCGAAGCGGAAGGCCCGGTGTGGGCCATCGCCAAGTTGAGCTTCAAGGAGGCCGTTCGCAATCAGGTGCTGTGGATCTTCCTCATCGGGCTGCTGCCGTTCCTGTTCCCGATTCAGTGGTTCTCCACGTCCAAGCCGGCCGACGAGATGCGCACGACCACGGTGATGGTCACCATCTTCCTGAGCCTACTCGTCCTGATCCCGGCGAACCTGATCACCTCGTTCGGGTTGGCCCAGGACGTGAAGAACCAGACCATCTTCACGGTCGTGTGCAAGCCGATCGAGCGGTTTGAGTTGGTGCTCGGCCGGTTCATCGGTTACCTCGCGCTGATGACACTCGTGCTGCTCGCCCTGACCGGCGTGACGCTCGTGCTGGTCATCAACAGCGGCATGTCGGACAAGGCGCGGGCGGAAACGTACAAGGCGCGAGTGCCGCACCGCGGGAAGTTGGAGTTCAAGAGTATCGTCGCCACGGACCGCAAGGAACAGAAGGACTTCGACGGCACAAACGTCGGCCGCGAGTTCGACTACCGCAAGTACATCGCCGGGGCGGGTGGGTCGCCGCAGCGGGCCATCTGGAAGTTCGCCACCGTGCCCGCGGCCCTGAAGACCGCGGCCGGCGACCGCGTGCCCGTCGAGTTCACCTTCGACGTGTACCGCATGACGAAGGGCGAGCAGGACAAGGGCGTGTCCACGACGTTCGAGTTCGTGACGCACAACACCCCGCTGCGCCAACCGCTGCTGAAAGAGATCGCGAAGGACGAGGCCGAGTGGCCGTGGGTGCAGGAGGACAAGCGCAAGGAGTACCTGAAGGCGGTCGAGGAGTACCGGGCGCGCGGGATCGACCCGCTGAACCAGGACCGCGCCCGGCCCGGCTCCAAGGAGTGGACCGCGGTGAACGAACTGGCCGAGAAGTACGGCTACTACCGGTTCGGCGGCAAGCAGGTGCTCGACTACACCGTGATGGGCGTCGAGATCCCGGCCGGGCTGTTCCGCAACGCGCTGGCGAACGCGCCCCAAACCGACCCGGCCACCGGCAAGCCGCTCCCGATGTTCACCGCGTATGTGAAGTGCGAGAGCGAAGGGCAGTTGCTCGGGGCCGCGGAACCGGACCTGTACCTGCTCCAGAACGAGATGCCGTACGCGCTCAATTTCCTGAAGAGCTCGATCGGCCTCTGGTGCCGGCTGTGTATGGTCATCGGGATCGCGGTCGCGTGCAGCACCTATCTCAGCGGTGTGCTCACGCTCCTGGCCACGTCGTTCGTGTACATCGTCGGATTCTTCACCGACTTCCTGAGCGAGTTGGCGACCGGGCGCAGCGCCGGCGGCGGGCCGTTCCAGAGCATGTCGCAGTTGGTGAAGGCCGAGCAGCCCACGGCCCCGCTCTCGGAATCGGCCAGCACCAAAGCCCTGTTGTTCGGCGACAAGGGCACGGCGTGGGGCGCGCGCCGGTTCCAGAACCTCGTTCCCGACGTGGACTCGTTCAGTTGGGGCCACTTCGTGTCCGAAGGGTTCAACGTCAACACCGAGTACCTCGTGCTAAACCTGATCGTCACGTTCGGCTATTTGCTCCCGTGGGCGATCCTGGCGTACTATCTGATGAAGTCTCGTGAAGTGGCGGCGTAAGCGAAGGGGACACCGTTTAGCGTTCGTCCCGAAGGGACGACGCTCACAATGCCTCTCGTCCCTTCGGGACGAACGCTAAACGGCTCCAATTGCGCGTTCTGTGCTCTGTCTTCTGTCCTCTGCCTGACGGTGTCCGATGAACCCACTTCAACGAGCGTCGCGGAACCGCAAGATCGCCTACTTCGGGGCGATCGCGGTTCTGTTCACGATCAGCATGGTGTGGCGCGGGATGATCCCGGTGCCGCTGGGCACCTCGCCCGCGAGCGCGGCGCAGCCGTTCCGCTGGGCCGAGGCGCACACGGTCCAGAATCAGGCGCAGCGACTGGAAGTGTGGGAGTCGGACCCGACCGAGGGCGAGGCCGACATCAGCGGCAGCGCCGCGCGGTTGGCGCTCACCGGCAGCCGCGGGGTCGCGGTCACGGTCCTGTGGCTGTCCGCCATCGAGAAGCAAAAGCGGAACGACTTCCACGAGTTCGAGCAGCGCGTCGGCATGGTGACGAAGCTCCAGCCGAACTTCATCACCCCGTGGATCTTCCAGAGCTGGAACATCGCGTACAACGTGTCGGTCGAGATGCACGGCTCCGGCGACATGTACTACTACATCGTCCGCGGCATCCAGCTCCTGGCCGAGGGCGAGCGCCGCAACAAGCGCTCGCCGGACATGCGGTACCAGATCGCGTTCTACTACCAGAACAAGTTCGGCGTCGCCGACCAGGCCGATGTGCTGCGGTGCCTGTACGACCTGAGCTGCATCCCGCCGAACCAGCGCGACCCGGACGCGCTGATGAAGCCCACCCGCGACGACCCGAACGTGAAGGAGCTCGACGTCGCGGCGTTCCGCAAGTTCTGCACCGACCACCCGCACCTGGTGCGCCGGCTCCGCGGCGACGACACACCGAACCCGGACAAGAAGGCGAAGGAGAAACTGCGGCTCGCGAAGGTCGAAGACGTGATCGCGTTCCTGCGCACGAACAGAGAAGTGCCGACCCGGTATCGCGGCAAGGGCGACGACCTGAAAGAGCCGACCGACGCCACCACGTTCCCGGTGCTGCCGCCGAAGTTCGACACCGGGAGCGACGAGTTCGCGGAGGCGCACCCCGGGTCCGAGACGGCCACCGACTTCGCCCCCGGCACCGGCTACTTCTCGGCGTTCAAATCGGCCCGCGCGTGGTACAGCTACTCGCTGTTGCTGCTCCCGCCGCCGATGAAGGACGACGCGGGCAACACGGTCCCCAGCCCGACCACGCGCCCCGGTGAGTTCGGGCACGACCCGTCCAAGCACCGCGTTCCCCGGCTGCCGATGATGATCCTGTTTCGCCAGGGCGCGCCCCGGGCACAGAGCTTTCACGCGGAGATGGAGCAGAAAGAGGGCTGGTTCGACGGCGAGGGGTGGCGCATCGACGAGGGAACAAACCCGGCGTTGTGGTGGTTCCCGGCCCTGCACCTGCCGGAGGAGGCGGTCCCGGCGGTGCCGACCGCGGTCCTCGCCGGCCTCATTCGGGTGAAGCGCCTCCTGCACCTGTCGGCGGAGACGCTCCCGGCGCTCTCGCAAGCGGGAGTGCCGGACGCCGTGGCGCAGAAGCTCTACCGCTCCCCGCTGAAGGGCGCGACGCTGCCCCGCGAGGCCTGGGACGGCGAACTCGCCCGGGTGCTCGGCGCGGAGGACGCCAAGCTGTATCGGGACGCCGTCCTCGGCGCGACCGTCCCCCGCCCGCTCGACGTGGTGGTGGGCACCAACCGCGACTGGTCCCTCACCGAGTGGGAGCGCGCCGCGGGCATGTGGGGCAAACACGGCAAGGCCTACGGTCTGACACTCAACGAGGTCCAGCACACCGAGATGAACACGCTCGGCAACGCCAACATGCCCCAAGACCCCACGCCGGAGCAACTGGCCGACCCCAACTTCCGCAAGAGGTTCTTTGCCGTGACAGCAAAGGCCTCCTACGACTCGAACCGGAACGTCACCAACTTTCCCTACTTTCTCGCCTCCGCGGAAGCCGAGGCCAACAAGACCGGCAGCTCGCGCACGGTCGACGCCCGGAAGATGCTCTGGAAAGCAGAGCAGGCCCGCAAAAACGGGAAGAAAGACGTCGCTCTGGCGCTCTACAAGAGCGGCCTGGAGTTGTGGAAACAGGTGATGACGAACAACCCGAAGTACCACCGACTCGCCCCGCCGGACCGCGGCGAGCGCGGCGAAGAGGAGACGTGCGAGTACGAACTCGCCTACCAGCGGTTGCTCGTGACCACGTTCGACCCGCGCGTGACCCAGCGGGCCAACGAGGTCGCCCACGCCGCCCACGCCATCGTCCCGTTCCTCACCGACCCGTTCCTCAAGGGGGACGTCACCCCGCAGTGGTCGAGCAACAACCGCGAAGAGATCAAGTGGTTCATCGTCGAGACCACCAGCGCGCGGGACTTCGAGAGTGTCCGAGACGAGGCCGCACGCAAACTGCTGGTCCCCAACGAGACGCCCGCCGCGCGGGACGAGCGCGTCCGCAAAGCGGACGAGGCACAGCGCAAGAAGGAAGATTTCTCCTCGCCGTTCGTGGACCCGACGAATCCGGAACGGTGGGTGCGCGAGGACATCAAGGAAATGGTGCGGGTCCGGCAGGGCATCTCGCGCCGCCAGCAGGGCCCGCCCACGGTGCCCGCGAACACACCGCCGTCCGCGACGCCGCCCGGATAGAAGAGGATAATGGAGGAAGGGGGCGACCTTGTCGCCCCCTTCGCCCCTTAACTTGCGAACCCCTCTCCACCTTCTCCCACACGACCGATTATGCCCACCGCGATCGCGATCCTCGCCCACCCCGATGACGCCGAGTTCCTCTGTGCCGGCACGCTCGTCCGGCTTAAGAAGGAGCACGGCTGGACGATTCACGTCGCCACCATGACGCCCGGCGACTGCGGCTCCGTCGAGTACCCGCCCGACGAGATCGCCCGCATCCGCCGCGGCGAGGGCCGGGCCGCGGCCGAAGCGATCGGGGCCGCCTACCACTGCGTCGAAGAGCGCGACCTGCGCGTTATCTACAACGAACCGGCACTGGAGAAGGTGACCCGGCTCATCAACGCCGTCGGCGCGCAAGTGGTCTTCACGCATAGCCCGGACGATTACCACCTCGACCACGAGCAGACCAGCAAGATCGTCCGCGCCGCGACATTCGCGGCCCCGATCCCGAACTTCCTCCACGGGCGACACCTGCACGCGCCCCTCGACCACATCCCGCACCTGTTCTACTGCGACCCGCTCGAAGGCAACGACGCCTTCGGCAACCCGATCGTGCCCGCGTTCCGCATCGACATCAGTTCCGTGATCGACGACAAGGCCCGGATGCTCGATTGCCATTTCAGCCAGCGGAACTGGCTGAAGAAGCACCACGGGGTCGACAACCTCGTGGGCGAAATGAAGGACTGGGGCGCGGCACAGGGGCGGGCCGCGGGCGTCGCGTTCGCGGAGGGCTTCCGCCAGCACCTGGGCCACAGCTACCCGAAGAGCAACCTGTTAAAGGAACTGCTCGGCGCGGTGTGAACGCGGCGGTCACTGGTGCCACTCGCCGGTGAACCCGTCGTACACCGTCTTGAACTGCCGCCAGCCCCACGCCGGGGCCGACGGCACACCCTCTTGCCCCAGCGCGTCCACCGCGACCACCCAATAGCGCTTGGTGTCGGTCTTGCCGGTCTCGTCGGTGAACGTCAGCTCCTTCTGCGCGTCGGCGGTACGGCGCACGACCTTTTGCCCGGCCCCGTTGATCTTCGGCCCGTCCATGCGGTACACGCGATACCCCTTGATGCCGCTCTCCGTGTTCGCCGTCCACTTCAGGTGGCACTTCGTGCCGGCTTCTTTCGCGTACACGTGCTGCACGCTCGACGGGATCGTGAGCGCCCACGCACTCGGCCCGCCCTCGACGCCAAGCGCGTTGACCGCACGCACGCGGTAGGCGTACACACCGTAGCGGTACGCCTTACCCTTGTCGTCGATCTGATCTTTGCCGAAGCGGTGCGTGAACGTCGCCTCGCCCTCGACCTTCGTGAGCTTCGTCAGGTCGATGCCGGTGTCGGTGAACGCGGTCGGTTTCAGCGGTTCCTTCGTGACGCGCTCGAACTTGCCGATCAGCTTCACCGCGCCGACGCTCGGTTCCGCGAGCGGGTCCGTGTCCTTCTTCAAGCGAACGACCTGATCTTCGGTGAACACCTCGACCGGCGCGCGCTCGACGTGATAGCCCACCGCGTCCGCGACCGGTTTCCACGACAGTTTCAGTTCCTTCGCGCCGACGACGGATGCGACGAGATCGTCCGCCACGCGCGGCTGCGCGCGGACGATGGGCGAGAACTCGCTCACCACGCCGGTCTCGGTGATCGCGGACACGCGGTAGTTACTCACCGCACCCGGCGTCGGCTTCTCGTCGCGGAAGCTGCGCACGTCGGCCACCCCCTTCCGGGCGACCGGCTTCGCGGTCCACGACGTGTCACCGGCTTCGATTTGGATGGTGTACCCGATCACGTCGCGCGTCGGGCTGGCGTCCCACTCGATCACCGCCGCGCCCTTCTCGGTTCGCACGCGCACATTCGCAGGCGGCAACGCGCGCGGCGGGTCGGCCTTCGCGTAGCGGTAGGTCCACATCTGCTGTTCGCGCTGCACGCCGAGCACCTTCTGCGCCGGGTTCACCACCGACTCCGCGAGGAGCAGGTTCAGTTCGGGAATCGCGGTCAGGCCGCGCGAGCGGTTGCTCCAGCCGTCCGGTTCGCGCGCCGGCTTGAGCTGCGTCCACGCCAGCGCCTTCGCGTCGAACGACCACGTCTCGACGTGCCCGCCGCCGACTTCTTTCCCCTCGAACTTGTCCAGTGCGCGGACGAGCGCGATGGTGCGCTTGCCGTTGGCGTCGTAGGCCAGCACCGGGTCGTTGCGGTCGGTGGGCGGGCCTTTGAGCTTGTGCCCGCGCCACTCGTTCTTGCGCAGGACGAACGTCCACGTCAGAGGGTCGTTGCCGAACTGCGTGCCGAACATGACGTGCAGCTTGTTCGCGCCGTCGTAGGCCATGTTCCCGCCGCTGCGCGGGTTCGGCTCGTCCTTCGGCTTCAGCCGGTGCCACGTGTTCGTGTACGGGTCGTAGACCAGCGTGCCCTCGCTGCTCCCTTCGCCGCCGAAGATGAGCGCGACTTGGTGATCGCTGTCCCAACTCGTGCAGCGCAAGGGCGCGACGCGCGGTGCGGACGCGGGCCGGCGGTCGCGCCAGGTGTTTGTGGCGAGGTCGTAGCTCCAGACGCTGCTGTTGCTCAGGTAGTTCTCGCGGAACCAGTGCCAGCCGTGACTGCCGCTGAACGCCGGGAACCGCAAGAACCGGCCCTGGTCCGCGTCGAACACGTTCTGCTGGTTGCAGCACGCGCCCGGCGGCGACGTGTTCGGTTCCTTCAGTTGCCACTTCGCGGTGATGGGGTCGAACGTCCACGTCTCGGCGTTCTGCTCGCCGCCGCCGCCCTGATTGTGCCCGGCGAACCGGATCACGCGCTTGTGCTTGCTGTCCCACGCGAACGCCCCCTCGTAGCCGAGGCCCGGCGACGGTGGCCCGCCCTCAAGCGGAGACCGCTTCACCCAGGTGTTGGGGGCTTGATCCGCAATCGCCGGCGGGTCGGCGGCCGGCGCGAGCAGCGCGATGGAGAGGAGCAGCATGGCGGCACGGTGGAAAGTGGATGGGGCAGCGGAGAAGAGGATACACGAACCTCTCGATACTCTGAAAGCATGAATCCCGCGCCTCCCA
>SXGT01459967.1_pt1 | contig 10739 bp, 9 predicted proteins | sample 3176221 | NCBI WGS metagenome assembly SXGT01 (sample SAMN11356862, study PRJNA531348) | freshwater metagenome | isolation source: freshwater sample F1-120 | place: China: Fuxian Lake, Yuxi | collected 2017-12-25
GCTGTCGATGAAACCAAACCACCAAACAAACCGGTTAACATCGAGCCGTGCCTGTTACCCACGATTTTGGTGGCAAAGTAACCTAAATAAGAAATAGCGGCAATCAGTACGACCATCCACCAGATGTGGTAGGGATTAAAAGCATCCCAGGGACCATAGTTCTGATCCGGTAACACCGGCAGCACAACGACCGAAATCAATAACAGCTTGAGAGTGGCATAGATTTCTTCTTGATCCAGATGACTGACCCAACGATGCAGTATGGGTTTAAAACCTAATAGCGAGGTCATGATGACCGCGGTCGCTGCCGCCAATAGGGCATGCCCATAAACGATCAACGTACCCAAGGAGAAAGTCACCATCGCCGCAATGGTGCTGGTAATACTGTGGTTATCGAAAGTTTTCAGATTACCGCGATACGCGACCAGCAAAATCAGGGTTAAACCGAGATACGCAAACCCAATTAATTCAACACCACCCTGCTGAGCCAATAAACCCCACAGCGCCCCCTGCAAACTCAGTAAAGGATAGGTTCGAAACCCAGCAACTCGCATGCCTTCGGCTTTATCCCGCATATTCCAGCCGCGCTCAAGACCAATCAGCAAACCAATAGCTAATGCCGCCGCCAGGAATTTGAAATTTTGGATTTCGAGACTGCTTTCATGGATCGCAACCGTCGCTTCGATAGGCGATGAGGCATCAACAACCATGTAAGTTTTTCAATGTTCGATTGGTTAAGTTAGAAGTAGCTTATCAAGTTTGGAAAAGCAGCCAGTCATCAATCAGAGCTTGGGGAAATCAAGCCAAGGCTCATTTTTTTCACCGGCTACACTCAACGATAACAATGGGGTTGGGAACATCTCAGCATCTGCCAAAGATTTATGCTCCACCAAATCACTCAATACAGAGAGGGTTGAGCCGGGAAACAGGATGTTTTTTGACTCGGCATTCATAACCAGACTTTTGTTAGACTCATCGTCAGCGACGACTTGGGCCGAGACAAATTTTTCAATACTGATTAATCGCTCTTTCAACAATTTAGCATTTCGTTCCGGCATCAGGAAAGAATACGAATCTTGTTTTGGCAAGGTATTTTTCAGATAGTCCGGATTAAGGCTAGAAAATTGTTCCGGAGTTAAACTGGCCAGCTGAGCCACACTGTCAATAGCTTTTTGGGTCAGGTAATTGACATCAAACTCACGTCCAAGCTTGACTTCCACGAAAAATGGCTCGTTTTTTATTGGCGCCAATTTGACGCCGTAAGCACCTGGGTGAGCGAATATTCTGGCCAGCGCCAACAAACGCGGCACATAGTTTTGAGTTTCTTCGGGCAAACGTAACGACCAAAAATCAGTTGGCAGACCCTGCGATTGGTTAAGACTAATGGCTTTATCGACAGTACCTTGACCAGAGTTATAAGCCGCGAGCGCCAGCAACCAGTCTCCTTTAAAGTGATCTTTCAATCCGGATAAAAAGCGGATCGCTGCTTGGGTAGATTCAGGAATATCCAGCCTTTCGTCATACTCCTTATTTTGCTCCAGATTGAAATCTTTGCCAGTCATTGGGATGAATTGCCACAAACCGGCTGCATTCTTAGGCGACTGTGCAGTAGGCTGATAAGCGCTTTCCACAATCGGCAGCAAAGCTAACTCCATCGGCATGCCATGTTTGCTGAGGCTTTCGACGATATGAAATAGATAGGGCTGGGCGCGCTGCGCCACGCTATATAGAAAACCTGGATTTTGCGAATAGCCAGTAATGAATTTATTGATGCGTTCGTCAATCACAGCCTGTTGGGTGTTGACTGGTTTTGTCAACAATCCGACTTTGATATTTTCTGCTCCAACAGCGGCCTGTATGCTTCCCTGTTGTAACTCAGGATGAGCAGCGCAAGGATTAGTCAATTTCACCGGCTTGGGCAGTTCTGCCACCTGCATAGGCTCGGGCGTATCTGCACTAGCTGAATTGCTTGCTAAATCTGAATGAGGCGTGCTTCGACTGCCAACTAAAATCACCGTATGTTTTCTTGCTGTTGCGCTAGCCTCCATACTGGCCTTGATACGCTCATTGATTTGCGCTATGTCTGCTTTATTCCGTGTCGCGTTGAGCGGACGCAATGCAACGGGTTTGGGCACGCTGCAATCAATGATTTTGGCTTTCGGCATTTTGGAGCCACCCAATAACTTTTGTCCCAATTCAGTATATTGATTCACGGGTGGCCGAGCTTTAATGGGGCGAATTTTCAAATTAGACTCTGGCATGGCGGGTGTTTCGTCAGCCACTGCATTGGCCGGTTTAAGATCAGCAGCGAGGCTACTCAATTCGCTATCAATTGGCTTTGGAGTCGGCACTACAGTTTGCGAGGCCACTGGATGTGGTATTTTCATCCCGGCACGAATTCGCTCCCACAAATCACTGGGACCTGTGGCAATCTTATTTTTAGCCTGCGTTCTATCGTATTTTTTGGCTTTGTGTTGAGTAGATTTTGACAAGGTAGCCGCTGATACAAAAGCTGGTAAAGTCGCTAAAGACACACCGACAACAATATTCAAGCTTAACAACAAAAAACGCATAATTTACTTACCCTAATGGTTAGCCTTGAACACGGCTAAGTAATTGAAATTCTATAAGTCATTTAATTTACTGCTTTTTTTAACACTAAAAAACTCATTCGCCAAGCAAAAAAATACAAAACTGCTTTTGCCAAAGACCGTTTCGCTCCCTAAAACACTACAAAGATGGTCGTTGCCATTTTATGGGCCTATACTGCCGACAGTCCAGTAAACCCAAATAACCTTAAACCTTTCTTAAGTTAAGATTTGAACTTCTGCGGTGAATTCGGCCATGATGGAAATACAACCCCCCTTAAACGCCAACGTGCAACTGGCTCTAAATAAAGCCGGGGGCGATGGGTTGGATCTAAAAATCGGCCAACTCCTTGAAGCTAAGATTATTGAAACTCAGACCTTGCTGCAATCATTGACTTTAAAAGTAGCTGACAAAACTTTGGTCGTTCAATCAGATAGATCTCTGCCACTGGAAAACGGGCAACTGCTACAACTTAAAGTCATCAAACTGCTCCCACAAGCAGAATTCAAACTATTATCCGCATCACCGACTGCAACTGCCGCCAAACCTTCATCATTAGCCAATGAATCCTGGACATTAAAACTGCTACTCCCCAGCCCACCTGCACAGCTTAGCAATGCTGCAAGCAATCCGACTCAGTTTTTAAGTTCATTACCTTCTGGCACACAATTGACGGCCAACGTGCTTAGCAACATCGATAACAAAATTACATTACAATTACTTCCAAGCCCAAGCGAGACAGCCAATCCGCAAACACCAGCAAATCAATCACCGGCCTCGTTACTGGTCACTGTGGATAGCAAACAGCTTAAGCTGTCTGAATCACCGCCGTTACAAAATACCCAACAAAGCGCCAGAACATTGACCGCTGATACGCAAATCCAGTTGCAAGTGATTAAGCCTGGCGCATCTCCAACCTTCAACGTAACGACATTTACGCCACAAATTGAGGACAAAATCCAAACTGCCTTGAAACAATTGTTACCCATACAGGCGTCTCCCATCGAACTATTGAATCATTTGCAACAAACCTTGCCCCAACTCCAAACAGACGCCTCAGTCGCCGAAACTCTGAAAAATTTGGCGCAGTTAATTTTGCAAAACACCCCGGCTAAAACCCAATTAACTGAATCAAGCCAACTCAAACAGGCTGTTGATCAATCGGGGCTATTTTTTGAAAGCAGACTGGCCGAATTATTGTCGGGCAAACCAGATCTTGCACTACAAGACGACTTCAAACTCAAAATTCACAAGCTGATTCAGCTACTCAATCAGGAACTGGCGCCGCAAGCCGCCAACAAATCAGCGGAAAGTAATGCGCTGCTGCAGGAAAGCCTGCAAAAAGCCCAAAGTACCTTGGCTAAATTAACCCTGGATCAACTGCAATCTTTACCCAGAGAAGATTCCCCCAAACAAACCTGGACACTGGAACTGCCTTTCTTTCACAATCAAAAGAATCAAAGCGTCAAAATTGAAATTGAACGAAACAAATCCCGTACACAGGATCATCAGCAAAAAAACTGGGCGGTCAGCATTACCATCACCCCACCCGATCTTGCTACAATACACTGTAAAATTTCCTGCTACGACGGCTCGGTGAATACCCGTTTTTGGAGTCAAGCTGCTGATACCGTCGAAAAGATTAACGCTCACCTCGATTACCTCAAGGAACAGTTTGAGCTTAAAGGATTAACCAGTGGATTTATGCAAGCCCATCAGGGCTTACCAACACAAACTGGCAGCACTGCCTCTGCATCAATGCCCGGTTTGTTAAATGAAAAAGTCTGAAACAATAAGGCACACCCCGGAATATAGAATGGATACTCAACTCGCCATAACATTACGCCGCTCTATCAAACAATTCGATCCTGATCATCGACTGACCGATCAGGAAATCGACAGTTTGCTATCGTCAGCCTTGCTTTCTCCTACCGCATTCAATATCCAACATTGGCGGTTTGTATTGGTCAAAGAACCCCAACTAAGGCAACAGATTCGGAAAGTCGCCTGGAATCAAGCCCAAGTAACCGATGCTTCTTTATTAATCATCATCTGCGCAGATCTGCATGCCTGGCAAAAACAGCCCGAACGCTATTGGCAAAATGCCCCGCAAGCCAGCCGAGACTTTCTGCTACCCGCCATTCATGATTATTATCACGGCAAACCGCAGGTTCAACGTGACGAAGCCATGCGATCCTGTGGCATGGCCGCGCAAAACCTGATGCTCTGCGCTAAAGCCATGGGGTATGATTCTTGTCCGATGGACGGATTTGATTTTGAACAAGTCGGTCGGCTGATTCAGCTGCCTGAAGACCATGTCATCAGCATGTTCGTGGCCATTGGCAAAGCGCTACAACCCGCTCAACCACGCGGTGGCCAACTACCCATGAATGAAGTCGTCATCTACGATCGATTTGCCTGAAATGAAGCAACGCTTTGTAAGTAACAATTAACATAACCTCGAAATACGGCATGACCGAACAAGTCACTCTTACCCAGTTCATTATCGAGCAACAGCGCGGCTTGCCCGACGCATCCGGAACATTTACCTTATTACTCAACAACATTGCCACCGCATGTAAACAAATTTCCCATAGAGTCAATCGTGGCGCGCTAATCGGGGTTTTAGGCAGCGCGGAATCAGAAAACGTGCAGGGCGAGGTACAGAAAAAGCTCGACATCATCACCCATGAAATCATGGTGAAAGCCCTGGATTGGGGCGGACAAGTCAGCGGTATGGCGTCGGAGGAAATCGACGAGTTGATTCAAATCCCCACGCATCATCCCAAAGGCAAATATCTGGTGTTGTTCGACCCCTTGGACGGCTCCTCCAATATCGATATCAATCTGACTGTCGGCACCATTTTTTCGGTTTTACGTTCTCGTGAAGGCATGGAACCGGAAACCGAAGACTTCCTGCGCAAAGGCAATGAACAAGTCTGCGCTGGCTTTGTGCTGTATGGCCCATCGACCATGCTGGTACTGACCACCGGTAATGGTGTCAATGGGTTTACATTGGATCAGGATATAGGTGAATTTATCTTGACTCATTGCAACATGCGTATACCTGAAGAATCCAGCGAGTTTGCCATCAACATGTCCAATCAGCGCTTTTGGGAAGCGCCTGTCAAACGCTATGTCGATGAATGCGTAACGGGTACAGAAGGACCGCGCGGCAAAAATTTCAACATGCGCTGGATTGCCTCGCTAGTAGCCGATGTTTATCGAATCCTGAATCGTGGCGGTGTATTTCTTTACCCCTACGATATACGCCAACCCGACCGACCTGGTCGACTACGTTTGATGTATGAAGCCAACCCCGTGGCATTCATCATTGAACAAGCGGGCGGCGTGTGCACAAACGGCCGAGATAGGATCATGGATATCAAGCCTACCAGTATTCATCAGCGGGTACCACTGATTTTTGGCTCCAAACACGAAGTCGAACGCATCATTCAATATCATCAACAAACCACCAGCCCTGAAGGGCTATAAACGCCATTGAAACCTATTTTGACATCCAGCCAAGTCAGCTGCAGTAATTGCAGTCTTGACAATATTTGCCTACCGCGCGGCCTGACCGAGGCGGAAATCAACAGTATCAGCAAAGTGGTGAAAGCCCGGAAGACTTTGCAACGCGGTGATTTTATCTATCGTGAGGGGGATAATTTCAAAGGCATCATGGCCATCAAGTCCGGTAGTGCCAAACTGATCGCCAACGATCATCATGGCAACGAGCACATTTTGAATATTCTGTTACCCGGTGAACTGTTGGGCTTTGATGGTCTATCCAGCGATAGGCATGGTTGCGCGGCTATAGCACTGGAAACCATGACGTTTTGCATTCTTCCCGCTGATAGCATGGAACAATTTTTCCAAAACCTGCCTGGTCTGACCCGGGAACTGTTTCGACATTCCGGTGAAAAAATGCTGGAAGACAAAAACCAACTGGTTTTAAGCAAACGTCCGGCCGAAGAACGGCTAGCCTATTTTTTGATCAGCTTATCGGAACGTCTGAAGCGACGCGGCTTTTCCTCGTCGGAATTTAAACTATCGCTAACCCGGCAGGAAATTGGCAATCATCTTGGCTTGGCCTTGGAGACTGTCAGTCGTTTGTTAAAGAAATTTCAGGATGAAAATTTGATCGTGGTGCAAAACCGTTTCATTCAAATCAAAAATCTGGATTCGCTGAAAAAAATGCTGAAGTCTTTGGATTGAGCAATGCAGCATTTTTGGCTATTCAGCAACATTCGGAAAACACTTCCACTCTATCGCGACCATTTTCCTTGGCTGCATAGAGTGCGGTGTCCGCACAATGAATGATTTGATCAATATCTAACTGCGTATCCTTTTCAGTCATAACAGGATTAACACAGTACATGCCGATACTGATGGTGATATTGGCAATCTTGTCCTCGTTATCCCATCTCAAGGCCTTAATATGGCTTCTGATACGTTCAGCAAAGATTTTGCCATTTTCGCAGGTAGCGTTGGTAAAAATGATTACAAACTCTTCACCGCCGAATCGCACCAGAATATCAGTACTTCGCACTTCCTGTTTTAAAGCTTGAGCCACCGAAATCAACACTTGGTCACCAAAAACATGCCCAAAACGGTCATTGATGGATTTAAAAAAATCCACATCCATGACCAGCACACAAAAAGGTAATTGGTACCGCTTGTGTTGGGACAAGGCTAACTCAATCTGGTCGTAAAAATAACGCCTGTTATGCAAGCCGGTCAACGGATCGTGCATGGACATGTTGATGTAGTGATCCTTGAGTTGCCGGGTCTCTTCCACCAACCGCTGTAATTCGCTGGTTCTTGCAGTAATTTGCAATTCCATTTGTTGAAACAGGCGCCGGTTAGTAATCAACTGTCCCAAAATATTGGTATAAATTTCGATCAGGCGAACGTGCCAATCGGTAAAAAAATTCGGGATTGGATGCGAAATATTCAACACGCCAATTAGCACATGATGCAAGGTATACACCGGTGCACAAATTATGGAGCCCATGGGTTCGGTTTGCCGGTCATACTTGGCAAAACGCTCATCCTCGGCGCAATCATGACATTGCTGAATTTCACCGGTTGAAGCCGCTGTCCCGATAATTCCCTCACCCAACCTGAAAGACATAGACTTGACCGTCCAGCTAGGCGCACTTTCCAGCACATCTTCAACACTCAATCCAGTGACATTTTTTAATAACCCATCGGCATCAAATACAAAGAAAGAACATCTTTCCATATCCTGATTACGCAATAATCCGGCTAAAGCCTGTCTTATAACGGTTTTTTCATCAGCAATTTCACAATTGATTTCCGACAATGATTTCACTGCCGACAGCGCATTGACCAAATCAATGATTAAATCCTGCACACCATTACCTCCCCATTCCTGGGGCGAATCCAAATTGACCAATTCTTTCATTTGCTTCCTAGCACCTCAGCCATTTTCTCTATGTTTTCTTTATTGGCAGACATTTCAACAAACACCTTACGCAGTACGTCGACAGCTAAATGCGTGTCTTGCGCAAGCTCTTCAAACCTGACTGCTTGTTCATCTGGATTATCCAGCAACAAACTACAGATATGCTGACTTGCAATGAATAAACAACGCAGATCATAGGCATCATCCACCAAATTCTGATCTGCGTAGTGATGCAGTAAACTTTGATAAACACTCGGCAACTGCCATTTGTTCAGTAGCAAGTAACCCAGCTCAAAGTGGCTGATTCCTAACTCATGGCTAAGTTCATCATTAATGTCTAAATAACCGGTCTTTTCGGTGGATAGCGCTTTATCCAATGCTTCAGGAACTAGACAAGCCGCAACCAAAATACCGATATGCAACAGCAAGCCACCGGTATAAACAGTAGCCACCGGGAACGCTCCAAACCGGCTGGCTACCGCCAGTTTTTGCGCTGTAATGGCCATTAACAAGGAATGTAACCAAAAATAATGCGCATCGAAGTGCCTACATTTACTGACATCCAATTGCACATTTAAAACCACACCAATCGCCAGACTTTTAACCAACTGTAACCCCAATACCCGCACAATCGCCGAGTGTAAATCATCAATCTGCCGGGATTGCCCAAAATAAGCCGAATTAGCCAAACCTAGAAAACGGGCCACCAAGGCGGGAGATAGCGATAACACGTCCACCAACCGCTCAATATCAATATCTGGATCGTTGACTGCTTCCAGAATTTTGAGACTGGCCTCGGGTAAGGCTGGTAGATTTTTAAGTCTGTTAATCTGAACTTGCATGTTGTGAGTGACATTCTCAACCATGGACTTTAGCCCGTTATGTGATTTTAAGCTTAACCATCAAGCGGCGATAGTCGTTCGCTGACAATGAGTCATTTGCAATCATTATGGCTTTATATCGTGGATCAATTTTTTCGCGATAATGCAAAAATATAGCCAAATTACTGACAACGGTAGACTTTAAAATAGTGATATCCCAAAAATCCTGCCCATCCAGACAAATTTGCCAACCAGTAGTCCTAGTATAACGTAGTTCAATATTTGCCTGCCCGCGTTGATAGACATAAACCCACCCCAAAGCCGGAATCACTAAAGACATCACCCACTTGAAAGCAACAGGTATGTTAGACAACCAACAAGCCAAAACCGCCATACCATGCAGTGCGCAGCCTACTTGCAAACAACGCCTGGAACTACCTATTTTGAAATAACTCCCTGCTTCAAATTGATTAAACATTTTTGCGGCCAAGCTTGTCTATCAGACGTGTAAAATAACTAAAAAAACCAGTTCAACCTAACTCACCTAAAAGAATGACTTCTATTGATTGGCATACCCTGTCTGGCTGTACTCGTTATAAGCTCTCGCATCTTGGAATCATGGAAATAACCGGCGAGGATGCCGGTCAATTCCTGCAGGGACAACTGAGCTGCAACATCAACGAATTAAATGCCAACAAAGCCAGTATTGCCGCTTTCTGCAATCCCAAGGGCCGAGTCATCAGCACCGTCCTGCTCATCAAAACCCCGATCGGCTTTTGGCTTATATTGCCACGTAGTTTAATGAGCAAAGTTTTAAACAAATTAAAAATGTATGTGCTGCGCTCCAAAGTACAACTCAATGATGCCAGTAGCCAGCTGCATCTGACCGGCATATCTTGCGATGCGGACACCATGGTTGATTTTTTACCCAACGCTGCTTTTGAATGCCGCCATATCGAACATTTGACATGGGTAAAATTACCATCGCTATCACCCCAGCTTTTAGTGATCAATCCTGTAGATCAAGCGCTTGAAAATACGCTGGAGCTTGTTCCACTCGGCGCAGAACAGGCATGGCGTTTTCAGGAAATTTCCTCCGGATTTCCCTGGTTTGATGAAGCCCAATCAGAACAACATATCCCGCAAATGCTGAATATCGACCAAATGGGTGGAGTCAGTTTTAACAAAGGTTGTTACACAGGCCAGGAAATCGTCGCTCGCACCCACTACCTGGGCAAGATCAAACGCCAGCTTTTTCTTGGCGAGTGTAGTAACCGTCAATCTGGTGAAACTGTTTCTATTATCAAGGACGCCCAAACCCAGGAAAAATTGGGTGATATTCTCAGGATCCAGAGTAGTGAACAGTCCAGCAGATTGCTGATGGTATTACAAACGGTTGATGCCGAGACAAAAAACCTTATACTTGATGACATAGCTCAAACACCTGTCAAGCTGATCCCATTCCAATAGCCGAAAAGTCAACTCATGCAATTTAAATCCGTTCAAGATTTTCTTGATCATGTCAAAGCCGAGCTGGAGGCCAACAGACTGGTATTGCCCACCTTGCCTGACATTGCCCTGAAAGTGCGCGATTCGGTATCCAGAGGTGATACTTCAGCGCATGAACTGGCGGAAATGATAGCTACAGATCCGGCCTTATCGGCCCGCTTGATTCAGGTTGCCAATAGCCCGCTTTATCGCGGCGCCAGTGAAATCAAAAACATTCAAATGGCGGTGACGCGCCTGGGCAATAGTACGATTCGCACCTTAATCACCAGTTTGGTGATGCAACAAATGTTTAAGCCCACCACTGCATTGCTGGAACATTATTTTCGCAGCATCTGGGAACAAGGTGTCAATGTCTCCGCAATCAGCCGGGCTTTGACCACGTTTGTCCC
>SXGT01795615.1_pt1 | contig 10738 bp, 7 predicted proteins | sample 3176221 | NCBI WGS metagenome assembly SXGT01 (sample SAMN11356862, study PRJNA531348) | freshwater metagenome | isolation source: freshwater sample F1-120 | place: China: Fuxian Lake, Yuxi | collected 2017-12-25
CAGGGCAATCTCTACGTCGCCGATAACCTCAACGAGCGGGTCCAAAAGTCTTCTCCGGGCGGCGCCGTGCTCGCGGTGTGGCAGTTCGGCGGCGCGGACGACGTCGGGCTAGACGGGGTGGGGAACGTCTACGTTGGAGACTTCGAAGGGCGTGAGATCCGCAAGCTCTCCGCGGACGGCGCGCCGCTCACGCAATGGACGATCGGGGAATTTCCCGTCGACATGCTCGTGGATGCGCAAGTCACCATCTACCTGGCTCGGCATGTGTACAGCGAGTTCACGCACTACAAGGTTGGGCCGCAGAAGCTGTACGCGTTGGGGGTCGAGCGACTGGGCCCTGACGGCGCGGTGGCCGCGAGTTGGTCGCTGGCCGGGTCAGAACAGCGCAGGACTGTCGCCAGCCTGGCGCTGGACGCATCCGGCACTCCGATCGTCGGCTACGACAGCGACCAGTGGACATTTTCTGGTTCGAGCGTCAGTCCGGGGCGGATCTGCTTTGACCCGATCGTCTCCATCCGCACATTGAGCTCAGAGGGCACGACACATATCCGCACGTACAACGTAGGCGCCGATCCGACGCAGGTGCTGAGCTTCGGCGCGATCGCGACCGACACCGCCGGCAACGTCTACCTCCCAGACCTCGGTCGGAAGGAGATCCGGGTGTTGTCCGCGTCCGGGGAGGAGCGGGTGTTCATTCCGTCCGCCTGGTCTGGCTAATCGGCGCCCCCAGGCCCGCTACACGACCTCGTGCTGGACGGACAGGGCGATCTGTATCTGGCGCACTCGCGCACGCTGGTTGAGAAACTGTCGCCCGCAGGGGAACTGATCGCCCGCTGGGGGGAGCCGATCACCAGCGCGGGGCAGTTCGCGTCGCCCCGCGACGTCACCGTCGGACCGCAAGGCAACATTTTTGTGTCGGACTCGGGGAACGGGCGGGTCCAAGCCCTGAGCCCCAACGGTGAGCCGTTGTCACAGATCCAGGTCACTGACGCCGTCGGGGTGCCCGGGGAACTGGACGGCGTTGTGGTTGACGCGCAGGGCAACGTTTACATGGCCGATCGCGCCGCGGATCGGGTCCACAAACTGTCGGCTACGGGTGAGTTGTTGGCTGACTGGGGCGCTCCGCCGAACCCGCCGGGAGGGATTGCGCTCAATAGCGAGGAGTACGTGTACGTCGCGGATGCTGGGCTGCACCACGTCATGAAGTACTCCAGCGGTGTGGCGCTGGCGCAGTGGGGCTCGTTCGGCAGCGGGCCGGGCCAGCTTCGGGATCCGGGCGATGTGGCACTGGATGCCGAAGGCAACGTGTACGTCGCTGATGAGATCAATAACCGCATCCAGAAGCTGTCGCCCAGCGGGGAGCCGCTCGCCCAGTGGGGTGGCCTCGGCGAGGAGCCGGGCCAGTTTCGCTATCCGCGCGGTGTGGCCGTTGACCTGGGGGGAAACGTCTACGTCGCTGATGCCCTGAACTATCGGGTCCAGAAGCTGTCGCCAACGGGCGAACCGCTGATGCAATGGACCGACGGCCTGGATCGGCCCGGCACGCTGGTGGTGGGCAGCGACGGCAGTGTCTACGTTGCGTCCCCGTTCAATCACCAGATCTTCAAACTCGGGCCAGATGGCGAGACACTGGCTCGCTGGGGGATCCGCGGAACGGGGGCGGGCCAGTTCGACTCTCTGAGCGCGCTGACGCTGGACGGCGAGGGGAACCTGTACGTGGCGGAACAGTCCAATCGGCGCGTCCAGAAGCTGGGTCCGAGCGGCGAGCCGTTGGCCCATTGGGGTGGGGTGACCTTCGTCGCGCAGTTCGATGATCCGAGGGGGCTGGGTCTCGACGCGGCCGGGAACGTGTTCGTAGCCGACAGTGGCAACCGACGCATTCAGGTGCTGGCGCCGAGCGGGGAGGTGCTGGCGCGCTGGGGCGTCCCGGAGATTTTGCAACCGTTTGTCGATCCGACCGACGTGGCGTTTGACGCGCAGGGAAACGTTTACATGGCCGACCTGGGTAAAGTCCTGAAGCTCTCCTCCTGGGGTCAACCACTCGCCGAATGGACGCTACTCCGCATCAACCCGGAATGGGCTGTCCGCCCCAGCGGCGTAGCCGCGGACGGGCAGGGCAACGTCTACGTGGCCGACACCGACAACGACCGGGTCCAGATGCTCTCCCCGAGCGGCGAGGTGCTCGCGGTGTGGGGCGCCGGCCACGGGGAGGGGGAATTCTCCCGCCCAATGGGCCTGGCGCTCGACGCGGCCGGCAATCTGTACGTTGCCGACAGCGGCAACGACCGGATCCAGATGCTCCCGGCCGCGACAGGCCCATAATCGCCGCCAGCAGAGAGCGATGCCGCACGAGCCGATGGGCCTGTTTCTGAATCGCCTTAACCAACCGTGGGCCAGGCCATCCACACGGCACACAAGGGGCGATGGGTGCAACTGACACGGTCGTTTGGCTTCGACCGCGCGGATGGCTACAGCGTTGCCGCGTTGGGGTATCTGGCGCTGTACCTGCTCGCCCCTACCGCCTGGAGGGCGATTCCGGCGGCGCTGGGGTTCCTGGCGCTGGCGGTATGGAAGCCGCGCGCGGCGCTGACCACGATCCCGGTCACGCTGCCTTTCTACTTGATGCCGCGCCAGCTTGGTGGGTTGGAGGTCTCGCTCCCGGAGGTCGCGCTGCTGCTGACCCTGGGAGGAACGGCGCTGCGGGTTGGCCTGGATCGCCTGCGCGGCGCCCCCGCGCTGCTGCGACCCCGCCCCACCGCGTTCGACGCCCCGCTGGCGTTGCTGCTGGCGGCGGCGTTGCTCTCGCTGCTGGTGACCCAGTACGCGCGGCTCTCCCTGCGCGAATTGCGGGTGCTCATCCTGGAGCCGGCGATCTTCTTCTATCTGGTGGTCTGGCTGGTGTCGAGCCAGCGCCAGGCTCAGCGACTGGTCCAGGCGCTGCTGCTGGGCGCTCTGGCGGCGGCGCTGCTGGCGCTCGGACAATACGCGCTGGACGTGGGCCCCACCCAGGTGGAGGGGGTGCGGCGTGTCAGCGCGCTCTACCAGTCGCCCAACCACCTGGCACTGTTGCTCGGGCGCGCCCTGCCGATCGCTCTGGCCGGCCTATTGTTGAGCGGCCCTCCCTGGCGTTGGGGGTATGGAGCAGTCCTGCTGCCGATGGGCGCGGCGCTGCTGGCGACGTTCTCCCTCGGCGGCTGGCTGGGAACCGCGGCCGGATTCACGCTGGTGCTCGCCGGGGTGAGTCGGCGGACACTGCTGGCCGGCCTGCTGGGCGCGCTGGTGCTGGTCGCGGTGACCGCCCCGCTGCTGGGTGTAGAGCGCATCAGCTCGCATCTGAATCCCAGCAGTGGAAGCACTACCGCGATCCGTCTCGAGCTGTGGGGAGCCTCGCTAGCGATGCTGCGCGACCACCCGCTGCTGGGGATCGGGCTGGATAACTTCCTCTACCTGTACCGCCAGGAGTATCTGCCCCCCGGGGTCGTGGCCGAGCCCAACCTCTCACACCCCCACAACCTGGCGCTCCACTTCTGGCTGGCGCTGGGTCTTCCCGGCCTGGCGGCGATCGGATGGCTGCTGGCGCGCTTCGCGCAGGCGATGCGCGCTGCCCTCCGCGAATCGTCGCGCACGACCCGCATGCTCGCGCTGGGCCTGTCTGGAAGCATGGTGGACTTCGTGGTGCATGGGTTGGGGGACAACTCCTACTTCCTGGTGGATATGGCGTTTGTGTTCTGGTTGACGCTCGCTCTGGCGCACTTCGCCCGGGTGCTACAATTCCGCGACCATTCCCCCTGATCCATTCCACCCCAGACGGCCCGGGAGGGCGTATTGAAGGCTCTTGTCACCGGCGGGGCCGGCTTCATCGGCTTGCACCTGTGCGACCGGCTTCTGGCTCGCGGCGCCGAAGTGATCGTGATCGACAACCTGATCACCGGCAACCGTAGCAACATCAGCCACCTGGAGGGGCGGCCCGCGTTCCGCTTTCTCCAACAGGATGTCGTGGATCCCTTCGACGAGCCGGTTGACCTGGTGTTCCACCTGGCCAGCCCGGCCAGTCCGAAGGGCTATTACGATTTCCCGATCGAGACCGCGCTCACCAACTCCCACGGCACCCATCGCACGTTGGAGCTGACCCACCGCCACAAGGCGAAGTTCTTGCTCGCCTCGACATCCGAAGCGTACGGCGACCCCAAGGAGCACCCCCAGCGCGAAAGCTACTGGGGCCACGTCAACCCCAACGGGCCGCGCTCCTGCTATGACGAAGCGAAGCGCTTCGCCGAGGCGCTGACGATGTCCTACGTGCGGGCGCGCGGGGTGGACGCGCGGATCGTGCGCATTTTCAACACCTATGGGCCGCGCATGGATCCCGACGACGGACGTATGCTCCCGAACTTCATCAGTCAGGGTCTTCAGGGCCGCTCGTTGATCATCTACGGCGACGGCTCGTACACCCGCAGCCTGTGTTACGTCAGTGATCTGGTGGACGGCCTGGAGCGGGCGATGTTTGGCGAACAGACGACCGGCCAGGTCTACAACCTGGGCAACCCGGACGAGCACACCGTGCTGGAGTTCGCCCAGATGGTCCGCGCGCTGTGCGACGACCGCCCGGAGATCCGCTTCGAACCGCCCCGCGAGGACGATCCCACCCGCCGCCGCCCAGACATCACCCGCGCACGCGAGCTACTGGGCTGGGAGCCGCGAGTTCCGCTGGCCGAGGGGATGCGCCGCACCGTGGACTGGTACCGCGACAGCTTCGCCGGAACCGCGCGTTGAGCCTGGCCCTCCCGGGCCACGCCTCGCACACTCGGCGCCAGACAGCGGCTACCGAACCCCGGCCTCGCCTGGCACAGCGGTTAGGCGGGCCGTTGTGGCTCGTCCCGATCATGGTTGGGTTCGGGTATCTCGCCAGCGTCTTGCCGCTGATCGAGGCAGTACGCCTGCCGATCACTCTGGTGGTGGGCGTCATCGGCTTCCTGCGCCCCTTCTGGACGTTGTTGCTGCTGATCCTGGCGATCCCGCTGGCGCCGCTGGCGGAGTTCCAGATCGGCGAGCAGACGGTGGGCATGACCGAGCCGATCGCCGGGCTGCTGTTGTTCGGCTGGCTGGCCAGTTCGCTGGCGCGGCGCGAGATTCGCCTGGAAGGCGGGGCGCTGCTCGCCCCGATGCTGGCGGTGCTGACGGTCATGGTCGCCTCGCTGCTGGTCGCCAAGGAGACCGGGGCGTCGGTCAACGAGATTCTCAAATGGGTGGAACTGCTGGGCGTGTTCCTGTTCGTGACCGCCACGGTGCGGCGCCGAGGGCAGGTCTACGCCATTCTGACGATGCTGTTCGCGGCGGCCACGCTGGAGGCCGCGATCGGACTGTTCCAGTTCGTGAGCGGGGCTGGTCCGTCCTTCTTCGCCATCGGCGGCTTTCTGCGCGCCTACGGGACGTTCGGGCAGCCCAATCCGTTCGCCGGCTACCTGGCCACGGTGCTGCCGGTGGCGCTGGCGGTGGCCTTGATGGGCCGCGCCGCGATGCCCGCGCGGCTGCACCGCCTGGCGATACTGGCCTGCGTGGTGCTTGCCGCGGCGATCCTCACCAGCCTGTCGCGCGGGACCTGGATGGCGATCACACTGGGGCTGGGAGCGCTCCTGCTGGCCTGGGAGACCCGCACCCGCCGCTACGTCATCCCGGGGGCGTTGGTGCTGGTGATGCTCGGCTTGCTGACCGCGCTTGGGCTGCTGCCGGAGGTGCTCACCGACCGCATTCGGGCGATCTACGACAACTTCGGGGTGTTCGACGCCCGCTACGTGGACCTGACCCCGCTGAATTTCGCGGTGGTCGAGCGGATGGCGCACTGGCAGGCGGCCTGGTACATGTTCCTGGCCAATCCCCTGCTGGGGGTGGGGATCGGCAACTACGCCTCGGTCTACCTGGATTACGCGCTCCAACGCTGGCCTGACCCGCTGGGCCACGCGCACAACTACTATCTGAACACGCTCGCCGAAACCGGGGTGATCGGGCTGGCGACACTGCTCTGGGTGCTGGTCACCGCGTACGCGTTCCTGTTCGGCGCGCTTCGCCACACCCGCGGGCAGATCGAACGGGCGCTGCTTGTGGGGGTGCTGGGCAGCCTGGTGGTGTTCACCACTTTCAACACCTTCGATAGTCTGTTCGTGCATGGTATGACGATGCAGCTCGGGCTGTTGCTGGGGATCGCCTTCGCCGCCCGGCGCGGCCTGGAGGCGCCCGGTGGCTGATCTGGAGGTTCGCCCGCCGCCGTCAGCGCACCCGCCCGAGCCGCTCGATGCCCCGCCGCCTGACGGCGAGCCGACCGAGCCCCCGTCGCTGTCACGCCGGCTGCTGAACGTCCGCACCATCCTCTCCTTCGCGGTCGGGATCGCGCTCGCGGTGTTCGTGCTGCGCCGCATGAGCGGAGAGGCCGGCAACATCGTGGCCCAGCTTGAATCAGCGGACCCGCTGCTGTACCTGGTGGCGTTCGCGGTCTACTACCTGACCTTCCCGATCCGGGCGCTGCGCTGGCGGCTGCTGCTGCACAACGTGGGGTACAGCGAGGCGCGCGGAGTCACCATTCCAGCCTGGCCGTCGCTGGCGGTGACGGTGCTGCTCTCCTGGTTCGCCAACTGCCTGGTGCCGGCCAAGCTGGGCGACGCCTACCGCGGCTACCTGCTGAAGCAGGGGGCCGGTGTGTCGTTCACCCGCACGATGGGCACCATCCTGGCCGAACGGATCGTGGATACGCTGTTGCTGTTCGCCCTGATGGGCGCCGCCGCGGTGCTCACCTTTCACGGGGCGCTCCCGCCAATCATCCAGCTTGGGGTGGAGGTCGGGGTGGTGTGGGTGGTGCTAGTGGTGATCGGCCTGTGGGCGGTCTGGCGATTCGGACATCAGATTCACGCCCGTCTGCCACTGCGGGTGCGGCATCACTACCTGCGTCTGGTGGAGGGCACGCTCAAATCGCTCTCCCCGCGGGCGCTGCCCAGCCTGCTGGCCTACTCGGTGCTGGTGTGGATGGTGGAGGCCGGACGCCTGTACTTCGTGACCCTGGCACTGGGGCTGAGCCAGCTTCCGCTTCCGGTGGTGCTGTTCGTGGCGCTGGCCGGGGCGCTGCTCACCACCCTGCCGCTCACCCCGGCCGGGTTGGGCTTCGTGGAGGCGGGCATCGCCGGGGTGCTGCTGCTGGTGGACGGACTCGGGATCACCCAGGGCATCGACGGCGACACCGCCACCGCGGTCGCCATCCTGGATCGATCGATCAGCTACTGGAGCCTGATCGTGGTCGGCTTCGTCGCCTACGTGCTCACTAGGCGGGTGTGGCGCACCCCGCCAGTCGCCGAGCGCGGCGAGTGAGGCGCGGCCGACGCGCCCTCGGGCGACGCTGAGGGCCAGGGCCAGCATGCGAATCGCGATCGACTACACCGCGGCGGTGAACCAGAGCGCTGGGATCGGCCGCTTCGTGCGCAGCCTGGTTCACGCGCTGGCCGAGGTAGACGTGGCCAACAGCTACCTGCTGGTTCACGCCCGCCCGGACGCCGGCCGCGTGCCCAGCTACCCCGCCGCGCCCAACTTCGCCCATCGCCAGCTTCGCTTTGACGAGCGGACCCTCACCGTGCTCTGGCAGCGGATCGGGGTGCCACTTCCAGCCGATTGGTTGATCGGACCCACGGACCTCTTTCATTCCCCGGACTTCGTCATGCCACCGTTGCGGCGTGCGCGCGGCGTGCTCACGGTGCACGATCTGGCGTTCCTGCTGTTCCCAGAGTGCGCCGACGCAAAACTGCGCGCCTATCTGGAGAAGGCGGTCCCGCGCTCGGTGCGCCGTGCGGACTTCATCGTGGCCGATTCCGAGAACACCAAGAACGACGTGGTGGTACTGCTGGGAGCGGCCCCAGAGAGGGTGGAGGTGGTGCCGGGCGGCGTCGATCCGAAGTTCCATCCCGAAACCGACGAAGCGCGGCTGCGATCGGTGCGCGAGCGGATCGGGGTGGGGGACACGCCGTTCATCCTGTTCGTGGGGATGATCGAGCCGCGCAAAAATCTCAACCGCCTGATGGACGCCTTCGCGCTGCTCAAGGCGCGATTGAAGCTGCCCCACGTGCTGGTGCTGGTCGGCCGCAAGGGATGGCTGTGGGAGGACATCGTCGCCCACGCCGAGCGCTCGCGGTACGCCGACCACATCCTGTTCAGCGGGTTCGTCCCGGAGGACGAGCTAGCGGCGCTGTACACCGCCGCGGACGTGTTTGCGTTCCCTTCGCTGTACGAATGCTTCGGGCTGCCGCCGCTGGAGGCGATGGCCTGCGGCACCCCGGTGATGGCGTCCCAGGCCGCCTCGCTGCCCGAGGTGGTGGGCGACGCCGGGCTGCTGGTAGACCCCTACGACGCCGAGCAGATGTCCGCCGCGCTGGAGCTGCTGATCCTGGACCAGGGGCTGCGTCAGGACCTGCGGCGCAAGGGTATCGCTCGCGCGGCCGGCTTCACCTGGAGAGCGGCGGCCCAGAAGCTGCTCGGCGTCTACCGCCGGATCGGCACGAGCTGAGGCCGCGCCGACGCGTCGGCGCGGCCCCTTGCTCGCTCAGGCTGTTGGCCGAATGTTCTGGTTCAAGCGGAACAGGTTCGTGGGGTCGTAGGTGTTCTTGAGCGCCAGCAACCGCTGGTACTTCGCGTCGCCGTAGGCGGACCGAATACGCGCGTCACCCTCCTCGCCGAGGTAGTTGACGTACACGCCGCGGGCGTACGGGTTCATCGCGTCCAGTGAATCGCGGGTCCAGGCGATGTGCGGATCGGCCTCCGCCGGATCGATCCAGCGCCCCACAATCGCCAGGTTGTACAGCGAATCCCGATGGTCGAACGCGGTTTCGTCGCGGCCTACGCGGCTCACCGCGCCGCCGAACTGTTCGATCAACGCCACCGAAAGTGGCGAGGTGACCGCCGCGACGCGCTCCAACAAGGTATCGATCGCGTCATCATCCAGGTTCTTCAGGAACGAGGAGCGCCAGTAGACCTGCTGCCCAGCCGGGAATCCGCCGTCCAGCATGCTCTGCACCGCCAGGTACGGCATTGGCCCCACCTGGTCCACGATGGGCGGGCCGAACTCGCGCAATGGACGCAACGCCGCTTCTCCCGCGTCCAGCGGCCCGTTGTACAGCGGCACTAGCGCGATAATCGGAACGCCGTCCGGGGAGGTCATCATCGCCGCGAAGACGATCACCTCGTCCGGGGCGGCGGCGGTGAAATCGCGGTAGAAGCGCAGCACCTCGCGGGCGCGCTGCATGGGATGAATCAGCATCCCGCCCAGCACCATGCTGACCGGGTGAAGCTGGTATTCGAAGCTGGTGACGACCCCAAAGTTGCCCCCGCCACCCCGCACCCCCCAGAACAGGTCGGCGTTCTCCGAAGCGCTGGCGGTCCGAAGCTGGCCATCGGCGGTGACGATCTGCACCGATCGCAGGTTGTCGCAGGCCAGGCCGTAACTGCGCATCAGCCAGCCCAGTCCGCCGCCCAGGGTGAGCCCGGCGATGCCGGTGGTGGAGATGGCGCCGCCGGTGGAGGCGAGCCCGTGTGCCTGTGTCGCCTGATCGTACCCGCCCCAGGTTGCCCCGCCCTGCGCCCGCGCCAGTCGCTGTGCGGGATCGACCTGCACGTCGTTCATGGCGGAGAGGTCGATCACCAGCCCCTCGTCGCAGACGCCAAAGCCGGCCGCGTTGTGGCCGCCGCCGCGAACCGCCACCAGCAGTGACTGCTCGCGGGCGAAATTGACCGCGGCGATCACGTCGTCGTTGTCCGCGCAGCGCGCGATCAGACCGGGACGCTTGTCGATCATGCCGTTCCAGACACTGCGCGCGGCGTCGTACCCCTCCGCGCCGGGCCGCAGCGCGCCCCCGTGAAGGTGCCCGACAAATCGCTGCACCACCGCGTCGTCCAGCTCGCTGACCGAACGGACCTGTTGCTCAACCGCCACGTTGACCTCCCTACTGCTTTCAGACCCTGCTCACCCAGTGTATGCCCTCGCGGGCGTGCCGCGCATCGGTCAACCGGGGCTTGCTAGAATGCTGGCGGGTCAGCCGCGGGTGCCCGCGGTCGAAGCTCCCCGACCCGCTACTTCAGTTTGCTCCGTGGGTGCCGTGTGCGTATTGGCGTCAACGCCCTGTTTCTTCAGAAGCCGGCGACCGGCAGCGGTCAACACCTGATCCACTTGCTGGATGGGCTGGACGCCGCCGATCGCGACAACGAGTACGTGTTGCTCAGCCCGCGGCTGCGCCACGCCTACGCGGTCCACTGGCCGGAGTTGTCTGACCGCTTTCAGAACGTGCAGGTCGCCACCGCGCTGGCGCGGGCCGGGGAGAACCTGGAGAAGCTGTGGTGGGAGCAGGTGGGGCTGGTGCAGGCGGCGCGCAAACAGTCGGTGGACATCCTGCACTACCCCTACTTCGCCGGGCCGCTGGTCAGCCCCTACCCACGGGTGATCACCATTCACGACGTGATCCCCTACGTGCTCCCAGAGTACGCCTGGCGCAAGATCAGCAAACTCTACGTCTGGCTGGTGTCTACCGCCGCCAAGCGCGCGGAGGCGATCATCGCGGTCTCCGAATGCTCGCGCCAGGACATCGAACGCACGCTGAAGATCCCGGCCGATCGGATCCACGTGATCGGCAACGCGGTGGACGAGAGCTTCAAGCCGCTCACCGACTCCTGGCAGATCGCCACGGTGCGCGAACGCTACAGCATCGGGGAGCGCTAC
>SXGT01862913.1_pt1 | contig 10738 bp, 11 predicted proteins | sample 3176221 | NCBI WGS metagenome assembly SXGT01 (sample SAMN11356862, study PRJNA531348) | freshwater metagenome | isolation source: freshwater sample F1-120 | place: China: Fuxian Lake, Yuxi | collected 2017-12-25
GTGCGCCTGGTTTCGCCCGCAAAACGGCAGGGAAGACTTTGAAAGCCTCTACTTGGTTGGGGCGAGAACGCACCCGGGCGCCGGTGTACCCGGCGTGCTCATGTCGGCCAAAGCACTCGACTCGGTGGTGCCCGATGCCGCCACCTTTGCCCACACCCATGGCCGCAATCGCTGAAGCCGCCTCGCCCCAACCCGTGGACGACCTGGACGCCTGCGTGGCGCTCATGCGCACCGGTTCGCGCACCTTCTTCGCCGCCAGCCGCCTGCTGCCGCACCGCGTACGCGCCTCGTCGATCGCGCTCTACGCCTTCTGCCGCGTGGCCGACGACCTGGTGGACGATGGCGGCATGGCGCTCGATATGGCGCTGGCCACGCTGTCGCACCGGCTCGACTGCATCTACCAGGGCCGGCCGCTCAACCATGTGGAAGACCGCGCTCTGGCCGTGGTGGTACAGCGCCACCAGTTGCCGCGCGCGCTGCTCGATGCCCTGCTCGACGGCTTTGCCTGGGATGCGCAGGGGCGACGCTACGACACGCTGGAAGACCTGCACGACTACGGCGCGCGCGTGGCCGGCAGCGTGGGCGCCATGATGTGCTGGATCATGGGTGTGCGCAGTCCGCAGGCGCTGGCACGCGCGTGTGAACTCGGCGTGGCCATGCAGCTGACCAACATTGCGCGCGATGTGGGCGAAGACGCCCGCAACGGTCGCCTGTATCTGCCGCGCCACTGGCTCGAACAGGCCGGCATCGATCCGCACGCCTGGTTGCACGAGCCCGCCTGCACCCCAGCTTTGCAGGGCGTGGTGGCTCGCCTGCTCGACGAAGCCGATCGCCTGTACCACCAGGCTGCCGCTGGCATCGCCTGCCTGCCACGCGATTGCCGCTCCGCCATCCGCGCGGCGCGCCTCATCTACGCCGAGATCGGCCAGCAGCTCCGGCGCGATGGCCTGGATCCGCTGCGCCAGCGCACGGTGGTGCCCACCTCGCGCAAGCTCATGCTGCTGGCCAGCGCCTCGGTGCTGTCTGGCTGGAAGGGGGCAGCCGCCAACGAGGCGCCACCACTGCCCGCCATCGCCTACCTCGTCGACCACTGCGAGACGGGCCCGCAACCGCTGGTGGGCGGCGCGCAGGATGCGGCGGCCACCAAGCCGCTGGGCGAACGCGTGGTGTGGATGCTTGAACTCTTCGAGCGGCTGGAAGCCCAGCGCATCGAACAGCGCGGCGGGCGCCAGCGGCAGCGCCGCTTCTCGCACTGAGCGCTTCTCCCCTCGACAGCGCGGCAAGGCTGAAGTCACTACAGTGTGACGATGCGTGGCCGCGCCGCGCACGCCCAGGAGAGCACCATGCAGATCAAGGAACTGGCCCGTGCCACGGGTGTGGACGTGGAGACCATCCGCTACTACGAAAAGGAAGGCCTCTTGCCCGAGCCTGCCCGTCTGGACAACGGCTACCGCAACTATGCCCAGCCACACCTGGAGCGCCTGTCGTTCATTCGACACTGCCGTGCACTGGACATGCCGCTGGCGGACGTCCGGAGCCTGCTGGGCTTCGTGGACGACCCCCAGGGCCATTGCCTCAACGTGGACGAACTGGTGGACGAGCAGCTCAGCCGGGTGCGCGCGCGGCTGAAAAGCATGCGCGCGCTGGAGAAACAATTGCTGCAACTGCGCTCGCGCTGCAGCGGCGAGCATGGCGATGGCGCGCCCTGCGGCATCCTGGACGAGCTGGTCTCGGCGGCACACGGCGAAGCCTGCGCCTGCCACCCGACCCCTTGAAGGGTTGTATCTGCGCGTTGCGGCTGTTACCGGCGTGTTGCCACAGCAGCAAGAGGTGTCGCCGTAGCATGCATTTCCAGCAGCCGCTGGCATCAACCCCCTTAACCGTCTGGAGGAATGCTCATGGCACACACCGCAAACATCGTTGGCAAGGTGGAGTTTCGGGAGGGCGATGGCCCCAATATGGTCATTCGACCCGGCCCCATCAGCGTAGAGACCGGCCTGATCGACGCCACCTTGAGCTGGGAGGACGAAGAAACCCACAATTCCGCTGCCATGCCGCTGGTCGACTTCACGCGCTACATCGACGAAGGCAAGATCACCCTGATCACCTGACGGCTCCCCGGGTTGACCGGTAACTTTTACCGCAAGTTCTTTTTTGGCCCCGGAAGGGGCCTTTTCACAGCAAGTTGGTGGAGCGGGAGCGCTGCTTGCCCTGTACGTGGTTCCAAACGAAAGACCACGCTGAAAGGGCACCGCCATGACCTCCACGATCACTTCCCTGCCGGGCAAGAATCAACTGCTCGCCGCCATGGCGAGCGCCGAATGGCAACAACTTGAACCCGATCTCGTGTGGGAAGAGCTGCGCGCAGGCGCGGTGCTCCACCAGGTGGGCACCGAGGTGCGCCATGTGTACTTTCCGGCCACTGCCACCGTGTCGCTGGTGTCTTCCCTGGAAGACGGCGCTTCGTCTGAAGTGGCCGTGGTGGGCAGCGAAGGCATGGTGGGGGTGTGCTCCTTCATGGGAGACACCACTGCCCTGTGCGAAGCCATCGTGCAGCGCCCGGGCATGGCCTACCGCATGAGCACGCAGGCGATCCTGCACCACACGCGTCGCTCCCCGGCCTTCATGCAGAAACTGCTGGCCTACACACAGGCCCTGTTCACGCACATGGCGCAATCGTCGGCATGCAACCGCCACCACGCGCTGGACCAGCAACTCTGCCGCTGGCTGCTGCAGCACCTGGACCGCCAGGACAGCAGCGACATGCAGATCACCCAGGAGCGCATCGCCAGCCTGCTGGGCGTGCGTCGTGAAGGCGTAACCAACGGTGCCCTCAAGCTGCAGAAAGCCGGGGTCATCGACTACCACCGCGGCCATATCTCCATCCTCGATCGGCACGCGCTCGAGTCGCGCACCTGCGAGTGCTACAGCGTGGTTCGCCGCGCCTACGACAAGCTGGCCTGCGACCACGGCTCGCCGCGCTACAACCCTTACCGCGACAACGCTCAGCCCGCTGTGGTGGGCGCGCGTCGCCTGCTGACCGCCTGAACCACCGGAAACACGCATGGCACAAGCCTCACAAAAAGCTCAGATCGTCGGCAAGGTGGAATACCGCGAGGGGGATGGCGCGAACCTGGTGATCCGTCCCGGACCGGTGAAGGTCCAGAAGGGCGACAACGATGTCACGCTGAGCTGGGAAGACGAAGGCACGCGGGGCTCGACCGCCATTCCCTTGATCGATTTCAAGCGCTTCGTGGCCGAAGGCAAGATCAAGCTGTCGAACTGAGTGTCGAACTGAGTCTTCAGGGATGTTGCCTCGGGGGTCAAGCTCCACCCGATGTGACCAGAGATTCAGTACAAGCGCACCGCGACGTCGAAATGCCAGGTGCGGCGGATTTCGATCACGTCGTACTGGCGCGCCAGCGCAGGCGGGAACGCGGGGTACATGGCCTGGCTTTCCACAATGCGTGGAATCGCTTCGTCGATGGCTTTCACGCCGCTGGAGCTCACAAAGGTGACCGACTCGACCGAACCATCGCTGCGTATCGCCACCGTCACGACCGGATGGGTGTGCGGCTGCCGTGCGGCTTCGCGCACCATCTCGAAGGTCATGTTCATCTGGATCTTTCGAGCCCAGGCTTCTGCGTAGCGCACCAGTTCCTCGTTGGGGTCCGTGCGGCCGAACAAGCGCGCACGGCGCAGTGTGCTCCAGGAAGAGGGCAGTTCGCGCGCCGCTTCTGCCGCTGCGCGTCGGTCGGCCTCCTCGTTCAACTGCCGCCCGATGGCACGCAGACGCTCTTCGCGCCGGGCCTCGGCTTCCTGCTTTTCTGCCTGCAGCCGTGCTGCTTCGGCGCGCGCTGCGTCCTGGCGGGCGGCTTCCTCCCGGCCAGCGGCTGCGGCTGCGGCGGCCTGACGCTCGCCTTCGAGCCTTGATGCCTCAGCGATCGCGGCCGCCTGTTGCGCAGCCGCCTGTTGCGCTGCGGCCTGCTGCTCGGCTTCTTGCCTGGCTGCTGCCTGTTGTGCTGCAGCTTCCTGACGTTGGGCTTCCTGCCGCGCGGCCTCGGCCTGGGCGGCCTGCTGTCGCTCTGCTTCCTGCCTGGATGCTTCCTGCGTTGCGGCTTCCTGTCTTGCGGCTTCCTGTTGGGCCGCCGCCTGCCGCGCCTGGGCCTGCTGCCGCTCCGTCTCCTGTCGCTCGGCTTCCGCCCTCGCGGCCTGCTGGCGTGCCGCCTCGTCTCTCGCAGCTTGCTGTTGCTCGGCTTCCTGCCGCGCAGCGGCTTCGCGTTGTTCCGCCGCCTGCCTTGCGGCTGTCGCTTGTGCGGCCTGCTCGCGTGCTGCCTCCTCCCTGGCGGCCTGCGCCTGCGCTTCGGCCTGCCGGGCTTCGAAGGCGAGGCGGGCGGCTTCGGCTTGCGCGGCGAGCTGTGTGGCCAGCGCAGCCTGTCGTTCGGCCTCGATGCGTGCCGCTTCTGCGCGGGCGGCTTCGAGTGAGGCGGCTTCCTGCCGAGCTGCCTCCTGCCTGACTGCTTCTTGCCGAGCTGTTTCCTGGCGATCAACCTCGGCTCTTGCAGCCTGCTCGCGCGCTGCTGCCTGCCTAGCGGACTCGGCCTCTGCGGCGGCCTGTGCCTGTGCGGCGGCCTGTTGCGCTTCAGCCTCTTTGCGTTCGGCTTCCTGGCGCGCCGCGAGCTGCCGCTCAGCGTTCTGACGTTCGACCTCCAGACGCGCGTTCTCGGCGCGCGCGGCCTCAGCCTGCATCGCCTCCTGTCGTTCCACTTCCTGGCGCGCCAGGGCCTGACGGCTGGCTTCCTGCCTCTCGGTCTCCAGGCGTGCGGCTTCCACCCGGGCCGCATCCTGCCGTGCGGCTTCCTGCCGTTCGGTCTCGATGCGTTCGGTCTCCCTTCGCTCGGTCTCCAGCCGAGCGGACTCCTGGCGAGCGGTTTCTGCGCGCACCGCTTCCTGTTGCGCCGCCTCGGCCTGCGCGGCTGCCAGGCGCGCCTGTTCGGCGCGCGCCGCCGCCTGACGCGCCCTTTCCCGTTGAACCGCGGCCCGCTGGGCAGCTTCCTGTCGTTCGGTTTCCAGCCTCGCCGCCTCAACGCGCGCTGCCTCCTGTTGTTGCGCTTCCAGCAACTCGGCCGGGTCCAGCATCGCCAGTTGTGTCGGGGGCTCAGGCGGCTGGGCGGGCTCAGGGTTCGGCGGTGGGGGGGCCGAGTCCAGTGCCGGCGAGGGAGGTGCGGGCGGCGCTGGCGTGGGTCGCGCTGTCACTTTGGGACTCGCCGGCCGTGTGGACCGGGGTGCGGCAATCGCTGCCACCGCCTGCGGCACCGGGGCGGCCGCTGCGGGCACCGCCGGCAAGGGCGTCAGCAGCACGCGCAGCGGAGGCGCTTCGGCACGGCGTTCCTGCCAGGGAAACGCCAGACCGGGCAGCCCGAAGGCCTGACTGCCGAAGGTCAGGCTCAGCAGCAGCAGATGCAACAGGAACGAGAGCAACAGCGCGAGATGCATGCGTCGTTGCTCCGGGATCCAGCCCCGGCCACGCCGCCACCCCTGCGCCAGCGCCTGCGGAATCGATTGCACCGATTTGCGCTCCGAAGTGGAGACCGGCCAGCGGCTGGAACCCGATGAACTCAAGCGTCCCCCACCGTCGCAGGGCCTGCCGCTCGCGGCAGGGCCAGTCTGTCAAGGGCTTGCCGGATCATGGCGAGGGTTCTGTCGAGCTGCATCCGGGCATTGTCCTATCCAATCCGGGCGCCCCGTGCGGCGAATCTCACACCGAGGCGCAATGCCTCGCCGCAGTTCAGCGGATCAGCAGGCGATTCGTATAGGCATCGTAGAGGTGGCTGTCTGCCACCTGGACCGGCTTGTAATCGTAAATGGGGGTCGCCGTCATGGTGTAGGTGCAGTTGAACAGCAACCGGGGACGTTCAGCCGGCGGCACGCCCCGATGAATGCCCCACATGTTGCCCATGAAGGCCGTGCCCCGGGGGCCACGCACGGTGATCACACTGTCTTGGCCGAAGCGGCGTTCGACATAGTCCTCGCTGTAGGGACGCAAACGAAAGCGCCCCGCCGTGTGGTGCGAAGCGCTCACGTACTGATGCGGGCCGCTGTCGTCGGTCACGTCGGTGAGGTAGATGAACAGGCGAAGGATGCCCCAGTCTTCCGTGTCCCGATGGAATTGCTGTACGACGATGTTGGCCTTGGGATCAGGGAACGACCAGCGCAAGCCGAGGCCGGAAATGGTGGGTTTGCATCCCAGAAAACCCGCTGCGATCTGCAGCAGACCCGGATCGTTGATGGCCTTGAGCAGGTGGGGGCAGGCGAGGATGGTGGGGAGGTCGTAGACGGCGGAGGAGACTCCCTTGCTCTCCAATGTGACCGGCCCGCCGGGTGCGCCTTGGGCCACGGGCACGGTAGCCAGGTAAGCCAGCACATCGTCGATCTGCCGGGAATCGAGCGGTCCGGGCACGGTCGTCATGCCAGTCTCTCGAAGCTGGCCGAGCGCGGTTTGCGCTGCGGTGCCTTCTGCTGCCGCTGCCGCCCCGTGCAACACCGTGACCAAAGCCCGGATGGCGGAGATGACACCGCGCCGCAGCGCTGGGTGGGGCAGCAAGCGCGATGCGTAATAGGCGCCGTAGCGCAGGAGATTCTGACGATCGAGAGGCCGACTGGGAATCATGGAGGCTCCTGCAAGGCAGTTTGGGCGATTCTGCACGTCGTTCCACGTTTCCGGCGTCGCCAAAACAACAGTGCTTTCGTGCTACTGCCGCAAGCGCAAACAATGTCACGCCCGGGTCATACTTCCACCCTCCACCGACCTGCTGACCATGATCAACGGCCACACCGAACTCATCGCCCACATCGGCTACCCGACGCACACCTTCAAGTCGCCGCTGATCTACAACCCGTACTTCGAGCAGGTCGGGGTGAACGCGGTGGTGGTGCCCATGGGCTGTCGGTCGCCCGACTACCCTGCGTTTCTGCGGTCGGTATTCACGCTCACCAATGTGCGTGGCGCGCTCATCACCATGCCGCACAAGGTGGTGACGGTAGGGCTTCTCGATGAGGTGACCCCCACGGTGAAGGTGGCTGGCGCCTGCAACGCCGTCAAGCGCGCCGACGGTGGTCGACTGGTGGGCGACATGTTCGATGGCGAAGGCTTCGTGCGCGGCGTGCGGCGCAGGGGGCTCGTGCTCGAGGGTGCTCGCGTGCTGGTGGTGGGGTGTGGCGGCGTCGGATGCGCCATTGCTGCCTCTCTGGCTGCGGCGGGTGTGGACGCCATGGCGCTTTACGACGTGAATCCCGCCTCCGCCGAGTCATTGGCGCAACGGCTGCAAGTCCACTACCCACGCGTCGAGGTCGAAACCGGCCGCAACGATCCGGCGGGATTCGACCTTGTGGTCAATGCCACACCCATGGGCATGAATGAAGGCGATCCGCTGCCACTGGACGTGTCCCGGCTGCAGGCGCGCACGTTCGTGGGCGAGGTGGTGATGCGCACCGAGATGACGGCCTTTCTGTCGGCCGCGCAGGCACGCGGCTGCCAGGTGCAGGTGGGCACCGACATGCTCTTCGAACAGATCCCGGCCTATCTGGAATACTTCGGGTTTCCCACCACCACGGCAGACGTGCTGCGGTCGGTGGCCCGCTTGGGCGGCTGAGCCAGAAGCCCAGGCCCATTCCCCCAAGGCAACGTTTGTCCGATCAGAGATTTCCGCATCCCGCGCGGGGCATCGCGCTGGCGGTGTGCGCCACGCTGTGCTTTGCCATGCTGGACACCGCATCGCAATACGTGGGCGCGGTGGTGCCCGTGCTCATGGCGGTGTGGCTGCGCTTTCTGGTGCAGACGGGCATGACCTTGCTGCTGCTCTGGCCCCGGCAGCGCAGCGCCCTCTTCAAGACCCGCCGACCCGGCTGGCAACTGGTGCGAGGAACCCTCATGGTGGGTTCGGGCACGGTGGCCTACTTGAGCCTGCGCTACGTGCCCGTGGGTGAGTTCACCGCCATCCTCATGCTCGTGCCGCTGGTGATCACACTGCTGGCGGCGCCCCTTTTGCATGAACGCGTGCCCGCGCTCACCTGGTGGCTGGTGGCGGGCGGGCTGATCGGTGCGCTGATCGTGATCCGGCCCAAGGGCAGCGACTTCCAGAGCGCGATGCTGTTGCCGTTGGCGCTCGTGTTCATCAATGCGGTCTACCAGATCGTCACCAGTCGCATGGTGCGCACCGAGGACCCCGGCACCATGCACTTCTACACCGGCCTCACCGGCCTGGTGTTCGGCACGCTGCTGCTGCCGTGGTCGTGGGCGGCGCTGGGCGAATGGAAGCTGTGGGCCATCGTCTCGGTGATGGGTGTGTTCGGTTCGCTGGGGCACTACTTCATGATCCAGGCCTACCACCGCGCACCCGCCTCCAGGCTTACGCCCTACATGTACGCGCAGATCGGTTTTGCAACGCTCGGCGGCTGGGTGGTGTTCGGCTACGTGCCGGACGCGTGGTCGATCGCCGGCATCGCGATCATTGCGCTGTGCGGTGGCCTGGGCGTGCGCGTGCGCCACGGCTGAATCGGGCCCCCCATTTCAGCCTTTCAGTCGCATCTGGTTCGGCAGTGGCACCGATCTGCGCAGCACGTCTTCGGCCAACCAGAGCGCCGATCGGCGCGCGCGTTCGGCCACCATCGGCAGCGGCATCTGCTGGTAGTCGTCGTTGAACACCTCGAAGCTGTAGTCGCCCGCGTAGCCCAGCCGGTCGAGCTTGAGCACGAGGTCCACCAGTTGTTCGCTGTGCACGCCTTCACCGGGAAACACACGAAAGGTGCGCGCCGTGGTCATGCGTTCTTCGAAGGTGCGCGTCTCCTGCCACATGAAATCCGCCAGTTGCACCAGGAAGATTTTTTCAGGATCAAGGTAGTCGATCTCTTCGAGCGAGGTCTTGGCCGCGAAGATGTGAAATGAATCCAGACCGAGGCCCAGATTGGGGCAATCGGCGCGGCAGACCACATCCCAGGCGGTGGTGAATTCGTTGACCGTCCGGCCCCACGAAAGACCTTCGTAGGCGATGCGGATGCCCAGCGGTATGGCCAGCATGGCCAGCTTGCGCAGGTCGCGCGCGAGGTGATCGATGTCTTGCGAGGCGTGGGTGGACGTGGAGGAGCAGACGAGCAGCACGCGGCAGTCGAGCGCGGCGCACATCTCGAGCATGCTCTTGGCAATGTCCATCTTGTACTGGTGCAGGTGCCCCGAGAGACCTTCGAAATCACGCAGCACCTGAAACCCCGTGCCTCTCAGGCCGCTGTTCCTGACAGCCTGAATCGCCGCATCGAGGCCGCCGGGGTGACCCACGAGGTCGTTGGCCTTGAGCATCACCTGTGAGAATCCCGCCGCTTTCATGGCGGCCAGCTTGGCTTCGAGAGGTCCTGCCAGCGTGATGGTGTCCATGCCGAAACCGCTGATGGCTTCGGTCGTGTTTTCCTGGGTGCTCACCGCATCAGCCCCGGTCGCTGTGCACCAGCTCGAACACCACCGAGCCCAGGTAGGTCTTGGTGATGGCGCCTCGCTGTTCGGTGTGCGCTGCTTCGGTTTCCACGAACTCGACGCCGAGCGCGCGCAACGCTTTCACCGCAGTCAATACGTCGGGCCCGCCCAGGCCGATGCGCTGGAGGCGTTCCTCGGTATCCACCACATGGAGCTCGGGTTCGATGAGTTGCAGCATGAAGGACCGGCCCAGTTCCAGCGCCGGTGTGCGCAGCAGCGTGCCTTTGGGCATGATGCCGAAGCGCTGTTCGTCGGGAATCAGTTCGGTGCCGAAAAGCTCGTTGTAGAACTGGATCCAGTCGTTGCTCCGCCCGGGCCCGATGTATTGCACCACTCCGAAGAAATGAAGGCCGGCGGTGGCGGGCGGCCGCTGGTCCACCGAAGGGATGGGCACGAAGTCGACGTCGTAGATCGAGAACTCGGCGTAGCGGTCGACAAAGTAGATGCGGCTGTTGCCGGCGCCGTGAATGGCCGGGATGTTGAGCTCCATCACCTCGGCGTGCGTGGGCACCGACCAGGCACCCCGTTCGAGCACATAGTGGTAGGCCGAACGCGCGTCACGAACACGCAGCGCCATGGCCGAGATGAAGGGCACCTCGCCACCGTGAGCGCCACCGCGTGAGTCGGTGGGGTGCGCATTGACCACGATGTTGAGTTCGCCCTGGCGGTACAACAGCACCTCGCGCGAGCGGTGGCGACCCACCGGCCGGAATCCCATCATCTCCAGCACCTGACCGAGAGCCTGCGGCTTGCTGGTCACGTACTCGATGAACTCGACGCCGTCCAGGCCGAGGGGATTGGCCGCGTCGCCGAAGGACGCCTGCATGGGTTCTCGGCTGGCTGCCGCGCTGAGGAGAAGATCGCTCATGAGAAGACTCGCTTCCGGGGATGGACACGACCGGACTTTAGAGCCAATCGCGCTCATTCGGCCAGCGGTGTTCAGTTCACCATCACCAGCTTGCCCTTGACCGAGCGCGATCCCATGATGGCGTAGGCCCTGGGCAATTCGCTCATCGGCAGGGTCTGGTCGATCACGGGCTTCAGATCCCCCTTGGCGTACATACCCGCCAGGGTCTGCATCATCTGGGCGTTGGCCTTGGTTTCAGGGCGGGCAATGTCGCCCCAGTACACGCCGACGATGCTTTCACCCGTGAGCAGGGTCAGGTTCAGCGGGAGGCTGGGAATGGGGCCGCTGGCAAAGCCCACCACCAGGTA
>SXGT01328158.1_pt1 | contig 10736 bp, 13 predicted proteins | sample 3176221 | NCBI WGS metagenome assembly SXGT01 (sample SAMN11356862, study PRJNA531348) | freshwater metagenome | isolation source: freshwater sample F1-120 | place: China: Fuxian Lake, Yuxi | collected 2017-12-25
CCTGGTCGACCAGATCGAGCAGGACATCGCCGCCGGCCACCCGACCTGGGTCGCGATCCGCGAGGCGGCGGTGCGGCGCTTCCGGCCGATCGTGCTGACGGCCGCCGCGGCGATCCTCGCGATGATCCCGCTGGCGCGCAGCGTTCTCTGGGGGCCGATGGCCTACGCCATCATGGGGGGGCTGCTGGTCGCCACCGCCATGACATTGTTGTTCGTTCCGGCGCTTTACGCCGCGTGGTTCAAGGTGAAGGCGGAGCCTTCGGGCGGATCGCCGACTTCGGCCGGAACGCCTTGATCACCGACTCGTCGGTGTCGATGTACGGACCGCCGATGAGGTCGATGCAGTAGGGCACGGCGGCGAAGATGCCGGGCGCGTCAGGCAGTCCCTGCAGCGTCTCGCGGATCGACTTCGGCTGGCCGGGCAGGTTGATGATCAGCGATTTCCCCCTGATCACCGCTACCTGCCGCGACAGGATCGCGGTCGGCACGAACTTCAGGCTGATGGCGCGCATCTGTTCGCCGAAGCCGGGCATCACCTTGTGCGCGACGGCGAGCGTCGCCTCGGGCGTGACGTCGCGCGGCGCCGGCCCCGTGCCGCCGGTGGTGAGGATCAGGTGGCAGCCGGCCTGCTCGGCGAGCATCACCAGCGTGGTCTCGATCACCGCCTGCTCGTCGGCGATCAGCCGGGTCTCGAAGCGGATCGACGGCGACGCCACCGCCTTGCCAAGCCATTCCTGCAGCGCGGGGATGCCCTCGTCCCTGTAGACGCCGGCGCTCGCGCGGTCGCTAACAGACACCAGGCCGACTACCAGTTCCTCGTTCATGTGACCTCGTAGAAATCTATCTCGACGCCCGCCGGGCGGCGCGCGCCGCTGCCGACGCAGATCGTTCGGTTCAGCCAATCGTAGCGCGGGTCCGCGGTCTCGAACCACGGCGTGGTGCGCATGTAGTAGAGCGCCGGGTCGACGTCCTCGCCGCGCATCAGCCGCGCGAGGACCTCGGGCGGCGCGTGCCGGTAGCCCTGGTTGCGCACGTAGACCAGCGCGCCGTCCGCGGTCTCGATGGTGTAGCGGGCATCCAGGTACGCCACGCCGTCGGCGCGGATGATCTGCCAGTCGGCGCCGCCCGGCAGCACCTTGCCCGCCAGTCGCGGCCCGGACACCGTGCCGCCGGTGATGTCGATGATGCGCCGGTGGCCCGCGGGTGTGTGGCCGAGGTCGCGCACCGGGGCAAGCGAAATCTCCGCGCGGAACAGCAACTTCAAATCTGGCATACGATGGTCCTCAGATGACGGTCCTCGATCCGGCGCGCGAACGGCAGATGGTGCGGGTGCTCGCGGGCATTCAGTTCGCGAACGTGCTCGACTTCGTGCTGATCATGCCGCTGGGTCCCCAGCTGATGCGCGTGTTCGGCATCTCGTCGGCGCAGTTCGGTCTGCTCGTTTCAGTGTACATGCTCGCGGCGGCGGTCTCGGGGCTGGTGGCCGGCAGCCTGATCGACCGCTTTGACCGCAAGCGCGTGCTGCTGTGGCTGCAGGCCGGGCTCGCGATCTCGCTCCTCGGCTGCGCCCTCGCGCCGGACTGGATCGTGCTGCTGCTCGCGCGCGCGGCTGCCGGTGCGTTCGGCGGGGTCATCGGCACGCAGGTGCATGCGGTTCTCGGCGATGCCATCCCGCCCGAACGCCGCGGCACGGCGACCGGGTTGGTGATGTCGGCGTTCGCCTTCTCATCGGTGATCGGCGTCCCGTTCGGGCTGGTGCTCGCCGACCTGCTGGGCTGGCGCGCGCCGTTCGCGGTGCTGGCGATGGGCGTGGCCGCGCTGTTCGCCGTCAGCGCCGGAATTCTCCCCTCCCGGCCCGCGCAGCCGGGGCCGCGCGGACACCCGGTGAAGGTCGTCGTCGAGGTGCTGCGCAACGCCAACCATCGCCGCGCGATCCTGCTGATGGCGATGCTGATGGCGGCGTCGTTCTCGATCGCGCCATTCTCGGCGCCGTACCTGATACAGAACGTGGGACTGCGGGAGTCGGATCTCGCGGTGCTGTACCTGTTCGGCGGCGTCATGACGCTGTTCACCTCGCGCTGGATCGGCCGCCAGGTCGACCTGCGCGGCAAGCAGCGCATGTTCCGCATCCTCGCGCTCGCGACCGCACCGGCCTTCATGCTCGCCACCGTGCTGCCGCCGGTGTCCCTCGGCACCGCGGTGTTGCTGATGATGGCCTACATGGCGCTCGGCTCGGGGCGCTTCATCCCGGCGATGGCGATCACCAATGCCGCGGCCGATCCGCGCGTGCGCGGCGGCTTCCTCAGCCTTTCGGGCGCGGCTCAGCAGGCGTCCGCCGGAATCGCGTCGATCGTCGCGGGGCTGGTGATCGGCCACGGACCGTCCGGCGAACTGACGCGCTTCGGCTGGATCGGGGTGTTCGCGGTGCTGCTGACGATCGTCGCGGTGCTGTGGGCCCCGCGGATAAAGGCCATCAGTTAGGCGGCGCTTCCCTCAGCACGCGGAACAACTCGCGTTGCGCGCGCGGCGGCTTCGCCTCGGCGATCTCCTTGCGCGCGTTGCGGATCAGCGTGCGCATCGCCTGGATGTCCGCGTCGGGGTGCGACGAGGCGTACTCGGTTAGCGCGCCGTCGTCCTCGATCAGGCGGCTGCGCCAGCGTTCCAGGTGCTGCTGGCGCACCTTGGACTCCGTGGAATTGCCCTCGCGTTCGGCGAGCGCGGCCCGGATCGGCTCCGGGTCGACGTTGCGCATCAGCTTGCCGACGTACTGCAGCTGGCGCCGCCGGCCCTCGTGGGCGGTGATGCGCCGCGCCTCGCGGATCGCGATCGCGAGGTTCTCGGGCAGGGGGATGCTGGCGAACTGGCTTTCCGGCAGCTTCACCAGCGCGGCGCCCAGCGCCTGCAGGTCGAGCATCTGCTGCTTGAGCTTGGTCTTGCTGGGGGGTTCCTGGCCCGGAATTTCCTCGTCCATTCCACGTATGATAGCGCGCCATGCAACACAACCCCCGCTTCACCTACACGCCCGGGCAACTGCGCGGCTTCGCGCAGGACGTGCTGGACAACGCGAAGCGCCTTGGCGCCTCGACCTGCGAATGCGACGTCTCCGAGGGCTACGGCCTGTCGGTGGTGGTGCGCAAGGGCGCGGTCGACACCATCGAAAACAACCGCGACAAGGGCATCGGCGTCAGCATCTACGTCGGCGAGCGGCCGCATGCGCGCCGCGGGCACGCCAGCACCTCGGATTTCAGCCCGCGCGCCATCGCGCAGACGGTCGAAGCCGCGATGGCCATCGCCCGCCACACGGCCGAGGACGATTGCGCGGGACCGCCAGCGCCGGAGGAATTCGCGAAGGACATCCCCGACCTCGACCTGCACCACGCGTGGGACGTTTCCTCCGAAGAAGCGATCCAGCTCGCGCAGCGCACCGAGCGCGCGGCGTTCGCGCTGTCGCCCAAGCTGAAGAACTCCGAAGGCGCCGGCGTGTCGGCGCAGCACTACCAGTTCGTGTTCGCCAACAGCCTCGGCTTCATGGCGGGCTATCCGAGTTCGCGGCACTCGCTGTCCTGCGTGATGATCGCGGAGGACAAGGGCCTGATGCAGCGCGACGACTGGTACAGCTCCGCGCGCGTGCCGGCGGACCTCGCCCGGCCGGAGGCGCTCGGCCGCTACGCCGGGGAGCGCGCGCTGGCGCGGCTCGGCGCGCGCAAGATCCCGACCTGCCAGGTTCCGGTGCTCTTCGAGGCCCCGCTCGCCACGTACCTGATCGGCACCTTCGTCTCCGCGGTGAGCGGCGGCAACCTGTACCGCAAGAGTTCGTTCCTGCTCGACAGCCTCGGCAAGCCGGTGTTCTCGAAGGGCGTCAGCATCGACGAGCGGCCGCACGAGAAGCGCGGCTTCGCCAGTGCGGCGTTCGACGAGGAAGGCGTGGCGACGAAACTCCGCACCATCGTGCGCGACGGCGTCCTCGAAGGCTACTTCCTCGGCAGCTATTCCGCGCGCAAGCTCGGCATGCGCACGACCGCCAGCGCCGGCGGCAGCCAGAACCTCGTCGTGCGCAGCGAAGGGCCGGATTTCCGCGGCATGCTCCGGAAGATGGGCCGCGGCCTGCTGGTGACCGAACTGCTAGGCCAGGGCATCAACATGATCACCGGCGACTACTCGCGCGGCGCGGCAGGTTACTGGGTCGAGGGCGGCGAGATCGCCTACCCGGTGGAAGAGGTCACCATCGCCGGCAACCTGCGCGACATGTTCATGGGCATCGCCGCGATCGGCTCCGACACCATCGTCCGCGGTTCCCGCACCTGCGGCTCCATCCTCATCGACCAGATGACCATTGCCGGGAACTGAAGAAAGGAAACCGAACATGCTCGTGCTCCGAATCCTCCTTGCCGCCGCGCTGCTCGCCGCGGGCGCCGCGACGGCGCAGACCAAGCCCGCCCCGCGCATGCCGGACGTGATCTTCGTGCCGACGCCGCAGGAGGTGGTGGAGGACATGCTGCGCCTCGCCAACGTGAAGAAGGGCGACGTGCTGTACGACCTCGGCTCGGGCGACGGGCGCATCGCCATCACCGCCGCGAAGCTCTACGGCGTGCGCGCCGTCGGCATCGACATCGACCCGGAGCGCATCCGCGAGGCCAACGAGAACGCGAAGAAGGCGGGCGTGGAGAAGCTGGTGCAGTTCCGCAACGCAGACCTGTTTGCGTCGGACTTCCGCGAGGCCACGGTGGTGACGCTGTACCTGCTGCCCGACCTCAACGTGAAGCTGCGCCCGAAGCTGTGGGCCGAGTTGAAGCACGGCTCGCGCGTGGTGTCGCACCAGTTCGAGATGGGCGACTGGAAGCCGGAGAAGAAGCTCGAGTCCGGCACGCGGACCATCTACTTCTGGACCATCCCGGACCGGGCGAAGAAATAGCGCCGGGCGGCTACTGGGCCGCGACGCTGCCGCCTGGCGGGAGCATCGCGCCGAGGAAGCGGCCGATCTGGCGCCAGTACTCGTCGCGGTACTCGATCGAGCGATGGCCGGTGTCCGGCAGCACGTGCACTTCCTTGGGGCCGCCCCAGGCCCTGGCCAGCGCCTCGCCGTTTTCCAGCGGCGTCACGTCGTCTTTCTCCGCGAGCAGGAACAGCGCCGGCTTGTCGATCGCGGGCGCGGCGTCGATCGAGTTGTAGCGGTCGCCGACCAGCAGCTGCAGCGGCAGGTACGGATAGCGCTTCTCGCCAATGGCGGCGATGCTGTCGAACGGGGTGGCGAGGATCACGCCGCGCAGCGCCCGGGTGCCGGCCAGCGACACCGCGACGTACGAGCCGAGGCTGCGGCCCAGCGCGACGATGTTCGACGCGTCGATGTCCGGCCGCGCCGCCGCCCAGTCGTAGATGCTGCGCGCGTCGTCCCTGAGCGCCTGCTCGGAGGGCTTGCCCTGCGACAGGCCATAGCCGCGGTAGTTGACCAGCAGCCAGCCCCACTGCGGCGGCTTCTCGCCCCAGCCCACCATCCACGAAGTCTCGCGGAACGCGCCGCCGAAGACGATCACCAGCGGGTACCGCTCGCCTGGCTTCGCCGCAGGTGCGCGCTTGAGCAGGCCGTGCAGCATCGCGCCGTCGGGCGTGGCGATGCGCACCTCCTCGACGCCCTCCTGGGATTGCACGATGTTGGTGAAGCGCTCCGGCCCCACCGGCCGCGAGCGGAACAGGTACCGCTCCTCCAGCGGCTCGGTGATCAGCGAGCAGCCGGCGAGCCCCAGCAGGGCGGCGCAAAGGAGGAGGCGGGGCATGGGAGAATTATGACATCCGACCCACCACGCGAGTTCCGCACCCATGGCCGCAAAGCTCGAGATCGAGATCGCCTCCGACGTGATCTGCCCGTGGTGCTATATCGGCAAGCGGCGTTTCGAGAAGGCGCTGCAGATGCTGGACGGCGAGTTCGCCGTCCAGGTGACGTGGCTGCCGTTCCAGCTCAATCCCGACATGCCCGAGGAGGGCGTCGCCAGGGATGCCTACCGGACGCGCAAGTTCGGCTCGCTGGAGAAATCGCGCCAGCTCGACGCCCGCGTCGCGGGAGAGGCGGCTGGGGAGGGGCTGCAGTTCGCGTTCGATCGCATGGCGCGCACGCCGAACACGCTGGCCGCGCACAGGCTGATCGATCTCGCGCAGCAGCAGGGCAAGGGCGACGCCGCCGTGGAGGCGCTGTTCCGCGCCTACTTCCTCGAGGCCCGGGACATCGGCGACCGCTCGGTGCTCGAGAGCGTGGCCGAGTCCTGCGGCATCGACCGCGCGGTGATGGACGGACGCCTGGCCGATGCCGCGGAGCGCCGGCGCGTCGTCGAACTGGAGGAGAACGTACGCGAACTCGGCATCAGTGCGGTGCCGACATTCGTCATCGGCAGGCGCTACGGCGTTTCCGGCGCGCAACCGCCGGAGACACTTGCGCAGGCGATCCGCCAGGCTGCGACCGGGGCTGCGTGACGCCTCAGGTGAAATCCAGGCGCGTGTCCAGCAGCACCCCGTAGATCCGCACCGACGGGCCGCGCGGCAGTTCCAGCGCGGGCAGCGGCTGCGCGTCGAGTTCCAGGTTCGACAGCAGGAGCGCCCCCATCACCGAGTCCGAGAGCAGGAACTCGCCCGCGCGCGCACGATGCATCAGCCGGCTGGCGATGTTCACTGCGTCGCCGAGGGCGATGAAGCGCGCGTGGTTCTCCGGCCCGGTGGACCCGTACACCACGTTGCCCAGGTGCAGCCCGATCGAGACCGCGGCCGGCAGCCCGTACTCGCGGTGCCAGGCCTCCGCCAGCGGCGCGAAACCGTACTGGATGTCCTGCGCCGCGGTCACCGCCCGGCGCACCAGCTCCGAGGGCTTGCCGTGGCGGAACGTCGCCAGCATGGCGTCGTTCTGCGTCGACAGCGTTTCGCCGTCGTTGCCGCCCACGATCTTCTGCGTCAGAGTGAAGAACTCCCCCGCCAGGGCGACCACCCGGTCGGCTTCCAGCATGTCCGACATGCGCGTGAACCCGCGCAGCCGGGTGCACAGGATCACCGCCTGCCGCCGCTCGGCCGTCGCGGTGTCGTTCGTCGGTACTGCCGCCAGTGCTGCCATGCGTCCGTCTCCCTTGTTGATGGACGCCATGCTAAGCACTGTCAAAGTGTGCAAGGGAGGAACTAGTTCCTGCGCCGTCCACCGGCCGACGAACGGCGCCGTCGTCCGGCGGCGACCCGGATTCGGGTACGATGCCACGCAAAAGGGAGGGAGATCATGAATCTGACCATCGTGGTGGCCGCCGCGTGCGCCATCGGCGTTTCCGCCGCGCACGCACAAGGCAAGGGCGAGACGGTGAAGTTCCAGGACTACCCTGGCATCGGCAACATGCTGGTCCGGGTGGCGATCAGCAAGGGCTACTGCGACAAGCACGGCATCAAGTGCGTGGTCCAGCCGATCCCGTCCGGACCGCTCGGGGCGCAGGCCATGATGGCGAAGAGCATCGACTCGTCGCTGATCCCGGCGGAGATCATGGTCGGCGCCATCAACAAGGGCGCGAAGATGAAGATGGTCGTCGGCGGCGCGGTGACCAACGTCGCCGCGCTGATCGGCGGCAACCACGTGCCGCAGCCCAACGCCGACAAGGGCTGGCCCGCTTTCATGCAGGACCTCAAGGGCCGCAAGGTCGGCGTCACCGCGCGCGGCTCGCTGATGGAGACCACCACCACCTGGATGCTGCTGAAGGCCGGCATGAAGGCCGAAGACGTCACCTTCGTCGCGGTCGGCGGCCCGAACACCGCCTACGGCGCGCTGGTGTCGAAGCAGGTCGACGCCATCATGATGTTCGAGCCCGCGGGCGCGATGTGCACGGTGCTGAACACCTGCAAGGTGATCTGGCGCGGCGCTACCGCGAAGGAGCCGGCCGAGCAGTACGCCCTGAACGGCGGCGGCAACGGCCTCGTCTTCACCCAGGACTACATCGACCGCAACCCGCAGGCGATCGAGGCGGTGATCCGCGCCATCAAGGAAGCCGACGCGTTCATCAACAACCCGGCGAATTTCGACGAGGTGGTGAAGATCGCCGAGTCCTACTTCAAGTTCGACATGCCCAAGGGCGACGCGGTGCTGCGCCTCGCGCTGCAACTGGCCAACGGCTCGGGCACCTACAAGGCGGCGATCAACCGCAACGCCATCAAGGCGGGCCTCGATTTCCTCGTCGAGGCGAAGCAGATCGAGAAGGCGCCGCCGGTTTCCGAGATCGTCTACGACAAGGCCCCCTGAGCGTCCCGGCATGTTGGCGCCGGCGATCGAGATCCGCGAGCTCGTCGTGCGCTTCGGCGCCGACGTGCTGGCGGTCGACCGGTTCAGCACGGCGGTGGCGCCGGGCGAGTTCGTCTCCATCGTCGGCCCCAGCGGCTGCGGCAAGACCACGGTGCTGAACCTGCTCACCGGATTGATCGCGCTGGAGGACGGCGCGATCTCGATCCTCGGCAAGCGCCCGTTCGCGGGCAACCCGGATATCGCCTACATGCTGGCGCGCGACAGCCTGATGCCGTGGCGCTCGACGCTCGACAACGCCTGCTACGGCCTGGAGTTGCGCGGCGTGCCGCGGGCGGCGCGCGAGGAGAAGGCGCGAGCGTTGCTGAAGCGCGTCGGCCTGCAGGGCTTCGAGCGGGCGTGGCCGAAGCAGCTCTCGCACGGCATGCGCCAGCGCGCGGCGCTGGCGCGCACCTTCGCCCTCGACTCGCCGATCCTGCTGATGGACGAGCCCTTCGGCGCGCTCGACGCTCAGACCAAGCTGCAGCTGGAGGACCTGCTGCTAGAGCTGTGGAGCGGCGAGCGGCGCACCGTGGTGTTCATCACCCACGACCTCGCCGAGGCGGTGGCGCTGTCGGACCGCGTCATCGTCATGAGCGCGCGCCCGGGGCGCATCATCGCCGACATGAAGATCCCGCTCGCGCGGCCTCGCTCGGTGCGCGCGCTGCAGAAGAACCACGAGTTCCTCGAGCTCTACGCGATGGTCTGGGAGAAGCTTGAGGAAGGCCTTGGCAGCTCCCTCGAGGAGGTGCATTGACGCGCGCGGCGGCGACCGCCGGGCACGTCGCGTTCATCGCCGCGTTCCTGCTGGCCTGGGAGCTGGCCTCGAAGCAGGGCTGGCTGGACCAGACCTTCTTCGGCTACCCGAGCGGCATCGTCGCCTACCTGTGGGAGGGCTTCTGGACCAAGGGCAACCTGTGGAAGCAGCTCGGCTACACGGTCTCGGGAACGCTGATCTCGTTCGTGCTGGGCAGCGTCATGGCGGTCGCGCTGGCGCTTGCCTTCGTCACCTGGCCGAAGCTCGAGCACGCCATGGACCCGTACCTGATGGTGCTGAACGCGACGCCGCGCATCGCGCTGGCGCCGCTGTTCCTGCTCTGGTTCGGCCTCGGCCTCGGCTCCAAGGTCGCGGTCGGCACCAGCCTGTCGTTCTTCATCGTGCTGTCGTCCACCGTGGCCGGCATGCGGGGCGTCAACCCCGACCATCTCGTGCTGTCGCGGTCGCTGGGCGCGAAGCCGCTGCAGCTCTTCACCAAGGTCACGCTGCCCTCGGCCGTGCCGGTGATCTTCTCGGGCCTGCGGCTCGGCCTGATCTACTCGATGCTGGGGGTGATCGGCGCGGAGCTGATCGCCGCCGAGCACGGCCTCGGCCAGACGCTGTCGTACCTGCAGTCCACCTTCCACATGAACGGCGTGATGGGGCTGCTGGTGCTGCTGGCGTGCCTGGGCATGCTGGTGACGCGCGGCATGACCATGCTGGAACGCAACCTGCTGAGGTGGCAATGACGACGACGGTGCGCTGGATCCTGAACATCCATCCCGACAAGTGCCAGGGGCACAACCGCTGCCGCGCGATCGTGCCGGAACTGGTCGAGATCGACGACTACGGCAATGCGAAGGCGAAGGGCGACGGCCTGGTGCCGGAGGCCCTGCTGGAGAAGGCGCGCCTCGCGGTGAAGAACTGCCCCGAGCATGCCGTGCGGTTGACGCAGCAAAGCTGAAGGAGGACACCATGAGCGCCAAGACACCCGTGACCGACTGGGCCACCGACTTCGACCACACCGATCCGCGCTGGAACGAGGACCCGTACCCGATCTGGGACGAGCTGCGCGAGCGCTGCCCGATCGCCAGGAGCGGGCGCTTCGAGGACGGCGCGTACTTCCCGTCGCGCTTCCAGGACGTGCGCGACATCGCCTACGACACCGAGCACTTCTCGTCGCGCCGGGTGATCGTGCGCGAGACCAAGATCAACCCGCCGTTCCCGTCGCCGCCCATCACCTCGGACCCGCCCGAGCACCGCGCGGCGCGCATGCCCCTCCTGCCGGCGTTCAATCCCAAGGCGGTGGAGAAGCTGACGCCGGGCACGCGCGAACTGTGCAACCGGCTGATCGACGGTTTCATCGCCCGCGGCAGCTGCGACGCCGCGACCGACTATGCGCAGCACATCCCGACGCGCGTCATCGCGAAGATGCTCGGCGTCGACGAGAACGACGGCGACCGCTACCGGCGCTGGATCAAGATGGCGCTCGAGGAAGGCATCCACGACACGCCGACGATGGTGCAGGCGATCACCGAGATGTCGCAGTATTTCGCCGGGGAGCTGAAGAAGCGCGGCACGGACCCGGGCGACGACCTCATCTGCCTGATGCGCGACCAGCGCGTCGACGGCCAGCCGCTGTCGCCGGACAAGCTCATCGGCACGCTGCGGCTGATCCTGATCGCCGGCATC
>SXGT01583567.1_pt1 | contig 10736 bp, 7 predicted proteins | sample 3176221 | NCBI WGS metagenome assembly SXGT01 (sample SAMN11356862, study PRJNA531348) | freshwater metagenome | isolation source: freshwater sample F1-120 | place: China: Fuxian Lake, Yuxi | collected 2017-12-25
CGGCTTCTGGCGGGTGAAGCCCATGGTGTCGATGACCGCCAACCAAGGCCAGACGCGATCGGCCCCGGCGTCGCTGTCGAGGCTTGTCGCGCTGTCTAACGCAGCAGCGGAGCCTGGGTCGCTGCAGCCGCCCGCGGCGACGCTCAGGCAGAGCGCTCCGACGGCGACGCCAGACCCGCGCAGCCATGCGGCGACCCGAAGCCAGCGCCCAAACGCGGCGCTGCGTCCGGCGGCGACAGGCCTCCGCTGGAGCGAGGGGCGTGCGGCGTCAGAGGTCAGCATGGCGCCCACGCTAGGCCTCGATGGCGGCCAAGCCGTCCTTGGTCAATCCGTCGTCCGCGCCGAAGGTGGCCGCGTCCACACCGCAGGCGCGGACGATACTCATCAGCGCTTTCGACGTGTTCTCGCCGCCTTTCGAGCGGTAGTGCAGGTCCGTCTTGAGCTTGCCGCTGGCCGAGCCGGCGATGACGACCGGCATCTCCTCCAAGCTGTGGGTCTTGCCGAGGCTGACCTCGCTGCACAGCAGCACCGCCATGTGATCGAGCAGCGTGCCGTTGCCCTCGGGGATTGCGTCCAGCGCCTTGAGGTAGTCGGCGGCCATCTGCATGCACTGCAGCACGATGGCGTGGACCTGCGGCTGATCGCCGGGCTCGTCGTGGGTGAGCTGGTGGTGGCCCGAGACAGCGCCGGTGAACAGGACGTTGCTGACGGGGTGTGTCAGCCAGTGCGAGACGACGCGTGTCTGGTCGCAGGCGAGCGCCATGGCTGCCAGCTCGGCCATGATCTGGCTGCGCAGGACGAGCTGCGGCCGGCCCTCGATGTCGGGGTAGGCCTCGGCGGGCTTGGCAGGCAGCTTGCAGGCCGCGAGGTTGGGAGGATCTTCTTCGAGCTTCGCCAGCCGTTTCTCTAGGCTACGCACCGCATCGAGATGTGCCTGGAGACGAAGCTGATCCGCGGCGCCGAGCTTGCCGCGCACCTGCTCGCAGTCGATGGCGACGCCGTCGAGGATGCTACGGCGCAGGCCGATCGTCGGGTCGGGGATCGGATCCTCGCCGGGCAGCGTGAAGCCCTTGCCGAACAAGCGCGCGAAGGCCTTGTGGGCGCTCTTCTCGACCGGGTTCTGGCTGTTGGGCCCGTTGTACGAGAGGCCATTGCCCTCGACGGCCAGCTCGAGGCTACCAAAACGGGTCTCTTTGCCGGCGGTGGCGGCGATGATCTGATCGATCGAGGGCCCGCCGAAGGTGTGATCGGTGCCGGCGAGCTTGACCGGCCGCCCGCTGAGGATGCCGGCGGCGCCCGCGAAGTGCGGCACGGAGTTGGGGACGCCGAGGCGGGTTCCGCTGACGACGCAGAGCTTCTTCTTGAAGGCGGCGAGGGGGGCGAGCTGCTCCGAGAGTTGCCAGGCGTCGCCCTGTCCCTCGCCTTTGGGCGTCCAGCGCTCTGGCAGCGTACCGTTGCCCCAGAAGAAGAGGCCGAAGCGCACCGGAAAGCCGTCGGCGCCCTCAGCGTGGGCGCGCCTTGGCAAGAGCGGCGCCCACGGGTCGCGTAACCACCGCTCGCCATGGTCGTCGAAGAAGGCGTCGAGCGGAGGCAGCCCGATACCGATGGCGGCGCCGCCAAGCAGGCCGCGCAGCAGTGTCCGGCGCGAGAGAGGCGCGCTGCCGTCCAGGCGTCGCACGGCACGCCAGCGGCTGGCCGCCGCGGCGGCGAGCGTTGACTTGGGGCCTCCGGATCCTTGGTCTGCGCTCATGGCGTCGCCTTGGCGACCGCGAGCCGCCTGAAGCTGGGGTCCATCACGACGTCGACGAACAGCGCCCGCAGTCGCATCCCGGCGTCGCCAAAGCGATCTTCTAGGCGCTCGAGCGTCCCATGCGTGCCCTTGCCCGGGCGCCGGTTGTTGGCGAACGCCCAGACCTTCTCGACCAAACACTTACGGTAGTTGGGGTTGTTGGCGACAGCGTCGGCCAGCTCGACGGCGTCCTTGAACTGCACACCGTCGATGGCGCCGCTCGGGTCGATGAGGGCGCCATTGTCGTGGCTGCGGTAGCGGCCGATGCCGTCGAAATTCTCAAGCCCGAAGCCCGGCGGGTCCGTAAAGCTGTGGCAGCCGTTGCAGTTGGGCTCTAGCATGTGCGCGATGAGCCGCTCCTTGAGCGTCGGCGCCGCAGCAGAGGCCTCGGGGATGGCCGTGTTCAGGTTCGACGGCGGCAGCGGCACCTGCTCACACAGCAAGGCCTCGCGAATGAAAACGCCGCGAAGGGTCGCCGAGCTGCTGACCGGGTGGCTGCGGCTGGCCAGAAAGGAGACGTGGCCGAGCAGCCCGCGCCGCAACCCGCTGGCCGGCAGCGTAACCTGGCCGTAGCCGTCCTCGACCGCGGCCGGCACGTCGTAGATGGCGGCCAAGCGGCGATCGACGAAGGTGGTGCGGGTCGTGATGAGGTCCCGCATGTCGGCGTCTTGGTCGAAGACCAGCCACTCGACCAAACGCAGCGTCTCCTCGCGCGCGGCGCCGCCGAGGTCTGTCGAGAAGTGCTTGAAGATCGTCGGATCTTTGTTCAATCCCTCCAGACCGTCGAGGTGGAGCCACTGGCTGGCGAAGGCTCGGACGGCGCGGCGGGCGCTGGGCAGCTTCAACAGCCGCTCGGCCTCCTGCCGCAAGACCTTCGGTTGGTGCAACGAACCGTCGGCGGCGCGAGCGATCAGCTCCGCGTCCGGGGCTCCGCCGGCGAGGACCAGCGCCAGTTTGCCGGCGAGCTCGAAGGACGTCAGGCGGAGGCTTCCCTTGCTCTCGGGATCGGGCTCGCCAACTTCGGCGCGGTACAGCAGCTGCGGCGCCTGTAGCAGCGCGACGAGGGCGTACTCTATGGCGTCGGCGTCGGTGCCGAGCGCCGTGCCCGCCTTCAGGCCGATGGCGACGACGCGGCCGCGCTCTTCGGCGGTCGCCGGCCGCCGCCACAGCCGCGGCGCGTAGCGATCGACCAGCGCCTGTAGGCAGGCTTCGCGGCTGCCGAGGCCGCACGGCAGCAGATCGCCGAGGCGGCCAGATTTCTCGACGATCTGTCGAGCGATGCCGCGGGCGCCATCTTCGTAGAGCTCGACGCCGCGGTTGCTGACGGTGGCGATCGCTGCGCCGACGGCGAACATGCCCTCGATCGAGGCGTCTGGCTCGAGCTGCGACGGCAGCGCTAGGTCGTCGCCGAAGACATCGCTGACGACAGCCCGGTATTGCTCGCGGGTCAACCGGGGCCAGGCGGCGGCGGGCGGCGCTAGGGCGGCGTAGGTCTTGGGCTCTTCTGGCGTGTCACAGCCTGCGCCGGCGACACAGAGGAGCGCGACGAACAAGTCGGCGCACCGCCTCTGACGGAGGGCATCGGGCACAGCCAACAGCCGGTCCCCGCCCCTGCGCGCTCTCCCTGTTGTGCCGACCATCATCGATTCGTCTCCCAGGCCCGCGTTGGATCTGTCTACTCCGGGGACTTGCGTCAAGGCTTGCGCTGCTCGAACTTGACGACGACGTCGCTCTTGCCCTCGCCGGCCAGCAAGCCCTTGACGCTCTGGTCGCCCAGCACATGGCGCCGCGCCATCGCCAGGGTGTACCGCTTGATGTCGGGACAGGTCTTGTCCTTGGATCCCGGCTGGCTGCACGTCACCGCGAAGCTCTGGTGGGTGCCGTCTAGCAGATCGATCCAGGTCAGATCACAGCCGACGCAGCTGTCGAACTGCGCCTTGCCGCCGACGTCGTCGTTGGTGCCGGTGATCGAGAGCACGGGGATTTTGGCGGTCTCGTGGCCCTTGTCGCCCATCACCCCGCGATGCATCGTCCCGGCGAGTGGAATGGCGGCGACGATTCGCTCGTCGCGCAGCCCAGCGGCCATCAGCGCCATCATCGCGGGCGAGCAGTCGCCCTGACGGACCCGGGCGCCGTCTTCCTTGCAGTCCGCCTCCATGAGCTTGATGTCGAAGCTGGCGCCCGCCGCCGCCCAGCAGGTGTGAGCGCCGAAGCTGTGACCCGTGAGCACAACCCGGCTGGTGTCGGCCTTGCCGCCGCCAAAGCCATCGGCCGCGCCGAGCTTGGCGACGCGATCGAGGCTGGCGCCGACGTCGAGGTTGCGGGCGTAGTACATCCAGGTCGGCCGCGGCAAGATGGCGTCAGAGAGCAGGTTTCCGACGTGATCAGGCGCCGCGACGATCCAACCGTGACTGGCGAAATGCCACGCCAGGAACGCGCTGGAACCGGCGAAACCCTGGTGGCCGTGGCTGTACACCATGACTGGCCACTCGACGCCGTCATCGGGCGGCGTGGCGGGGGCGTCGACCCAGCTGGTGTTGTCGACGACCAAGCCGCCATGTGGGGGTGGATGGCTGCCTTGCGTCGCAGCGGTCGGATAGAAGAGGTGCAGCGGGATCTTGCGCGTGCCGAGCCCGCCGCCGGCCTCGTAGGAGACCTCTAGCTTTCGGTAGCCAACGCCGTGCGGACCGGCCGTCTGAAGCGCCCAGGCCAGCGAGGGGTGTGCGCTCGCGGCGTCTGCGTTGTCGGGGGCGTCGGCGGTGTCAACGGCGTCCGTTCCGGCGCCTTGGCCGCCGCCGTCGTTGGCGGCGTCATCGCTACAAGCCGCGGCGACCCAGCCCAAGCTGAGGGCCAAGAGCCAAGAAGCACCCCAGCGCGGCGGGCGCGAGGACGGCGGGCTCAAGGACGTCGCGCGGTGACGCCGGCCCGCTGACGCCGTGGTCATCGGTGGCGGCGCCGCGTCCCTGCAGCGCGTCGTCATCTGCGTCGTGGTCATGGGGCTCCTGCCTGGGCTGCGCCGCGACCGTCGGCTGGCGCCTCCGCCGCCGGGCAGTGTGGCACGCAGTGTCGAATTGGGCAAAAGGGAAGTGGCCACGCGGGAAAGCTTCGGCGCCGTCCTCGGCAATGCGCCGCGTCGGTGGCGAGCGCGGCGAACGTGGCGGTCGCTGCGGCGTTGGCGACGGGCGCGTCGACGATCGGGCCAGGAGGAGGCCGAGCCTTGGCCGAGGTCGCGTTGACGCTGACGGCGAGGCGGCAGCACGCGAGGCCCCGAAGAATTGCCGATCGATGTCGGGCTGCCTCTCTTGCCTCCGATTTATCGGTGGGCGCGGCGCCCCCCACCAAGGGCGGAGCGTGTCGTTTTTCCGGTTCTCTGGTGCCAGGGCCGCGACCGATTCGGCGCCCTGGGCAGCAAATTTGTCGCGTCGCTAGGCACCCTGCGCCGGCGCTGGCAGAATCGCCTCATGCACGACGCCACTCGCCATGCCCGCAGCGTCCCGTCCGCAGCCGGGCTGACGCTGGGCCGCTGGGGCGCCGGAGTGGGCTGGGGGCTGCTGCTGTGGGCCGGCTGTCTCGGCTGCGGCGATGCCTTTGTCGTGGAGCTCGGTGGTGGCGCTTCGCTCAGCCGCGGCGCGCCTGGCCCAACGACGAGCCTACCCAGCGAGGAGGCAGCGCCTGGGATGTCCTCCAACGCGGCGGGCCCTGCGGGTCACGTCGGCGGCGCACCGGCGCTGATGGGCCCAGGCGGTTTTGGACCCTGCATCCGCTGGCGGCCGGTAGAGCTCGTCGCCACGCCGGGTGCGCCGCTCTCGCTGGCACCGGTCGCCACCGGCCAATGCGCCGTGGCGGCGATGCACATCGAGAACTGTGGAACGACGCCGCTCAGCCAGCTGGCGTGGCGACACGGCGATGTGGCCACGCCGGCGGGGGCGGTCACCGGCGGCGCCGATGGCGTCGTCGATGGCCTCGAACCGAGCTGGGTGCTGGCGCCAGGCGCGGCACAGCAGGTCAAGTTGCGCGTCTGCCCACTGGTGGCGGCGCCCTATGCCATGGCGTTCGAAGTGGTCGCCCGCACCGTCGGCGTCATGAGCGCGTCGCCGTCTGCAATCGCAGAGGTGAGCGCCACAGTCGAGGTGTCCGGCACCGCCAGTGTCGGCTGCCTGGTGCCGCGCCTCGATCTGCCAGCGGCCACCATGGCCGGGGCGACGCTGCAGGCCTCGGCCGCCGACAGCCTCAGCCCGAGCGGGGCCGCCGTCACGGCGCGGTGGCGCCTGCTGCCGCCAGACCCGTGGCTCACGGCGCCACCGATCGCCGACGGCCTCGTCGCCGCCTTTGCGCCGGTCATCGCCGGCAGTTGGGGCGTCTGCGTGGCGCTCCACGACGCCGCCGGGGTCAAAGGCTGCGCCGAGGTCTGCAGCGAGGTCGCGGTCTTGCCTGCCGAGGCGCTGCGGGTGGAGCTGTTGTGGCAGACGCCGGCCGATGCCGACGCCAACGACAGTGGGCCGGGTGCGGGCGCCGATCTCGACCTGCACCTCGCCATGCTGCCAAGCGACGGCGTCGACCGCGACTGTGACGGTCAGCCCGACCCGTGGTTCAGCGCCAGCTGGGACACCTGGTGGGGCGCGGTGGCGCAGCCTTGGGGCGCTCCGACGACCGCCGATGACGGCACGCTGGTGCTCGACGACAGCGACGGACAAGGCCCCGAGGTCGCGTCCGTCCAGGCGCCCGCCGGAACCTCGGCCAAGCCGCAGACCTACACGATCGGCGTCCACGCCTGGCACGACCACGGTCACGGCGAAAGTTTGGCGCGGGTGCGCGTCTGGATCGGCGGCGCGCTGGTCGGCGTCTTTGGCCCGCAGCCGCTGCAGGCGCTCGACCTGTGGACGGTCGCCCGCGTGCGCTGGCCCAACGCGCTCGTCGAAGGCGGCGCCAAGACCGCGGAGATCCAACCCCTGCTGCAGTGCGCCCAGCTCGGCGATCCCTGCGCCGGCGGCAAGCGCTGGATGTCGGCGGGCAGCGCCTGCCTGACGCATTGCTACACGCCGCTCGGTGGCCAGGCCAGCAACCACGCTGCGCCGGCGGCCTGCGCCAAGGGCGGCTGAGGGACGTACGCGATGTCAGACGCCCCGATCGTCCTGCGCGCCATCGAGCCGAAGGGCAGCGACCTCGAAGCCGAGCACGACCTGCGTTATCGCGTGCTGCGGGAGCCACTCGGAATGGGCCGGGAGACGGTGGCCTTCGCCTTCGAGAGCGACTGCTGGCACCTGATCGCCGAGCGGCGCGGCGTCATCGTCGGCTGCGTCCTTTTTCACCCTGACGAGCCGACGGGCGGCCGCTTGCTGCAGATGGCCGTCGACGCCACGCTGCAGGGACAAGGCGTGGGTCGCCTGCTCGTGCAGGCCTTGGAGGCGCGGGTGAGGGCTGCGGGGTTTCTCACGATTCACCTGCATGCGCGCGACACGGCGATCGGCTTCTACGAGCGCCTCGGCTACACGGTCGAGGGCGACCCATACACGGAGGTCGGGCTGCCCCACCACCACATGCGGAAGCGGTGGGAGTGAAGCTGCCGACAGAGCGTTGCTGCGCCGCGCGCGTAAGCTGTCGGGACCGCGCCGTCGCTTGCGCGGGCCGGAGCCTCGCCGCCGCCCTGCCCTGGCTCGTCGCCGCCGCGGCCTGGCTGAGTGGCTGCGGGGTAGCCATGCGCGACGTCCGCTCGGCGCAGGATCGCGCCCACGAGCGGCTGGAGCGCGAGGCGGTGCGCTGGTCGGGCGCCAGCGCGCGCCTGCCGGCCGGTGCCGAGGCCGTCGTGACCATGGAGCTGCGCGTCGCGGAGGGCTTCTACGTCCCGGCACCGGGCGCGCAGGGACCGGGCATCGACGGCCTGCGCCTGGGCCCGCCGCGCCTCGCCTGGCTGGCCGCCGACGTGGTGGACATCGACCCAGAGGCGACCTGGGTGCGCTTGCCGGGCGCCACCGAGGTCTGGCCGATGCTCTCGGGCGTCCATGTCGTCCGCCTGCGCCTGCGCGTCGCCGCCGGAACCGCGCCCGGACCACACACCGTCCGGCTGGCCGCCAGCTGGCAGCGTTGCACCGTGCGCGGCTGCTCGGTGCCCCAGCAGGAGGCCGTCGTCTTGGCGATGGAGGTGTTGCAGGCCGCCGCCGGCGACGACCGCGACCTCGCGCCGTAGGGGGGCCTCGGCTCCCGCGCCGGCGCGCCGACCTGCACCGCTACCCCGCCGCCTGCGCAAGCGCCAGCGGCAGCGCCGCCGCCTGCGCCGTAGACTTCGCCGTAATTCCGCGACAACGTCGCGAAATCTGGACGTCGCCGCCTTCAACGTTATGCTCCGGAATGGGATGCAGGCGTTGGGGGTGTCGCATGGTTGGGCTGAGTTGCGGGTATACCAACGAGGTTCGTCGGCGCGCCTCTTCGTCGCGACGCGCCCCGCGACGCACGGCGCTGACGCAGCGCCTCGGGCTGGCTGGTCTTATGCTCGCGGCGGCCGGGGGCTGGGCCCTGCCCTGCGCCGCCCAGGAGCTGACGCGCGGCGGTGAGATCTGGCTGCCCCAGGCTAGCGGCGGCCACAAGCTGGTGCTGAGCCACGCCTCGGTCGAGCTGTCCCTCGCCGAGGCCGGCGCCATGTGGCAGGGCCAGATCGTCCTCGAGCTGAAGAACCCGACCGCCAAGCCGCAGCAGCTCGAGCTGAGCCTGCCCGAGCGCCCCTGCGACGTCGACAATGAGGTCTGCAACGGCCGCGACTCAGGCCGGCTGGAGGGCCTCGCTGCCTCGGTCGATGGCACCGTGCAGACGCCGACTGTGGTCGCCGAGCGCGAGTCCACGCCGTGGTGGCCGCCGATTGGCCGCGTCTACCGCTGGCGAATCTCGGTGGAGCCGCGCGCCGCCGCGCTGGTCGAGATCCGCTGGTCGACGACGCAGACGCTTGACGCTGAGGGCGTCATCGTGGCGCTGCGCGGCATGGACGGGTGGCGCAAGCAGCTCAAGGTGTTGGACGTGGGCCTCACCCTGCCCTTTCGGCCCTGGGCCTTTGGCCATCCGGCGGCGGTGGCGCTCGTGCGCTACGAGACCCGGATTGGGGCCACCGGGGCCCTGCAAGGCAAGCCTGAGACGCGGCTTGAGTTGCGGGCCAAGGGTGCAAAGTTCAAGGGGGATCTGACCATTCACCTCGACACCGCCAGCCAAATTGGCGGCGCGCTGCGCTGCCCGGATCCGCGCGCCATCGCGGCCTCGGCGAACGCCGCCGATGGCCCGACGCAGCTGCAGCGTCTGCTCGTCATGCGCAATGACGGTGAGCTGCAGACTTGCCGAGGCCTGTTCTTGGCCAGGCAGGGCTTTACCTTCCAAGACCCCGAGTTTACCGGGCGCTTTTACGAAAAGCCGATCCGCTCAGCGTCGGTGTCGCAGGCTGCGATGGCGGGCAAGGTGCGGCCCTTCCTGCGCTATGGCCTGCAGCCGAACCGGCGCTACACGCCAGATCTGCACAGCCCTGAAGACGCCGCGACCATTGACGCCCTGGCCGCCGAGCTGCGGCGACGCAAGGGCATGTAGCGCAGCGAGCCTAGCGACCCATGGCCCGGCGGCAGGCGCGGACGGCAGGCGCTGGCCTTGGGCGCCGACAGCAGGCGCAGGGCTCGGGTGCGGACGGCAGGCGCTGGCCTTGGGCGCGGACGGCGGCGCGGACTATGCCGGGGCAATGGCCTGGGCGGGCGATCGTCACGCTGGCCTTCGTGGGCGGACAGCAGGGTCGACGCGCGGGGGCCGCCCGAGGCTACAAGCCGAGGTACATTCGGGCGACGCCCTCGAGACCCTCTGGCGGGTAGCCGCGTGGGCCGGCGTACTTGTAGCCGTTAAGGTACACGGTCGGCGTGCCCGAGATTCCGGCGTTCTGGCCCTCGTTCATGTCGGCCTGGATGGCGCCCTTGAACTTGTGGGTGTCGAGCGCCGCCTTGAACTTGGCCATGTCGAGCTTGAGCTCCTCGGCGTAGCGGTCGAGGCTGGCGCGGTCGAGGCTCTGCTGGTTCTCGTAGAGCTTGTCGTGGTATTCCCAGAACTTGCCCTGCTCGTGCGCCGCCAATGACGCCTCAGAGGCCAGCATGGCGTTCTGGTGGATGCTCTCGAGCGGCATGTGCTTGTAGACGATCTTGACCTCGTTGGGGTTGTTCTTCTGGAACAGCTTGAGGCTCGGCGCCAGCTTGCTGCAGAAAGGGCACTCGAAGTCCTCGAACACCACCAGCTCGACCTTGGCAGTCTTCGGGCCGATCGTCGGGCTGTTGGTCGTGTTGAACGACTGCTGAGGCGTCTCGTACTGCGGGAAGAACTTGCCGCCCTCGATGGCCTTCTCATAGAGGTTGGCGATGGTCGCGCCCTCGGCCAGCAGCTTCTGAGCGCGCTCCAGCTGACCGTCGATCAGCTGGTCGAGTTGCTCCTGGGTCTTCTCCTTGCCGATGCGGATGCCGTTGGCCAGGATATTCGGAAAGCTGTGGGCGCCGATCTCGTTGGCCAGCACCGAGTCGCGGGCCAGGATGCCGCGGTAGGTGTGGTCGTCGAGGGCCTTCTTGAACTTCGCCATGTTCAGGCCGAGCTCCTGGGCATAGCGCTCCAGGCTCAGGCGGTCGATCGAGAACGAGTTGGCCATCAGCTTGTCGTGGTACTCCCAGAACTTGCCCTGGGCGTTGGCGGCCATCGACGCCTCGGAGGCGAGCGCCGAGTCTGGGTGCTGCGGTGGGATGATCTTGTGCTTGAAGCGCCACTGCACCTTGTCGCCGTACTTCTCGCGCGACTTCTTCATGTAGCCGGCGAACTCGGTGCACTGCGCGCAGCCAAAGGCCGAGAGCACGAGGACCTTCACCGTCGCGGTGTCTGGCCCAAGCTTGGGATCGGTGTCGTGCAGCGTGCCGCGCCATACCTGGCCCTCACCGGCGGGGGCGCCAGCGGC
>SXGT01752408.1_pt1 | contig 10736 bp, 10 predicted proteins | sample 3176221 | NCBI WGS metagenome assembly SXGT01 (sample SAMN11356862, study PRJNA531348) | freshwater metagenome | isolation source: freshwater sample F1-120 | place: China: Fuxian Lake, Yuxi | collected 2017-12-25
CATCGCTATCAAGTCACCGCCGCCGGACGCAAAGCCATCACGGCTGTCCTAACGGCTCGTCAAGCTTCGGTCGCTCAACTCACGCAGGCAGCATGAAAATCGTCGCGAAAGGAGAAGATTCTATTGGTTAGTACTACAGGGGTCTGACGCACTTCGGAGGCGTCTATTGTTTCCACGAAAATGGGGTATTTACTTAACTCAGGTACCCACTACCTGTTGTGGTTCGTCTTTTCTCCCGGCATGAAACACTTGACCATTTGCTTGTAGTGCACGGGTTCGGCCACCACCGCTTGTTGAACGAGACGGTAGAACAATTTGCGACGATTCCGTGAGGTTCGCCGGTTGAACCGGAAGGTGAATTCGTCCAAGTAGTAGTCCAGGTGTTCCCGGCTCACGGCGCCCTGGTGGGTCTCCAGCAGCCATCTCTTGAGCAGCGAGGCGACCAGATGGACACGCGGCATCAACTCCGAGGCTGACTCGTTCCGGCTGGCGACCACGGTGACCCGATGGCGGTAGCCCTTCTTTTCGGCCGTCGATGAATCCGCTGAGCGATACCGTGGACTCGTAAGTGGCAGAATGGTGAGCCTCGGTTCGGGCTCGCCTTCCGGTGTGCTGGTTCAGCCCGACACCGCCTTGAAGCAGATGGAGGCCGAGGCGCCGCAGCCGGCTCCAGGAGGAACATCGCCCGGCACTGGCTCGGGTGGAACTTCGCCCACAGGTGGCGCTAGGCGAGGGGATGACCGGAGTCCCGAACCCGAACCGAAGAAGCACCCCACCCGATTCTATGGAACCGTGTCGCTGGACCCGTCGCGAGTGGGCCGTGACGCAGGCCGAATAGCAGACGAGGTTCTCTGTCACCTCTCTGGATTGGTAGGTTCGCAGGTCAAGGTGACGCTCGAAGTGGAGGCGACCGTGCCAACCGGCGTCGCGGATGATGTCGTCCGCATCGTGACCGAGAACGCAAGAACCCTGAAATTCGATAATCAGGGATTCGAGACTGAATAGCGACGCGATAAGCTTCTCGACGAAAGCCAGATTTAACGGCAAGGATATCAAGATCAATTACTCGTGAAGGTCGCCGGCGGGGAGATCAAGTTCACCCGCGAGATCGAAGGTCGCGACGTGAAGTTCGAGTTCACTGCCAGGAAAGCGTCGTAAGGCCAGGTGTGTCGTTGTCAGAGCCGAGCGATCAGGGCATCGGTAAATTCACCGGTCGATGCCTGGCCGCCTACGTCAATGGTGAGAAAGCGGCGCTCTGCGTACACGGACTCAAGCGCACGCTGGAGCCGTGCCGACGCTTCCCGCTCCCCAATGTGGGCGAGCATCAGCACTGCGGAGAGCATCAACGCCGTGGGATTAGCCAGTCCTCTGCCCGCGATGTCCGGCGCCGTTCCATGTACCGCTTCGAAAACGGCATGACTGGTGCCGAGATTCGCTCCCGGCACGACGCCCAGTCCGCCCACAAGTCCGGCCGCGAGGTCCGAGACGATATCTCCATAGAGGTTGGGCAGCAGCAGGATGTCGAACGTCTCCGGCCGCATCACGAGCTGCATGCAGGCGTTATCCACAATCAACTCGGTGTACTCTATCCCCTGAAAATCCGCCGCCACCTCACGACACGAGCGCAGGAACAGGCCGTCGCTCAATTTCATGATGTTGGCCTTGTGGATGGCCGTAACTTTCCGGCGGCCTTCGCGGTGCGCATACTCGAAGGCGGCCCGGGCGATGCGAACCGACGCCGTCTTCGTTATGATTTTCAGGCTCTCCACAACGTCCGGCACCACTTCGTGTTCCAATCCCGAATATAGGTCTTCGGTGTTCTCGCGAAAGATCACCATGTCAATCGGCAGATCCTGAAAACGGGTTTGAAGCCCGGGCAACATCTTGATTGGGCGGAAATTTACATAGAGGTCCAAGCGCTTGCGGAGGGCGACATTGACGCTCCTCTGTCCGCCCGCGACCTGGGTCGCGACCGGGCCTTTCAGCCCTACTCGCGTCCCAGCGAGCGACTGGAACGCAGCCTCCGGCAGGACCGTGCCCGTCGCAGCCAGTGCCGCCGCCCCCGCCTCGACGCGGTCCCATTCGACGGAGACGCCGGCCGCTTCCACCGCCCGGGCGGTCGCATCAGCAACTTCCGGCCCGATGCCGTCTCCAGGAATCAGTGTGATGCGATGGGTCATCGTCCCATTATAGAGGCGTGCCTGGTTTACGCTGACCACCTGCTACAATTGTCTTATGTGGCCTCCACTCGCGGGCACGCGCCGGGCTTTCCTAGCGGGCTTGGCTGCGGCTGGCGTGCGAGCTGAGGAACGTGGGCGCCACTTCCCCTCCGAATGGCGTAGATTCCCGGACCCGGCGACGGAATTTGAAGTACTCCGCCTCACCGACCCATCGCATTCGAGCTACCTCTCGGCCGACTCCCGTCCATTCACGCGCCGGGGAAATTCCCTCCTGTTGTGGAGCGACCGCACGGGCAAACCGCAAGCCTTTCGGATGGATCTCAAGACCGGGGACTGCCGGCAGGTCACAGACGCCGAATCCCTCGACGGATCTACGTTGACGCTCGCTCCCGACGAGCGCAGCTTCTGCTATTTCGATGGCACGTCTTTCCGGCAAGTGAATTTTTCGAACCTCAAGGACCGCGAGATCTATCGCATTCCCGAAGGTTGGCAGCGGTGTCCCGGCCTTTGCGTCGCGGGAGACTACAGCGCGCTCTTTGGCGAATCGAAGGACGGCCGTTCGCGCATTCGCCGCATCGGCATGTCAAAGGGCGTCTCCACTACCGTGCTCGAAGTCCCGTTCGTCATGTGCCACCCCGTCGCGCGTCCGCGCCGGTCCCAGATTCTTTACCGCCAGGGCGACGAAGCTCTCTGGATGGTCGATTTCAATGGGGCGAACAACCGCAAACTGCGCACACCGGGTGGCCGGATCGGCCCGGCCCTTTGGTCACCGGATGGAAAGGCGGCGCTTTATCTGCATCTGCCGGAAGATCCGGCGCGCCTTAACGCAATCCGCGAATTCATACCGGACGACGGCCTCGACAAGATGGTTTCTCCCACCAGCCAGTTTGTTGACTTCGGACCCAATACCGATGGTTCCGTCTTCGTAGGCGCGAGCCGAAATAGGAATTCCCCGCACGTCCTGATTCTGCTTCGCGTTACGCGGCGCGAATTGACCTTGTGCGAGCACCGGTCGAGTGATCCGTCGAAGGTGTCGCCGGTGTTCTCCCCGGACAGCCAGATGGTTTACTTTCAGAGCGACAAGCACGGCAAACCCGCCATCTACCGCGTGCATGTTGAAAAATTCGTCGAAAAGACCGAAGAGGAAGCGTCGTAGGCTTACGGGTCTTTCAGTTCCCGAGCCTGTTTGAGAAACGGTTCACCCGCGTCCGGTTTGCCCGCCTTGACCAGGGCCGTTCCCAAAGCGTGCAGAATGTCCGCGTCGTCCGCCCGGCCGCTTAACGCGCGCTGATAGGCTACCGCGGCGTCCTGCCATTTTCCCATCGCTGCGAGCGCCTGCCCCAGGAACGAGGCCGCGTCGACGATTTCGGCGGCGTCCTTGGTGAGTTGTTTCTCCCGTTCTTTGAGCGCTTGCGCCAGATATTTCGCGGCGGCGTCGTTTTCGCGTTGGAAAAGCTGCGAGAGGCCGATTTGGAAAGGATCTTTTGATCGTCCGCCCAGCCCGCGGATGGACTTTTCGATCGCCGGGGCATCGAACAGGAACTCCGCCGCAACATCGGCCATGCTCCCCGAAGCAAGCAGGCGCGCCGCCATCGACGCGACCGCGACTTCGCTTTCGAGGTTCTCCCGCGCGCCCGGTTCCGTCAGAACGATCGTTGCCGGCGTATCGGGGATTTGCACAAGTCCGTTCCACGGTGTGACCATCACCATTGCTCGCGGCGCCTCGGAGACGCTGAGCTTGACCCAGTCGCCCAACCTGGTGTCGGCGGAGAGCCTGATCTTTGTCTTGCCGCCCCTGTCGGTTGGCGGTCCGGCGGTGAAGGATACGCCCGCGACGGGCTTTCCCTTCAAATTCACAGCGCGCACGGCGAGCGTGCCGCGCTCCGCGAACAGCGGCAAACACAGGGACCAGAACAAAGCGTAGCGCACCATCTGTCAGCTCCGAGGGACCTCCACTTCACGCCCCAATAAATCGGCCGACACGTATCCAGCGTAAATGGTGAGGGTGATGTCGATCGCCAGGTCGAGGTCGCTTTGCGGTGTCCGGCCGTGTCTGACGCACTCGACGAAGTCGCGTAACTCCCGCGCGTATCCCAGACTCCAGCCTTCGTCGGCGGACGCCGGAATCCAGCCCTCATTCGAGTGCAGTTTCTCCATCAGGTAGATGTCCTTGAACTCCGCGTGCCGTGGGCTGTACGTATCCACTACGTTCACGGGACTGATGCGACAGCGCGTCCGGTGATTGTTCGCGAACACTTCCACGAAGTCGTAGATCCCGCCAAGCACCAGTTCCGACGCCATCACGTCAGCCACCGTTCCGTCGTCGAAGGTGACGTGCAGGAACGCGTAGTCCTCCGTGTCCTGATACTTCGTACGCAGGAACCCGCGATCCTCGAATCCGGGCAGGCGCGTGATCGAGTGCGTACGTGCGGTAACTGAGGCGGGGCGGATCGGAGAGCCACTTCTCGCCAGGCCTTCCTTACGCCTTAGGTAGAGGATCGCGCCGAGCGGATGGCAAGCCTTCGCTATCAGGGACCCTCCGCCCTGGATACTCCAGATTCCGTAAACCGGCGAGTGCGATCCGCTGTGCGACTCCTCGCCTACGAGTCGCAGAATCTGAGCGCCCGATTTCACCACAATTTCGCATTCCTTCTGGATGGAAGGCGCGTACACGAAATTCTCCGCATACCCCAACGTGATGCCGGCATGGGCGACTGCGCTCTTGAGCCGGCGCGTCTCTTCGACAACGGCCGCGAGCATGTCCACCTTGCTTGTGGTTTCTGGCGATCCGAAACAGCCCGTGAGCGGCTTCTCGACAATTATGTGCTTTCCCGCCGCGGCGGCCGCCAGAATGTATTCCGAGTGAGACGACGGCGGCGTGCAGACATCGAGAATATCGATCTCCGGCAGCATCTCCTCTACTGACGCGAACGCGCGCAGACCGTGCTTAGCCGCGAACGCTTCGCGGCTTTCCGCCCGCGCGGAGGTGACCGCGACGACTTGCGCGCCGGCTTCAGGAACATTCTCCAGATGGAAGCGCCCGGCGAACCCGGTTCCCGCAATCCCAATTCGTAAAGGACTCATCGTTCCGAAGTTATCATGCCTGAGGATCCTCAGCGGTTACAATGACTGTATCCGATGGCAATACCTGAAGCGGCAGTCGAATTCATGAGCGGGCTGACGGAGCGGGCGCGCCGTCTGAAGAGGCGTATCGTGTTTCCGGAAGGGACGGACGCGCGCGTGCTGGAGGCGGCCGGGCGGCTGGCGAAGGAAGGAGTCGTGAATCCCATTCTCCTTGGCCGTGCCCCGGCAAGCGCACCTTCCGGTGTGACCTTTCTGGATCCCGCGACCTCTGACTTGGCTGCGAAGTTTGCCGTTGTTTATGCCGAGCGGCGGCGCGCAAAGGGCATTACGCAGATGGAAGCGCGGGAGATAACCCGAAAGCCGCTCTACTTCGCTTCGTTGATGGTGGCGGCCGGCCATGCCGACGGCGCGGTTGGCGGGGCAGTGAACACGACTGCTGAAACTGTCCGCGCGGCCTTGCACGCGGTAGGGCCGCGGGCGGGAATGAAGCTGGTCTCGAGCGTGTTTGTGCTGGCCGTCCAAGACCGCAGCTTCGGCCACAACGGGTTACTGTCGTTTTCCGATTGCGCCGTCGTGATCGATCCGTCTCCGGTCGAGTTGGCCGAGATCGCCATCGCGACGGCGGACAGCACGCGCGTGCTGTTGAACACGGAACCCGTCGTGGCACTACTCTCTTTTTCAACGAAGGGGAGCGGCAAACACCCGCAAGTGGACAAGATCAAGGAGGCATTACGCATTTTGCGCGCGCGCGCGCCCGAGTTGAAGGTAGACGGCGAACTTCAGGCGGACGCCGCGCTCGTGCCGTCGGTTGGATCGTCGAAAGCTCCGGGTTCTCCCGTGGCCGGCCGCGCGAACACGCTCATCTTCCCGAATCTTGCTTCGGCAAATATCGGGTATAAGCTCGTGGAACGTCTCGGAGGGGCCGTGGGCATCGGTCCCATCCTGCAAGGGCTGGCTAAGCCGCTGAACGATCTTTCGCGCGGGTGCTCGGCCAACGATATTTTCAACGTAGCCGTGGTGACGGCGCTCCAGAGTTAAGAAGGCTGCTCTTTCGGCCCGATACCGAGCGTCTTCATCTTGCGATAAAGATTGCTGCGCTCAAGGCCGAGCAGTTCCGCCGTTCGCGTGACATTCCCGCCCGCCTCTTCCATTTTCTTCAGAATGTACTCGCGCTCCACCGACGCGCGGAGTTCCTGCAAACTCGCAAAGCGGTCGAGGCGCGCGTCCGCCGCGCGCTTCACGACGATTACCGGCACGTGCCTTGCGTCCACTCTCACCTGCGGATTCAGAATTACGATTCGCTCGATCACGTTTCGCAACTCGCGGACATTGCCCGGCCAGTGGTACTCGACGAGCACCTGGTAGGCCTCCGGCGTCAGTTCCTTCGGCTTGCGACCGTAGGCCGTCGTAAACTCCCGCAAAAAATAATCGGCCAGCAGTGGGATGTCCTGCGCGCGGTCCCGCAAGGGTGGAACGTGGAAGGGAATCACGTTCAGGCGATAGAAAAGATCCTCGCGAAAATTTCCGCGCTCGATCTGTTCGTCGAGGTTCTTGTTCGTCGCCGCGACAACCCTTACATCCACCTGGATCGATTCGGAGGCGCCTACCGGCTCGAACCGCTGCTCCTCAAGCGCCCTCAGTACCTTCGCCTGGGTGCGAAGGCTCATGTCGCCAACTTCGTCAAGGAAGATCGTGCCGCCGTCAGCCTTTTGGAATTTGCCGGCCTTGGCTTCGTGCGCGCTCGTAAAACTGCCCTTGCGGTGGCCGAACAACTCGCTTTCGATGAGCTCTTCCGGTATCGCCGCGCAGTTTACTTCGATAAACGGTTCCGCCGCTCTTGGGCTCATCGCGTGGAGCGCGTGCGCCACAAGTTCCTTGCCGGTGCCGCTTTCGCCATAGATCAGGACGCGTCCGTTCGTACCCGCCATCAGCGTCAATTGCTGCCGCAGCGCCTTCATGGGAACGCTTTCGCCGATGATCCTGTACTTCGATTCAGAGCCCTCTTTCAACCGGCAATTTTCAAGCGCGAGTCTCCGCTGGTTCAGCGCGTTCTTCACCACAACGGAGACTTTCTCGATCGAAAGGGGCTTCTCGAGAAAATCGAACGCGCCGAGTTTCGTCGCCTTTACCGCCGTTTCAATATTGCCGTGCCCCGAAATCATCACCGCCGCGGGCCTTTCGGCGAAAGGAATTTCCTGAACGCGCGCGAGGGTTTCCAGTCCGTCCATGCCGGGCAGCCAAACGTCGAGCAAAATCACCTCGAAACCCTGGCGGCCAAGTTCGGCGAGACACTCCTCACCCGACTCGACGGAGACGACCGTATATCCTTCGTCTTCGAGAACGCCCGCGAGCGACTGGCGGATGCCGGGCTCGTCGTCGACAAGAAGAATGCGCGCGGCTTTCATTCCCGAACGCCCGCCAGGCCCACGGCTTCGGGCATCCGCGCGTCATCGCCGCCTTCGATTAACACCGGAATCTCGATGGTGAAGCACGTGCCGGCGGGCTTGTTGTCGTCAACACGGATCGTCGCGCGGTGATCCGACAGGATGTGATTCACGATCGCGAGGCCCAGCCCCGTTCCCCGGCCTTTTGTCGAGAAATAGGGCAGGAACAACTTCTCTTTCTCTTCGGCACTCACACCGCACCCCGTATCAGCGATTACCAGCTCCACAGTTCCTCCCGCCGTACCCGCCTGAGTGACGATATCAATCTCCCTCACTGGGGAGTCCTGCATCGCTTCCGCCGCGTTGTCCACCAGATTTATCACCGCGCGCTTGAACAATTCGCGGTCGAGATTCACGGCCGGCAAATCAGGCGCGAACTGGGCTCGGACCTCGATTCCATCTAGCCTCCCCGAGAAAACCGAAAGGGCGCTTTGAACGACTTCGTTCAGGTCGCAGCGAACCGGCTGCGCCGCCGGAAAACGTGCAAACCGCGAGAATTCGTCCACGAGCGTCTTTACGGATTCCACCTCGTTCGTGATGGTTGCGGTGCACTCGCGCACGATTCGCATAACCTCGCCGGGCAACGCGAGGCGGTCAAGCTGCCGGGCGATCCGCTCGGCAGAAAGGGTAATCGGGGTGAGGGGATTCTTGATCTCGTGCGCTATGCGCCGCGCCACCTCGTTCCAGGCGGCGGCCTGCTGGGCACGCATCAGATCGCTCGTGTCCTCGATCACGAGCACGAAACCCGAATTCAGGCGGTCCTCCAGAGCAGAAACCGTCACGGCCAGGTGCAGCGTTTGTGTTCCGAGTTTTACGTCCATCTGGCTCGATGCGAGGCCGGTCCGCCGCGCCCGTTTCATCAGATATTTGATTTCCGCGGTGTCCTCGCGTGAGAACAGATCTTCAAGGCGTACCGTCCCGCCTGTTTGGGAGTGGGGCAGAATTGTGCGCAGCGCCCGGTTGAGGCGCTGTACCGTACCGTCGGAGGAGATCGAGATGACTCCCGTCGGGATGCTTTCTAGAATCGCTTCGGTAAAACGGCGGCGTGTGTCTAACTCGCGGCTGTTCGCTTCCAGTTCGCGCGTCATCTCGTTGAATCCGCGCACCAGTCCAGCGAGCTCGTCGATCGCCTCCACCTCTACCCGATAACTGAGATTCCCTTTCCGCACTTCCCCCGCCGCGTGAAGCACGGCCGCGATAGGAGTGCTGATCTGCCCGGCGAGGATTCGTGCAATCCAGGTGGCAACGAACAGGACGAAGAGCGTGATGAGCGCGAGATACAGCAGGTAGAAATACTTCGAATTCCGGCGGTTGACTGCGAGTTCGCCGTAGAACCGGTTGTAACGCTCGATCGACCTCTGCTTTTCGGCTATGTCGAGCGGCACCTTGTCCGCAACGGCCACGAATCCCAACGATCCAACGGGGTGACGTGCCGTTACGTATTCGTTGATGTCCTGCTTCTGGAACATCGTCACGGGACCGAACGACCCTATCGGCAGTGGCAAACCGGACCGCAAGATCGCCGCGCCATCCAGACCGTGCTCCGTGCAGAAGCGCTTGAGAAATTCGGGATCGGACTCTCCTGTCTTGAGCGCGCGCGCGACCTCCGGAAGACCTGCCAGAAGCTCCGCCTGCACCTGCGCCTTCTCGTTCAGCGAACGGTCCAGGGTGACCGCAAGTTCGATGAAATTCAGCCGCTGCACCTCGGCCGGCTTGCTAAACCATTTGTCCAGGTTCTTGTTCAAGACCTGAACGCTAAACAAGACGAGGAAGACGACGGGCATGAAGCTAAGCGCCAGAGCGCCCAGAACGAGCTTTGTCCGGATGCGCGATCCTTCGCGATTGCTTCTGCGCTCAATGTACAGCTTGACGCCGGTACGGAACAGCATGAATCCGAGCGTTATGAAGAGCAGAAAAACAAGACTGGAAACAGCCCAAAAAATGAGAGTCTGGCTGGGATCGACCGGACCGTGCTCGCCGAAGTCAAACGACCCCTGCCAGATCACGAGAGTGGCCGAGAGGACCAGCAGCACGATACCGGAGAGGTAGAGAAGGCGTTGTCGCATGGCCGCGCTTTAACCGATTATACGTGTTCTTGGCTATACTGAATCGAATGAGCTCCCTCGCAACCGAAAGCCCACTGGACAAAGCTTCCAGCTTCCTCGAAGCACCCATCGGAAAGAAGGCCGTGATGGCCGTGACGGGAGTGATTCTGTTCGGTTTTGTGCTCGGCCATCTCGCGGGCAACCTTCAGATCTTTCTGGGTCCGGCGCGTCTCAACGAGTACGCGGAGATGCTTCGCAGCGTGCCGAAGGCTTTGTGGGCGGCGCGCATCATTCTGCTGATTGCGGTGGCGATGCACATCGTCTCCTCGGTGCAGTTGACGCGGCTGAAGCAATCGGCACGGCCAGTAGGCTATACGAAAACCGGATACGTACAGGCGACCTATGCGTCGAGAACGATGATGTGGAGCGGCCCGATTATTGCGGCGTTCATTGTCTATCACCTGCTCGACTTCACCTTCGGCACCGTGAACCCGAACTTCCAGCCTGCTGATGTGTATGCAAACGTGATTGCGAGCTTCAAGCGGCCGCTGGTTTCCGCGAGTTATATGATTGCGGTGTCGCTACTGGGAGTGCATTTGTATCACGGGCTGTGGAGCATGTTCCAGTCGCTCGGCATCGCACACCCGAAATATACGCCGAAATTCAAGACATTCGCGAAGGTGTTCGCGGTGGGCGTGACGATTGGAAACGTGTCGATTCCACTAGCTGTCGTCACGGGGCTGGTTGGGTATTGAGTGTTGGGCGCGCAGTCTGTCTGGGCATTTCCAGGCGTACAAAGCGCACAAATGTTTGCTTAGTATTACTACGTTAACTATTGACAGAGCAAGAAGGCGCTGATATGCTTGGGCATGACCGATGCCCAGGCGGTGCGTTGTCGCAAGCGATTGGAGCAGTTTCTGATGGACCCGTTGGAACCGGTCGGTCGGAGTGAGCGACGACATTGGGGAGAGGTATACGTGCGC
>SXGT01801492.1_pt1 | contig 10736 bp, 12 predicted proteins | sample 3176221 | NCBI WGS metagenome assembly SXGT01 (sample SAMN11356862, study PRJNA531348) | freshwater metagenome | isolation source: freshwater sample F1-120 | place: China: Fuxian Lake, Yuxi | collected 2017-12-25
GAAGCACGCCGATCAGTGTGCCGAGCAGGCAACCGATGAAGGCATAGATCAGGTTCTGAAAGGTGAACGCGACGCCGAAGCCCAGCGCCAGGTTGTCGTAAAGTTCCATCATGATGCGTGCGGTCTCCGGGTCAGGCGGTCAGGAACGCAGGCCACACCGGGAACTGCAGGTTCAGAAGGTACACAAAGCCGCCGTAGCTGCCGACGGCAAGAATGGTTGCCAGAACAAGCGACTCCTTGATGCTTTGATTGGGACGGGCCATGCCCGCGATCACCACGAGCGCGTAGATCGCCACGATGAGTCCCATGGCAGGCAGCCCCAGGGTCGGCAGCCCCACCAGCAGAAGGCCGAACGCGACGTTGGCACCGAGGATGAAGACCAGGGGCCGCCACGCGATATGGCCGATGGGATCGCCGTCAGGCGCCTGGCTGCGAAACGACACCAGGGTGATGATCACGCCGAGGATGGTGAGCACGATGCCAAGTGCCAGGGGGAAGTAGCCCGGCCCCATGCGGGACGCCGTGCCCACGGTGAAACTGGTGGCACCGACCGCAAAGGAAATGCCGACGATGGTGAACAGGAGTCCTGAAAAGAAGTCCTTCTGACTGGCGATCTTCACTGCGTCTCCTCGATTTGTGGGTATCCGCGCGATTTTGATGCGTGGGTATGGCGGAACCTATGTGGATTACACCTACCTGTGGCGCCTGGAATGTCGTTTTTGCGGCATGCAGGCATTCTTTGAATGCTTGAAAGGTATTACCAGCGACCCTTTGGCTGTTTCGCACGCACGAAGGCGGCAATGATCTCTGCCGATTCGCCCCGGTTGGCGCCCTGCGCAAAATCGATCGCGCTCAGGCCCTTTTCATTCTTTACCAGGGGGTCGGCGCCCTCTTCCAGCAGCAACTTGACCACGCCCGGATTGCCATAGCGGGCCGCCATCATCAGCGGCGTGCTCCGGTTGGGCGACTCGGCATCGATGAAGGCATGGTGCTCGAGCAGCAGCCGCACCATGGCGGTGCTCTCGGAGCCCGCAAAGGTGGCCGCGTAGTGCAAGGGCGTCCATCCGGGCTTGTTCACCTCCGCCTTGCGCTCGATGAGGCGGTTCGCCAGTGCAAGCCGGCCCTTGAGCGCGGCCAGCATCAAGGGCGTTTCGCCCTTTTCGCTGATGGCGTTGACGTTCACCTTGCTCTGTCCCACCAGAAAGTCGGCCACGGCCGGAGCGTCGTCTCGAAGCGCCAGGAACAAGGGGTGCTCGCCGGCCGCGTTGCGGGTGTTCAGGTCGAAGCCGCGCCGCGCCAGGCTTTGCAGGGTGCCGACGTCATCGCGCTTGATGGCGGCAAAAAAGTCGTCGAACGAACTCGCCCATGCCGGAAGCAATCCCGTTGCAAAGCCCAGGATCATGCCTTTTATAACAATACGCTTTTTGATCATCTTCATGTTTTACTTGAGGTTCATCGGGCATTCTGCACGACCGGCACCCGATCGAAAAGCCGCTCGAAATTGCGACCCGTGGCCTCGGCCACCCGCTCGACCTCCACGCCCTTGATCTCGGCGATCTGGCGCGCCACCCAGGGCACCAGCGCAGGCGAATTGGTCTTGCCGCGGTGGGGTACCGGCGCGAGATACGGGCTGTCGGTCTCGATCAGCGTGCGGTCCAGCGGCACAAAGGCGGCCACCTCGCGCAGGTCGGCGGCGGTCTTGAAGGTCAGGATGCCCGAAAAGGAAATGTAGAAGCCCAGGTCCAGTGCGGCTCTCGCCACGGCCATCGATTCGGTGAAGCAATGAAACACGCCCCGAGAGGGAGCACCATCCGAAGGCGCATTCGCAGACGCGTCCCCCAGACCACCCTCTTCCCGCAGGATCGCCAGCGTGTCGTCCGAGGCGCTGCGGGTGTGGATCACCAGCGGCAGATCGCTCAGTCGCCCGGCACGAATGTGGGTCCGGTAGCGATCGCGCTGCCAGGCCATGTCGGCCAGGCTGCGGTCGCCGAGCCGGTAATAGTCGAGGCCGGTTTCGCCGATGCCCACCACCCTGGGCCGTGCGGCGCGGACCAGCAGGTCATCCAGCGTGGGCTCCTGGAGGCCTTCGGTGTCCGGATGCACCCCCACCGTGGCCCACAGGTTGGCATGCCCGTCCGCAAGCTGGTAAACGTCTTCGAACTCTTCCAGCGTGGTGCAGATGCACAGGGCGCGCTCCACCTGCGCCTGCGTCATGGCGTGCAGGATGTCTGGCAGGCGCTCCCGCAACTCGGGAAAGCTCAGATGGCAATGGGAATCGGTGAACATGCGAAATGGAAAAGGCAGCAAAAAGCCGATGGGACACGCATTGTGCGCCGCATCGGCTTCGCGAAATCCGCCGCTGGCGCGGCTCAGAGGGTCTGTGTGGCCTTGTCCGAACCCAGGTTGGCGCCCAGGATCTCTTCGATCTTCAGCTTGAGCTGGCGCGACTTTTCATCCGCCGGAAATCGGATGCCGACGCCCTGGGTGCGCGCGCCCTGGGCCTTGGCGGGCGTGACCCAGGCCACCTTGCCGGCCACCGGGTATCGCTGCGGGTCGTCAGGCAGGCTCAGGAGCACATAAACGTCGTCGCCCAGCCGGTACTCGCGCGCCGACGGGATGAAGATGCCGCCGTCGGCGAACAGCGGGATGTAAGCGGCGTACAACGCAGCCTTCTCCTTGATGGAGAGCTGGATCACGCTCGGCCGCGCGGCACCGGCCGATGGAGAAGGGTTGGTGCTCATGGTGGCCAGTTTAGCGGCAATCGTTGCGACCCAAGGGGTTGAAATGTGCCCGTCAGGCGCCGAGAAGCGGGGTGTTTCCGTGACAAATGCGCACTATGGCCGAAAGAGTGCCGCGCGGTCGAAGCGCGGGGACGAAACCGTCAGGACCGGCTCTGAGCGGTGCTGGCCAGCACCTGTCGCGTCCGCGCCGCCCAGGCCTCCTGCATGAGCCCGGCGTTGTACGGGTGCTCCACCGAGCGCGCCGCCGTCATGAGTTCGCGTGACCACTGCGCCAGCGCGCCCCAGCGCGGCGTGGCGGGCAGCTGGTCCTCGGGAAAGAACCGCGCGGGCGCACCGGCCGCGCGGGCCATCAGGTCGTGACAGAGCTTCTGCAGCACGGCCAGTTGCTGGGCCGGCGGCCATTCGGACAGTAGCGCCCAGTCGCCTCGCGCCAGGGCGCGGGGCAAGTCGCCCCAGGCCGCGCCCTGCAGCCCCGAGGCCGCCCAGGCGATCGCATCGTCAGGACGCCCGCCGGCGGCCTGCAGCCACACGCGGGCCTGCTCGTGATCTGCACCACGGGCCACGTCCTGGGCCATCAGCCATTCGAGCGCATGACCCTCGTCGGGCCAGACCATCGCATGCGTCTGGCAGCGGCTGCGGATGGTGGGAAGCAGCTGGTGGGCCGCGTCGGTCGCGAGCACGAAGCGCACTTCGCCAACCGGTTCTTCGAGTGTCTTGAGCAGCGTGTTGGCCGCCTCCGTGTTCATGCGTTCGGCGGGATAGACCAGGATCACCTTGGTGTTGCCGCGCGAGCGGGTGAACTGGGTGAAGGACACCGCGCCCCGCGCGGCTTCCACCCGAATCAGTTTGCTGGGCTTGCGCTTCTTGTCGTCGATTTCCTTCTGCGCCGTTTCATCCAGCGGCCAGCCCAGTGCCAGGCTCAGGGTCTCGGGCATCAGTGCGCACAGGTCGGCGTGGGTGCGCACGTCGACGGCGTGACAGCTTTCGCAATCGCCACAGGCGCCCTGCGGCCCGGGGCGCTCACACAGCCAGGCGCGCGCCAGCGCCAGCGCCAGTTCGTACTGCCCGAGGCCCGAGGGGCCGGCCAGCAACAGGGCATGGCCGCGCTGCGCCAGCAGAGCCTCGAGTTGCGCCTGCAGCCAGGGGGCGAGCGAGCTCATGCGCGCGCCGCCTCCGCACGCAGCCAGCCGCGCTGTTCGAACGCAGCGCGCACCGCATGCCACACGGCCTCCCTCGATTGGTCGGACGGCACGCGAACGAAGCGTCCGGGGTCACCTGCCATGCGAAGCGCGTAACCCGCGGCCACGTGCTCGAAGAACGCGGTCGGTTGGGCCTCGAAGCGGTCCGGCACCCTCGCGCCCGCCAGCCGTTGCGCCGCGACCGCAGGCGGCAGGTCGAACCACACCGTCAGGTCGGGCTGCCGCAGGGCATCCGTGCCGGGTCGTGCCTGCACCCATTGCTCGAGCTGGCTGAGCACGGCAAGGTCGAAGCCTCGACCGCCTCCCTGATACGCAAAGGTCGCGTCGGTGAAGCGGTCGCACAGCACCACGTCATCGCGCGCCAGGGCCGGTTCGATCACCTGTTGCAGGTGGTCGCGCCGCGCCGCGAACATCAGCAGCGCTTCGCACAGCGGGTCCATGGCGTCGTTGAGCACCAGTTCGCGCAGCTTTTCGGCCAGGGGCGTACCGCCGGGTTCGCGGGTCAGCGTGATCTGCCGGCCGGCGGCCCGGAAGGCATCGGCCAGGGCCGCGATGTGGGTCGATTTGCCCGCGCCGTCGATGCCTTCGAAGCTGATGAAGAGTCCGGCCGGATGCATGTGGAGGGAAGATCGCGAGGTTCAGCGGCGCAGGATGTAGCGCCGAACCGCCGCATTGTGCTCTTCCAGGGTGGCGCTGAACTGGCTGGAGCCGTCTCCGCGCGCCACGAAATACATGGAGTTGGTTGCCATCGGCTGCACCGCCGCCATGATGGACGCCATGCCCGGCATGGCGATCGGCGTGGGCGGCAGACCGGCTCGGGTGTAGGTGTTGTAGGGCGTGTCTTCGGTCAGGTCGTTGCGCCGCAGGTTGCCGTCGAAACCTTCGCCCAGGCCGTAGATCACGGCCGGATCGGTCTGCAACCGCATGCCGATGCGCAGCCGGTTGGAAAACACGCCCCCGATCCGGCGCCTGTCGCTTTCCATGCCGGTCTCTTTTTCGATGATGCTGGCCAGCACAAGGGCCTCGTCGGGGGTGTTCAGCGGCGAAGCGGGATCGCGCTGGGCCCAGGCCTGCGCCATCCGCTCTTCCATCGCCTTGGCGGCCTGCCGCAGCACGCTGGAAGCGGGGGCGTGCTTGAGCACGCGGTAGGTATCGGGGAAGAAACGGCCCTCAGGATGGCGGCCCGGGTAACCGATCAGCGCCATGATGTCGGCCTGGCTGAGTCCCTCGAGGTCCTGCTTCAGGTCGGTGGCGCCACGCACCGCCTGCAGCACCTGGCGCACGTTCCAGCCTTCCACCAGCGTGATGCTGCGCAGCGCCTGTTCGCCGCGCACGAGCTTGGAGAGCAGGGTCCGGGGCGTGGTGCCGGGCGCAAACTCGTAGCTGCCGGCCTTCATGTCGCGCGATTCCCCCGACAGCCTGAACCACGCATAGAGCAATTGGGGGTGCGCTCCGACGCCGGCGTCGGACAGCGACTGTGCGATCGTCTGGGCCGACGACCCCGGTGCGACGGTCACATCGAGCGGCTTTTCGGCCGAAGTGCCCGGCGGCAGGCGCAAGGGTTGCTGCAGCCACCACATGCCGACGGCGGCGGCCAGCACGGCCAGGATCAGCGGGTAGAGCACCAGCAGCTTGAGGATGCGCATCGTGGGCTTGATGTGGGCAGGGGCAAGGTGGGGTGGGGCTGCGAGGAGCCCGGCCGGCCATGATAATCGACCCCTTCTTCAATGCAGGGACCTCTTCCCGCCCACTGGCCGGGTCCTGCCCGCCTTTCATCCAGAACAGGCCCCCCATGATCCACACATCCGAACCCGACCACGCCCTCCAGGCCGCCGCGCTCGAAGGCGCCACGCCGCTCAGCCACCTGGGCGTCATTCGCGTCGAAGGCGCCGACGCGGCGGCCTTCCTCCATGGTCAGCTGACGCAGGATTTTTCCCTGCTCGACCCGTCCGGCGCGCGCCTGGCGGCCTTCTGTTCGGCCAAGGGCCGCATGCTCGCCAGCTTCGTCGGCTTCAAGCGCGGGCCGGAAGACGTCCTCCTGATCTGCAGCCGGGATCTGCTTGCGCCGACGCTCAAGCGTCTCTCGATGTTCGTGCTGCGCGCCAAGGCGCGTTTGAGCGACGCCAGTGAAACCTTCCGGATCTTCGGCCTGGTCGGCGGCTCGCTGCCACCCTCCCTGCCGACTGCCGTCTGGAGCCAGTGGCGGGAGGGCGAGGTGAGCGTGGTGCGCCTGCCGCCGGGCGCGGATGCGCCACGCGCCTTGTGGGTCGCGCCCGTGGGCGAGCCCGCCCCGCAGGCGCCCGCGCTGGATGCAAGCCAGTGGCATTGGCTCGCGGTGCAAAGCGGCGTGGCCACGCTGAGCCAGCCGGTGGTGGAAGCGTTCGTGCCGCAGATGCTGAATTACGAATCGGTGGGCGGTGTGAACTTCAAGAAGGGTTGCTACCCCGGACAAGAAGTGGTGGCGCGCAGCCAGTTTCGCGGCACGCTCAAGCGCCGCGCATATCTGGTGCACGCCGATGGCGCGCTCTCGCCGGGACAGGAAGTGTTCCAGTCGGACGAACCCGGGCAGACCTGCGGCACGGTGGTCGAGGTGGCGGCACACCCCGAGCACGGTTTCGACGCGATCGTTTCGCTGCAGACCAGCGCCGCCGCGCTCGGTGGCCTGCGCGCTGGCCACACCCAAGGCCCTTCCCTCCGCCTGCTGCCCCTGCCTTACCCCTTGCTCGACGACATCTGAGCGCGGTCCGAGGTTCGCCATGTGCCTGATCGCTTTTGCGCTGGACGCCGATCCCGATTGCCCGCTGCTGATCGCGGCCAACCGCGACGAGTACCTGGAACGCCCCACCGCGCCCCTGCACCGGTGGCAGCTCGAGGACGGCACCGACGTGGTGGGCGGGCGCGACCTGCGGGACGGTGGCACCTGGCTGGGCGTGAACCCACAAGGGCGCGTGGCGATGTTGACCAACGTGCGTCAGGCCGTGCTGAGTCCGGGCGCGCGCAGCCGCGGCGAACTGGTCACCCGCTGGTTGCAAGGTGATGGCGACGCGGACCGCTTCGCTGCCGGCGTCGATGCCGAAGCCTATGCCGGCTTCAACCTGGTGGTGGGTGACTTCCATGCGCGGCGCTGGCACTGGCTGGGCAACCGCCACCCGGCGCAGCCGCACGAGGACCATCCGCCCGCCCTGCACCACCGAACCCTGGGCGCGGGTGTGTTCGGCCTGTCCAACGCGAGCCTGGACACGCCCTGGCCCAAGACGCAGCGCCTCAAGAGGGCCGTGCTGGACGCCCTGGCCGCGCGCCGGCACGACGCAGCGGGCCGCTGGATCGACCCGCTGGCGCAGGCGCTGTTCGACGACCAGCCGGCACCTGACGTCGACATGCCCCGCACGGGCGTGCCGGACGACGCTGAGCGGGCCCTTTCAAGCGCCTTCGTGCGCATGCCCGGACGGGCCTATGGCACACGCAGCAGCCTGGTGGTAAGCACGCGCCCGGCCGGCCGTGCGTGGCAGGTGAACCTGGCGGAGTGGACGCACGACCACCGTGCGGGCTCGGCACCGACGGTGCCGGGTGAACCGCATCACCAGGTTGAACTGCGCTGGTCCTAGAGCCGGGCCACCATCTCCTGGTGGCCGATCCCGGCTTCTTCAAAAGGTTCGCCGCGGTCCTGGTAGCCCAGGCGGCGATAGAAACCGATCGCACTCTGCTGCGCGTGCAGCATCACTTCGGTGTCGCCGCGCGCGCGGGCCACGTCCATCAGGGCGTGCAGCACATCCCGTCCAAGCCGGCTCCCGCGCAAGCTGCGGTCCACCGCCATTCGACCGATGCGGGCCACGCCCGGCGTGTGCGGCAGCAACCGGCCCGTGGCCACGGGTCGCCCCAGCCGGTTGTAGGCCACCGCATGCACCGCCAACGCGTCGGCCTCGTCCCATTCCAGTTCCTTGGGAATGCGCTGCTCCTGCACGAACACGGCCGTGCGGATCAGGCCGGCATCGGCGCCGAGTTCGCTCCAGGCGCCCACCTGCATGCGGGTCACGGGTTCACCGGCTTCGAAGCCCAGCAGGGTCTTGCGCAACACCGTCGGTACCGTGCGCGACTTCTGCGTCGCCGGATCCGCGAACACATAGACGATCTCGCCCGTGATGAGGTGTTCCTCGCCACGAAAGATGGCGCCCTGGAACGTGAGCGAGGAGTTGCCGATGCGCTGGCAACGCATCGCGACATCCAGCTGGTCGTCCACCCGCGCCGACGCATGGAATTCGACGGTCGCCTTGACGACGAAAAGGTCGCCGGCGAGCTGGTCCATCGTGTCCTGGTAGGGCAGCGCCACGGCGCGCCAGTAGTCGGTGATCGCGGTGTCGAAGTACATGAGGTAGTGGGCGTTGAACACGATCTTCTGCATGTCCACTTCGGCCCAGCGCACCCGCAGGCGGTGAAAGAAATGGAAGTCGCCGCGTTTCAGGGTCATCTCAGGTCTCCGGGTTGAAAGCTCTGCGCAATGCGCGGGCTGCGTCGTTGTGTGCCGTGAGGGCTATGGGAATGGCTCGGCCGAAATGGATGAAGCCGTGCACCATGCCGGCGTAGATCTCCAGCGCCACCGGCACGCCCGCATGCCGCAGCCGATCGGCGTACATCACGCCCTCGTCCGTGAGCGGGTCGCACTCCGCCAGTCCCACCCAGGCAGGCGCCACGCCGTCGAGCTCGCGCGGGTGGCCGGTGGCATCCACCCCGTCCAGCGGCGCGAAGCGCCAGTCGTCCCGGTCGGCCGGTGTGCGCAGGTACTGGTGGAAGAAATAGTCGATGTGAGGCTCCTCGAGCAGGAAGCCGCGGGCGAAGGTCCGGTGGCTCGCGGTGTCCTGGTGCCCCGCGCAGCCGGGGTAGAACAGCAGCTGCAGGGCCAGCGGCCAGCCGGCGTCGCGCGCGGCGATGGCCGTGACGGCGGCCAGCGTGCCGCCCGCGCTGTCACCGCCCACGGCAATGCGCCTGCCATCGAGTCCCAATGCGCTGGCCTCCTCACGCAGCCACGCCAGTGCGTCCCAGGCGTCCTCCACCGCGGTGGGGAACCTCGATGCCGGCGCCAGCCGGTAGTCCACCGACAGCACGGCGCAGTGCGCCAGGTGGGCGAGGTGTCGGCAAAGCGGTTCGTGGCTGGCCACGCTGCCCACCGTAAAGCCGCCACCGTGGAAGAACAGCATCACCGGCAGCGCCGCGTCAAGCGCTGGCGCATACAGCCGTGCCGACAACCTCGCGTCGTCGCGCGTGGGAATGCTGAGGTCCTGCACGCGGGTGAGTTTGTGGGGCGGGATGTCCAGCACGGGTGCACCGGCGAGATAGGCGGCTCTGGCCTGATCGGGTGTGAGTGCATGCAGAGGCGGATGGCCGGCGCGGGCGATGCGGTCGAGCAGGCCGCGCATGGCGGGTGTGAGCAGGGCACGGGGGTCCGGTCGATGAGGCATGGCGAAATTGTGTCTGTCTTTTTTGCGACGCGCCGGGAACAATCGGCGTTGGCCTCACAGCGTGCAAACCTTATAGTTATTCACCATAACCTGACGAACCCGGGACCGATCCATGGCGCAAATCCTCTATGTCACCAACATCCTGATCGACTTCGGCGCGCTTGCGCAGCTGGCGGCTGAATGCGAACGCGTCGGCATCCGCAAGCCGCTCATCGTGACGGATGCGGGCGTGAAAGCGGCCGGCCTGCTGGACAAGGCGCTGGCCGCCCTGCCCGGCCTGGCGCCTGCGGTGTTCGATCAGACGCCCTCCAATCCCACCGAGGCGGCGGTGCGCGCGGCGGTGGAGGTGTACCGCAAGGCGTCGTGCGACGGCCTGATCGCGCTGGGTGGCGGCAGCGCCATCGATTGCGCCAAGGGTGTGGCCATCGCCAGCGCGCACGAAGGCCCGCTCAAGAACTACGCCACGATCGAAGGCGGGTCCCCCAAGATCACCGACCGTGTGCCGAAGGGACGCTTGTTGACGCTACAGGAGCGACTGCACGTCGTCTTCGATGCCTCGAAGGAAGTCCGCAAGGCGACCGCGTTCGGCGAGGCGATCATCATCACGGTCTACTTCCCGATCCTCGCCCTCTCGGGCGTCGAGGGGAAGATGTTTCATCCGATGGCCCTGACGGTCATTTTCGCGCTAATCGCGGCTTTCATCCTCTCGCTCACATTCGTGCCCGCGATGGTCGCGCTCTGCATTCGCGGACGTGTCACTGAGAAGGACATGTTCCTCGTCCGCTGGGCGAAGGCTCTGTACGCGCCCGTGGTCCGCGTGGCGGTGAAGTTGCGCTACGCCGTTGTCGGAGCCGCTATTGCCGCTTTCGCAGGTGCGGTCGTGCTGTTCGGCACCCTCGGCCAGGAGTTCGTGCCGACGCTTGACGAGAAGGACATCGCGATGCACGCGATGCGCATCCCATCGACGGGTATCACGCAGTCGCAGTTGATGCAGTACGACGTGGAGCGCACTGTCGCCAAGTTCCCCGAGGTCGCGTTCACCTACTCGAAGACCGGCACGGCGGAGCTGGCATCGGACCCGATGCCGCCCAACGTCTCGGACACGTTCATCATCCTCAAGCCACGCGAGGAATGGCGCAGCGAAGAGGAACTCGACCGCCGCATCGCCGAGTTGGAAGCTGCGCGGCCCGACGAGGCAGCACACGAGGAGGACAAGCCAGGCCACGGGGAGGAAGCCGAAGGTGCCGTAGCAGCGCAGGGACACAAGGCCAAGCTGATCAAGCTGATCGAGCTGACGGATCAGTCGGTGCCGGGCAACAACTACTAGTTCACGCAGCCGATCC
>SXGT01841300.1_pt1 | contig 10736 bp, 10 predicted proteins | sample 3176221 | NCBI WGS metagenome assembly SXGT01 (sample SAMN11356862, study PRJNA531348) | freshwater metagenome | isolation source: freshwater sample F1-120 | place: China: Fuxian Lake, Yuxi | collected 2017-12-25
CATCGACGTCGACGCCCCGGTCGTCGGGCTCGGCACGGGCGACGATGGTGCGCAGGAGGTGCCCGAGCGGCTCGACGTCACGGGCTGGTGGCGCGACGGAGCCCAGGTCGACGGCCCGGGCAGCGCCGCGATCGTCGGACACACCGCCTCACGCGGCGCGGCCGTCTTCGACCGGCTCGGCGAGCTCGCCGCGGGCGACCGCGTCAGCGTCGACGGCCGGCGCGACGGCGAGCGCGCGGCGTTCGTCGTCCGCGCGGTGCGCACGGTGCCCGTCGAGCAGTTCCGCCGCATCGCACAGGCCGTGTACCGCACGTCCGGCCCGACCAGCCTCGTCCTCATGACCTGCGGCGACTACGACGGCACTGACTTCCGCTCCACCGTCGTGGTCGTGGCGACCCCCGTCCGGTCCTGAGAGCGTCGACCTCGTCCTGGTCCTGCGTCAGCCGACGAGGAAGGCCACCCCCTGCACGACCATCACCACGAGCAGGATCGTCGCGACGAGCCGGACGGTGGGATGTGCGCGGCGGAAGCCCAGCAGGGTGAGGGCGAGCACGAGCGCGCTGACGAACGGGTTGACCCACAGGAGCGCGAAGACGACCAGCCCGGCAGCGTAGGCGTTGTCGGGATGGTGCCGGGCGAGTGAGCTGCTCACCATGTCTCGTGCCTCTCGTCGGTGTCCGCCCGCTCAGCCAAGCGCACCTGACGATCCGTGTCCCAGGAATCGCCGCACCGCCGACGAGGGGAGGGCGACGGGCGCACCGTTGACCGGGGCTCAGCCCGCGCCGAAGGACCGGCGACGGCGGCCCTCGCCGACCAGCTCGCCGTCGAGCACCGCGGCGTCGGCGCGCGTCGCGGGCTCCTCGGGCACGACCTCGCCGACCACGGGCTCCTCGTGCGTCGGGTCGTCGTGGCGTCGCGGGTCGGCCTCGGCCGAGGTCACCGACTCCTCACCCACCGCTCGGCGGGCGAAGTCGGCGGCGAGCCGCAGCGCCTGGCGGCTCTCGGGCAGGGTGTCGGCGAGCACGGGGAAGGCGTGCACCTGCCCGCGCCAGAGGTGGGTCTCGACGGTCACGCCGCGCTCGGCCAGCAGCAGCGCCATCGCCTCCACCTCGGGCCGCAGCATCTCGTCCTCCACCGCGACGAAGAACGTCGGCGACGTGATGTGGTCGGCGGCGTCGAGGGGCGAGACCTCGCCCTCGATGGTCGAGCCCTCGGGCAGCCAGCGCTCCCGGATCACCGCGACGCGCCCGATCGGCAGGTAGGCGTCACGCACCCGGGCCACGCGCGCGACGCCCTCCTTGTCGACGCGGTCGGGGTCGAGGCTCAGCAGCGGAGAGAAGGTCAGCAGCGCGGCCGGCGCGGGCAGCCCACGGCGGTTGGCCAGCTCGGCGATCTTCATGGTCAGGTAGCCGCCGGCGGAGTCGCCCGCCACGACGATCTTGTCGGGCCGGTCGCTCATCTCCACCAGCGCCGCGTAGGCGCGGATGGCGTCGTCGACCGAGTCGGCCACGGAGCCCTCGGGGAGCTGCACGTACTCGACGGAGATCACCGTCGCACCCGTGTAGAGGGCGAGCCGCTCGCAGATCCGTCGGTGCGTCTCGATGCCGCAGGAGAAGAACCCGCCACCGTGCAGGTAGAGCAGCGTCATCTCGCTCGTCGGGCCGTAGCGGTGCGTCATCGACTCCACGTGCACGCCGCCGAGCTCGAAGGAGACGGGCTCGACGAAGCGCGACCGCGGTCCGCGGGCGGAGAGCTTGTCGAGGGACCGCAGCGTCGTGAGCGTCCGGTCGTTGAGCGGCGCGAGGCGCAGCAGCGGCTTGAAGACCAGACGGGTGGTGCGCCCGAGGACCCTGCTCTTGAGGCTGACGTCCTCGTGCACCACGGCCTCGTCGTAGACCACGCGCATCGGCCGGTGCCGCAGCGGCAGGCCCTGGCGGGCCCGCTGCGTCACGACGGTGACGCGGGGTCGCGGACGCGTCGCGGCGGTGGTGCTGGCGTCGCTGCCGGAGCCGACGCCGGGGAGCAGCGCCCTCAGACGACGCAGGACGGAACGCACGGACATACCGCCACCATACTCCCGGTATGCGCAGGTCAGGCGGCCGCGCGGACGTCAGTCGGCCTGGAACCGCGCGTCGACCTCGACCCGGACGACGATGTCCTCCGGCACCAGCGCGATCCCCGAGCGCTCGGCCCCGACGTCCAGCCCACGCGCCACCGCACCGACCACCACCGCGTCGCCGCGACCGTCGAGCATGCCCGCGTCGGCGAGCTGCAGCGCCACGACCCGACCGCGACGCACGGCGTCGGCGTACGTCTGCGCCTTCGTCACCGCGTCGTCCACGGCGGCCTTGCGGACCTCCGCCTCCAGCACCCGTCGGCTGCGGACGCCGAGGTCCCACTCGACCGGCAGCACCTCCACGCCGGCCACGCCGGCCCAGTGGTCGAGGAAGCCGTTCATCCGCTCGAAGTCGACGAACTCGGCCCGCAGCTGCACCGAGGCCGTGTGCACGACCTCCTCCGAACGTCGGTCGCCGACCCAGGGACGGCTGCCGTGGACCGTCACCTGGTCGCTGGACCAGGTGTCGACGGCCCCCAAGGCGGCGAGGTCGCGCAGGTGTCCCGCGAGCGGCTCCTGCAGGGCCGCCGCCCGGTCGCGGACGTCGGCCCGGTCGGTCCCCTCGACCACGGCCTCGAGCCGCACGAAGGCCCGCTCGGCCGGATGACGCGCCTCGGCCACGCCGCGCACGGTGATCTGCACTCCCATCCGGACATTCTCCCCAGGAACACCGACGCGCGCGGACTTTCGCCCCAACCGGATGCGGGCGACCGGCCGTGGAGGACCTCGTCAAGGACCCCGCACCTGAGGGTTCCCTCACCCTAGGATGAGGACATGGTGACGCTCGCCGACCTCCAGGTCCGCTCCCTCGGTCCGTGCACGGTGCCCTCACCTCTGTCGCACTACGTCGGCGGGCGCGCGACCAACGAGTACTACGTGGGCGAGGACGACCGCGTGCTCTTCGACGACACCGTCGAGCTGATCCAGCGTCGCGGCCTGCCGCTGGAGGAGCTCCCGACCTTCGAGACCGGCGGTCCCCGCGCCCAACTCTTCTTCGACCCCGGCTCCGTGCGCGTCGGCGTCGTGACCTGCGGTGGCCTCTGCCCCGGCCTCAACGACGTCATCCGCGCGATCGTCATGGAGCTGCACGAGCACTACGGCGTGCGCGACGTCGTCGGCTTCCGCAACGGGTACGCCGGTCTGGTGCCGGGCCTCGGGCTCGAGCCGGTCGCGCTGACACCCGACTTCGTCGCCAACATCCACGAGCGGGGCGGCACCGTCCTCGGGTCGTCGCGCGGCGCGCAGGACGTCGGCGTCGTCGTCGACACCCTGCAGGCCCGCGGCATCGACATCCTCTTCGTCATCGGCGGCGACGGGTCGATGCGCGGTGCCCACCGCATCGCCGAGGAGGCGACCGCACGGGGTGCCGACATCGCCGTGGTCGGGGTGCCGAAGACGATCGACAACGACATCCCCCACATCGGGCAGAGCTTCGGCTTCCAGACGGCCTACTCGCGGGCGGCGCAGTCGATCAAGGCCGCCAAGATCGAGGCCGAGGCGTCGCTGAACGGCGTCGGGCTGGTGAAGGTCATGGGGCGCCACGCCGGGTTCATCGCCTGCTACTCCGCCCTGGCCGGCCACGACGCCGACTTCGTCCTCATCCCCGAGGTGCCGTTCGCGCTCGACGGCGACAACGGCCTGCTGGAGCACGTCCGGCGCAAGGTCGCCGCGCAGGGTCACGCCGTGCTGGTGGTCGCCGAGGGTGCCGGTCAGGAGCACCTGCCGCACGACGGAGCCACCGACGCCTCCGGCAACGCCCGCCTGGCCGACATCGGTCGCCTCCTGCGCGAGCGGATCACCGACGACTTCACGTCGCGTGGCGAGGAGGTGCTGTTCCGCTACTTCGACCCCGGCTACTTCATCCGCTCGGTGCCGGCGGAGCCGTCGGACTCGGTGTACTGCTCGCGGCTCGCGCAGACCGCCGTGCACGCGGCCATGGCCGGCCGCACCGACATGGTCGTCGGACGACGCCGCCACCGGTTCGTGCACGTGCCGATCAGCTACGTGACCCACCGCCCGCACCACGTCTCCCCCGACGGCGACCTCTGGCTCAGCGTGCTGGAGTCGACCGCCCAGCCCTTCGACATGCGCTGACCGACCGCCGGTCGAGTAGCCGGCACGGCGAGCGCCAGCGAGCTCGTGACGGCGTATCGAGACCACCCGGCAACGGCCCAGCGTGGTCCAGCTTCCAGCGAAACCTTCGAGTGGTCTCGATACGTCTCCGCCAGCTCCTTCGTCGCAGCGTCGACTACTCGACCAGCAGACCCTTCCGCTGGTCGAGTAGTCCGAGCGAGCTTGCGAGGCTCGGACGTATCGAGACCACCCGGCAACGGATCAGCGCGGGCCGGCTCCCTGCGACCGCTTGGAGTGGTCTCGATACACCCTCCCTCGCTGGCGCTCGTGGAGGCACTCGATCAGCAGACCCTTCCGCTGGTCGAGTAGTCCGAGCGAGCTTGCGAGGCTCGGACGTATCGAGACCACCCGGCAACGGCCCAGCGAGGGCCAGCTCCCAGCGAAACCATCGAGTGGTCTCGATACGTCTCCGCCAGCTCCTTCGTCGCAGCGTCGACTACTCGACCAGCAGACCCTCCCGCTGGTCGAGTAGTCCGAGCGAGCTCGCGAGGCTCGGACGTATCGAGACCACCCGGCAACGGCCCAGCGCGGGCCAGCTCCCAGCGACCGCTTGGAGTGGTCTCGATACACCTCCCCTCGCTAGCGCTCGTGGAGGCACTCGACCAGCGGACCGCTGGTCGAGTAGTCAGGACGAGCTTGCGGAAGTCCTGGCGTATCGAGACCACCCGGCAACGGCCCAGCGCGGGCCGACCCCAGTGAAGGACCAGAGTGGTCTCGATACGTCGGGCCCAGGCTCGTCCCTCGCCGGGCCCGACTACTCGACCAGGGGTCGGTGGCGGGTGTACCCGAGCTCGACCGGGTGGGGTGGGTACTCGCTGGTGCCGGTGCGACCGTCGGCGCGCCAGCCGTGCCGCTCGTAGAAGCGTCGGGCCCGGACGTTCTTTTCGAGCACCCAGAGCCGGTCGACGTGCGCAGGGACCTGCGCGAGGACGGTGTCGGCGAGCCCCGTCCCGCGGTGGCGCGCGACGACACCGAGGTGCAGGAGCGTCGTCCGGTCGTACGCGAGGTACCCGACACCCACCCCGTCGACGACCACCACGAATGCCGCGACGTTGGTCGCGGCGACGCGCTCGGCCCAGCGGTCGCGGACGGCGGCCCAGGGGTACGGCGGCGCGAACACGTGGGCGAGCGCGTCGGTGTTGGCGGCCTGCTCGATCGAGGCCAGCAGGCCCTCGTCACCCTCGGCGGCCGGTCGCAGGTCCATCCGACGATCCTCGCACGTCCCGGATCCTGAGACGTCTTCTCGGCCCTCGGGCCGCGTGCCACGGTGAAGACCCACCCCCGCGACACCCCGCTCGCGACACCCCGCCGCGACAGCTGAGGAGACACCATGAGTGACCAGTGGTCGTTCGAGACCAAGCAGATCCACGCCGGCCAGACGCCCGACCCGACGACCGGTGCCCGCGCGCTGCCGATCTACCAGACGACGTCGTACCAGTTCCGCGACACCCAGCACGCCGCCGACCTGTTCAGCCTGGCGGAGCCGGGCAACATCTACACGCGCATCACGAACCCGACGCAGGACACCGTCGAGCAGCGGCGCGCCGCGCTCGAGGGCGGTGTCGGCGCGTTGCTGTTCGCCTCGGGCCAGGCAGCCACGACCGGCGCGCTGACCAACGTCGCCGAGGCCGGCGACCACATCGTCTCCTCCGCCAGCCTGTACGGCGGCACCGACAGCCTGCTCCGCCACACGTTCCCGAAGCTCGGCATCCAGGTGACGTTCGTCGAGGACAACAACAACCCCGACGCCTGGCGTGCCGCGGTGCAGGAGAACACCAAGGCGTTCTTCGGCGAGACCATCGGCAACCCGAAGGGCGACGTGCTCGACCTGGAGGCCATCTCGGCCGTGGCGAAGGAGGTGGGTGTGCCGTTCCTCGTCGACAACACCGTCGCAACGCCCTACCTGCTCAACCCGCTCAAGCACGGTGTCGACACGGTCATCCACTCCGCCACCAAGTACATCGGCGGGCACGGCACGGCCATCGCGGGCGTCGTCATCGACGGCGGGACCTTCGACTACGGCGCCCACGGCGACAAGTACCCCGGCTTCACCCAGCCCGACGCGAGCTACCACGGGCTCGTGTTCGCGGAGGCGCTCGGGCCGGCGGCCTTCATCGCGAAGCTGCGCGTGCAGTACCTGCGCAACGTCGGTGCCGCGATCTCGCCGTTCAACGCCTTCCTCATCGCGCAGGGCCTGGAGACGCTCAGCCTGCGCGTGGAGCGTCACGTCGAGAACACCCGCCAGGTCGCGGAGTGGCTGTCGGCCCGCGACGACGTCGCGGCGGTGACGTGGGCGTCGCTCGAGGGCAACCCCTACAAGGAGCTCGCCGACAGGTACGTCCCGCGGGGTGCCGGCGCCGTCCTGACCTTCGAGCTGCCCGGTGGGATCGACGCCGGCCGTCGGTTCATCGACGCGCTCGAGCTGTTCAGCCACGTCGCGAACATCGGCGACGTGCGGTCGCTGGCCATCCACCCGGCCAGCACGACGCACTCGCAGGGCACGCCCGAGGAGCATGCCGCCACCGGCGTCACCCCCGGCCTCGTGCGCCTGGCGGTGGGCTTGGAGGGGATCGACGACATCCTCGCCGACCTCGAGGCGGGACTGCGCGCAGCCAAGTGACCTCACCCCACCTGACCAGCCAGGATCTCCCTTCCGTCACCGGCGCGTGGCGGGAGGGAGATCCTGTCGGTTCCCGACGCTTCGCCGACGTCGGCGACGTCGCCCTCGAGGGCGGGTCCGTGCTGCCCGACGTCCGCCTGGCGTACGAGACGTGGGGGACGCCGGGCGCTCCTGCCGTGCTGGTGCTGCACGCGCTCACCGGCGACAGCCACGTGGTCGGCCCGCCCGGACCGGGGCACGCCAGCCCGGGCTGGTGGGACACGCTCGTCGGGCCCGGCCTGCCGATCGACACCGACCGCTTCCTCGTCGTCTGCGCCAACATCCTGGGCGGGTGCCAGGGCTCGACGGGGCCCGCCTCCCTCGCCCCGGACGGTCGCGCGTGGGGCAGCCGCTTCCCCGACCTGACGGTCCGCGACCAGGTCGCCGCCGAGACGCTGCTGGCCGACGCCCTGGGCATCGAGCGCTGGTACGCGGTCGTGGGCGGCTCGGCCGGCGGCATGCGCGGTCTGGAGTGGGCGGTCGGGCACCCGTCGCGGGTGGAGCGGCTGTTCCTGCTGGCGACGTCGGCGCAGGCGTCGGCCGAGCAGCTCGCCCTGTCGTCGGTGCAGCAGGCGGCGATCACGACCGACCCGCACTTCCATGGCGGCGACTACTACGTCGAGCGTCGCGGCCCGACGAACGGGCTCGACCTCGCGCGACGGGTGGCGCACGTGGCCTACCGCAGCGAGACCGAGCTGCAGCAGCGCTTCGGTCGAGAGCGCGAGCCCGACGGGCGGTTCAGCGTCGCGTCGTACCTGGAGCACCACGGCACGAAGCTGACGCGCCGCTTCGACGCCGGCTCCTACCTGACCCTCACCCGGGCGATGGACTCCCACGACGTCGGACGCGACCGTGGTGGGGTCGCCGCGGCGCTCGGTCGTGTGACGGCACGGACGGTCGTCGCGGGGATCGACTCCGACCGCCTGTACCCGCTGCACCAGCAGCAGGAGCTGGCCGACCTGGTGCCGGGGGCCGACGGGCTCGACGTCGTGCACTCGGTGCACGGGCACGACGGGTTCCTCGTCGAGCAGGAGCAGGTCGGCGCCCTCGCCCGCCGGCTCCTCGACCCCTAGTCCCCCCGATTCCGAAGGTGGGGGTCAGAGGCCGAGGGTGTCGGCGAGAGCGGCCACGTGCACGTCGAGGAATGCACCCGGGTCGGCGAGGGTGTCGGCGCCGTACTGGCCGAAGACCTCGAAGGCCACGGCCCCGACGAGCGCCGACCAGAGCCCGAGCCCGCGGCCGAGGTTGGTGACCGGCAGGGTCAGGGCGTACTCCGCGCGGATCCGCTCGAGGTCGGTGCGCAGGCTGCGCGGGAGCGGGCCGTCGACCTCGCGCATCCTCCCGGCGCGGTGGGCGTCCTCCAGCACCGACATGAGTGCCACGGCCACCCGCGTGCCGGGCTCGACCGTCCGCTCGGCCGGGGCCGCGTAGCCTGGCACCGGTGTGCCGTGCAGCAGGGCGAACCGCGACGGCTCGCGCAGCGCCCAGGTGCGCATCGCCTGCGCGGCGGCTTGCAGTCGACGGCTCGGGGACCGTCGGGCGCTCTCGGCCACCGCCTGCTCCACCGCGGCGCCCAGCTCGTCGTACGCGTCGACGATCAGCAGCGTCAGCAACGCGTCACGGTCCTTGACGTACCGGTACACGGCCGAGGACACCATGCCCAGCTCACGGGCCAGTGCGCGCAGCGACAGCTCGGCCGGGGTCGTGGTGGCCAGCTGCTCGCGTCCGAGCCGCACGATCTCCTCGAGGGTCTGCTCGCGGGCGAGCTGGCGGGGGGTCGGCACGTGCGTGAGTGTACCGCTCTCGACATCGACATGTCGATACAGAGAGCAGTGCTCTTGACACCGGCGGCCCCGCTGCCGACACTGGTCTAAAAGAGAGCACTGCTCTCACAACATCAGGAGACACCATGCGCACCCTCGTCATCGGCGCCGGCCAGATCGGCCCGCACGTCGCCACCCAGCTCGCCGAGCGCGGCGACCACGTCGTCGTCGGCACCCGCTCCGGGTCCGGGCCGGAGCACCCGCTCATCGCCCGCACGCACCTCGACGCCACCGACGCCGCAGCACTCGAGCGCGCGTTCGCCGACGTCGACGTCGTGCACCTCTGCGTGCACGCGTCGGCCTACCGCCCCGACGCCTGGGAGCGCGAGCTGCCACCGCTCGAGCACGCGGTGCTGACCGCCGCCGAGCGCCAGGGCGTGCACGTGGTCTACCCCGAGAGCGTGTACGCCTTCGACACGAGCGGCACGCTCGGTGCCGACCTGCGCGTGGCGCCGCGCTCGCACCTCGGCCGGATCCGCGCCGACCTGCTCGCCCGCCGCGCGGCCTCCTCGGCGCGCACCACCAGCGTCGTCGCCTCGGACTTCTACGGCCCCGGGGCCAGCCTGGCCCACGGCGGCGACCGGATGGTCGGGCCGGCCACGACGGGCCGGACCGTCCGCCCGCTCGGTCGCACCGACCTGCCCCACGCCTGGACCTACCTGCCCGACCTCGCTGCGGCGATGGTCGCGGCCGCCGACGCGCCCGACGGTCCCGAGGTCGTCCTCGCGCCGGTGGTGCACGCCTCGCAGCGCGAGCTGGCGCTGGCCTATGCCCGGGCGGCCGGGCGCGACGAGGTGCGGGTGCGGGCGGTACCGGTCTGGGCGCTGCGCGCCGTGGGCGTGCTGAGCGCCGACGTGCGCGCGATGGCCGCGATGACCTACCTGTTCAGCGAGCCGCTGCTCGTCGACGAGGCCGCGACGATCCTGCCCGCCACGCCCCTCGACGTCGCTGCGGCTACGGTCGTCGACCTGACGCGTCGGGACGTCGTCGCCGGTCGCTGAGACCCGCGCGGACGACGACGTCCCGCGACCGGGCGGTCAGACCAGCTTGCGCACCACGCCGCGCGGCGCGTACTTCATGACCTGCCCGAGCGGGACCCAAGGCCACGCCGGGGTCGCCGCGGTGTCGACCTCCTTCTGGATGGCCTTCACCATCGAGCGGACGCCGGTGGCAGTGTCGACCATGAGCCGCTGCTCCTGCTCGACCTGCTCGTTCATCTCCGAGGCGATGTATCCGGGGAAGAGCGTCGTGACCGCGATGTCGAGGCCCCGGCGACCGACGAGGTCCATCCGGATGCCCTCGGCCAGGTGCGCGATCCCGGCCTTGGTGGCGGCGTACGACGTCATCGAGCCGGGCATCCCGCGCATGGCCGACAGCGAGGAGATGACGACGAGGTGGCCGGCCTTGCGCTCGTAGAAGTGCGCCATGGCGGCCTCGCACTGCGCCATCGCGGCGATGAAGTTGGTCTGGGCCGTCTCCTTGTTGGCCTCGAACTTCCCGGTGCCGATGCGTCCGCCCTTGCCCAGCCCGGCGTTGACGCTGACGCGGTCGAGCCCGCCGAGGTCCTGGATGGCCCGGGCGGAGACGTCGAAGACCTGGTCGTGGTCGTTCACGTCGAGCGCGTGCACGACCACCCGGACGTCGGGGTGCGCAGCGGTGATCTCCGCGGCCAGGGCGTCGAGCCGGTCGACGCGTCGTGCGGTCAGCGCCAGGGAGTGGCCCTGGGCCGCGAGCTGGCGGGCCATCTCGGCGCCGAGCCCCGAGCTGGCACCGGTGACGAGCACGTTCGTGCGCACGTCAGTCCCTCCGGCCCATGCGCACGGCCGCCTTGGCCATCTCGCGGTAGTACAGCGGCCGCAGGAAACGCTTGGCGGCGTAGGCCAGCTTGCCCTCGCGGTCGGTCAGGACGATGTGCCGGCCCTTCTCGACCTCGGCGATGACGATGGCGGCGATGTCGGCCGCGGTGCGCTTGGAGCCGTCGATGAGCTTGGCCGCCGACTTCTGC
>SXGT01925491.1_pt1 | contig 10736 bp, 7 predicted proteins | sample 3176221 | NCBI WGS metagenome assembly SXGT01 (sample SAMN11356862, study PRJNA531348) | freshwater metagenome | isolation source: freshwater sample F1-120 | place: China: Fuxian Lake, Yuxi | collected 2017-12-25
GTCGAAGACGATGAAGGGCGACTTGCCTCCGAGCTCCAGCGTGAGCGGCACGATGCCCTGTGCCGCCGCCGTGGCAACGGCGCGCCCCGTGGCCACCGATCCCGTGAAGGAAAGCTTGCGGATGCGGCCGTTGGCACTGAGCGCCGCCCCTGTGCCCGGGCCGTCGCCCGTGACCACGTTGAAGGCGCCCGGCGGCAATCCGCACTCGATGCACAGACGGGCCAGTTCCAGTGTGGTGATGGACGCTTCAAGGGCAGGCTTCATCAGCACGGAGTTGCCCGCAGCCAGGGCCGGCGCCGCGCCACGCCCAGCCTGGCTCAGGGCTGCGTTCCAGGGCGTGATGTGTCCGGTGACCCCGTAGGGCTCATGGGTCGCGTACACCAGATGGCTGGAACCCGCTGGAATCACGGTCCCCAGCAGCTTGTCGGCAACGCCGGCGAAATACTCGAAGTAACGTGCGCAAGTTTCCACGTCGGCCGACGCCAGCCAAAGCGGCTTGCCGCAGTTGATGGCTTCGAACTGCGATAGCCGATCGGACTCCGCCCGGATGCGTGTGGCGATCGCGTGCAGGATGCGGGCCCGAGCAGCCGGCTCGATGCGGTACCAGGCTTTCTGTCCAAGTTCCGCACCTTGGGCAGCGGCATCGACATCGTCGGCACAACCGACCGCAAATCGGCCGAGTGGCTGGCCGGTCGATGGATTGGTGGCCGCTTCGTACCGCCCGAGTCTGGGCGCAGAGGATGCGCCATTGATGAAATGCTCGAACTGACGATCCGCCTGTTCGAGGGCCTGAGCGTCGCTGCGTCCCACCGCATTGGCGGGAGCGAGTAGGGGTCTGGTCATGCAGGGCCTCGTGATGGGCGGACCGGCGTCCGGGCGGGCGTTGGATCCTCTCCCGAGGCGATTAATTCTGTAGCAATGTCAGATTGTTGACATTATGGTTATCCCTATCGAGGGTGTCTTCTCCGCGTGCGCCTCTTGGGGCCTGAAGTCTCAGAGCGCCGAAGCGCCACCTGAGGACAAATCACACTCAGGCCGTGCCGCTGGCCAGGCAGTGCTCGAGAAAGGTCCGTGACGCAGCGCCAAGATGCCTGGACCGGTGCACCACCACCGACAGCGTGCGGCGCTTCTTCGGCAGCGCGGTGGCGAGTTCGACCAGCCAACCCCGGTCCACGGCGCTCGACACCGCGTGACGCGACAGGCAACCCAGGCCCAGGCCTGAAGCCACCGCGTGTTTGACGGCCTCGTTGCTGCCGAGCTCCATGCCGACGTCCACTTGGGACAGATGCGGAATCAGCCAGCGGTCGGATGCCTCACGGGTCCCCGATCCCGGTTCGCGCAGGATCCAGCTGGCTTTCGACAGTTTGCTCAGGCTGGCACGCCGGGCCGTCAACGGATGGTTGCAGGCGGCCACGACCACGATCTCGTCGGTGCGCCAACGGCGCAAGAGAAGGTCGGGGTGGGTGTGCTCGCCCTCGATGAACCCGATGTCGACCCGAAAGGAAGCCAGGGCTTCGAGGACGTCGCGGGTGTTTGAAATGTCCAGCCGCACACGTGCCGCCGGGTGGCGACGTTTCCAGTCCACGATGAGGTCGGGCAGAAGGTACTCGCCGATGGTGTAACTGGCGGCGATCCGAAGGGGAGAGGCGTGCGCTTCCTTGAAAAGCGTTTCTGTCTCCAGTGCCTGTTCGACGATGCCGGTGGCCCTGGGCAGCAGCGAGCGGCCGTTTTCGTTGAGCACGAGTCTGCGCCCGACGCGGTCGAACACCTGCGCGCCGAGTGCGGCTTCGAGCTCGGCCAGCGCGCTGCTGGCGGCAGACTGCGACCTGGCCACCCGGCCGGCCGCCACGCGCATGGAGCCGCTGCGTGCGATGGAAGCGAAGACCTCGAGCTGCGACAGGGTGAGGCGCGTGCGCTGATCGGTTTTATCGGTCATGAAGATCGCTATTATTCGCTTTACCCGGAGAAGCGCAAATTCTACGATGGGCGATGTTCAAGTTTCTTTCTGGCGCTCCCCTGCACAATCCGACGGCCAGCAAGACCGCCGAAACCGAGGTCAAGACCACCACGTGCTACATGTGCGCCTGTCGATGCGGCATTCGCGCGCACCTTCGCGACGGCGAAGTCAAGTACATCGACGGCAATCCGGATCACCCCATCAACAAGGGCGTGATTTGCGCCAAAGGCAGCGCGGGCATCATGAAGCAGAACTCGCCTGCCCGCCTGATGCAGCCACTGTTGCGCAAGCCAGGGAGCGAGCGCGGGGCCGGCGAGTTCGAACCCATCTCCTGGGAGCGCGCCTTCGATCTGCTGACACAGCGCCTGGGACACCTGCGCGCCACCGATCCGAAGAAGTTCGCGCTGTTCACCGGACGCGACCAGATGCAGGCGCTCACCGGACTGTTCGCGCGCCAGTTCGGCACACCCAACTACGCCGCGCACGGCGGGTTCTGCTCGGTGAACATGGCTGCAGGCATGATCTACACGGTGGGGGGCAGCTTCTGGGAGTTCGGTGGCCCCGACCTGGAGCGGGCCAAGCTCTTCGTGATGATCGGCACGGCCGAAGACCACCACAGCAATCCCATGAAGATCGCGTTGGGCCAGTTCAAGCGCGCTGGCGGTCGTTTCATCTCCATCAACCCGGTTCGCACCGGGTATTCCGCGATCGCAGACGAGTGGATTCCCATCCGCCCGGGCACCGACGGCGCGCTGTTCATGGCGCTGCTGCACGAGCTGATCGGCACAGACCTCATCGATCGGCCGTTCCTGCAGCGCTACACCAATGCGCCGCAACTGGTGGTGCTGGATGAAGGCGAGCGAGAAGGTCTGTTCGCGTTCGATCCCGCCGCCGGCCCGCCCGGGGACGGACGCCATCCGCACAACAAGCTGGCCTGGGACCTCACACGGGGTGGCCCGGTGGCCGCCTACCCCCAAGGCCTGGAAGAAGATTGCTCGCTGGCACTCGAGGGCCACTACACGCTGCCGGATGGCACACGTGTCGCCCCTTCGTTCCAGCTGCTGCGCGAGCGCGTGGCCGACACCACGCCGGAATGGGCCGAAGGCATCACCGGCATTCCTGCGGCGCGCATTCGCGAACTGGCACGCGAGCTCGGCGAGACGGCCCTGAACCAGGCCTTCGAGTTGCCGATTCCGTGGACGGATGCCTGGGGCAAGAAGCACGCCACGACCCAGGGGCGCCCGGTCGCCTTTCATGCGATGCGCGGGCTGGCGGCTCATTCGAACGGATTTCAGACGGTGCGTGCGCTCGCCATCCTCATGAGCGTGCTGGGCACGATCGATGCGCCGGGTGGCTTTCGGCACAAGGCGCCGTACCCGCGCCACATCGTCCCTAACTACCGCGCCTTCAACGACCCGGACCTCGTGCAGCCCAACACGCCACTGAACGCGGCGCCGCTGGGGTTTCCGGCCAGTCCGGAAGAGCTGGCGGTGCACCCGGATGGCACGCCGCTGCGAATCGACCACGCATTCTCGTGGGAGCACCCGTTGTCGGCCCACGGCATGATGCACAACGTGATCACCAATGCCACGCGCGGCGATCCGTACCCCATCGACACGTTGCTGATCTTCATGGCGAACATGGCGTGGAACTCCACCATGAACACCATGGGCGTGCGGGACATGCTCAACCAGAAGGACGATTCGGGCGAGTACAAGATTCCCTTCCTGGTGGTGTGCGATGCCTTCCAGAGTGAGATGGTCGCGTTTGCCGACCTGGTGCTGCCGGACACCACCTACCTGGAGCGCCACGACGTCATGAGCATGCTGGATCGGCCGATTTCGGAGTTCGAGGGACCGGTCGATTCCGTGCGGGTGCCGGTGGTGCCACCGAGTGGCCAGTGCAAGCCGTTTCAAGAGGTGCTGATCGAACTGGCCTCGCGCCTGAAGTTTCCGGCCTTCACCCGTGAGGACGGCGGTCGTAAGTTCAAGGACTATCCGGACTTTGTCGTCAACTACCAGGCGCAGCCCGGCGTGGGCTTTCTCATGGGTTGGCGCGGCAAGGACGGCCAGGACCACCTGCGCGGTGAACCGAATCCGAACCAGTGGGAGATGTACGCGAAGAACAACTGCGTGTTCCAGTACCACTTGCCGGCCGACCAGCAGTACATGCGCAACTGGAACCAGCCCTACCTTGATTTCGCCAAAGAAAAAGGCTGGCGGCAGAGAAACGATCCGGTGCAGCTCGCCCTGTACTCCGACACCTTGCAAAGTTTTCGGCTCGCGGCGCAGGGCAAGACCCGGGGCCGTCAGCCGCCCGAACGGCTGCGCGCGCGCGTCGAAAAGTACTTCGACCCCCTGCCCTTCTGGTACCCGCCGCTGGAAGACGCGTGCACCGACACCGAGGCTTTCCCGCTGGCGGCGATCACTCAGCGCCCGATGGCGATGTACCACTCGTGGGACTCGCAGAACGACTGGCTGCGCCAGATCCACAGCCACAACTACCTGCACGTCAACCCGATCACCGCCAGCGCCGCCGGCATTGCAGACGGTGGCTGGTGCTGGGTGGAAAGCCAGTGGGGTCGCTTGCGCTGCATGGTGCGCTACAGCGAGGCTGTGGAACCTCACACGGTCTGGACCTGGAACGCCATCGGCAAGGCCAGCGGCGCCTGGCAGCTGGCGCCGGGCGCCGATGAATCGCGCAAGGGATTCCTGCTGAACCACCTGATCACCGAGGAGCTGCCGGACGGCAACGGACGGATCAGCAACTCCGATCCCATCACCGGCCAGGCCGGCTGGTACGACGTGCGGGTGCGCATCCGCCCAGCCGAAGCCGCCGAGCCCGCAGAGACTCTGCCGCGCGCCGCCACCGTCCACACGGTCGCCGCCCGCTGAACCAGAAGGAATTTTCGATGGATGCCTCTCCACCCACCGACACGCTGGCCAGACAGCTGGCGCTCGTCATCGATCTCAATGTGTGCGTCGGCTGCCACGCCTGTGTGACCTCGTGCAAGGAATGGAACACCTCGGGTGCAGCGGGTCCGCTGACCGACCTGAACGCCCGCAGCGCAGCGCCTTCGGGAACCTTCTTCAACCGCGTGCAGACCTACGAGGCCGGCGTCTATCCGCTCACCGAGACGATCCACTTTCCCAAGAGCTGTCTGCACTGCGAGGAGCCCCCCTGCGTGCCTGTCTGTCCCACGGGAGCGAGCTACAAGCGCGCCGAGGACGGCATCGTGCTGGTCGACTTCGACAAGTGCATCGGCTGCAAGTACTGCGCATGGGCGTGCCCCTATGGCGCACGCGAGTTCGATGAAGAACGCAAGGTGATGACCAAGTGCACGCTCTGCGTCGACCGCGTCTACGACGAACACCTGCCGCTGCAGGACCGCAAGCCGGCTTGCGTGAAGGCCTGTCCGACCGGCGCGAGGTTGTTCGGCGACGTGAAGGACCCGGACTCCGAGGTCTCGCAGGCCATCCGCGAGCGTGGCGGCTATCAGCTGATGCCCGAATGGGGAACGCAGCCGGCCAACCAGTACCTGCCGCGCGTGTCGACACCGGCTCCCGAGCGGCCAGCGACCGTCGACGAACTGAAGCCCACGCTGGCAGCCCTGTGCGCCGACGCACGGAAACCCTGACATGAATCCCGCCTGGTCGATCATTCTCTTCACCACGATCGCGGGTTCGGCCCAGGGACTGGTGGTTGCCCTGGCCGTGGCGTGCCTTGCCGGCGCGGACCTGGACCGCGCATTCCTAGGGTGGTCGCTGGCAGGCGCCACGGTGCTGCTGGTGGCGGCGCTGGTGGCTTCCTCTTTTCATTTGGGACACCGCCTGCGCGCGTGGCGGGCAGCGCTGATGTGGCGCACCTCGTGGATGTCGCGCGAGGTCATCGTGCTGCCGGCGTTCATTGCGCTGATCGGCGCGTGGGCCGCCGCCACACTCGCCGGTGCACCGGATGTGCAGGTGCTCCTGGTGCTGCCCCTTCTCGCCATCGTCCTGTCGCTGCTGCTGTGGCTTTGCACCGCCATGATCTACGCCTGCCTGCGCTTCGTCCAGGAATGGGCGCATCCGCTGACGGTCGTCAACTACACCTTGATCGGTCTTTCTTCAGGGCTGGTGCTGGCGGGCGCCGTCGGTGTGCTGGCGGGGCAGCGCGAATTCGTCGCCGCATTGGGGGGCTGGGCCGTCGCTGCGACAGCGGCAGCCTGGCTCGGCCGGACCCTCGCATTGCGACGCAACGCCGCGCTCAAACCTATCTCCACGCTGCAGAGCGCCACGGGCATCCAACATCCGCAATTGCAGCAGCGGGCCATGGGCATGACCGGCGGCTCATTCAACACGCGCGAATTCTTCCACCGGGCCTCGCTGCAAGCGATGCGCCGCACCCGTGTCGGCTTCCAGGTGCTGGCGTTCGCCGTGCCGCTGGTGCTGGTATGCGCATCGATCGGGGGAGCAGGCGAAGGCTGGTGGCTCGTGGCGGTGCCGGTGCAGTCGGCCGGTTTGCTGGCCGAGCGCTGGTTCTTCTTCGCGCAGGCCCGTCATCCGCAGAACCTCTACTACCAGGTGGTGTCGTGACAGTCCAAGCGCGGACATCCGCACCTCGCACCCATTCGGGTTCGTCGAACGCCCCGTTCATGTAAGCTGGATTCCGTTTGGCCGCCGCGCCGCCCAGAATCGCAACATGCCTGTTCCCGTTGCTCCGACCGTGCCATCCAACGCTCCCTCGCCGTGGGCGTCGCCAGGCGCATGACCGCGCTGCAAGCCGGACTCTTCGTCCTTTTCGTCATTGCCGCCACGGTGGCCCAGGGCCTTACCGGCTTCGCCTTCGTGCTGGTGCTGCTGGGACTGGCCGGCCTGTTTGACATCGCACCTCTGCCGGACCTCACCAACGTCGCCACCACGCTGTCGGTGATGAGTGCGGCGGCGACGCTGCGCGTGTCGCGCCGCTTGCTGGAGCCCACGGCCTACCGCGACGCCCTGGTGGGCTCGGCCCCCGGCGTGCTGGCTGGCGTGCTTCTGCTGGGCTGGTTGAGCACCAACGTGGTCACGGGCCTGCGCGTGTTGCTCGGCGTCACCGTGTGCGTGTGCGCCATCGCCATGCTGCGCCCCGCCAACGTGCTGCCAGCGCGCTCGAGCGGAACGTCGTTTCGCGGTTTCGGCCTGCTGTCCGGGCTGCTGGGCGGCCTGTTCTCGGCCGGGGGACCGCCGCTGGTCTGGCACTTCTACCGCCAGCCGATGGCCGTGGAAACCTTGCGCGCCACGCTGTTGGCCGCGCTGGCCACGATCGGGGTGATCCGCCTCGTGGCGGTGGTGGGCACCGGCCAGTTCAGCCTGCTCTCGCTCCAGCTGAGTCTGTTCGCCGCCCCGTTCGTCCTCACGGTGTCCTGGCTGCTGCAACGCTACCCGGTGCCTTGGGAGCGCGCAGCGGTGCTCAGACTGGTGTGCGTGCTGCTCCTCGTCACGGGGGTGGGGCTGGTGGTGTCGGCCCTGGTGCGACCGCCAGCCTCCAGCCCGCCACAGCACGCTCAGCTTGCTCCGGCACAGGCTGACTGCGGCCTCGTCATTCAACCCCCGGCCTGCTCCGCAGGCCCCTTTGGAAGTTCGCATGGACCTCGCCCCGAATGAAGACCAGAAGATGTTCGTGGAGGCCGCCCGCCGCCTGAACGAGAAGTTCGTCCAGCCGCTGCTGGCCGCCCACGCGCCAGACCGCGGGCTGCCCAAAGCGGCCGTGCTGCAGTTGCTGGAGAAGGCCGCAGACCTTGGCCTGACCGCCGCCCGAATTCCAGAGGAGGCCGGCGGCGCCGGCCTGAAGATGCTGGACTACGGACTGATGGTGGAGCAGTTGCCGCCCAGCGTGATGCTGATCGTGCAGCCCCACGAGGCCACCACCACCCGCATCCATTTCGGCGGCAATGCCGAGCAGCGCGCGCGCTTCGTGCCGGACCTGGTGGCAGGCCGCCGCATCGCCTGCACGGGCAGCACCGAGCCCGAAGCCGGCTCGGACCCGCGCGGCATCCGGACCCTGGGCACCGTGGACGGCGAGCACGTCTACCTCAAGGGCCGCAAGCAGTGGATTTCCAATGCGCCGGTGTGCGATGTGATGAACGTGACCTGCCGCATGAGCGACGGCAAGGGCGGACACCGGATGGCGCGCGTGCTGGTCGACCGGGCGGTCTCGCCGTTCGAGACGCGCGAGCTCGACATGCACGGCCTTCGCCAGGCGCCGTTGGGCGAGGTGTTGTTCGACGATTGCAAGGTCCCGCTGGAGAACCTGTGTCCCGAGAGCGATGACACCGCGAAACTGCTCACCATCACCTGGCTGGCCAACCGGGCCACCGTGGGGCTGATGGCCGTGGGCCAGGCCCAGCGGGCACTGGACATGGCGCGCGAATATGCGGGCTTGCGCAAGCAGTTCGGCAAACCCATCGGCGGCTTCCAGGCCATTCAGCAGGACCTGGCCGACATGGAGACGGCCGTCGTGACCAGCCGGCTGGTCTGCTACCACGCGCTGGCGGCGCTGGACCGTGGCGAGCGGGCCAACGGCTTGTCGGCGATGGCCAAGCGCTATGCGGTGGACGCCTGCGACCGAGCGATCGGGCTGGCCATGCGGGTGCACGGCGCCATGGGACTGTCGCGCGAACTGGGCCTGGAGCAGATGGCGCGCGATGTGCGCACGCTGACGATTCCGGATGGCGCCCCGGGCATCCTGGCGCTGATCCAGGGCCGGGAGCTGACCGGGATCGACCCGTTTCGCGGCTGAAGCCGCCGTGCCGGGCCAGCCCGGCGTCCTGCTGGTAATCTTGCGCGGTCGACCTTTCCCGGTTCTGCTGTAGGAGTTGGCGCCTTGCATTTTGATATCGCAGACTTGCGCCTGTTCACCCATCTGGTGGAAGAGAAGAACCTCACGCGCGGCGCAAGCCGTGCGGCGCTCTCGCCTGCGGCCGCCAGTGCGCGCCTGAAGTCGCTCGAATCGCAGCTGGAACAACGTCTGTTCTACCGCGACAGCCGGGGCCTGATGATCACGCCCGCGGGCGAGAGCCTGCTGCGCCACGCCCGCATCATCCTGCGTCAGGTGGAGCACGTGCGCAGCGACTTCTCGGCGCAGGGCTCTGGCGATGCCGGGCACTTCCGCCTGTTCGCCAACACCACCGCGATCACCGAAGTCCTCCCCGATGTGCTGGCCCGTTTCATGGGGGAACGCCCTCAAGTCAGCGTCGACATCCAGGAGCGCAACACGCGTGAGGTGTTGCGCGGCATTCTGGACAGCGCTGCCGATGTCGGCGTGGTGGCCGGCCCGATTCCCACCACGGGACTGGAGACACAGTGTTTCAGCACCGACCGGCTGGTGCTGGTCGTGCCCGGGGGCCACCCGCTGGCGGCGAGCTCGTCGATCGACTTTCTGCAGGCCACGGACTTTCCGCACGTGGGGCTGCGCGACAGCACCTTGCAGGACTTTCTGACGGAGACCGTGAGCGGGCTGAACCGCCGCCTGGACATGCGCGTCCTGATGGGCAGCTTTGAATCGATGTGCCGCATGATCCAGGCCGGCGTCGGCATCGGCGTGCTGCCGGAAAGCGCCGCCCTTCGCCATGCCCGCGGCAGCACCCTCAAGGTGATTCAGCTGGCCGACGCGTGGGCGGTCCGAGAGCGGCGGGTGGTCTACCGGGAACTCGGCGCGCTGCCGGCCTGCGCCCGTGACTTCATCACCATGCTGGTGGCGACCAGCAGCGCGACGGACACCTGACCCGCCTGGGCTTCAACGGGGCGCTTGCTCCGTCACCTCCACCACCACCCGGCCCACGCTGGACACGTTGAAGAACCGGTCCATCACCGTATCGAGGTCTTCGAAGGGGATCGGGCGCGAGATGAGCGCCAGGTGGCGGGGCTTGAGGTCGCCAGCCATGCGCTCCCAAAGGCGACGGCGCTCGGGCATGCCGAGCTGGCGCGAGACATTGATGCCCAGGATGTCGACCGACCGCAGCACGAAGGGCAGCACGGTGGTGGTTAGTTCCACACCCACCATGCCGGCGATCGCCACTTTGCCGTTCGGCCTCATGCAGGCGCACAGACGGTCCAGCATGGCGCCCCCCACGTTGTCGATGGCCGCGGCAAACGGCGGATTGCTGACGATCGAACCTTTCGTGGCCATGAACTCGTCGCGGTGCATCACCCGGGCCGCGCCGATCGATTTGAGAAAGCCGACCTGGTCCGGCTTGCCCGAGATGGCGACCACTTCAAAGCCGCGACCAGCCAGCATGTCGACGGCGAGGCTTCCCACGCCGCCGGAGGCGCCGGTCACGGCCACAGGTCCGGCCGCTGGCGTGAGACCGGCCTTTTCCAGCCGATCCACCGCCAGTGCAGCGGTAAGACCGGAGGTGCCCAGCCCCATCGCCTCGTACAGCGACAGCCCCGCCGGCAAGGGCACCACCCACTCCGCCGGCACACGGGCGTATTCGGCATAGGCGCCGTCGTGCTCGGTGCCGAGCTTGTAGTTGGTCACGGCGACTCGGTCGCCGGCGCGCAGGCGATCGTCCTCCGAAGACACGACCACGCCGGAGAGGTCGACCCCGGTGACGCAGGGCCGGTCGGTGCGCACGTTCTTGCCGTGCCCGCGGGCGGCCATCGCATCCTTGTAGGTGACAGCGGAAAAGGCGGTCCGAATCACCACCGGGCCGTTATCGATCTCGTCCAGCCTGAGGTTTTCGAAGCGGCACACCGGCTTGCCATCGATGGTGTGCACGCGAAAGGCCTTGAACGTGTTCATGTCGGTGTCCTGGAAA
>SXGT01303205.1_pt1 | contig 10735 bp, 10 predicted proteins | sample 3176221 | NCBI WGS metagenome assembly SXGT01 (sample SAMN11356862, study PRJNA531348) | freshwater metagenome | isolation source: freshwater sample F1-120 | place: China: Fuxian Lake, Yuxi | collected 2017-12-25
CAAGACCTGCTTGGTGGATTAATTTTTTAACAACTGATCCACTTAAGTTCGCTTCATTAGATTCTTGGAATGGCACAGTTGCTGAGCTACTTGATTCAATGTTTGACCCAACTATCACTTACGAAGATCTAAAGTGGATTAGAGAGCAGTGGCAGGGAAATCTTGTAGTCAAAGGCATTCAAAACGTCGATGATGCTGTTAAATCCATTGAGGCTGGTGCTAATGCAATCATTCTTTCTAATCATGGTGGCAGGCAATTAGATAGAGCACCTGTTCCTCTTCACTTACTACCTGAAGTATTAAAAGCAGTTGGTAACAAGGGCGAAGTTCATGTTGATACAGGAATTATGCATGGCGCAGATGTTGTGGCAGCCCTTGCAACTGGTGCAAAATTTACTTGGATTGGTAGGGCTTATTTGTATGGCTTAATGGCAGGTGGTAAACCTGGCGTGGATAAAGCATTAGAAATTATGCGCACACAAATTATAAGAACAATGAAGTTACTTGGTGCCCGTACTGTTTCAGAGTTAAATCCAGATCATGTTCGATTTATTGCGCGCTATAGCGATCAATAATTGAACTTTTGGCATAACAACTACTAAGGCTTTAGACTTTACCTCGCTTAACAATCCTTGGCGGGTTGCCCGAGCGGCCAATGGGAGGGGACTGTAAATCCCCCGGCTCTGCCTTCGAAGGTTCAAATCCTTCACCCGCCACCACAACATTAGGTTTAATGTTAAAAAGAAACACTACAGCGTTTACAAGATTTTATTTAAAACTAGACTGTTGTATCTCCTGCACGTCGCCGCCTTAAGTTATCTCCATATACAGCAAGAAGAATAACTACGCCAACAACTACGTATTGCCATTCTTGTTGAAGTTCAAGTATACGTAGTCCATTAATTAATACCGACATAATTAGAGCACCAATGATGGTTCCACCAATAGTTCCTTTGCCGCCAAACAATGATGTACCACCAATAATAACTGCAGCAATTGCTTCTAGTTCATAACCAAGACCCAAATCTGGTTGTGCAGAACCAAGCCGAGAAGTTAGCACTACCGCAGCAAGTCCCACATAGACACCACAGAGTGCATAAATTGCAATCAACCAACGATTTACTTTAACCCCTGAAAGTTTTGTTGCCTCAGGATTAGATCCAATTGCAAAGGTATAACGACCCAATACTGTTTTGTTAAGAATAATTGAACCTGCTATTGCTGCTACAAATAGGATCAGGGCACCGTTAGGAAAATTAGGAATAATATTTCCCTGAGCTATTTGATCCCAACCTTCGACATCAGTTGCGAAAAGAACTGGTTTCATATCAGAAACTATCAGTGCAAGTCCTTGTGCACCCTTCATAGTTGCTAAAGTGGCAATAAATGGAGGAAGTCTAAGCATTGTTATAAGAATTCCATTGATGGCCCCAAGTGAAGCTCCGACTAACATTCCAAGAAGAATTCCGCTCCAAACACTTAAGTCAAAAGCCATTACAGTTTTTCCAACTATAACCGCTACTAGTGTCATAGAAGTTCCAACTGATAAGTCAATACCAGCAGTAATAATTACAAAAGTGACACCAATTGCAAGGAGTCCAATAACAGTGGTGGACATTAATATTCCACCAGAGACGTTATCCCAAGAAGCAAAAACTGGGCGCATTATGGCAAAAAATATAAAAATTACTACCAAACTAGCAAGGGCAGCCACTCGGCCTATCTCTCGACGGACGAAAGCACTAACCTTATTACTACTTTTATTCTCAGCCATATCTATCTCATTTCTTCTTAGTGGGCTACTACTGAGTTGTCACTAAATTTCGTGGCATATTCAATTATCTTTTCTTGGCTAGCATCTTTATTCTCCAGTATTCCAGTAAGTCTTCCATTACACATTACTGCAATACGATCTGACATACGTAGAATTTCGGGCAGTTCCGAAGAAATCATAATAATTGATTTTCCTTCTTCGGAGAGTTTTGTAAGTAATCGATAAATTTCATCTTTTGCACCAACGTCAATTCCTCGAGTTGGCTCATCGAAAATAAGTACATCACAATTACGAGTCAACCACTTACCAACTACAACTTTTTGTTGATTGCCCCCTGATAAATTCTTTACAAACTGGCTTTCAGAAGGCGTACGCACTTTTAGTTGTGAAATAGCATCTCTTGCTACACCACCAGCAGGACGGATTTTTAGCCATCCGAGCTTGGAAAATTTAGGTATTGAAGAGAGAATAATATTAAAAGTAATATCTTGGATGAGAAGTAAGCCGAATCGTTTACGATCTTCTGAAAGATACCCTATACCGGAAGCGACTGCATCTGATGGTTGCTTAATATTTACAGCTTTACCATGAAGATAAATTTTTCCTGCAGTTTTGGGATCAGCTCCAATAATTGTTCGAGCCAGCTCCGTACGCCCTGCTCCCATCAATCCAGCGAAGCCTAAAATTTCACCTTTTCGTAATTCAAATGAAATATCACGTAAGAGATTACGATCTGAAATTCCCTCAACTTTCAACACAGTCTCTGAACTAACGTTTCTATTCGTTGGTCGCTGATCTTGATCCACTTTTCTACCAACCATTAGTGATATTACTTCTGGGATAGAACTTTGATTTGTTATAAGAGTCTTTACATATTCCCCATCACGTAAGACGGTTATACGATCAGTAATTTTAGCAAGTTCTTCTAAGCGGTGCGAAATATAAACAACACCTTTACCGGAAGCTTTAAGGTTACGAATAATTTTAAAAAGCGATTCAGTTTCTGTTGGGGTAAGTGATGATGTTGGTTCGTCCATAATAATTACTGATCCTCGATATGAGACTGCTTTAGCAATTTCTACCATTTGCTGCTTAGCAATAGAAAGTTCTCCAACAATTGCTTTTGGGTCAAGGTTTAGATCAAGCTCCTTAAGCAGCTGTAACACATTATTATTAAGTTTGGCATTATCAATAAATACTTTACCTATACGTCGATCTTCACGACCAATATAGATATTTTGTGCAACAGTTAGATGGGGCATCAAGTTAAGTTCCTGATGAATTATGCTAATTCCAAGTTTTTGTGCTTCATGTGGATTTGGAATGCTTACAGATTTTCCTCGATAAATAATTTCTCCAGAATCTTTCTTGTAGATACCAGAAAGAATCTTCATTAAAGTTGACTTCCCAGCACCGTTCTCACCAACAATTGCATGCACTTCACCTTCATTTAAGTCAAAATGAACTTTATCAAGTGCCTTCACCCCAGGAAATTCTTTACTTACACCTGATAGAGATAATAGTTGGGTAACTGACATTTCTCCTCAAACTCTAGATTCTTTTTGAAAGTAGTCCAATAGTAAAGCATGATGGCCGAGATTACTCTCGGCCATCATGTTAATTCCTTACAATTAAGTCAAAGTTTTGTCTTATTCGTAAAGATTTCCAGCGACTTGTGGTTCAGCAATATTGCTCTTATCGTAGTAGTAGAAACCAGTATCGATAAGTGGAGCTGGGACCTTTTTATCGCGAACGTAGTTAACAAGTGCTTCAACAGTCTTTGCACCAATACCCATTGGGCTTTGTGTGATCGCACCAGTCTGAAGTCCAGACTTAATGTTCTCCATCTGTTGTTTACCTGAATCGAAGCCAATTAACTTAACTGTGCCATTCTTCAATTTTCTTGCCTTGAATGCTTGGCCAGCACCGATTGATATACCTTCGTTCGTTGCGTAAACACCCTTGAGATCTTTATTCGCAACTAGTGCTGCGCTAATAATCTCTTGAGCCTTTAGAGCATCGCCACCTTCAGCGTATTGGGTCTTAAGAAGCTTGATACCCTTATATTTTTTCATCTGATCGATGAATCCTTTTGCGCGGTCAATACCGGTTTGGTTTGTTTGTGAGTGACCTACAACTAAAACCTTACCTTTACCTTTTAGCAATGTATTCATCTTATCTGCAGCAAGTTTTCCTGCTGCTGTACTATTTGTATAAGCAACACCAAGTGCACATGTTGAAGCAGTACCAAGTGCTCCTGGGCAACTAGCGGCTGTATCAAACATATAAACAGGAATTCCTGCCTTGTTTGCTGCCTCAAGTTTTGGAACAGATTGTGTTGTGCCAAGTGCTGCATAGCCGATTGCATCCGGTCTGGTTGCAATTGCGGCATCAAGCATTTCAAGTTGCTTATCAATCATTGTTTCAGATGCTGGGCCTTGAAAGACGATTGTTGCATTCATCTTTTTAGCTTGGTCTTCAGCACCTTTCTTTACTGCTTGCCAGAATTGATGTGTTTCACCCTTAGAGATCAAATGGATCTTAAGTGTGTGACTATTCGCATTTACTGGAGTAGTTGTGCCAGTTATAAGTACTAGAGCTGCTAGCGCAGCTACTGTTGATAGACTTTTCTTCATGTACTTCCTTTCATTCAGCGTAATTGCTGTTGATAAAGCCTAGGCTCTTCATAAGTGGTAATCAAGTGGTAATAAGTTGGGATAGTGGAATAGTTGAGCGTATTTACACACTTTGAGAAATATCACATATTCGTTATCTTGTAATATTTGAGAACATTTTCTGACCAAAATCCATCTTTTTCACTATCTGAGAATTCTTGTGTGAGCACCGATGCAAGTTCAACCACTTGTGGGTAATTTTCTGCACCAAGCAATGCAACGGGCCAATCAGAACCAAACATTAATCGTGCAGGTGTGAAACTTTCGATGACATGATCAATGTACGGAACATAGTCTTCGACTTTCCACTGTTTCCATTTTGCTTCAGTTACTAGCCCTGAAACCTTGCATGACACATTCGCAAATTTAGAAAGTTCAGTAATCATTGATTTCCATGGTTCAAATTCTTGACGCGAAATGTATGGTTTAGAAATATGGTCAAGAACAAACTGCACATTTGGACATGCCCTTACTAGCTCAATAGCGCCCTTAAGTTCAGGAGTTTTTGTAAGAATTTCAAATACTAAACCTAACTCGCCGAGTTTACGAACTGTTGCAATGGCTTGCGGTCTTGCCAAGTAGTATGAGTCAGAATGATCTTGGGCAACATCTCGGATACCTTTTAGATAGCCTCCACCTTTTGCTTGTAAATATTTTTCGCATTCTGCAATTGATTCTAATGAATGAATATCTAGCCAGCCCACTACTGCGATAATCGTTGAGTCTCTATCGGCTAGTTCGAGCATGTCATAAGTTTCGTCATGAGTTGTCGTAGCATGAACAAGAACTGTTTTTTCTATACCTGTTCCAGCTATGGCACTTTGCAAATCACTGACTTCAAAGTTTCGCCGAATTGGCTTCATTTCCTCACCAACCATCCAATCATAAGGATATTTGGCTAGATCCCACAGGTGGTGGTGCGAATCAATCTTCATTATTTACCTATCACTTAACTAATAAAAAAATTCTAATTACATATTGAAAGTTTCTAGCTACTGCTGTGGAAGTATATTTCTGTTTATATTTTTGTAGCATAGAAAATCTCATAATAATCCAAGCTATTCGAGGTGGAAGTTTTCCGGAATCGTGTGCCACCATTCTCCTACTTGAGCTTCAGGAACTTGACTTTGCATAGGAGCGGTGATCTTCCACCAACGTTGAGTTTCAGGGTCTGCTGCAATAAGTTTCATATCCTCCTCGTAATTCGCGCCGGTATACTCCATATACGCAAATAGTAGGTGTTCGTATCGAAAGATCGAGTAATTTTTAATATTTGCTTTCTTTATGGTTGCAAGTACTTTAGGCCATACATTTGCGTGGATTCGTTCGTACTCTTTAATTTCTTCGGGTTTAATCCCTATTACTTGGGCAATGCGCTTAACACTCATACGGGAATCCTTTCGATTAAGTTTGCGTCTTCAAGTTCTGTCCAAATATCGATAGGTAGTTCACGATTGAAATCGTCAACATTAGAGAGCAGTTCTTTAACATTACGAGGACCAGTAAGTACTGAGGTTACAGCAGGATGGCGAAGTGGAAATTGTAGTGCCGCTGATATCAATGGGATATTACGTTCTCTAAGGAAGTTACATATCTCTGCTGCGCGAGAAATTATTTCATTACTTGCTGGAAGATAGTTATAAGTAGCACCTGCCACAGGGTTTGCAAGAACTCCTGAATTTAGGACTCCACCCATTGTGATATCAATATTATGGGCAAGGGCATAAGGGAATAGTTCATTGTGGGCGATTTGATCAAGCAAGGTATATCTTCCAGCAATTAACGCGATATCTAAATCAGTATTCTTCATTATTTCAAGAGCAGGCTCTACATAATTAATTCCGATCCCTACTGCCTTGATTAACCCTTGTGATCTATATTCAGCCAGAACGGGGAAAGCGTTTTCTATCGCTTCTTTGATATGTTCTTCTGCATCGTGCATTAACACGATATCTAAATGGTCCAACCCCATTCGTTCTAGGCTTTCATTAAAAGAGCGCCTAATTCCATCCGCTGAGTAATCAAAGATAGGCATGACATCTCTTGGCGCATCTGGAAACCAAGGAAATAATTCAGCGTTTTCAACTTTTTGTAGGATTCGTCCTACTTTGGTCTCAATAACATAGGGCAACTTTGTACTCTGCAGCACCTTGCCTACACGAATTTCGGCGACCCCATGGCCATACTGAGGGGCAGTATCGAAGTAGTTAATACCTATTTCAAGTGCAGAATTCAGCAGTGCATTGCCATCTGCATCAGATACAGACTTAAATAACCCACCGAGTGGTGCCGTCCCAAGACTTAAACGAGTAACTTCTAGATCAGATCTCTTTAATTTAACTTTTTCGTTGTATCTTGCCATCAAATCATCATATATGATTTTTCAGGTCAAGCGAAGAGTCCATTCTTTATTGAGTAGAGGAATACCATGCCGAAAATAACTGGTTTTAAAACTGTAGATGTTCGATTCCCAACTTCGCGGGGGTTAGACGGTTCAGATGCAATGAATAAAGAACCTGATTACTCAGCTGCGTTGGTAATCCTTGAAACAGATGATACACACCTACAAGGACATGGCTTCGTATTTACTTGTGGCCGTGGAAATGATTTACAGTGTGATGCTATTGCTCTATTAGCTCCATATGCAATTGGTCGTGATGTATCTGATTTGGCAAGCAACATGGGAGATTTTGCACGCAGCTTAGTGCGCGATTCACAGATTCGCTGGCTTGGCCCTGAAAAGGGTGTTACTCAAATGGCAGCAGGAGCAGTAATTAATGCTGCGTGGGATCTAGTTACTAAATACGCCAAGAAACCATTATGGAAATTTTTATCAGATCTAGCACCTGAAGAAATTGTAGATCTCATTGACTTTAGGTATATCACCGATGCTCTTACTCCATCTGAAGCGCTAGAAATTTTGCACAAGATGCAGCCTCACCGCGCAAAAAACGAGGCAAAATTAATTGCCGAGGGTTTACCTGCTTACACAACAACTCCCGGTTGGTTGGGGTATAGCGACGAGAAAATGGTGCGCCTTGCTAAGCAAGCAGTTGCAGATGGATACAAACTAATTAAATTAAAGTGTGGTGGTTCACTAGAAGATGATAAACGGCGTTTGCGCTTAGCTCGCGAGGCGGTAGGTCCTGATATTAAAATCTCAATTGACGCCAACCAAGTCTGGGATGTTGACCAAGCAATCGAATGGATCAAAAAAATTGGTGATGTAAATCTTCATTGGGTCGAAGAACCAACTAATCCAGATGATGTTCTAGGGCATGCCGCAATTGCTAAAGCTATTGCACCAGTAAGAGTGGCGACGGGCGAACATGGAATGAACCGAATTATCTTTAAGCAGATGTTACAAGCCAAATCATTTTCATTTATGCAAATAGATGCAACTCGAGTTGCTGGGGTGAATGAGAATCTTGCCAATATTTTAATGGCAGCAAAGTTTCAAATCCCAGTGTGCCCACATGCGGGTGGGGTCGGGCTCTGTGAACTAGTCCAACATCTTGCTATGTTTGATGCCGTCGCTGTATCAGGGCATCACCCAGACCGTGTTGTCGAATTTGTTGATCATTTGCACGAGCATTTTGTCATTCCAACAAATATTCGAAATGCACATTACATGCCTCCAACTAGAGCTGGATCTGGTGGGGAAATGCATGCTCAATCAATTCTAGACTTCACATTTCCGACCGGAAAAGAATGGGTAAACGTATAAATAAATTACAGTGAGTATTTCTCTAATAAAGCTTTTAAGTTTGGGTCATTTCTATCTTGGTTGCCACTTTTCCATAATCCATCCTCTTGAGTGCCTTCAATATAATTTAAATTACTAATACCCGGAACCCGCTTAGTCTTTACTCCAACTCGCTTACTTTGAATAAACCACCAAAGATCATCAGTATGAAATGCTAGTTCACTATAGGTTTTTTCATCCATTACATCATTATGGAAAAATTCTGCTTTATATAGCGTACCAGCGCCTGAAGTAGGAAATAGGTCACCAGCAGGCCCATCACTTAGCGAGTAGTTTTTTCGCCAATTTTTATATGGCAAAATTTTGCCGGAATGGTCAATGCTAACTTTATGTACCCTACTAGCCACTATAGATCCAGGGCATAGGTGATGTTGGATCATAAGTTTTAAGGTTAAATCTGTCTCAAAAATTAAGTCATCATCTATCACAATAACAGGTAAGTTCTTTTCTTTATTTAGGGTCGGGATTAACTTTTTACCTGGTCCCAAGTCTGAGCAAGAATTAATTATTAAGATCCCAGTATTAGATAATCTTTTAACCTCTTCAGGTAATTTTGTCATATCTTGCTCGGCGATATTTAAATAGATTTTCTTCGGAATAAGTCTTTGCTCAAGCAGAGAATTTAGTGATTTAGCTAAGGTATTAAATCTTGCTGGATGACTAGTTAATGAAATTACATGTTCCCAGCTTATAGATTTAAACTCTTTACTATCTGGCACTAATAGGTGATTTAATAAAGTCCCACCCGATGTTGCCCTAATTTGCCTCAAGTTAGCCATGACCTCATTATGATTTTTAGTTGATTTTGAACCAAGATTATGGGCAGTTCTAATTAAGTAATAAAGAGCGAATACTTGCAATATTAGAATTACTAGTAACAGCACGCTCTTCATCAACTCTGCCTAACTTTGTTGTAGTTATACTAATTTCATGGATAAGCCAACCATTATTCTAGCCACTAGTAATGGTATTGGCATGGGGCATCTAACTAGAGCAAGTGCGATTGCTGCTGAATTAAAGAGTGTTGCAAACCCAATTATCATCTCAATGGCCTCCGGTGTTGTTGAGGTCCCAAAGATTGCTGGCGTCAGATTTGAATATGTGCCGGGCAGAGATCGAAAATGGATGGGTCGTTTTGCTTGGGATGAGTATTTAAGAGATCGTATTGTTGCTTTAATTGATGATACAAATGCGAAGATAGTTAGTTTTGATGGTGTTGTTCCTTATCCGGGAATTATAGGTATAAAAAGTATTAGACCTAAAGTTAAATTAATCTGGGTTCGCAGGGGATTTTGGCAAAAAACACCAACTAGATATTTACTAAATCTTCAGTCAAAAATGATGGATTTAATTATTACACCAGGAGACTTTGGTCAAAGTTACGACAAAGGACCAACGTCAACTAGGAATGATTCAGTTTTGGTTAAGCCAATATCAATTTTTAATCCTTTAACTACACTTAGCAAATTTGATGCTCGTAGCGCATTAGGTTTAGACAAAGATCGGCCAGCCGTTTTAGTACAATTAGGAATTGGCGAAGCAGATGCAAATGCAAAGCTAACAGCTGCGTTAAACGGGTTAAGATCTTGGCCAAACTTACAAGTAGTTTTAACTAAAGAACCAGTTACTTCAGCTGGAAATAATCTTGCTCCAGAGGGCCTTGATATAAAAGTTATTCACTACTTCCCGCTCGCTAATGTACTTAATGCTTTTGATGCAGCTATTTGTGCTGCCGGGTATAACAGTGTGCATGAGGAGCTTGCTGCCAAGATTCCAACTTTATTTATACCAAATATCAGAGGAATAGATAATCAAGCTGGCAGAGCAGCATGGGCAGCAGATAACCAAATAGCACTAACAGTTGAGCAAAGTGACTTAGCCCAAATTACTCAAAGCGCTAGTAAATTAGCATCACAAACACTTCGGGATCAGTTAGAAAATAACTGTGCCAACCTACCAGCAGTAACTGGTGCAAAAGAAGTAGCCAAAATATTCATTGATCTTATAGATAGGCCTATTCGAGATGAAAAAGAGATCAAAAAAATATTATTTAAATTAAAAATTCAAGATATTTTTGGCCGAGGTTTCCGTGGAATGGTTTATTCATTAATACAAATTTTAGCTATTTCCTATAGATGGTTTAAGCCACATAAAGATGTTGAAATAGTTACAGCTGATCAAGTAAATATGTTTGAAGCCGAAGATGGTGATCAACTACGCAAATTAATTAAGAGTAGTAATCCATTTGAACATCTAATTATTGGTGCATCAGAGTCATATAAAAGTAGGCGTATTGAGATTGCAAGCAAGGCTTACCTAAAGTAAAGGCTCAATTCGTAAATACCAAAGACGGGTTGTATCCTTAGTCAGCACTTCGCCCCCTTAGCTCAGTTGGTAGAGTGTTTCCATGGTAAGGAAAAGGTCAACGGTTCGATTCCGTTAGGGGGCTCGATTAACAAATAAATAATGAAAGATTTAAAAGTTTGGCGGGGTAGCTCAGCTTGGTAGAGCAAGCGGCTC
>SXGT01703360.1_pt1 | contig 10735 bp, 12 predicted proteins | sample 3176221 | NCBI WGS metagenome assembly SXGT01 (sample SAMN11356862, study PRJNA531348) | freshwater metagenome | isolation source: freshwater sample F1-120 | place: China: Fuxian Lake, Yuxi | collected 2017-12-25
AAGATGGTGCTGGAGTCGGGGCTGCTCCAGGAGCGAGACGAGCGCTATGCGCTGACCGGGCCCCTGCCCCCGCTGGCCATTCCCGCCACCCTGCACGACGCGCTCATGGCGCGGCTCGACCGCCTCGCGGCGGTGAAGGCCCTGGCCCAACTTGGGGCGACGCTGGGGCGCGAGTTTTCCTACGCGTTGCTGCGTGCCGTGGCCCCATGGGATGAGGGGTTCTTGCACCAGGGACTGCACCAGTTGGTGGCCGCGGAGTTCCTGTACCAGCGGGGAGTGCCGCCGCAGGCCACTTACACGTTCAAGCATGCGCTCATCCAGGACGTGGCGTATCAGTCGTTGTTGCGGAGCACCCGCCAGCAGTACCATCAGCGCATTGCCCAGGCGTTGGAGGCCCAGTTCCCGGAGACCGTCGAGACGCAACCAGAGCTGGTCGCCCAGCACTACACCACCGCTGGCTGCCACGAGCAAGCGGTGGTCTACTGGCAGCGGGCGGGCCAACAAGCCAGTGACCGCTCGGCCAATGTGGAAGCCATCAGCCACTTCACCACCGGGATCGAGCTGCTGAAGGCCCTGCCAGAGACGCCGGATCGTATCCAACAGACATTGGCCCTGCATATCGCCCTCGGCGCGGCACTGCAGATGGCCAAAGGGATCGCCGCACCCGAGGTGGAGCAGGCCTTCACCCAGGCACGCGCGTTGTGTCAGCAGGTGGGCGAGACACCACAGCTGGTCCCGGTGCTGTTTGGTCTGTGGCGATTTTATGTTGTACGGCCACAGTTGCACACGGCACGAGAGATCGCGGAAACCCTGCTGCGCCTGGCGCAACGTGCCCACGACCGCGTGCTCTCTGTCGTTGCCCACTATGCCCTCGGGGCGACGTGGTTCTGGCTTGGCGCGTTGCCGGCTGCCCGCCTGCACCTGGAGGAAGCCATCGCACACTACAGGCCAGACCAGCGCGGTAATCTGGTGTTCCGCATGGGCCAAGATCCAGGTGTTGCCTGTCGAGCCTTCGCCGCGATGACCCTCTGGTTACTGGGGTGCCCGGATCAAGCCCTGACACACATCCAGGAGGCCCTAGCATTGGCGCACGAACTGTCGCACCCCTATAGCCTGGCGTTTGCGCGGTGGGGGGCGGCCATAGTCTCTCAGTTTCGCCGCGACGTGCCGGCCGTGTACGAGCACGCAGAGGCCGCCGTCGCACTCTCGACCGAGCGAGGATTTCCACTCTGGGCGGCCCAGGGAACGAGCTTGCGCGGCTGGGCGCTGGCCATGCAGGGCCAGGCCGAGGAGGGGATGGCCCAGGTCAGCCACGGGATCGCTTCCTCTCGGGCCACCGGGGCAGCGAATGTGGTTCCATATTTGTGCACCGTGCTGGCAGAAGTCTCTGCCCACCTGGGCCACCCGGAAGACGGCATCCAGGCGCTGGCCGAGGCCCACACCCTGGTGGAGCAGCATGAAGAACGCTGGTGGGAAGCGGAAGTCTGGCGCCTTCGGGGCGTCTTGCTCTTGCGGCAGACGGGGACGCCGCAGGCGGAGGCAGAAGCCTGGTTGCAGCGAGCCCTGGACGTGGCGCGCCGCCAGGAGGCGAAAAGCGCTGGAGCTGCGTGCTGCCATGAGCCTCAGCCGCCTCTGGCAGCAGCAGGGCAAGTGGGACGAAGCACGGACGCTACTGGCGCCGATTTACGGCTGGTTCACCGAGGGCTTTGACACCGCCGACTTGCAGGAGGCCAAAGCGCTGTTGGAGGAGTTGGGGTGAGATGGTGAGATAGGGCAAGCGCGGAAGCGAAAGGAGATCATCCCCATGTCCCATCTACGACACACCAGCGACAAGACGTGTAACGTAAAGGCATCGCCGAACAATGGTTTGCAGCCGACTGCCTACAGCGTACGCTCGTTCCTCGCTCCCGCTTTCGGCAGCGGCTGAAACCTGGCGTTCGGCTTCTCAAACTCACTTGACGCCATCGGTCAAAACTGCAATCTTAGAGCGGTGTGATGATCAGGGGCTTGCACTCCACCTGGAAACCCACATCGTCGTGTAGGAGGTCACTACATATAGAGACCAGGATTCATAACCGAGATCACTACATCTAGGGACCTCGGTGGTCCCTAGATGTAGTGACAAGTCCCTAGATGTAGTGACCACGATGTGAAGCCTATATAGCGTTGGCCGGTGCGCACACCGGGAGGTTGCTGGGCAAGTTCCTGCCGGCTGCGGTCGTCCAGACAGGCAGCGCCGTGGCTCCTCGCGTGCGGTTTGGCTCTGCTTGTGGGGCGTGGCCTGGTACTCCACGCGCGTGTTCGCCCCGCCGCTAGGCCGTCCCCCGTGGCGAGCGCTCCGAGGAGCGGGCAGCGGGGCGCGGTCACGGGCCAACTAGGCGCTGGAGGCGACGGGCCACAGCGCAGGCTTTTTGCCCAGTGCCTGTGTCCGTGGGGCTGTGGCCCGCACCTCAGCTTGGGCGTTAGGTGCCGGTCTGTTGCATCGTGATCAGGACTGAGAAAGGACGTTCTGCAACACCTTAATTATAAATCAGTTAGCGCTTGCCGCGCCTTTTCTGCCAAGAACGCCTGGAGCCCCTGTATCATGATTGGCGAGAAAATCGGTGCATGGCTGCAGGTGCGGCCGGCGATTGACAGCCTTGAGCAGGCTGCAGAGGAGCGCTGTGATGCTGGACTATGTGATCCGCAATGTCTCGATTCTTGATGGTACCGGCCGTGATGCGATTCAGGGCGATGTCGGCATCGCTGACGGACGCATTGATCAGATTGGTTCAGTTGCTAATGGTCTTATGGAGCTTGATGGACAGGGGCTCACTCTTGCGCCTGGCTTCATCGACACGCATTCCCATGATGATGGGGCATTCCTGCGGTTTCCCGGTATGATGTTCAAGCTGGCTCAAGGCGTGACCACGGTTGTTGGGGGCAACTGTGGTTTCAGCGCTGTGCCCGCGGATCCTGCGCAGGATGCAGCTGCGGCCAGCGGTGGCATCCTCGCAGGTCTGCGTGGTGACTTCACCGACCTGGAAGGCTACTTTCGTGCGGTGCTGGATGGCCGACCGGCGATTAACAACATGATGCTGGTCGGACATAACACCGTGCGTGTACTGGCGATGGGTATGGAGCAGCGGTCGCCGACCGCAGCAGAATTGGCTGCCATGCAGGGTTATGTTCAACAAGCCCTTGAACAGGGGGCCTGTGGCTTTTCCACGGGGCTGATCTATCGGCCCGGTCGCTATAGCCAGACAGAGGAAGTGATTGCCTTGGCGCGCTGTGCGCAGCCATACGAGGCACTGTACACCACGCATATGCGCGATGAAGGTGACCTGCTGCTGGAAGCAGTGGAGGAAACGTTGACTATTGGTCGACAGAGCGGTGTCCATGTGCACATCTCGCATCACAAGGCCGCAGGCACGCCCAACTGGGGCAAGGTCAAAGCGTCGTTGGCGAAGGTGGATGCGGCTCTGGCGGCCGGTCAGCGGGTCACGCTGGATGTCTATCCCTATACGGCCGGCAGTGGTCGCATGATTGAATACTTCGATCTGGAACACATCAACCGGGAAAAGGCCGAAGTCATCCGGATTGCCAGTTGTCCAGCCTTTCGTGAATTTGAAGGCCGCATGTTGCTGGATATCGCTGCGGAGCGTGGCATGGATGTGACCGAGGCGGTGCGATTGATTCTCACCGCACCCGGAGGTGACCGGACCATCTGTATTCTTTTCATCATTGATGAAGCGGATATCGAGACCAACCTGGCCTATCGTGACATGATGGTGGGATCGGATGGCATTCCGGATCTGCGCGGACGTCCGCACCCGCGGTTGTTTGGCACATTTCCACGGGTGCTGGCGCGCTACGTACGCGAGCGCGGCCTTCTCAGGTTCCCGGAAGCCGTGCGCCGCATGACCTCGCTGGCTGCGGACACGTTTGGCATGGCCGAACGTGGTCGTATCGCGCCGGGTTATCACGCCGATATGGTTCTTTTTGACTCTAAAACCATCGCGGATACCGCGACGTACGACGATCCCAAGCAATATCCGCTGGGGATCGTCGCAGTCTGGGTAAACGGCAAATTGGCGCTGCACGAGGGGAAGCACTGCAATGCGGGCAGTGGCCAGATGTTGCGCTATCGACGCCCGGCCTTCACCGTTTCCCAGTAAAAGCGGGAACCGGGGTCGGAGTCGAAGACTCGTGCGCCATCCCCAAATGCCGCAGGGACCTGGGGAGGCCAAGCGGGAGGTTGTCCCCAAGCGCGCGCCTAACACTTATGAGGCCCCCGGTTGTCAAGGGACAAAAATATCCTGTGAGCGGTTTTTTGCTTTTTTTTCCGCCTGTTTGATTCTGGCAGCGTTGGCAGTCGGTAGCGTGTTCTGACTTCATTTCACATGCTGGCGCTCCAACGTGGCTGCACCAAACACTTATTGAGGTTCTCTCGCCATGTCGATGACGAGTGCAGAAACCAAGAGACCTGTTTTCTGCGACCGAGAAACATATCTGTGTCCTCGTACCGTCCTATGCAAACGACAGGATGAACGTTACACGCTCTCCAGTTAGGTTCAGGCTCGGGGGAGGAGCAGCACACGTCAAGCGTTGACAACTGTTGCCATATGAGGAAGTCTGTCACTACAGGGCATACAAAAGTTGCTGTGTGTGATCCGCGTTATTTTCCCCTTTTATAATGGCGACGTAAAATACGATCAATAGTGCGTCGTGCGGGCACTGGCGCGATACCTTGCTGGATGAGCGCTTGTGCGATGGCAGTGACGCCACCGCCTGTACCGTTGTGGCGCAAGGAGAGGTGCAGCGATACGATGGCCTGTTCGACACTTTCTGGGGTTTGAGTTGGGTGGCTCTTGGGTCTTGTGGACCGTTCCTGGGTCCAAGTGGGATTCTGTGCATCATAGCGCTCTCGCCACTTGTAGAGCCAACTTTTCGAACAGGAGAGTTGCCGACAGATGTCCTCGATCTTGTCCTCGACAAGATATTTGTCCATGGCCTGTTTACGACGTTGTTCTTGGTGTTGGGACATGATGGATGCCTTTAGGAGCTGCTGGGGTCCTTGCCAAGGTCCCATGTGTTCTCGATGTCATGGCACAATCGACGGTATGTGCCATGGTCTATTCGGACGTTGATGAGGGACAGCCTGTGTACGCGTCACACCTGGAGACGCCAGCGTTGGGGCACACAGAAGCAGGAGTCGGTGTCTCATCAAACGTAGGGCTCAGGGATAACGACCTAAACGCTCATGGGCGTTCACAGACGCAATTTTTGGCAGCGTGTCGAGCGTTGCGGATCAGGTTCATCCCATGACTGGCCAGTTAGGCATTGAGCTCACCGGCTCCTCTCCCTCATCCCCGAAGGAAGGTGTCCACATCAAAAGCCGTCTGGCGTTTGAACATGTAGTAAATCGCCCGTGCCAATTTATGTGCGAGGATCGTGAGGGCTTTGCCCTTGCTGTGTTTTTTTTCCAGTCGGGTCAATAATTTCTGACCGGCAGGATTATCCCGTAAGAATAAGACGGCGGCTTCGGAGAAGGCCCACTTGAGATGGGCGTTGCCGATTTTGGCCCCAGACGTTCCCGAGCGTTTCCCCGCCGATTCCCTGGCACACGTGACGAGGCGACAGTACGAGGCAAAATCCTGTACCCGTGGGAAGCGCGCACTATCATGGATTTCATAGAGGAGCACGAGACTAAGGATCTTGCCGATGCCGGGGACCGTTTGGAGCAGATACAGGGTCTGGGCGTCGTGGTGCTTGGCCGTTTTGACGATGGTGAGTTCGACGTCGCGAAGCAACGCATCGTCGTGGCCGATGAGGGCGAAATCGATTTCAATGCTTTTTTGCACGGCCGGATCGGCAAAACGTTCAGCGACCCCGTCGCGATTGGCTTTATAGGCAATCTTTTTACCGATCGCAGGCAGGTTATACTGGCTGTTGGTATTTTGCACGTGCGCCAGGAGTTCCCCGCGTTTGCGTGCCAGGTGCATGCGTCGGCGCAGCAGATCACGGGTTGCGCGCATCTCGGCGGGGTAGACATAGGCTTGCGGGAGCATACCACCACGCAAAAGCACCGCAATTTTATGCGCGTCGATTTTGTCGTTTTTCGCCTTGCCACCGTGGATGGCCTTCATATAGAGGGCATGACCGAGGACAAAAGGGATACCATGTTCCGCACAGAAGTCGGCAAGCTAGTACCAGGTAAACATGCATTCGGCCGCCAGGACGATCTGTTCCCGGTAGGGGGCGATCGCCTTGAGCAGCGCCTCTGGGGTGGCGGTCATATTCCGGTGCACCAGTGTTTCTCCAGCCTGGTCGAGGATACAGACGTCCATGGTACGGGCGTGGAGATCGATGCCGCAGTAAAAAGGGTGCTGTTGGGTGTAGAATCGCATTGAGGTCTCCTCCGTGTTTGTTCTACGGGTTTTGCCACTCTCAGCATACCACGGCGGTATGCTGGGGAGGGGGCCTCAATAAGTATCAATCGCATGCAGGTGACGGGAAATAGCGTCCGCTCGTACCTCGCTCCCGCTATTTCCCGCACCTGATGCGCGGCGTTCGCGTGAGTCGAAGGATTTTTATACCAAGTCTCAAACGGTGCGGTTCTTCGGAACCACATCCTCCCTGTGCGGGTTCGTCCCCGTACAGAAGTCATCGCTCGAACCCTCTTTGAGGGGTACACAGCCAGGGTCGTCCCGTAAGGGCGGCGATGGAGTGGCCAGGCGGTGATACTTCGGGAGGCATCACGATTCGGCCTTGTGTGTGCGTCAAGATCCGAACGCGTCTGAAGCGCTGGGGTTGGGAAACCAACCTTTCTCTGTGGGGTGGACGAGTATCCACGGAGGACATACCGGGTGCATGGTGGGGTCGCCTGGGGAAAATGGGGAGAAAATCTGACCGACGAGGTCCCACGTCGTTCCGTCCTCGTGAGATGACGGATAAGCCTCACTATAAGGCCTTGACCGAAAGGTGCGGTGACGCGGCGGAGAGCGCGGGGCAGTCCTTGGCTCTCGCTCCTTAGGGACTACAGCGTGTCCGGAGGAGGTTCCCTAGTTTTTTTTCTAGGAACCAAAAGGACACACCGACGAGAGTAAGATGGACGAGTCGCATGGCACGGGTCCAGTGAGCCCACGGGTAACGACCGCTTAGGTTCTCCCTGTCCTTTTTTTTGGTGGGGAAGGCCCAGTTGTGTGCTAAGAACAGACTCAAGGTGATGGGACTCCAGCTCTTCGGTTGGCCTGCTCGCAGAGGATCACTTGGACGATGGGCGTGCAAGGCAAGGTGAGGAGGCCGACTCCCCATAAGGGGCACTATCGTTGGGGTCGCCCGGTGCGAGAAATTCGCACGCCGGTAAATATGGGGAATTGCCCCCATTGCGACAACGGGGAGGGGCTGGCATGACCTGTCCTTTACCCACTGGCAGCCGGCTCCAGTTCATTTTTTGCTAAATCCAGGAGGGTGTAGAAACAACGATGCAGCTTCCCAATGGCCTCCAGGCGTACATTCCATCCGAAAAACTGCGCGCCTATTTGCTCTCGGAAACGCATGCCGTTGGGAAAGCTAAAGCCACGTTTTTCCGCGCCCTAGGTTTTGATGAGACCAACATACCTCTCTTGGAGCACGAGTTACTGACCCTTGCTCACAGTGCACCAGTGCAAGACGTGGTGCCATCGCCGCACGGTGTGAAGTATATTATTGAGGGTGTGCTCAAAGCACCACGTGGCACTTCGCCACGCATCCGCACGGTGTGGATTGTCGAAACAGGCGAGACCAACCCGCGCTTTGTGACCGCGTACCCCGATTGAGCTCGCCAGGGGATGTAGAGGAGAAGGACATGATTCGTGAATTGGACACTGTCGTCTTGGTCCACGATCTCACAGCCTATGGCTTAACCCAAGGGGATATTGGCGCCGTGGTCCATTGCTATAAGGACGGAGTGACCTGTGAAGTCGAGTTCGTGACCGGTGAAGGGGCTACGCTTGCCGTGTTAACCCTATCCCAACACGACATTCGGCCCATGCATGCCCGAGAAATTCTGCATGTCCGTGCTCTTGCAGAGACCGAGAGTGCCGACTAAGGCCACTAAAATCTGCGCCGAACCAGGGGGTGCAGGCGACGGCGAACAGCGTCCGCTCCTTCGTCGCTCCCGCTATTCGCCGCGCCTGACCCCTAGCGTTGGGCTTCCAGCCAGAGAAATGGTAAGATAAGTGAAGAGGAGTAGACCCTACGAACAGGTGTGACGATGCGTCTCTATGAAGTGATTTGGAAAGAGGTCTTTGTCGACAAGCTCGAACGTAAACACCGCGTCATGCCTGACGAAGTCGAGCAGGTACTTTTTTCCAAGCCCTTCATCCGTCGCGCAGAAAAAGGGCGCGTGCCGGGCGAAGACATGTATGTCGCCTATGGGCAAACCGCAGCGGGAAGATACCTTGTTGTCTTCTTCATTCTCAAGTACCAGACGGCGGCGTTGCCCATCTCTGCTCGTGACATGATCCAAACAGAACGGAGATATTATGCCCAACAGCGGCAAACGTGTTGATCCTCTTCCAGACGAATTTGCAAGTTATGAAGACGCTGCGGCATTTTGGGACACGCATGATACTACGGATTATCCTGATTCCTTTCAGACCGTTGAAGTCGAAGAGGTTGCCCTGCGACAGCGACGGTATGAGGTGGAAATCGACGAGGACGTTCTCCGCATGCTGCAAGAGCAAGCCCGGCAACGGGATCTCCCTCTCAGCCGCCTGGCAAGCGACCTCTTGCGTCAACAACTCCTCCCCACGTCCACCTCGTCGTCATTGTAGGGGGCGGGAGCACCCCAAAGCAGGGCAATCACTGGCGTTCCCCCAGCCCAACAAGCGCGTGGTGCGACACGAGGTCGCCTATGTATCTGTGGTGCCCGTAGAGGGACACCACCTGCTGTTCTGCCAGCAGTATCCTACCAGCACGTGCGTCACTGGTAACGGGGGGGTGCGAAGCTGCTGGGACAATGTAGCCTCATCCGCAAGGGTGGTCACGAGAGCGTGAGCCGACGTGGCGACTACCAGCACTGAGGTGGTCGGGAGCTAGGATGGCATGGTAAGGTCAACACATGTGAATGGCCGAGAACCGTCGTGATGTTAGACAAGCGTAAAGTGCTTATACGCTTGAACCAAAAAGGCATGGAGTCAGGAACCGGTGCTCACGCGTCACCGGTCGCAGAGGGAGACCCCCGGCGGAGAGGCCAGACCTAACCCGTGCGGGTACAGAGGCGGAACGTGGTAAGCCCGTCGTTCTCCCGGAAGGGAAAGCGAGCCGTAAGGTCAGCCGATAGGACGGCGGGTAAAGGAGGATGGAGCAAGCGAAGGCCGCCTTGTAATAAGGTGGAGAGGGGTTGAGCCGTGAGGCAACATGATCCTCCGCGCAAGCGGGCAGACTTCCATCTGGTGTCTCGGCACGAAAACAACGGAGGAATCGGTACAGAGGGTGTTGCAAATGTCGGTGGCTTTGTTCCACTGGTGCTACCTTCCCCGTAAGGGAATCGACCAAGGTCGAGTATCGTGCAGCCAGCATGTACTGCGAGTGCTGACGGGTCCTTCACACGGCCTTTGAGATGCTTGAGCGGTGTGCGGTGAAAGTCGCACGCACCGTTCTGAGGGGGGGGAAGTGCCGTAAGGCACCTACCTATCCCGACCAAGCGACGGGGAACAAGCTCCGCTCCTGCGTCGCTCCACTTGTTCCCCGCGCCTGACGCGTAGCGTTGGTGCGCCAAGCAAAGCTTGGCGCTTCTTGTGGGGTGCAAGTCCCCACCGAGTAAGGTCTAACCCACCACTCGTACCGAGTGTTGCATGTGTGGAGGAAGTGCCCAACACCGAACAAAACATGTGAAGCGTACACAGGGAACTCTGTAGGCCGGAAGGGTGACCGCACACCCTGAAGTCTGGTACAGCCTCGTCAATGCGATCAATACAGATGGCGACAGTTTTAACGCACTGGAAGCCAATGCAAAAGTCTCGTCATGGTGAGAGACTGGAGGGTCTGTCGGGGTCCTCAGGGCCTGGCATGCAGAGAGAGAAGCGTTGAGAACTTGGGAGACCTCAGACGTTCCTGCGAGTCGGACGTCTCGACGGATGGTAGACAGCTCTTTGGGCCACACAAGGGGAAACCCGGACACAGTGCGATGCTGGAACCTGGACCGTTGAGGCGGAACGCCCGGCAGGGAGGTGGAGAAGTACTGGAATGGGAACGCCCACCGTATGTGTCTGGGGAGTCGGATCACCTCGTAGTACTCCGCGGGCGGGAGAGCCGTCCACATGGGGAAGGGGGTGACAGTGAGACATAGCCTTCAAAGGAAACTTGTCCCGGACATGCAGGGCCGGACAGGCAAGCCAACCTCCCTGAGGGGAATAGCATTCTCCTACCTTGTAGGATTGCGGAAGCGAGTCTCATTGAGGAGCCCGGTGCGGAAAAACCGCACGCCGGGATCTGTGCGGGGGGCGTCGGGTAACTGGCGTTCCTACCGCGACGGCACCAAACATGAAAACCCCAAGAGATGCAGGCAAGTGGTATGCACAGTCCATCGTCGGTACGTACAGCTCATCGTTGGGATTCCGGCATTTCGGGTATTGTCAAACAAACACAGATAGGGCAATTTCTTTGTTGAGCAGTAGTCTTACTGCGGTTTTGAGGGCTTCTATGCTTTTGCTGTAGCAGAGAGTTTTTCGATGCAATCTTGCCAAGTAATGCCGCAATCTGCCATGCC
>SXGT01438097.1_pt1 | contig 10733 bp, 9 predicted proteins | sample 3176221 | NCBI WGS metagenome assembly SXGT01 (sample SAMN11356862, study PRJNA531348) | freshwater metagenome | isolation source: freshwater sample F1-120 | place: China: Fuxian Lake, Yuxi | collected 2017-12-25
GCAATCCTGCCAACATTTGATCCGCATGCGCGATGGACATGCGCCAATCCAATCAGAGTCCACAGCGGCGCGCCACCAAATTCATTCCATCTCCTTGCCCTCAAACTTCATTCCACCCTCCTTGTCGAGGGCCATGCGTGGCGGCTCTGGTGGCTGGCTCCACCAGCGCGTTTGGCGCAGTCGTCGGGGACATCAACATTCATAACACCCTAATGAATGCCGGTAATCTGACTCAAACCGGAACCTTCAACATTACCATCCCGAACGGAGACGTGGTCGTGGGTGCTGCTGCTCAGTTTTGGATGAAAGATGATGGGCTGTTTGGGGATACAGCCGGTGAATCATTCACCGTTGATCTCGGAGGACAATTTTTCGCGTCTGGTAGTCCTACGCTCATTACGTGGTCATACCCGCTGAACCCATTGAATCAGGTTCTTAACTTGACGATGGTCGCAGACTTGAATAATGGCGGAGACATCAGTTACACCGTCACGAGAACCACTGGAGATTTCATCTTCGTCAAGGCCACGCTGGAAGCTGTAACTCGGCCTGGTGAAACTCAAGGAGTCCCAGACGGCGGCACCACTGCGGCCCTCCTTGGCCTGGGCATGGTCGGTCTCGCCGGCCTCCGCCGGAAGCTCGCCTGATTCCACTCTTCAAGCTCAAGCTTGATTCTCAAGGCCCGTCGCAAGACGGGCCTCTTTTATTTGGAGATCTGCTGAGTCGTAACGATTCCGTGCTCTGCTACCGCCAACTTGTGAATGCGCGGCCTGCCTGACGGTTTACGGGCATCCTGCCTCGCTCAAACAGCCGCCGCCAATATCGGCAGGCAGGATGCCCGTCGCACCTTCGCTAAGACACTTCCGATGACACGCTGTCGCATTGAAATGTTGACGTCTGCCGCCATGGCCTCAAAACAGTCGGGCATGTCCATGAAAACTACCCTCGCAGCGATCATTCTCTGCTCGTCGCTCCTCTCGCGTGGAACCGGCCTTGCACCGGTGGTCCAGATCGAGGAGGACGTTTACACCTACACCAACGCTAACAATGGCGCCGGGCCGATGTGGTGCTCTGGGTCCACCTCGCTGGTGCGGGTGGGCGACGACGTGTTCGCCAGTGGTTTGGAAACGGTTCCTGACGCGAAGCCGCTGAACAATTGCCGTTGGGTGCTGTTCCGACGCGGTTCCAAGCGCTGGGAACAGGTGCGCGTGGACGATGGTCGCACTCGGGAGCCGTCCCCGCTCGCGGCGTTTTTGGACGGTCGAGTGTTCCTCTCCGCGAACCCCACCCTGGGTTCAGTGCCGCAACCTAACGGCGGTCCGGCCCGACCGGAGGTGTTCCAGTTCACCACGAGCAATCTCAAGTCGGTGCCGTTGTCCCTGAAGCCAGCGTGGCAAGGCACGCCACCTTTCGCTGAGCATTCCTATCGCAGCTTCGCGGCGGATGGTGAGGCGGGGGAACTCGTGCTGTTCCAGAACATCGGCTACACGCATGCCGAATGGACCTTTCGCGACCGTGCCGGCAACTGGAGCGCGCAAGGCCAGCTCAAGTGGCCGTGGGGCGCGGAATACGACAAGCCTGAACCCATCCGCGTCTGCTATCCCAACGTGGCCTTGCGCGATCGTGCCGTTCATTTTTTCGGCGTCAGCGACGTTGTCGAGCCTTACAAAGCGTGGCGCGAGTTCAAGCGCGAGCTGACCGGCCAACATTGGGACTACGACTTCCGCCGGCTGTTCTACACCTGGACTCCTGATATTTCCGGGAAGCCGTTCGCGGAGTGGATTGAGATCGCGAGCCGCGACAAGACTTGCGGTTGGGTTTCTCCGGGCGACCTCTGGCTGGCACCGAACGGCGAGGTGCATCTGCTCTGGAGCGAGCGGGCCATCGACGAACGGCTGCGCGCGAAATTCTTTCCCGAGGCAAGGCAGAGTCACACCTTGAACTATGCGGTAGTCCGCGAGGGCAAGGTGGTTCGACGCCGCGCTCTCATGGAATCGACGGAGGACAAGCCAGACATCATCGGATCAGCAGGCCGGTTCCAAGTCACACCGGACCACCGGCTCTTTGTAGTGTGTTACGCATCCGGCACTGAGGCGGGCGGGCGGCGGGTGGCGGAGAATCGCATCATCGAGATTCTGCCGGACGGCTCGGCTGGACAGCCGGTGCGACTGCCTTTGGCGAAGCCGTTCACGAGTTACTTCACCACCACGGTACGGGCTGGTTCGCCGCCTTCGCGCATACTGGAGATGCTTGGGCCGCGCGAGGGAGCCGGCAACACGATCAGCTACGCGAGCGTGCGGCTGTTGCCATAGCGACAACATTTTGGAGCCTGTCACTAAATGGTCCCAGCCGACCCGCTCGATATTCTGCTGGTGATACTGCGAAACAATAAGCCGTGATTCCAGCGTCAGGCAAAGACGAGTTTGCGCTCGTTTTCGGAAAGAACCCGCCACTTGCCTTCAGACAAACCGCTCAATGCCAGTGCGCCAATCTGCACGCGCACAAGCCTCAACGTGGGATGGCCAACCGCGGCTGTCATGCGCCGCACCTGACGGTTCTTGCCCTCAACCAGTTCCATGGCGATCCAGGATGTGGGTACCGTTTTGCGGAAACGGATCGGTGGATTGCGAGGGGGGACTTCCGGTTGTGGATCGAGTATGCAGGCTTGAGAAGGTTTTGTGCGGCGTTTGTGAATCACAAGTCCTTCTTCGATTTGTCTGAGCGCTACGTCGGTTGGAATACGTTCCACCTGGACCCAATACCGGCGCGGATGTCCACGTTCAGGAGATAATAATCGGGCGTTGAGTTCTCCTTCGTCGCTCAACAGCAGGAGTCCCTCAGAGTCCGCATCCAGCCGTCCGATCGGGTAAACGAGTGGCGGAAATCCAAAGTCCGCCAGAGTGCGGTTCGCCGAACCATCAGCGGTGAATTGCGAAAGGACTCCATAAGGTTTGTGGAAAGCGATCAACACGCAATCACGGTAGGAGAAACTGACTTCGTCTGCAAATCGAGCCTGCGAAGTTGAACTGGAGACTCCTCGTGCCTTACATCAAGCGTCACGCAAGGCGGCGCCTGTGTGGCTGCAAGCGGTCGCCGCGACATCCTCAGGCGTTCCGCTCATCACCAACTCGCCGCCCTGTTCACCTGCTTCCGGGCCGAGATCGATCAGCCAGTCCGCGCATTTGATGACGTCGATGTTGTGCTCGATGATCAACACGGTATGCCCCGCATCGACAAGCCGATGGAACACCTGAAGCAGCATTCTTACATCATCGAAGTGCAGGCCCGTCGTGGGTTCGTCGAAAAGGAAAAGTGTTGGTTTAACGTCGGTTGTTTCAGCATGGCGAAACTCAACAAGGTGGCTCACCAGTTTAAGCCGCTGGCTTTCGCCACCGGAAAGCGTGTTAATCGGCTGCCCCAGTCGCAAATAACCGAGCCCTGCTTCTTGAAGAAGCGTCAGGCACGAAACGGCCCGCTGTGCCGGTCGAGAGGCTGCAAATGAGCGCAGGAAATGAACCGCTTCATCCACGGTGGCATCCAGCAAATCGGCGATGCTCCACTCATCGCCCTCACCACTTTCGTTGCGGATGGTGATCTCCAGGATGTGCTGACGGTAGCGGCGTCCATTGCACTCGGGGCAACGGATGAACACGTCGCTCAAGAATTGCATTTCGATTTTCTCGAAACCAGCGCCACGACAAGTCTCGCACTGGCCGTGGCTGGAATTGAAACTGAACGCGCTCGCACCCAGGCCGCGTTGCCGGGCCGCTTCGGAATGAGCGAAGAGTTCACGGATGTCCTCAAATGCGCCGGTATAGACTGCGGGATTTGAGCGAGGGGTTCGGCCCAGTGCGGATTGATCCACCATGACAACACGGCCCAATGACTCCCATCCACGCAATTCCGCCGACTGAACAGCCCGATTGCTGCCATCAACCGGGCCCTCCGGAGTGGTTTCGTCTTCGGATTCGCCGCCGCGAGATGAGGAGTGGGGTGCCGGGCCTGCGAGCTTGCTGGTCAGAAGTGGCATCAGCACTTCACGCACGAGCGTTGTTTTGCCTGAGCCGCTGACTCCGGTGACGCACACAAGCCGTCCGAGCGGAATCTCGACGGTGATGTTCTTCAAGTTGTGCAACGAGGCATGACTAAGAACAAGCCGGGCGCTGGCACCGTTCACCGGACGACGTTGTGGAATCTCAATGCTCCTCCTGCCGCTCAGATACTGCCCTGTGATGGAAGTTGCTGACTTGAGAACATCGCGGAAGGAGCCTTGGAAGACAATCTCGCCTCCGGATTCTCCGTGGCCTGGTCCGAGGTCCACAATTTGATCAGCCGCTCGCATCACGGATGCCTCATGCTCGACGACGACGAGTGTGTTGCCCGCATCACGCAGCCTGCCAAGGATGCCGACCAGCTTTGCCGTGTCCCGTGGATGCAAGCCGACGCTTGGTTCGTCGAGAACGAAGAGTGTGTTCACGAGGCGCGAACCAAGACATGTGGTGAGATTCACGCGCTCAGTTTCGCCTCCGGACAGCGAGCGGGTCGAGCGATCCAATGTGAGATAACCGAGCCCCACTTCCTCAAGATAACTGAGGCGCGAACGCACTTCTTCCAAAACAAGAGCGAGGGGATCATTGGGTTTACGGGCACCGTGCCTCGATATGAGCGCCTGGATCAGTTGCAACGCGCTTCTGACGGAGAGTTGGTAAAAGTCGGAGAGCGTCAATTCAGGGGCATTTGGTGCCGTGTTTGATGTTGATTCGTTTCTTGACGAGGTGGCAGTCGTCGAAACTTTGAACAACAGGGCATCCGGTTTGAGCCGCTTACCTTTGCAGTCGCCGCATCTGGTGTAAGCACGATAACGAGACAGGAGCACTCGCACATGCATCTTGTAGGCTTTGGATTCGAGCCAGCGAAAGTAGCCCTTCACGCCGTACCATGCGCGCGGCCACTGGTGTTCGTCGTCCTTTCCATATTCGGGATCTCCCTGGATCACCCAATCTTGCATCCTGGGTTCAAGTTCATGAAAGGGAACATTCATCGGGATGCCTTGACGGCGGCAAAACTTGGTCAAATCTGTCTGGCATTCAGCGCCGGTTTCGGTCTGCCAAGGCTTCACAGCTCCCTGTGCCAGTGACAGAGAACGGTCTGGAATTGCCAGATCGTAATCGATCGTGATCGTGCGTCCGAACCCCTTGCACGTGGGGCAGGCACCGACGGGATGATTAAAGCTGAAGAGCGCGGGGGATGGTTCGCGGTACTCAATGTCACAAGCGGCGCAATGAAGCCCACGAGAGAATCGTCGCGGCGACCCTATTGAAACTCCGTCCAATCGTCCTTCGGTTTGTTGCACCGAAAAAATCAACAACCGGCCTTTGCCGAAGTGATATGCCTGCTCGCAAGCCTCCACGAACCGGGCCCGGTTCTGTGGCGAGAGCCTGACGCGATCTTGAATCACGGTCAGCGATCCCGGATTCCCGGCAGCCAGCGCTGTAGCGGCGTCCTCAATCCGGATTATTGCCAGATCCCCGCAGGTTTGTGTCTTCGCGGAGCCATACGGGGTCATCACCTCCCGCAACGCCAAGCCATCTTCAACAGCACCACCAATCAGAGTTCGCACGAGCAGCCGTTGGTAGCCTTGTTTGGAAATCAACGCCAAAGAATCACTGAGCGAAAGTTTCTCTGAGAGCGGCAGTTCAAAAGCTACAAGAACCTCGTGCAACCGTGTTTCACTCCGCGGGCTGAAACGATCCGGGACAACGGAAGTCCCGTCATCCATCGCTCGGATCAACTCCCAAACCTGTTGCGGCGATTCCTTCCGCACCGGCTGACCGCAATTCCGGCAATGCAACTGCGAGAGGTGCGTCCACGCCACCTTCATGTGATCGCAAATCTCTGTCATCGTGCCCACGGTTGAGCGAGTGCTCTTGACGCTGTTCCGTTGCTCGATGGCAATGGCGGGAGGAATCCCCTCGATCTTATCGACCTGTGGCTTGTCCATCCGGTCGAAGAACTGTCGCGCGTATGGCGAGAAAGTCTCCACGTAGCGGCGCTGGCATTCGGCATAAAGCGTGTCGAAAGCGAGTGAGCTTTTCCCGGAACCGCTCAGGCCGGTGATAACCACGAGCTTGCCCGTCGGCAGATCGAGATCGAAGTTCTTGAGATTGTTGTGGCGCACGCCCCTCAGACGAATGACTGGCGTGGAATTTGGCATGGCGCGCGAAATCTAGCGGCGAGAGTGAGGGTGTCAACGCGTGCAGGTTGCCCGGCACCGTCACCTGCGATCTGGCCAGAACTCCGACACCTATCCTTTATTGTACGCCTGATGAACTTCGTTGCGCTGGCGTGACTCTTCGCTATAACCACCGCCATGCTTACGGCGTCCATTGATCAACAGATCAAGGTTCAAAAGGCTTTTTGGTTTTGCGTGATCATCCTCGGCGCGCTGGGGATGGGTTATTTGCTGGCTGCGGATCAGCTCATGCTGGCGCTGGCAGTGGCTGGCGGGGCCTGGATGATGACGCTGCCGTACCACTCGAAACTCTCCAGTTACCTGGCCGTGGCCACGTTCAGCTCGGCGTTGATCGTGCCTTTGTTTCCGGGCCGTCCGTATGTCTGGGAGTTTGCCGCGCTTCTAGGGTGGTCCGGGTTGACCATCACGGTCATGATGAGGCAGTACGCCAGGGATTCCGCGCAAGTGATTCATCAGAATCGATGGTTGTTTATCGGAATGCTGGGCTACTGCGCCGTACTCATGGCCACCATGATGTACCGCGGCGTAGGACTCCGCATCTTGGGCTCGGGCCAGATGGGAGGGCGTTTCTATTTCCAGCAGATGACATGCGTCATCTTTCCATTCCTCTTCGTGATGTACCGGCTGGATGAGAAGACGTTGTATAGATTGTTCGTCATCCAGATGCTTCTGACATTTACCTACTTCGTCTCGGACTTCGCATTCTCCTTCGCTCCCGAAGGCCTTTTCTTCCTGCTCCAGTTTTTTGAGCTGCCGGGTGACGCGGTGAATTTTGAGTATCAGTCGGCGCGAATGGGCATCCGTCGGTTCCAATCTCTCTACGTGGTGGGTAGTGGAATGTTCTTCCTGCTGCTGCTTCGGTACAACATACGCGAATTTCTAGGCAAGAAGGCCCTGATCCTGATCCCGGCCGCCATGGGGACTGTCATGCTCGGGATGTTGAGCGGACATCGCTTTCTGGTCATGGTGGTGCTTGGTGTGCTGGCTTTTTGCGCGGTAGCCCAGAAATTTTTCGACCTGAAGAACACCATTCTCCTGTTGGTGGCAACCGTCAGCTTGGTGTTTTTGACATACGCTTACGTGGAACATGCGCCGTTGTCCGTGCAACGCACCGCGTCGGTGCTTCCTGGAATCCATGTGGACCCGCAGGCAAGGCAGGACGGGGATGCAACCCTCGAAACGAGGCGGCAGTTGCGCCGGCTTGGGATGGATATGATGCCGCAGTTCTTCTGGATGGGACGCGGATTCGGCCTGGAAATGAATGATTACTCATGGCAGTGGGATCCCAGCACTGTCACCATGCACGCCAACAGCGGACGTTTCTTCAACGGTTTCATCGGGCTCATGGTCAATACTGGAATTCCGGGCACTCTTTTCATGGGCCTCTTTCTCATCGCAGGCACCGTGATCGCCTATAAGATCCTGATGCATGTCCGGAGTCATGGGTGTGACGACAATTTCTCGCGCATGTGTACCGTGTTGGGCGGCATGTGGGTGGCTTACGTTTTTGGATTCACGTTTCTCCACGGCGACAGCGAGTACGCGATGAAGACGTTTTCCTTGCTCGCCGGATTGCTCCTAGCCTGCTGGGCCGCGTTGCAGAGACGTCTCGAAGTCGCTCAACAGGAACGCGGAACTGAACCGGTTGCGGAATGAGAATCCTCCACCTCACGGGCGACCGGGAGGATATGGGTGGCATTCTCTCCGTGATTCGTAATGTGCAGACCGCCAGCGCGGGGCGCGGCTGGCAACACTCGGTCCTCGTCCACCAGGTTTACCGCGAAACCCGACTGCCGCGTCTGGATTATCGCCATACCCGGCACGGATGTGCCGATCTCCCGAACCATTTCGCCATCCTTGCCCGCGCGTCACTGATGACGCTAGAAGTCAGCCGCCTGCTGGCTGGCGAGCATTTCGATGTGATCCATGCTCATACACGGGGATCACTCTTTGTGGTCATGGCACTTGCCGCCATTCAGCGCCGGCGGGTGATCTTCACCAATCATTCCTATGCGCGGCGCGTGCAATTGTATGGCCGCGCGGCCAGGCTCAGGAACTTTCACACCGTCCTGCTTACTCCCAACATGGTGCGACATTACGGACTGGCTGAGAGTTTTCCCAAGGTCAGCATCATTCCTGATTGTTGCGCGGATCGATTTTTTTCGGAACCACTGGTGACCAGGCGAAACCGCGCCGGTGGCGAACCGCTCCATCTGGCAGGAGTGGGGAATATCATGCGGTGGAAGAACTGGCATCTTCTGGCGCGCGCTATGCGGCGTTTGACGGATGATGAGCGGAACCGCATCCGCTTTTCACTATGGGGTCCGCGCCCGAGTGACCCCGACTCGGTGGCCTATGAAAAGGAACTGCGCCATCTGGTGGCTTCACTGGGGCTTGAATCGCAATTCTTATTTTGCGGCATGAGCAATTCCGTGGGCGAATGCCTGCGCAAAGCGGACTGGATGGTGTTGCCCTCGACCAACGAACCCTGTTCCGTTGCCTTGAGCGAGGCACTGGCGCTTGGCGTACCAGTGCTCGCCTCGGCCAGCGGTGGCAATGTGGATATCGTGCGTCCCGGGCGGACCGGGGTTCTGTTCAAGCCGGACGACCATGAGGATCTGGCTGCGAAATTACGTGATCTTCTGGCCGCGCGAGTGACACCAGTTCCTCCGGCGGAAATTCGCGAAAGTGTACGCGAACTTTCCGCGGCGCGTGTGACGGAGAAATTCAGCCGCTTATACGATCAGGTGACGCGAGGCCGATGAAAGCTCATTATCCGCCTGCGTGTTTGATTTTATGAAAGGAAAACTTGTCCTTATCACTGGCGTGACCCGCGGCCTGGGGAGGGCAATGGTCGAGGAATTCGTGTCGCGCGGGCACGTCATCGTGGGTTGTGGGCGTACGGCGGATGAGATCGAACGACTGAGCCGACAGTTCGGTTCTCCTCACAGTTTCGGCGTCGTGGATGTGAAATCGGATACGGCGGTTGCGGCTTGGGCTGAATCTGTGCTGCGTGACCACGGCGTGCCAGATCTCATCCTGAACAATGCCGCAGTGATCAATCCCAACGAACCCCTTTGGAAGGTGGACTCAGAGACCTTCTCGCGGGTGGTGGATGTAAACCTCAAGGGTGTCGCCAACATCATCCGTCACTTTGTTCCGGCAATGATCGAGTGCGGCACGGGAATCATTGTGAACTTCAGTTCCGGCTGGGGTCGTTCGACAGATGGCGAAGTCGCGCCCTACTGCGCGACGAAATGGGCGATTGAAGGATTGACGCAGGCGCTTGCTCAGGAATTGCCAGCCGGGCTGGCTGCGATTCCGCTCAATCCCGGCATCATTGATACGGCGATGCTCCGTAGTTGCTTTGGAGGTTCCGCGGCAGCCTATCCCAAGCCGGAAGCCTGGGCGAAGGTGGCGGTTCCATTTCTTCTCCAATTGAGCGCCCGGGATAACGGACGATCTCTGACAGTTCCGGGCACTTGAAATGACGGGCTTGCTGCCCGCTCACTCCAGCATTGCGTCGAGAACAGTTTCCCGTCTTGCGAACGTGGCCGGATGCAGTATTTACAAGGTCGAAACGAGTTTGAATTGATATGCCGATTTACGAATTTTCCTGCCCGAAATGCCGGGTTGTTTTTAATTTCCTCTCCAAGCGAGTGAATCCGGAGCATCTCCCCGTCTGCCCCAAGTGCGGAAATAAGAAAATGTCCAAACAGATGAGCCGGTTCGCCATGCCTCGTGGAACGAAAGAGCCTGCCGCGCCTGCGGCCGGTGGAGAAGCAGGCGAGGGCGAACCACCCATGCCAGACATGGATGATCCACGTGTGATGCGGGCCATGGGCGAACTGGAGAGGGACATGGCGCACATCGACGAGAACAATCCCAAGCACATGGCGCACATGATGCGGAAGATGAAGGATCTGATGCCCTCCGGTATGATGCCCAAGGAACTGGATGTCGCCATCAAACGCCTCGAAGCCGGTGAAGACCCTGAGAAAATTGAAGCGGACATGGGAGACGTTCTCGGCGACATGATGGGCGATCCAAATGATCCCGAAGGCGGCTATCATCAGGGCTACGAGCGTGACAATGCGCTCTATGATTACTGAAACGCGCAGCGAATCGGCCATCGATTCCGAGGATGCTCCACAGCGCCTCGCTGACTGTGGAGGCTGGATTGAGGAATACACTAAACTTGGAGTGCTGCTGTTGGCTTTTGCGCATCGCGAAGGACGTGGATAGATCGCATGGGCGTCAGTTTCCCCGCTCTTGATCCTACGAATGCCGTCAAATGTTTGAACTCGTCTCCCAGTATAGTCCCGCCGGTGATCAGCCAACGGCCATCGCGAAGCTGACCGAGGGGCTGCTTTCCAACGCGAGCCATCAAACGCTTCTCGGTGTCACCGGCTCCGGCAAAACGTTCACGAGTGCCAACGTCAGCACGAGCGGTGGCAGGCCGACCTGGGTGATGTCACAC
>SXGT01072379.1_pt1 | contig 10732 bp, 9 predicted proteins | sample 3176221 | NCBI WGS metagenome assembly SXGT01 (sample SAMN11356862, study PRJNA531348) | freshwater metagenome | isolation source: freshwater sample F1-120 | place: China: Fuxian Lake, Yuxi | collected 2017-12-25
AGCACGGCTGGGACCCGAAGGGCCCGCCGACGCTGGTCGATCTCAAAGCCGGGCTCGATGCGGCGGGCAACGTCGCGGCGTGGTCGTCGCAGTTCCTCATCCCCGAGGGCGCCGCCGGCAACGTGCCGCTGGTGGCGGCCGACCTCGCCGGGCTGCCGCACGAGACGGCGATGTCGCCGGGCAACATCGTCCACAACTCGGCGATCCCCTACGCCTTCGCGAACGTCCGCACGGTCTGCCACCGGCTGGCCTCGACGCCGTTCCGGCCGTCCTGGATCCGCACGCCGGGGCGGATGCAGAACACCTACGCCAATGAGTCCTTTCTCGACGAGTGCGCGGCGGCCGCCGGCGCCGATCCGCTGGAATACAGATTGCGGGCCTTGAAGGACCCGCGCGGCGTCGAGGTGCTGAAACGCGTGGCCGACCTCGCCCGATGGCAGGCCAGACCTTCACCGGCGAAGGAGGCCTCGGGCGACGTGCTGCGCGGGCGCGGCCTCTCCTACGTGAAGTACGAGCTCTATCGCACCTACGTCGCGGGTATCGCCGAGATCGAGGTGGAGCGGGCCACCGGCCGGGTGCGCGTGCCGCGCTTCTTCGTCGTCCAGGATTGCGGGCAGATCATCAATCCGGACGGGGTGCTCAACCAGATCGACGGCAACGTCATCCAGACGCTGAGCCGCGTGCTGATGGAGGAGGTGACGTTCGACCGAAGTGCCGTCACCAGCCTCGATTGGGCGAGCTACCCGATCCTCACTTTCCCCGACGTGCCGCAGGTGGTGACCGACCTCATCGACCGGCCGAGCGAGAAGCCGTGGGGGGCGGGCGAACCGTCGGCGGCGATCGTGCCCTCGGCGATCTCGAATGCGCTGTTCGACGCGACCGGCGTGCGCCTCCGCTCCGTGCCATTCACGCCGGCCAAGGTGAAGGCGGCGCTTCAGGGGAGCTGACGGGCCGGCACGACCCCCTCCTCGGATCGGAGACCGCCCCTGCGGTCTCCGCCTCCCGTGACACCCGGTGGACGTACTCCGTCAGCGGCTCGATCGTGACGCACCAGACCGATACGTCCTGGAACGAGATCTGGACGGGAAGCAGCCAGATTCGAGATGTGGAGCGACGGGGCGACCGTCTGGTGCTCACCACCCGGCCCGCGCCGTTCAGCGGCGACGGGCGCGAGAGCATCGTCACGCCGACGTTCGAGAAGGTGAGGTGATCGCCGCGCCGACACGATCGCAGCGGGATCACAGTCACACTCTCGGAGAAGGCGATGCACCGCAGCGGTACGGTAGCCTCGGTAGCTTCCGCGTCGATCCGGCGACCGCGTCCGCCTGTCATGCCCGGCATCCGGCGCGGTCGCGTCGGCCAGTGACGACATGCGGATGCACCGGCCTTCGACGTTTCAATTACAGCGACGGGCAACGATGCGAGATGGTTCCCACTACAATGGCCCGGCCATCTCACTGAAGACGCGCAGGCCGAAATCCGTCTCAGCGACTTTGGCGTCTCAAGACCCGCAGCGCTGATCGCATCGAGAACACCGAGGTGTCCGTCATGCCTGATGCCCGCAACGCTTTCGTCGTCCTCGGCGCGCATCGCAGCGGCACCTCTGCCATGGCTCGCGTGCTGAATCTCGCCGGGCTCGGCGCAATGCCGGCCGACCTCGTGCCTCCGCATCCGGTCGATAACCCGACCGGTTTCTGGGAAGCGCGGCCCATCATCGAACTCAACGATGCGATCCTGGCGGACAATGGGTGCCCCCGTGCGGACGCGGTATGCCGTCGAGCGATCGAGGCGATATCTTCGTGTCGGTACGAGCGCAGGGCAGTGGCGAGAGGACCGCAGGCATCCACGTGCCCGACCGGTGGAGGCCGGCGACGGACTCGAAGCGGGACCGAACCGATCGTCCAGGCGCAACGCTGATTTGAAACGTCGGCACAATCATTCGATGCGCGAGACGTAACGACTGCGACGCCCCTGCCGAGACTGGTTCTTTACGCTACCACGGCCACGTATTAGGAAATTATTGAGTATTTTTTGCTAGTTTGACATGAAGTCCGCCGGCATTTCGAGCTCATGGCACCAGCGTGAGCTGTCGCTTGCAGGACTGTGTAAATACTGAACACGAACGATCGCGTGGGGCAGTTCCGATGAAGATGAGACGTGCCGGGACTTGCATGGTCCTGGCCCTGACAGGCGCCGCTCCCGCCTTCGCAAGTCCCCAGCAGGTGGGGGTGGTCGCGAAAGTGGATCGGCAGGCCGTCGCCACCCAGTCCGGACAGGCGCGCGACATGGCTCCACAGGGACCGGTCTTCTTCAAGGACTTGATCCGGACCGGGGCCGAATCCCGCCTCGAAGCGAAGCTTGCGGACGACACCGTGCTCACCCTCGGCGAGCACGGCAAGATCACCGTCGACGAATTCGTCTACAAGCCCGGCACGCAGGGGGGCAAGCTCGCGCTCTCCGTGGCGCGGGGCGCGTTCCTGTTCGTCGGCGGCAAGATCGAGGGGCCAACGGGCGGCAACGTGGCGATCAAGACCGCCGTCGGCACCCTGGGCGTGCGCGGAACGACGGTCTGGGGTGGGGCCATCGACGGCGGCTACGGTGTGCTGGTGCTCGACGGCGAGGTCGTCCTGAAGACCAAGCGCGGCAGCGTCCTCATGCGCAAGGGCCAGGGCACCATGGTGTATGGCGGCCGGGCGCCCGAGGCGGCGGCTCCCTGGCCCGAGGACCGGACCAAGCGGGCGGTGGCGACGATCACGATCGCCGACCAGGCCCGCTTCATTCCGAGCCTGCGGCGCTGATCCCTCGCAACGGGGCGGACCGGTCGGCGTCCGCACCCTGTTGCGGTAGTCTCCGGCGGTGCCGGACCCGGGGTGTGCAACGCCCCGAACGGTGTCGCAGTCCCGGTCCGCCCGATCGCCTGGAGTTCGTCGTTGCAGGCTCTCGATACGGCCGTCCCCCTGTCGACCGTGGCGGCCCTCATGGTCGCGATGGCGGCCAAGCACTACCTGATCGACTTCGTCGCGCAGACGGAATGGATGGCCCGCGGCAAGGAGCGGGTCACGGGCTCGGCCGCGCCCCTCGCCGTCCATGCCGGGACGCATGCCCTCGGCACGCTGGGCATCGCGCTGCTTTACAAGCCGGACCTGTGGTGGCTCGCGCTCGTCGATCTCGTCGTCCACGGCGCCATCGACCGCGGCAAGACCCTGGTCTCCGCCCGCACGCGCTGGCCGATGACTGATCCCCGATTCTGGTGGCTGATGGGCTTCGATCAGTTCCTGCACCAGGTCACGAACATCGTCCTCGTGGTGCTCATGATCCTCGTCTGATACGCTTTCCGCTTGATCAGAGCGGCAAGCGTATCAGCCAGCCCGCGCGGCGCTTGAGCGAAGTCGACATCCGCCATCCCGAAGGGATCAACCGGATGTCGTATGAACCCTCAGGCCGCCATGCGAACCGAGCGCTCGCCGGCCTGGATGCGGCGGGCATGCAGGGCGAGGATCGGGTCGGCCGGATCGGCCTCGTGCAGGCGCAGCAGTTCCTCGGCCGCCCCCGCCTCGCCCAGGACCAAGCGCTCGAACGCCTCGCGATAGGCGCTCAGTCCGTCCGCGGCTTGCCGGGTCGGTTCGAACACCTCGACGCCGTTGGATTTCCCCTTCAGCATCAGCGTTCCGATCGGCCGGAAGCTCACGCCGAAGACTTGGTCGCACGTGCTGCGGGCGACGCAGATGCGGGTGCCCAGGGCCTTGTTGGCGGATTCGAGCCGTGCTGCCGTGTTGATGGCATCGCCGTGCGCCGTGTAGTCGAAGCGACGGGTACCGCCGAAATTGCCGACCACGGCACGACCGGTGTTGATGCCGATGCGGGTTTTGCCGAATGGCACGCCCTCGGCCTGCCGGCGCTGCCGGAACGCCTCCGCGAAGGCATCGAGGGCGAGCGCGCAGGCCACGGCCCGCTCGGCATGGTCGGGCTGGTCGAGGGGCGCGTTGAACATGACGTGCACCGCGTCGCCGACGATCTTGTCGACGGTGCCGCCATGGCTCATCGCGATGGAGCACATCCCGTCGAGATAGGCGTTGAGCAAGCTGACGAGAGCCTCCGCGCCGGAGGCTTCCGTCATGGCGGTGAAGCCCTCGAGGTCGGTGAACAGGAACGTCATCTCGCGGCTCTCGCCACCGAGCTTCAGCCGGCCAGGATCGCTCGCCAGCACCGCCACGAGGTCGGGCGAGAGGTAATGGGTGAAGGCCAGGCGCAGACGCTGGGCGGAGCGCTCCGAGCCGGCATAGCGGGCGAGGCTCCCGCCCGCGTGAGCGGCCAGAAGGCCGAGGGTCGGCAGGGTCGGATCGAGAAGCAGGCCGCCTCGCGCGAACAGGGTCACGGCGGCACAGGCCGGCAGCGGCGCCAGCAGGGCGAGGCCGAACCCGGCGCTGCGGAGGCGGGCGAAGCCGCAGGCGAGGGCCGCGGCGAGCCCGAGCAGCAGCGCCGTCACGATCTCGGCACCGAGCGCCCAGGCCGGGCGGGTCAGCCCGTGGCCACTCAGCACTTGGTCGAGGGCCATGGCGTGGAGGTTCACCCCGGGCTCGAACGGCGTCATCGGGGTCGGGCGCAGGTCGGCCAGCCCGACCGCACTGGTGCCGATGAAGATCGCGCGCCCCCGGATCTCCGAGCGCAGGCCGGCACGCGCCTCGGGATCGAGCAGACGCCAGGCGGAAATCGTGGGTGTCGAGCGCGCCTTCGGGAAATGCAGAGCCAGGGCGCCGCTGGCATCGACCGCGAGATCGACCGCGCCGACGCGGATCGTGTAGCCCGTCAGGGTCTCGCCGTCGCGCTCGGCCCGAACCTTGAAGGTGTCTTCGTCCTGCAGCACCCGCAGGCTGTCGAGGGCGAGCGAGGGCACCAGCCGCTCGCCGACCGTGGCGAGCAGCGGCAATCGCCGGATGATCTCGTCGCTGCCCGCCGCGATGGAGAAGGTGCCGTGCCCGGCCGCGGCGGCGTCGAGGGTTTCCAGGTTCGGAACGGCGCCCGCGAAGTGCGGAACCGTATCCCTGGGATCCCCACCGATCGCGGCGAAGCCGGCGCTGCGCCCCGGGGAGGCGGCCTGCGGCTCCGTCGTCAGCGCGAAACCGGCGACGACCCGGCCGCGCGCGAAGGTCGCTGCCAGAGCGGCGTCGTGATCCGGCAGGGCGGCGTCCGGCTCGACGGCGTGGAAGCCGAACCGCCGCCTCCAGTCAGCAACGAGCAGGGCGGGCGAAGTGCGGTCCGGCTCGGCGAAGACCATGTCGAGGGCGATGACGCCGGCGTCGAGGTCCTGAAGACCTGCGACGAGATCAGCCACCACGTGACGCGGCCAGGGCCACTGGCCGTGGCGCCTCAAGCTCTCCTCGTCGATGTCGATCACCCGGACGGTCGCGCCCTCGGTGATCCGCGGGCTGAGCCGCTGGAAGCTGTCGAAGGTGGCCTGCCGCAGGCGCTCGAACGGCGCCGGGACGGCGGCGCACAGGGCAAGCAGCACCACCACCGAGGCAAGCCCCGCACCCACCGGGACGAGGCGTTGGGACGGAAACATCGAGGGACCGGCTCCGCACGGGGCGTCTGTCCGGACAGTCTCGCGCGGCGATGCTGCGATCCCGTTAAGGATGGGACGGGGCGTCGGGCGCGCTGGCGCCTGCCGTTCGCCCCCCCTTAACCACCGGCCGCTAACCCTCCGTTCGGGCCGTCTCTGCGCCCAGGCTGGAACCTTTCGTGCCGAGTTCCCAACCGACGAACCTGGACCACCTCCATCTGCCGGCGGGAGCACGCCTGTTCTCGGCCGGCGACGTGGGCGATGCCGCCTACCTCATCGTCAGCGGCCGGCTCGAGATCGTTCTGGAGCGCCTGGAGGGCGATCTCGTTCTGGCCCATCGCGGACCCGGCGAGATCGTCGGTGAGATGGCGATCCTCGATCACCAGCCACGTTCCGCCGCGGTGCGGGCCCTGGAGGACAGTGAACTCGTCGTCATCACCGAGGAGCAGCTCTCGCATCGGATTGCCCAGACCGACCCGATCCTGCGCATGTGCCTCGGCGTGGTGCTGTCGCGCTACCGTCAGACGGTGACGATCCTCGAGCAGATGACGGGCACGGCGCCACCGCCCGTCCTGAGCGCCGACATCCCCTCGTTGGACACCTTCGCGGCCGCCCTCGGCGCGTTGTCGATGGAGCGCGAGATCCGCGCCGGCCTGCGCAACGGCGAGTTCGAGCTGTTCTTCCAGCCCATCGTTCGCCTGTCGTCGCGGCGGCTCGCGGGCTTCGAGGGACTGATGCGCTGGCGCCATCCGACCCGTGGGCTGGTGCCGCCCATCGAATTCATTCCAGTGGCCGAAGCCTCCGGCCTGATCGTCGACCTCACGGTGCACGCCTTCGACGAGGTCGGCCGGGTCTTCCCCGAATTGATGCTCGCAGCCCAGGGCAACCAAGCGGCGCTGGACGGTCCGCTGTTCATGACCATCAACGTCTCGGGTCACGACCTCGCCCGCACCTCCTTCTCGCAGTTCGTCGCCGACTTCCTCGTCCGCACCGAGATCGCGCCCGCCAGTCTCAAGATCGAGGTGACGGAAAGCATGCTCATGGAGGAGCCCGAGCGCGTCGCCGCGGCTCTCGCAGAGTGCCGGAGCGCCGGGCTCGGGATCGCCATCGCCGATGTCGGGACGGGCTAGTCCTCGCTCCGCTATCTCAGCACCCTGCCGGTGACGACCCTCAAGATCGATCGCGCCTTCGTGAAGAGCCTGCTCCGAGACCATACCAGCCGGGGCATCGTGAAAACGATCCTGCGGTTGGCCGACGAGCTTGCCGTCACCGTGGTGGCCGAGGGCATCGAGCAGGCGGCCGAAGCCGACCTCCTCGCCGACATGGGCTGCGCCTTCGGCCAAGGCTATCATTTCGGGCCGCCCGCTCCCCTCGCCGAAGCGTGTCAGTTGATCGAGGATTGGGCGGCACCGGCGTCGGCTTGCCCGATGGACCGGCTCTCGCTCAGCGGTCCGCCTTCGAAAATGGTGCCGGATCGGGCCCGTTTCCCCGAGCAGGTCGTGGGAGTCTGACGGGGTACGACGGCTCGATCGAAGACGGTCGTCTCACGATGGCGCCCGAGGGGATGATGGCCCGTTCGATCGGTTCACACCCGATCGATGGCACTCGACCGTTCGTCACGCATCGCATCCGATCGTGAATTTCCCGAGCCGAACGGCTAAAAGCCCTGTTCGATGAGTTGAGCGTCCGTGCCCTCGACGAGGCCGCGCGGCCGAGGGATGAACGTGGCCGATGCACCGGCGCAAGCCTTCCTGGAGAGCCTGTCCGCGGGCGGCGGATGCGGCCGCCTCGTCGCGTCGCGGGACTGGTCCTCGACCCCGCTCGGCCCGATCGGGATGTGGCCGCAGAGCCTGAGGGGGGCGACCTCGCTGCTGCTGCGCTCCCCCGTGCCGATGGTCATGCTGTGGGGGGAGGACGGCGTCATGCTCTACAACGACGCCTACTCGGTCTTCGCGGGCGGGCGCCACCCCGATCTCCTCGGCTCGAAGGTGCGGGAGGGCTGGCCCGAGGTCGCGGCCTTCAACGACAACGTCATGCGGGTGGGGCTCGCCGGCGGCACGCTGTCCTATCGGGACCAGGAACTCACGCTCTACCGCCACGGCCATCCCGAGCAGGTCTGGATGGACCTCAGCTACTCGCCGGTGCTCGACGAGTGCTACCGCCCGGCCGGCGTCCTGTGCGTGCTGGCCGAGACCACCGAGCGGGTCGCTGCCGAGCGCGAGTTGAAGACGAGCGAGGCGCGTCTCAAGGCGGTCTTCACCCAGGCCGGGGCGGGCCTCGCGCTGACCGACCTGAGCGGACGCTTCAGCGACGTGAACGAGACCTACTGCGCGATGGTCGGGCATTCGCGCGAGCAGGTGCTCGGCCTCACGATGCAGGCGATGACGCATCCGGATGATCTTGCGCGCAACGCGCCCCTGTTCGAGGCGGCGGCGCGCCACGGGACGGCGTTCGACATCGAGAAGCGCTACCTCCGCCCCGACGGCGGGAGCGTCTGGGTCCGCAACACCGTCTCGGCCGTGCGCGCCGACGACGGCACGGTCGACGCGATCCTGGCCGTGAGCGTCGACATCACCGCCCGCGTCCAGGCCGAGGCGGCCCTGCGCGAGAGCGAGGCGCGGCAACGCGCGCTGATCGAGGGCGTGCCCCAGCTCGTCTGGCGGGCGGTGGGCGCGGGCAAGTGGACCTGGGCGAGCCCGCAATGGACCGCCTATACGGGTCAACCTGAGCCGCAGAGCCGCGGCCTGGGCTGGCTGCGGCCGATCCACCCCGACGACCGCGGGCGGGCCCTCGACGCGTGGTCGAAGGCCGCCAGCCTCGGCGCGTTCCACGTGGAGTTTCGCCTGCTCAATGCCGCCGAGGACCGCTACGGCTGGTTCCAGGCCCGCGCCGTCCCAGTCAGGGACACGGACGGCCGCATCCGCGAGTGGCTCGGCACCTCGACCGACATCGACCATCTGCGCCGTCTGCAGGAGCAGCAGGGGGTGATGGTGGCCGAGTTGCAGCACCGCACCCGCAACCTGATCGCCGTCGTCACCAGCATCGCCCACGAGACGCTGGCCCAGACCGGGCCCGGCGATACCTTCGTGGCCCAGTTCGACGATCGCCTCGCCGCCCTGTCGCGGGTGCAGAGCCTGCTGTCGCGGGCCGTGGAGAGCCCGATCACCATCGAGGCCCTGGTGCGCATGGAGTTGCAGGCGCTCGGCGTCAGCGAGCGGCATGTCGGCCTCCACGGGCCGCCGGTCCCCTTACGCCCGTCCACGGTGCAGACGCTGGCGCTCGCCGTCCACGAGCTGGCGACCAATGCGCGCAAGTACGGCGCCCTCTCGACGCCGCGTGGGACGCTCTCGGTCGGGTGGCGTGTTCGGGATGAGGACGAAGCCGGGGGCGTCCGGCACTGGCTCGCCATCGACTGGATCGAGACCGGCATCGCCCCGCCCGTCCCCGAGACCAGCCACCGCGGCTACGGGCGCGAACTCATCGAGGAGGCGCTGCCTTTTGCGCTCGGTGCGCGCACGCGCTACATCCTGGACGCGCGGGGCGTGCGTTGCCGGATCGAGCTGCCGCTCGATCCGCGCTGTGCAAGGGAAACGGCCAGGGAAACGACAAGGGAGACGCGCGCGTGACCGCGACCCATTCCAAATTGGCAGGTCGGGCCGTTCTGCTGGTGGAAGACGACTACTTCATCGTCAAGCAATTGCGGCGCCTGTTCGAGCAGGAGGGCGCGATCGTCCTCGGGCCCGTCTCCAACGTGGCCGGCGCGCTCGAACTGGTGGAACGGACCGCGCGCATCGACGGGGCGGTGCTCGACGTGAACCTCCAGGGCGAGATGGTCTTTCCCGTCGCCGATGCCCTGGCCGAACGCGGTGTTCGGTTCGTCTTCGCCACGGGATACGATCCCGTCGAGCTGCCGGCCCGGCACGGCGCGGTCCCGCATTTCAGCAAGCCGGTCAATCTCGCGGGCCTGGCCGAGGCGCTGTTCGGCTGAACCCCCTCAGGGCGCGTCGGGCCCGTCCGAGACCGTCCCGATCCGCTCGGGAAGCGGGAAGCGGATCGTGCAGCGCAGGCCGTCCGGCTCATAGGCGAAGTGCGTCGCGGCGTTGAGTTCGTAGCGGATCGTCTCGGTCAGCACCTCCCACCCGAAGCCGTGACGCTTCGGTCCGGGCGTCGGCTCGCAGCCCATCTCCTTCCAGACCAGGGTCAGCGGCGTCCGCGCCACTCCGTCCTCGATGCTCCAGCTCACGTCGAGCGTGCCGTGCGGCTGCCCGAGGCTGCCATGCTCGACCGCGTTGATCGCCAATTCGTGGATCGCCAGGGCGAGGACCTGGGCGGCCTGGGGCCGAAGGCGCACAGTCGGTCCCGTCAGCGTCGCCTGCTCGCCCTCGCGCACGGTGTAGGTGAGAAGTTCGCTGCTGATGATCCCGGCCAGATCGACTTGGCCCAGGATGTCGATGGCGGCTTGCACGCGCGCGACGGCATCGAGCCGATCCTCGAGGTGCAGTACGTAGGTCTCCAGATCCTCCGCCGGCTCGGCCGACGCCCGGATCAGCATGCGCAGCATCGCGAAGGTGTTGCGCTGCCGGTGGCGCAACTCGCCGGGAGCGTTGTGCTGGTCAAGAAGTCGCCGCAGGCGCGCGTTGTCGCCCTTGAGCTCGGCGAGCTCGGCTTCCAGCCTGGCGATCCGGTCGGGTTGCGGGTCCTGGGTCATCGGCTCTCTCGTGTCCGCTTCCGCTTAATCCTTCCAGTGGCGGAGCGTTCAGCGCATCCTGCCTCCAATGTGCCCGTCATGCACGGCCGAATGGGTCGCGCACTCCGATCGGCGGCTCGTCGGTCGATGGGGCAGCGTGCGGGACCAGGGCTGGCATCCCGGGAGCCGTGTTCGAGGGTCCCCCAAAAAAGCGGCGCATAGCCAATCCAGAGGCCTGCGAACTGCTCATCGGGGCCGTGTGAGAAACCGAGGCGCTCGGCCGAGAGCAGGACGATGCGAGCGCGCTGGATGTGCTTGAGCGGTCGCGCCCGATCGGCGACGATGGCGGACAGGCGCGTCAGGTCAGCGGCGCTGGGTATCACACAGACAGTCTGAGCCATGCCGCAGACTTGCACGGCTCAGGCCTCCAGCGAATCCTCTGAATGCGGAAATGCACCAGCAGGCCCACCCAAGTTCGCTCTCCA
>SXGT01232283.1_pt1 | contig 10732 bp, 9 predicted proteins | sample 3176221 | NCBI WGS metagenome assembly SXGT01 (sample SAMN11356862, study PRJNA531348) | freshwater metagenome | isolation source: freshwater sample F1-120 | place: China: Fuxian Lake, Yuxi | collected 2017-12-25
ATCGGGGCGCCAGGGTGCCCTGAATAGGCTATTTGTACTGCGTCCATGCTAAGTGCGCGGATGGCGTTCGCTAAGTCTCGGCGCGAAGGCATATGAATCTCCTAAAAATATAATTTTGCTCAGTTCACGGTACAAGTGACCGTATAAAATCCAGGCATTAAAACGAACAAAGGACGAGTGGCATTAACCACTCGTCCTTAGCTTGCCTAACAAAAGCTTGGTAAAGCCAAAGCTGATTTATGCAGCTGCAGCGTCAACCAATTCGCGAATTTCGCGAGCAGATGTTGCTGGGCATGGTGCGCCATAGATGGCGGCGCCAACTACAATAATGCTTGCGCCAGCTTCAACAACTTGCTGAACAGTGGCTTGTTTGATACCACCCGCTACAGAAATGCGAACGCCCAAATCCAGAGCAGCAATTTCGTTCAAATCAGCAAATGGAGTTTGGCCAGCAGCTTGTGCATCCAGACCTGTGTGGATACCCATGATTTGTGCACCCAGTTTCACTGATTCTCTTGCGCAAGAAGCTTTGTCAGCCACATTGATCAAGTCGATTTGAGTTTCAGCAGCATGTTTTTTCGCAGCTTTGATAACACCAGCAATAGTTGCCAAACCAGATACGCCCAATACGGTGCAAATGTCTGCGCCAGCAGCATAGAATGCACCAGCTTCGTATTCGCCAGCATCCATGGTTTTCAGGTCAACCAACAACAATTTGTCTGGGTAACGTTGTCTCAGTGCTTTAACCAGATTGATCCCGTTGTATTTGATGCAAGGGGTACCGATTTCAAAAATATCAACATAAGGCGCTACTTGGTCGGCCAATGCTACGGTTTGGTCGAAATCCAGTGAGTCCAACGCCATTTGAATTAAAGGTCTTGCCATGTGATGTGCTCCGATTGTTACAGTTATAGTTATAAGGGCCGCCCATCAACGTTCGATTAACCTGCCGAGGCAGTCAAGAAGCAACCCTAGTTGATGGACAATAAAAAAGCTGGCAGCAACTCTAAATCAGAACAGGTGCTCTGTCAATTGAAAGCCTGCCATTTATGCATATTTTCTTAAGTTGAAAATTCCGGTTTTTTCAGATTCAACCGTTTAAACCAATCCAGGGCTTGAAAAGCCCTTCGACATTCACCCCATACATATCCAGTATTCGCCCTACCCCTTCATCCACCATAGCTCTGACCGAGTCGGACTTGTTATAGAAGGCCGGCATTGGCGGAAAAATAATACCGCCCATTTCCGTAACCGCAGCCATATTACGGATATGCGCCAAATTTAGGGGGGTTTCTCGCGGCACCAACACTGTTTTGCGCCTTTCTTTCAACGCCACATCTGCGGCGCGCGAAATCAAATTATCACCAAATCCGTGCGCAACAGCAGCCAAAGTTTTCATGGAACAAGGTGCCACAATAACACCTTCGGTTTTGAAGGATCCACTGGCAATGCAAGAGGCAATGTCATTGATGCCATGAGCGGCATCGGCCAGAGCGTACAATTCTGCACGATCCATGTCCAGTTCATATTTCAAGTTAACCAACCCGGCAGCGGAAATCACCACATGTGTTTCCCATTCCGGCAGCTCTTTAAGCACCTGCAGCATCCGTATACCATAGATAGCACCGGTTGCACCAGTCATTGCAATCACCAGTCGTCTTTTATTCATCTGATTTTCCTGGGCATTAACACAACTTTTCGATCATTTCATCTGTTGCAGAAACCAAGGCATCGATCATTTCTTCACCTTTCGCGACATGTCCGGCATTTGGCAACACTACATATTTAGCTTGCGGCAATGCCAGAGACAAACGCCACCCGGCTTCCAGCGGGCAGGTTAAATCATTCTGACCGTGAATGATGATGGTTGGTATGTCTTTGAGTACGGCACAATGCGGCAAAATCTGCTCATCAACCAAAAAATAATCATTCCTGGCATAATGCAGCTCCATTTGCACCTGTTTAACGGCAGCGATATCAACCGCTTGGTTATTTGGCACAAAATCAGCGCCTAAAGCCACTTGCCCGCCCCATAACTGCCAGTGCCTGGCAGCCAGCTCTGCTGCGACAGGATCATCGCCGAACACGGCATCGCACAATTTTTGCAAAACATCCTCTCCTGATTGAGCGTTGACACTGTTCAACAAGTCCTGCCAACATTGCGGATAAATTCGGTTGACACCATTTTGTAAAAACCATTCCATGTCGATTCGACGCGCCAGAAACACGCCTCGCAACACCATACCCATCACCCGCTCAGGATATTGCTGGGCATACAACAAGGCCAGCGTAGCGCCCCAGGAACCACCAAACAACAACCATTGCTCGACCCGCAATTGCTTTCTGACCTGTTCGATGTCCATTATCAGGCCTTGCGTATCATTGCCTTGCAGCTCTCCAAACGGCAAAGATAATCCGCATCCCCGCTGATCCAGCAACACGATGTGGTAATGTTCCGGATTAAAAAAGCGTCGATGATCGGGCTTGGTGCCGGAACAAGGTCCGCCGTGTAGAAAAATCACCGGAATTCCGGCCGGGTTTCCGGATTGTTCAACATAAACCCGATGCACGGCATCGGCTTCCAGAAAAAATGTATGAAAAGGTGTTATCTCCGGATAGAGTTGTTTCATTGCGTGTTTCCGATCATCAAAACCATCGTCAAATTCCTGTGAGTGAGTAATACACAGCCTACCCAGCCAGGCGCTGCTGCCAGACAGCTGCTCGCTTGCGCAGATCGTTTAAATCCATCCCGCTTAATTGCCTGTTGTTGAGCAATCTTTTGCCAGCCACCCAGACATCGCTCACCTGATGCCGACTCACGGCATAAACGATTTGCGCCAGCGGATTGAATACCGGTTGAGTTTCCACGTCACTTAAATCTATCGCCACCACATCGGCCGCCTTACCCGGCGTCAACGAGCCAATTTCCGCATCCAACCCCAAGGCTTTGGCCCCATTGATGGTCGCCATTTTCAAGGCCTGCATGGCCGGCAAGGCATCGGCCCTGCCGGACACCCCTTTGGCTAACAAGGCAGCAACCCGCATCTCCGCCAACATATCCTGATCATTGTTACTCGCGGCGCCATCGGTGCCCAATGCCACATTGATCCCGGCATCCAGGCAGGCCGCAACCGGACAAAAGCCACTGGCCAGCTTTAGATTGGATTCCGGACAATGGATGATATGAGCGCCTGTTTCCGCAAATTGTTGTATCTCCGGCTCCGTTAATTGCGTCATATGCACCGCCATGAAGGAGGGCGTCAATAAACCCAAATCTTGCATCCGCTGTAAAGGCGTCTGGCCGGTCTTTTGCTGTTGCTCCACCACTTCCTGACGCGTTTCATGTAAGTGCATATGGATCGATAAATCCATCTCATCGGCAAAAGTCAACATTTTGCGCAACGGCTCATCGGAAACCGTGTAGGGCGCATGCGGCGCAAAAGCCGTGGTAATCAACCGTTCATGCCGCAGCTGTTCATGCAAGGCCAGACCTTTGGCCAAATAAGCATCGGCATGCTCCGCCCAGATGGTCGGAAAGTCGAACACGATCAGGCCAATATTGGCGCGTATACCATGCAAAGCCGCCTGTTGCGCGGTCACTTCCGGAAAGAAATACATGTCATTGCAACAGGTAGTGCCGCCACGCAACATTTCCGCAATGGCCAGATCAGTACCATCGCGCACAAACGTCTCACTCACCCATTTTTGTTCAGCCGGCCAGATATGATTTTGCAACCAATCCATCAACGGCAAATCGTCGGCAATCCCGGATAGCAAAGACATGGCAGCATGCGTATGACAATTGATTAAACCCGGTATCAAAACATGCTGATCAAGTTTTTCCAGCGTGCGCGGCTGATATTGACGCAAGGCTTGCTCATGGCTCAACAAATCAACGATTCTTCCATCATCGATCACCAGACTGTAATGCTCGTGAATTACAGATTCCGGCTCGACAGGTATGATCCAGCGAGCCTGTAGCATTAAATCAACCTGCATGATTCCTCTCCCTGCGGCAAATCGGGGCATTATACCCAATCAGGATAATCTGCCATCCCGGCATTTTTTTGTACAATGGCATCATCGATACTGAAACCAGCCGGTTCTGCTGGGGCATATCAACTTAATCTTTCACCTACTTACAAGCATGGTCATGACCTCTAAATTATCCGTTCAAGCGTTGCAATGGACCGGAAACAGCCTGAAAATTTTGGATCAACGTCAATTGCCGGAACGCATTCATTATGACGAATACCATTCGGCCAATGGCGTCAGCATGGCGATTAAATCCATGCAAGTTCGCGGCGCTCCAGCTATCGGTATCGCCGCAGCCTACGGAGTGGTACTGTCGGCGATGGAACATTTTCCCGGCACACACTGGCGACTGGGTGTCGAGCAAGACATACAGCATCTGGCGGCCTCACGCCCAACCGCCGTGAATTTGTTCTGGGCATTGGATAAAATGCGCCAACAACTCGACTTATCTGCCGAAGATCCCGTTCCAGGACTAGCCCAAATGGCCGAACAAATCCATGCCGACGATTTGGCCGCCAATCTAGCCATGGGCGAACGCGGCGCTGACATTCTCGGCAATGCCAACGCCGTCTTGACCCATTGCAATGCCGGGGCGCTGGCTACCGGCGGCTATGGCACTGCGCTGGGGGTAATACGCAGCGCCTATCAACGCGGCCATTTAAAAAACGTTTATGCCGATGAAACCAGACCCTGGCTGCAAGGCGCCAGACTGACAGTTTGGGAACTGGCACAAGATGGCATACCGGCCACATTGATCGCCGACTCAGCCGCAGCCTGGCTGATGAAATCCGGCAAGATAGACTGGATCATTGTGGGCGCTGATCGTATTACCGCTAACGGCGATGTTGCCAACAAAATCGGCACCTATTCTTTAGCGGTGTTAGCCAAACAGCATGGCGTCAAAGTCATGGTGGCAGCACCCTCCTCCACCTTTGACTTCAGTCTGGACAGTGGCGATCACATCGAAATTGAAGAACGCGATCCCAAAGAACTGCTGGCAGACTGCTATTTGACGGACAATTCTCTGGTTCATGCCTGGAATCCGGTGTTCGATGTCACCCCCGCTGAGCTGATCACCGCCATCGTCACCGAACGTGGTGCTGTGATGAATCCCGACCAACACGGGGTCAGGAGTTTGATGCCATGATGCATTTATCACCCGGCAATAATCCGTTCTTAGCCTTGAAATGCCTGTGGCAAGGCGCGAAGCTGCTGAACCACCCGCAACTGCGCAAATATTTACTGATTCCGTTATTCATCAACTTGGTGTTGTACAGCGGCGCCTTTGTGCTGGGTTATCATTTCGTCGCGGCGTTGCTGCAGCAATTTATCCCCGACTGGCTGCACTGGTTGAACTGGATATTGTGGCCACTGTTTTTTGTCAGCTTTTTACTGATAGTTTTTTTTAGTTTTACCCTGGTCGCCAATTTGATTGCCGCCCCCTATTACAGCCTGTTATCCGCTAAAGTCCTGCAAATCATCAATGGTCAGGCTCATGTCATAGCCGAACAGCCCTGGAACCAAGTGTTTTTCGGTGAATTGCATCGCATTGGCTATATCTTGCTGCGCATTCTGCCTTTGCTGGCATTATTCCTGGTACCGGTCGCCAATTTGCTGGCGCCACTGTTATGGGCGGTATTTGCAGCGAAAAGCATTGCGATGGAATTCATGGCTTATCCGTTGGAAAGCCGTGGCTTGCCGTTTCCGGAACAACGGCAATTTCTCAATCAAGCTAATTTGGGCATGCTCAGCTTTGGCGGCATCACCGGAATAGCGTTAACCTTACCGATCATCAATCTTTTTGCCGGTCAGGCAGCAGTCATCGGCGCTACGATTTACATCAACAGCTTGACCGAATCCTCCTCTGATTCACATTCTCACTAGGAAAACTTATGAAATTCAATCCCTGCATCGATCAATGCACTAAAGAAGGCACCCATTGCGAAGGCTGTGGTCGCTCACACGAAGAAATCGCCGCCACCAAGCAAATCGTCAAATCAGCCGTCGAGTTTATCCAGCAACAGAATTACGACAATCCGGAAGAATTCGTCGCCGCCATCAGTAAAAGCATTTTGAAGAAATTGCAAAAAGCTGCAGCAGACTAAATTCGTGCAAATCGACTCCTAACCCCTCCATCTGTCGCCCTCATGAACATCAATGACCTAAGTCAACTCCCCCGCCGCAACGTTCCCGCTTTCCCTGGCTGGTGGGCAGCGCTTGGCCCCGGTGTGGTATGGATGGCGTTGGCACAAGGCAGCGGGGAGTTGATCTGGTGGCCGTATATGGTCGCTAAATACGGTTTAACGTTTTTATGGTTACTGGCCCCTGCCTGCCTGCTGCAATATCCGCTGAGTCTGGAGATCGGTCGCTACACCTTGCTGACCGGGGAAAGCATTTTTCACGGCTTCATTCGTCTGCATCGCAGCTTCGGCATTTTTCTGTGGTTATTAATGAGCGTTTCATTTCTGTGGTTCGGCGCCTTTGCATCCGCAGGCGGTACTGCAATGGCGGAACTGACACATTGGCCGACCGACTGGACGCAACGCGGCCAAAGCCTGTTTTGGGGCTATGCATCAATTGCCGTGTTTGTAAGCGCCATTTTGGCCAGCGGCGTGGTTTACACCTTGATCGAACGTTTTATGAAACTGGTTGCCGTAGTGACTGTAGTGGGTTTGCTATCCGCTTGCATGCAAAGCGATGTCATCGCCACACTGCCGGACTTTGCCCGAGGTTTGCTGGGCCCGGTTGGCGATATGCCGCGCCCCTGGGAAGCTGCAGATGCCAGTAAATTGCTAACAGCCATTACCTTTGCCGGATTGGGTGGCTTCTGGATTTTATTTTATTCCTACTGGCTGCGCGACAAAGGCGCAGGCATGGCTGGCTTGGTGGGCCGTATCACCGGACTGGGTGGCTCAGATGAAGCTGTTTTGAGTGATGGATTTCTACCCGACAACACCGAACAAAGCGCACAAAATTGGTTTATCTGGCGACGCTTTTTAAGCACTGATATTCTGGTTGGCATTATCGGTAATTTACTAACGACGTTAATGACCTGCCTGCTGGCCTATGCGCTGCTGTTTCCAAAAGGGCTGCTGCCGCAAGAATATGAATTGGCCGTGGTGCAAAGTCAGTTTTTTGCCGTCAGTTGGGGGGAAGTTGGCCGGTTATTATTTCTGGTGATTGCCGCAGCCTTTTTAACCGACACCTGGCTGGCAACCGCCGATGCCGTCAGCCGCATTCAGGCGGACATTGTCATGACGCTATTCCCTAAAACCCGTCGCTTACCAGCCCGGCAGTGGTATTACATCTTCCTGGGCCTATTAACGATGATAACCTCATTTACCATGCAACTCGATGCGCCGGGCCCGCTGATTTTAACCAGCGCGTTAATCGGCTTTATTGGTACGATCATTTTTCCGCTCGCGCTTTACCGACTTAATCACCAATTACTGCCACCGCATTTACCTGAATGGGCACGCCCACAACACAAACCGTGGTGGCTGGGCGTAAGTTTTGCCGTGTATTTAATCTTGGCATTTTTGTATCTCAAAGCTAGTTTGGGATTTTAATGAGACGCTGATGCCAGATGAACTATCTTCCCAAATTCATTTCGGCGCTTAATTTCGCTGGTGAAATTCGACAAGCACCAGCATTAGCTACGCATTTCCTTTTGCAGCAATCCTCAATCTGCATTTAGATTCAAACTACGTTTACTGAAAACCTGGGGGCCATTAGGTTTACAATTGCAGTTCAATATGCGCCATATATAACAATGATTAATTTATGAGTGATACCTCCCGAACGGATTTACAAAAAGCCTTAAACACCTGTAAAAAATCATTTTTATACGCTGCCGGCTTTAGTATGGTGATTAATTTGTTCATGCTCATGCCTACCATATACATGCTGCAAGTTTATGATCGCGTTGTAGGTACCGGCAATAAGTCTACATTAGCCATGTTAAGTTTGATCATGATGGTGCTGTTTACCGCTATGGCCGGTTTGGAATGGGTTCGTTCTCAAATATTGGTTCGGGTTAGCAGTCGTCTGGAAACTTTGTTGAATGATCGATTATTTGAAGTTGCCTATAAGCAATCGCTCTATTCCGGAGGGCAAAAAGCTACATCCCAGCCCCTGGATGATTTAACTTCATTACGCCAATTCTTAACGGGTAATGGCTTATTTGCCTTTTTCGACGCCCCCTGGATGCCGATATATCTGGGGCTGATGTTCATCTTTCATATCTGGTATGGCTGGTTTGCGGTTATAACGGCTATTTTGATGATCATGATTGCCATTGTTAACGAAAAAGTGACGGCAAAAGCTTTGGAAGAAGCCAATAGAGTGGCAATAGCCGGACGAGCATTAGTGAGCAAAAACCTGCGCAATGCAGAAGTCATCGAGTCGATGGGCATGATGAACAATATCAAGCGCCGCTGGTTGTCGGCGTCTAATCATGTGTTAATTTTACAAGGCAAGGCCAGTTCCAGGGCTGGTTTGGTTAACGCTGTTTCGAAAATCGTCAGACTAACCTCACAATCCATGATTCTGGGCTTGGGAGCTTATTTGGTGATTGAGAAGGAAATCACCCCCGGTCTGATGATTGCCGGTTCAATATTGTTAGGCAGAGCGTTAGCGCCTATAGACATGATGATCGGCAATTGGAAAGGTTTTATCAATGCACGAGGCCAGTACACTCGATTGAATGAAATCCTGCAGAAAATCCCTTCCGAGCCAGCAAGAATGTCACTACCTCCACCCCAAGGTAGCTTTCAACTGGAATCTGCAATAGTCACGCCACCTGGGGCCAAAACGCCTGTTATCAAAGGTTTAAGCATTACTATCGACAGTGGTGATATTGTCGGCGTGCTTGGCGCCAGCGGCGCTGGCAAATCAACCTTGGCTCGGGCTTTGTTGGGGATTTGGCCAACCGTAAGTGGAAAAATCCGTTTGGATCAAGCTGAAATTTATGCATGGAATCGTGAAGAATTGGGGCGCTATCTAGGTTATTTACCACAAGATATCGAATTATTCGAAGGCACCATCAGCGACAACATCGCCCGCTTTGGTGAAGTTGATGCAGATAAAGTAGTGGCAGCAGCCAAGATGGCGGGGGTGCATGAATTGATCCTGCATTTGCCGGATGGTTACGACACCTTTATTGGGGCCAATGGCGGTGCTTTATCCGGCGGACAAAAACAACGGGTCGGATTAGCCCGTGCCTTATATGGCGAACCAGTGGTTGTGGTTTTAGACGAACCCAACTCGAATCTTGACGAACAAGGCGAACAAGCCCTGGCAAATGCATTAACACAATTAAAAGCCATTGGTTCAACGGTTATCTTAATCACCCATCGAAACAATATTCTGACTAATGTCGATAAACTACTCATCTTGAATGAAGGAAAACTGGTGGCCTATGGTGCAAGAGAGCAAGTCATTGCATATCTTCAACAGCAGAACGAACCCAAATAAATCGCTTTTGATACTGCTTAAACTCCTGCAATAGTTAGCTATGAACCAGAACCCAATCATACCGCCTGCAATGATCACAGATGACAAACCTATCCGTATTATTGGCATGCTTATACTGCTCGCAACCTTCGGATTTTTTAGTCTCTGGAGCTATCTGGCCCCCATTGATGGTGCAGCCATGGCACCCGGTTTCATCACCGTTAAATCGCATAAAAGAACCGTACAGCATCTGGATGGCGGTATCGTCAGCCGCATCTATGTCAAAGACGGCGATATTGTGAAAACCGGTGATGTGTTGTTGGTGCTTGATGGCGCTGAAACGCGCGCGCAGCTTGAAGTATTGAGAGGCCAAGCCATAACATTAACATCTCAATTGGCTCGATTGGAAGCTGAACGGAATAAGCTGTCGCAAATTAAATTTCCTGAAATGCTGGGTAATTTAAATGATCCGAGAGTCATAGAAGCTCGGCACAGTGAAGCAGAAATCTTTCTAGCCAGACGAAATGCCTTCGAAGGCGAAGTATCGGTATTAAAACAACGTATCAACCAATTAAGCACCCAAATTAACGGATTCAAAGCACAACGCACCAGCAAGCAAACGTTATCGGAGTCCTTTGGTGAAGAGGCTCATGACCTCAAAGAGCTACTAGACGAGGGGTTTGCCGACAAGAATCGGCTACGAGAAACAGAAAGGCAATACACATCGACTGCGGGTGAAATTGCTTCATTAACCTCCCAAATCGCGGCTTCCGAAATCCAGATTGGAGAAACCCGTTTGGAAATCATGCAACTGGAAAAAAAGTTTCAAGAAGACGTAGCAGGCAAACTCAGCGAAACCCAATCGCAACTCTATGATATTAATCAGCGCTTAAACGCTATGACGGACAAAGTCACTAGAATCGAAATCAAAGCCCCTGTGGATGGAAGAGTCATGGGCTTGTCCATGCACACCCTGGGCGGCGTGATTTTAGCCGGTAACCCCATTCTTGATATCGTGCCGCAAAAAGAGGAACTCGTCATAGATGCTCAAGTTTCGCCGATGGACATAGACCGCATCAGCGTTGGTTTGATTGCTGAAGTGCGTTTCAGTGCATTCAATCAAGCGTTAACCCCCGCAACCGAAGGAAAAGTGATCGGACTTTCTGCGGACAGGATTGTGAATGAGAAAGACGGCTCCTCCTACTACAAGGCTCAGGTCGAGTTAACCCCAGAGAGTCTGCAA
>SXGT01864723.1_pt1 | contig 10732 bp, 9 predicted proteins | sample 3176221 | NCBI WGS metagenome assembly SXGT01 (sample SAMN11356862, study PRJNA531348) | freshwater metagenome | isolation source: freshwater sample F1-120 | place: China: Fuxian Lake, Yuxi | collected 2017-12-25
GCGTAGATCACCCGACCCAGGTGCTCTTCTTCCACCACAGGGCGCACGACCGTGAGCGAAAAATCGTTGAGCGCGCCGGAAATGGCCAGATGCCGGTTGGGCGAAAGAGCACGTTTTTGCGCGCCATAGGCTTGGATCAGATTCTGATTCGCAACATGTTTATCGAAGCCCGCCTGCACTTGCGGGTGGAAGCTGTCGCGGTACGAAATGGCGTAGTCATCGCCGCCGGAGAGCCACGCGCCCATGCGGTCGCCATCCATCATCAGGAGCGCGTAATAGGTTTCCAGTTGAACCGGCGCGTCGCCACTGCCCAACGTGCGCTGGATGAGGGCCTTGGCCCGTTCGTAAACGCCTTCGTCATCAGCATCGCGCGCCGCTTCGAGCAAGCCGGGAATGAGCTTGGCATCGGCCAGCGCCGGATTCCGGGCGTGTTTCTTCATCAAACGGCGCGGCAGAGCGACGGCAGCATCTGTCTGACTGAGAGACTGCTTGAAACCCGCACTGGTCAAGCCGCCTCGTTCCAGCCATTGATCAAGCTGATGGGCCAACGCCATGGTGTGGGTAGAGACCACAAAGCGGCCAATGTCGCGGTCGCCCAGCGCCTGACTGACTTCTTCAGCAAACAGAGTCGGCCACAGACGTTTAAGCGCGGGCAGCGCGCCCAGGTGTTCGCCCTTCTTTGCCCAAGCGGGCCTTTTTGCCGCCACCTTGGCCCACAGGGTATCGGTTTGCTGGCGGTAGGATTTCTGCAACTGCGCCGGGTCGGTGGTCAACCATTCGGTCTCGCCGGTCAACGAGCAGCGCCAGCCTTTTTGTTCGGTCTGATCGAAGGCACGCACGGCCTTCGCCGCCGCCAACACTCGCTCCGCCAGGTCATAGACCGCCGGGTAGAGCACGCCGGGGTTGGGCGCAAAGAAGGAAGTTCCATCCCCCCAGTCGATTTCCTTTTGCAGCGCCTGCCAGGCCGGCTGATCGAGAAAACCGCAGGGCTTGCCCGCTTCCACGCCGAAGAAGGGCGCCATCGCGGCAGAAAGCTGGCTCACATCCAGGTCGGTCTGTTTGGCGGGGTTGCGCGGGTGAATCAGCGAAAACGGCACCGCCGCCCAATGCACTTCCGGGAAGCCTTCGAGCTGTTCACGCATCTGGCGATGGGCGTGTTGCACGGTTTCATTCGCCATCCCGGCGGTTTCCAGCAGACGGTCAACCACCACCTGGCCCTGATCCTGCAACCATTTGCGCACCTTGCGCGTCACCTCTTCGGCTAGCGCCTTGGCTTGGCTAGCCGGCACCACGGCGACAAATCGATTCGGCAAGGCGGCGGAAAACAGCGGGTTGGCATCCGTGCCACCCTTCGCCCAATCGCAGCCCTTGAAGAGTTCGGCGGGCAGGTTCATCTCGTCGCGCAACCACAAATCCACTTGCGGCACGCCGCGCAGACGCGGGAACAGGATGGCATCCGGCCCGAGGGCTTCGCATACCGGCTTCATCGCCTCCCAGGCCAGCCGCGCGAGCAGATGCGAACCGGCCCAGAGGTCGGAGGTGGTGCGCGCGCTGGCGATGAAGCTCTGCACCGGGCCGATGGACAGCGCCAGCAGCGCGGCATCGCCGTCCAGGTCGGCAGCGAACGCCCCGGCAAAGGCCGAAGTCAGGTCAAGGTGATCCCAGATCGAGTGATCCGGCACGCGGGTATCGGCGGGCAGCACGCCCCACAGCGCACCGAGTTTGCCGTTGTCGTTTTCTTCCACCAGTTCCGGCCCGAAGCGCCAGTAGGTGAGCAGCGTTTTCCTCGGGTCTTCGCTGGAGTCAGCCTGATTGAGCGTTGCGAGCAAGCGCGAGAAATGATCGAAGCTGCGTTGCTTGATATCGGCCAGTTCGGTATTGCCCAGGCCGCCCTGTTTTCCCAAATCAAGCTGATCGCCGGTCAGCGGATGGATCAACACCGGTTTTTGCGTCCAGCGCACCTGCGCCCAGTCGGCAACTTTGAGCGTGATTTGACCGCACGCCTTCGCGGGCACCGTGATTTCCTGCATTGGCCACTGCGGCCGGTCCGCCGCTGCCGCCCACCAGTCGGCGCGCTGAACATGGCGGTACATGGCAAGCGGAATGCCCTTCTTGAAGATGACGCTGGAAAGCGCTTCGGCGTTGTCCAAATCAAGGGTTTCTGCGCTGATGTCCGACAGCCCCAGCAAGCGGGTCAGCGCCTTCGACGTACCGCCTTCATGCCCGGCCGGGTCGCGCAGCAACACCAACGCCTTTTCCGCCGGGTCATGAACGCGGGCGGCGAGTTTGGTTTGCCAGATGAGTTCGTTGTTCATCGCTTACTCCGAAATCCGTTGCAATGTCAGCGTGTCCAGACTGGACTTGAGCTGATCGCGGCGTCCCGCATCGGCAACACTTTGGTAAGCGCGCTCTGATGAGGGCCTTGCCAGTTCATCAAGCAAAGCGTGGACGTTCTGCCATACCGCTTGGATAACGTTCCGATTCGGTTTGAACTCAGGCGGCGGCAAGCAAGGCACATGAAAGATCACGCCGACCAATTTGCCTGCCGCTGTTTTGCGCACCTTGAAGCGCAGGCTGTTGGGCAGGCGAAAATCGCCGCGCCCCTTTTCCTTCCAGGCGGCTACGTTGTGATTGGTGACCGGGTGACTCAACCAGTGCCTTTCATCGGGATGATCAGCGTACTTTCCTGTTGTGAAATTGAACTGCGTGCGCAACCCAATCTTGATGACAGCCAACTCCCGCATCAGCGGCTTCCAGTTGTCGAAAGGACGGGTTTGCCAGATCAGCGCGCCTTTCTCGTCCTGACCAATGGCGTGCGGCCAGTCGAGTGCAAGCGCGTCTCGCCAGGGGCGAAGCGGGATTCCCTCTCCCCCAGCCCCTCCCCCGCTTGCGGGCGAGGGGAGCAAAGCGAACGAGCCCCAGCCATTGCGGCTGCGGCCACCGGCCGAAGCGTAGCGATCCATCAGCCAGAGGGCGCGTTGAATATGGGGCACTACCTCGTCCGGCATTGCGATGGCGAGAGTTGCCGATTCGCCGTACTGAATGGCTGCATTGGTCTTCGTCGATAGTTTTGTGCCACCACGCCCATCCAGTGGACCAAATCCCAGATAAGCATGTGGCCCGACCTTGTAGCCGGTTCGCTCCGTTTCAGGGTGACGAACACTCCCTTGCTCCAAGCCATCCCAGCTCTTCAGTTTGCCTATCTCCCACGTGTCCAGCCGTATCCTCACCAAGCTTTTGCAGTGGTCGACCACGTCCCTTTCTTGCTCACGGTGCGAAAGCCAGGCATTGCCAAACAGCAATCCCTCCTCGCGGCGCATGGCAACCGTGCTTTGCGGAAAACGGTGCGCTTCGGCATAAGCCACCCGCCACCACTGCCGCATCAACGCCTTGAACGGCGGGGTGCGCCATTGCCCTTGCTGCTCGGCGTTGCCGAGGAAGGCGGGGGTGTTGAAGCGGATGGTGTATTCGAGTTGTTTCATTTTTTCTCCCAGCGGTTCCCCGCACTATGCCTTGTCTTCAATTGCGCCTGGCGCGTCGCAAGCTTGCAGCTAAAACCTCAGGGGGCACACGGCGTAGCCTATCGAACAGCCCTGCTCAAGAACCCATCCATTTTTGAAGCCGCTCCTTCAGTCTGGGAAGTTCGGCTGGCGGGATGATTTCGATCCGGTAGCGTTTCGCGCGTTCAAGTATCTGCCCGCTAGTGGGTACACCTCTTGCCGAGAGCAACCACTTTGTCGCAAAGCGGCCTGCGGCGTGTTCGCCCAACACCTCCAACTTATTGAGGATGTCTTGGCTCTTGTCCTTGTCGGCAATTTGAGTACCGGTTTTGCATTCGACGAGGAGCATGCGGTTACGGTGAACAAACGCCGCGTCCAACTCGTTCAAGGCATAGTCGTTCGGCCTTCTGGGGTCTCGCCGCTGATCGTAGGGATCGATACGAATATTGATCCCCCATCGGTTGCGATGCAGACGATGCACGCCGAGGTCGGTGTCTTCGAGTTGTTGCCCGACGACCCAGCACCATTCTTCAAGCCAGCCGCCGCCCAAGTAGTCACGGGCGGCGTGTTTCATGAGTGCGCGGCCGTTTCGTTGTTCCAGCAAAGCAGCCTTGATCAATAACTCATGCGTTTCCCTCTCGATACCTGCTGCGGGCTGCTCGACCCATGCATCATTTGATAGGTTCTTGTCGATTTGCATGGCGGCCCAATTGATACTGCCGAAAAAATTGCTCAGTCGCACTGCGTTATTGACCAGATGTTGCGTCAGCTCTCGACGAGATATCCGTTCTACCGACTGATCCGCTCCTTCACTTGTCACATAACCCTGCGCGGCGAGGTAGCTATCGAGTTTGAGGAGGTTGACCGGCAATTTGCGGTTTGCCTGCCCGGGCGGATGCAGCACTTCGACACGGTCATGTGCGGTATCGCAGTAAAGAATCTCGGCGTAGGGCCTCAGCGCTTGCATGAGACCATTCGACATGGGCTTGGTGCCGCCCGTGGCATTGAGCACCCAACGATGGCGGGGATAATCGGCACGCAAGGTCTGGATGAGCCTGTTGCCATAATCGACGATAGTCCCCATGTCGTGGTCGGGCATGTCTGTCTGAACGCGAAGCTGGTTTTCCGAGAAACCGGATTTCACAAGACCAAAACGCAACCGCTTGGCCTCGTTCTCCATGCGTTGGCTGCTCAAGATAAACACCGCGGATGGTTTGAGGTCTGGCACATGGGTCAGAATCAAATTCGGCAGGGTTTGCTCCGACGCGATGCAGATATGCAGTATTTCGCGCCCTTTTGGGGAGGGCACACTGGCTCGCTGGATAAACAACTCCTCCAGTCGCGCGCCGCTGGCGCGCATATCTGTAACGGAGAGCTCAACCCCGCGCTTCGCTTCCGATATATCCAGTACCAGATGTTGATATCGACCGCCCTGTTCGACGACGCGGGCAGCAAGATGAACAGGCAAAGTTCCGATAACGAGATCGCCGGGCTGCACGGTTTCCGGCTTCATGGTCGCCACGATGTTTGTCTGATCGTCGATATGTCCTTCCTCCCATGCCCAATCGACGGCGCCCTGATGTCTTGTCACGAAAAACTTTCGCATCTCTTCTCCAAGTGGAAACCGTTTTCAAAAAATAGCCGTCACGATCGCGGGCAAGCCCGCGCCTACTTTTCCATGATTTCGATCTGGCCCGGCTCCAGGGGCAGGAAAAACTGCGCTGTGTCGGCCTCCCGTATGCGTGCAATGGAATAGCGTGAAGCAGCAGTCTTGCCAAGTGCGTCGGCGATGGCGGTATTGACGCGCGACTTGTGCGGCTCGAAGTACTTGGCGGTCTTGATTGCGGCGGATTTGCGCCAGTCCAGGGCCTTTTCGATGCGTTCGTAATCTGCGCGCATTGTGTTGAGCACACGCGCAGCAACCGCAAGAAATTCCTCCGCCATTTCTGGCGTGCTCCAATCGGTCGCAGCTTCGTCACGGTGCGCACGTTCCGCCAGCCAGAGCAGAAACACGAATTCAGTGCTGCCCAACGCCAGGCTTTCGTCGTCCACCCAGGCTTGTCGCTGTAGCACATTCAAAACCAGGTGCGGGGTTTCCAGTCCCCGATTAGCGATGGCCACGACACGGGAAAATCCAGCCTGACCACTTCGCAGACTTTCAGGCAACCCCTCGCGCAGCCGCACAAACGGAATGTCCGCCAGATCCACCCTGGCATTGCGCGCGTCGACGGTGATTGAGTTGTCGCGCTTGCTGCGGATGGGATGGTCATACGGCGTCGGGTAATAGAAATCGCGGTTGGTCTCGAACGGGTCGGATACCAGCACATGCGACAGCCGATCCTGCGGGCGGCCATACAGCGACAGCGCATAACCCAGGTAATAGCCCATGGTCTTTCTGCCGCCGGCGATGGACACATGCAATTCGGTCTCTGGCGATTCGGTCATGCGGCGCAGGGTGTCGGTGATGATGTCGGCGGCCAGCGTGTTCTGTTCCGGCGTGCGGATGTCGTCCAGTGGCTGGCCGGCCGCGTCGCGCAGGATGTGGATGTTTTCCACCGGAAACTCGATTTCCGGCAGCCGGTAATCGGCGCGCAGGCGATGAAACCAGCCGTCCGGCAGCAGCAGATTCAGACGCGCGTTTTCCGCGCCGGTGGTGGTGGTGATCAGGTGAATTTCATCCGGAATCCACGGCGACTCGGCGCGACAGGCCAAAGCGTAGAGGGTTTCGGTGACCACTTGCGGGGTCATGCCGGTGACGGCCAGGAGAATGCGGCGTGTTTTGTTCATGATTGAAGTGTGACTCCATCGTTAACCGACACGCCTTCCGGCAAGCTTGCAGCACATTGTTTGACAACCCGATACCGCCCCATGCCCATGGTCGCGTTCTTGCCCGCGTGGGTGAACTGGCCCAGCCAGAGATACGGCCAGAACGGCGCCAGATCGACACCGGCCAGTTCGATGCGACCGACCACCCCGCCAAGCTGCATCTCGGCCTGCTGGCGTTTGGAATAGCGGGTCTGCTCCTGCCAGGTCAGCGCGCATTGCGCCGCCACATCGCGCGCCGCCTCCTTAAGCGCACGGAAATCGGTCTCCAGCGGCGTTTCGGTATGGAAATACGTCAACATCGAAACCCGCCGCAACAGATTGCCGAACAGATCGGAAAAGGTGAAATCGCGCGCGCCGGCATAGCGCCCCTCGCGCTTCACCCGCAGCGGCGTTTGAATCTCCAGCACACAGGCGGCAGGAACGGGCGGAATCTCCGGCATATGCGCCGGCAAGGCCGACAGCGTCGCGTCCGACTGATAAATCTCCCGCCAGGCGGCATCTTCCAGCCCGGCCGCCTGATCGACGCGCCGCAACGCCAGCACATTGCCGGAAATGCCGCGCGGCCCGGCAGCGGCCTGTGTGAGCGCATGAATGAACACCGGCAAATGGCGATTGGCCTGCCCCAGCAACGTAAAAACCAGGTACAGCGGCTGGGCCTCATCGCAATCCAGCACAAACGGATGCGGCGCGTTCTCGTACTTGCGCATCTTCTCGCTGGCCACATGCGGCGGCGTATCCCAGAAATACGGATACAGACAAGAGCGATACAGCATGCAGGACTTGCATTCCGGCTGCCGAGTCACGCACACGCTGCCCTTCAGCGCATGGCCCAAGCCACCGCGCCAGGCATTGGCGGGAAAGTCGGAAAAACGCGGGGGGAACTCACTGGCGAAAACCGCACGGTAGCGGCCGATGGGTAATACAGGAACTGAATGCATGCCGCCCCCTGAAGTTTTAACGGAGTTTAGTACGAACGTCATTTCGACTTGCTGCCCATTTTTCCCCGGCGCAAGACAGCCCGCAGCCGCTGCAAGCTTACGACCGCCTCCACCCGCCATAAGCCAGCCTAGAGTTCAGTCCATACCCAACACCAAGGAACAAACATGAACAACGCAAACCAGAACAACGGCGGCTTCACCTTCAGCAACGGTGACACCCAGTTCACCACCCCCGCCCCGTCCCAGTCCGCCTGGGACATCCTTCTCGCAGTGACCATTGGCGCCGCCATCGCCATAGTCGCCGGGATGGCGCAATCCGGCTGCGGCAGCCAGGACTCGGATTGACCGCATACCGGCAAGCACCATGAACCGCCGCCTTTACCTCGCCGCCTACGACATCGCCAATCCCCGCCGCCTGCGGCTGGCGCTGCAACTGGTCAAGGCCTATGCCACCGGCGGTCAGAAATCGGCCTACGAATGCTGGCTCAACGACGCCGAAAAGGCCGAACTGCTGCTCGACATGGCGCTGGCGCTGGATGAAATGCAGGACAGCTTCATGCTGATCGGGCTGGACCCGCGCGGCCGCGTGCGCACCCTCGGCATCGCCCTCGCACCGGTCGATCCGGACATCTTCTACATCCACTGAAAGCCGACCATGTCCACCCTGATCCTCGACCGTTCCGACCTCGAAATCCGTCTCGATGGCGACGCCCTCGCCCTCTACGAAGCGGCCGGCCGGCGCGGCACGGTACCGATCAAACTGCTTGACCGCGTCGTCATGCAAGGCGGCGTCAAGCTCGATGCCGGCGTACTCACCAAACTGGCGGAAGCCGGCATCGCCACCCTGCTGCTCTCCAAACGACACAGCAAACGCATCGCCATCGTGCTTGGACCGGCCCACAACGACGCCGGCATTCGTCTCGCGCAAAGTCGGCGCGTATTCGATACCGAATGGTGCGGCGCCTGGGCCGCCCGGCAAGTCCGCGCCAAGACGCGCGCCCAGATCCGCCTGTTGCAGGAAGCACAGGAAAACCGGCCGGACCAGCGTAAACCGCTGACCGACGCACTGGCCAGCCTGCACACGGTGCAAGCCAGCCTCCCCCTTGCCCAAAAGGGGAACGAAGCGGATTTCAACCCCGACATCGCCAGCCTGCGCGGCAGCGAAGGCGCCGCCGCGCGCGCCTACTTCCAGGGACTGGCAGCCCTGTTCCCGCCCGCGCTCGACTTCACCGGCCGCAACCGCCGCCCGCCGCGCGACCCGGTCAACGCCTGTCTCTCGCTGGGCTACACCCTGCTCCACTTCGACGCCGTGCGCGCCTGCCACATGGCCGGACTCGACCCCCTGCTCGGCTTCTATCACCGGCCAAGCTTCGGCCGCGAATCGCTCGCCTCAGACCTGATCGAACCACTGCGCCCGCATCTGGACCGGCAAATCTGGCAACTCTTCCGCACACGCGCGCTGCGTGAAGACCAGTTCAGCCGCGACGGCAACGCCTGCCTGCTCGGCAAGGCCGGGCGCGGCATCTTCTACCAGGATTACGAAACGCACGCCGCCCCGGTCCGCCGCATGCTGCTCAGGCAATGCCGCACGCTCGCCAGACACCTCAAGGCCGAAGGCGAACCGCTGCTGGCAAACGAAGACGCAGAGGAAAACTTCGCATGACGCACACCAGCACCCACGCCACGCAGACCGCCGCGCCGTCTCGTCTGCCGCTCTACCTGTATGGCAAAAGCCCGACCCGAGTCGAAGCCGACGGCCCCGCGCTGCTCGTGCGCATCCTCCACAAAGCGCCGCTGCGCTACCCCTTCGCCCGCATCGCCCGCGTCATCGCCGGCGCGCGCGTCGAATGGCAAGCCCAGGCCCTCGCCGCCTGCCAGCAGGAAGGCATGCCCATCGTCTTTCTCGATACCAGCGGCGAACCCAGCGGCTACCTGCTGCCGGCGCAAGGCAAACCCTCGCGCCTGAACAGCGTCATCGAAGAAATACTCGCCCGTGCCGACCGGCCTCAGCAATACACCCCCTGGCTGCGCGCGCAACGCATGTGCCTGTTGCAAAGCTGGCTAAATGCCCGGCAAACCGCCGGCGTGGAAATCGAACGCGAAGAATTCCGCGAGCGCGTCCGCCAACACGTCTATCGGCCCGAATCTGAACCCGCCCGCGCACCCCGCGACCATGTGCAAACCGCCGCCATCAGCGCCTATGTCCTGCAAACCCTGCATCGCGCCGGACTGAAGCCGCGCTACTGGGGCGATGCCGGCGAAGCGCTGGAACTGGCGGCAGACCTGATCCGCCTGCTGGAGCTTGCCCTGGAGCTGGAAAAATCCGGCCTCGGCGCAGCCATGCATGGCGATAACACCGCGATGCTGCGCATCCTGCACAGCTTCGCCAACCGGATGAACGGGCTCCTGCTCACGCTGCTTGGCAGCCTGCATCGCCACTTGAAGACACAACTCGAAGAATGGCACTGAATCAGACGCGCACCTGGCTGATCGCCTACGACATCACCAACCCGAAACGGCTGGCGCGGGTGCATCGCTATCTCAAGACAGTCGCCATCCCGGTGCAGTATTCTGTGTTTGCCGTCGAAGAGACCGAATTCGGCATCCACCACATCAGCGAAACCCTGGCCCGGAAGATCGACCCCAGAACTGACGATGTACGCATCTACCCGCTGCCCAACACACTGGAGCTATATCACTACGGCCGCCGCGCCCTGCCGGAAGGCCTGCAACTACTGGCCGACCGGAACACCCTCAACAGCGGACGACTTGCCTGCAATGACGCAAGCACACAGGCAGCTCCGAAAAAGTGAAAATTCTCGCCAACCCATGCCGCAACATTTTGAATTCAAGGAGAAAAACGCACGATGCGAAACTGAATCAAAGACCTGAATAAGAAGGGATTAAGACTCAAGCTTTGTTTTTACAGCATAGATTGTTCCGCAACTGAATCAAAGACCTGAATAAGAAGGGATTAAGACACTTATAGCTGGTATTGTTTCACCTCTGATATAAACTGAATCAAAGACCTGAATAAGAAGGGATTAAGACGCAGATGGAATAATTTTAATGTAAGTGTACTTGAACTGAATCAAAGACCTGAATAAGAAGGGATTAAGACGAACGAACTGATGTTCTCACTGTTGGCAGAACTGAATCAAAGACCTGAATAAGAAGGGATTAAGACCAGCAATACGGCTTTGCGCATGATCAGGGGCAAACTGAATCAAAGACCTGAATAAGAAGGGATTAAGACTAAATATGAAACCGATATGAGTTTAATACATGAACTGAATCAAAGACCTGAATAAGAAGGGATTAAGACACATCCTTGGCTTTTGTGCGCCAAAGATAAAAAACTGAATCAAAGACCTGAATAAGAAGGGATTAAGACTTGCGGATGTTGATGTGTTGCAGCGTGGCGTGTTGAACTGAATCAAAGACCTGAATAAGAAGGGATTAAGACCC